>ENA-ORBV01004251-ORBV01004251.1-microbial-mat-metagenome-genome-assembly--contig:-NODE-4251-length-27732-cov-7.898463_pt1 | contig 27732 bp, 24 predicted proteins | sample MGYA00237777_ERZ505514 | MGnify/ENA primary metagenome ERZ505514 (study PRJEB26160, sample SAMN06269048) | microbial mat metagenome | isolation source: Oligotrophic lake microbial mat | place...
GGAGAGGTCAAGTGGGGCGAGACCATGGGCCTGTCCCACCTTGATCGGCTGCGACGCATCCGCGACCTGCTCACCGCGCAGGGCCGACCAGGTGCCGCGCAAGCACGGCTCGCCTGTTTCAGCGGCAGCGGCTTCACTGACGATCTCAGTCGGGCAGCCCTTGCAGACCATGCGATCGCCTTGGTCACCGTCGACGACCTCTACCGCGCCCCGTGAATCACCGGCTGAGAGGAAACGTTGACAGGTGGGGTGCTCCTGCCTACGTTTTCTCGCCATGCGGCAGGTGGCGGTGGGTCGGGCGCTGTGATCCTCCTGCCAGTGGCGTCCTCTTACCCCCCGGCGCGGGAAGGCAGGGGTAGGGCACTCCCCGCTCTACCGGTTGGCGGGACACCGGAGTTGTGGGACGAGCGCACCGACGACGTGGAGGCAATCATGCCGAAGACCAATCTGGGCTCAGGTGGTCGTCAGATCCCGCGGGATGGCGTCACGCCCGGTCGCGGACGCATTCAATCATCATCGGGCAGACCGGCGTACAGGACGACGACGCCCGCGTCACGGGCCGAAACGCTAGGTTCCAGCAGTGGGAGGCGTTGCTTCACAACCGGAACAAGCGGCAACGGCTGGGCGAGTTTCTCGTTCACGGCGTGCGGCCGATCAGCGAGGCAATCGCCCACGGCTGGAGCGTACGAGCCCTTCTCCACGCCGGCACCGCCACGTCGCGGTGGGCGCTCGACCTCATCAACGGTGGCGTCGCGGACGCGGTAATCGAGCTCGCTCCCGACCTTCTGCAAGAGCTGAGCGAGAAGGAGGCGGACACACCGGAACTGATCGCCGTCGTCGCGACCCCACCTGACGACCTTCACCGCATTACGGTCACCCCGGACGGCATTGTCGTGGTGCTCGACCGCCCGATCAGTCCGGGCAATATCGGGTCGCTGCTGCGGTCGGGTGACGCGTTTGGAGTGGACGGCGTCATCATCACGGGGCACGCGGCGGACATCTATGACCCCAAGGCTGTCAGGGCAAGCCGCGGATCGCTGTTCGCCATCCCGGCCGTCCGCGTCGACTCACCGACCGAGGCCCTCGCCTGGCTGAGAACGATCGATCGCCTGGAGTTGGTGGGAACCAGCGAGGATGCGACCAATGCCATCTGGAGCCACGACTTTAGCGGCCCCACCGCTGTTGTCGTCGGCAACGAGACAACAGGGATGAGCAGCTTCTGGGCCGCCTCGTGCGACTCCACCGTCCACATTCCTATGACAGGATCGGCCAGCTCCTTTAACGCAACTGTCGCAGCCTCGATCGCGTTATACGAGATCATGCGGCAGCGCAGCCCCAACCCCTAAACACAGCGGACCAACTGGTTACGTCTCCTACAGCTCTCTCGGGACCGCGGCCTGTAGGAATTCGACCACGATGCTGCGTCGCAGGGAACTGTGTGGGTTGGGACCGGAACCGTGCACGAGGCGGACGTCGTGAATGAGAACGCTGCCCGCTCGAACCTGTCCGGGGATGCAAGATCGGGCGCCGCGCTGGACTTCGTCCCGTGCTCTGTCTTCTGGATTCGGCCCGGCCGTAACAAGCCCGCGGTTTGCGGCCGCCGGGTGCGGGTGCGGGCAACCTCGACTTGAGCTGGTCGAGGGTCTGGCCCAGCTGATGGGCCCGGCCACGTAGCTCCTCGTCGAGGTAATCGGCGAGGTTGATCTGGTAGGTGAGGTCGGTCGCGTCGTGCCATTGGCGCACCACGCCTGCAGCTCGGCGGAGTCTGGCGACGGGCCGCCCGTCCGGCTAGCCTGCCGCCTCCCGCCCGGCAACGTTGCCAGCTAGCGCCAAGGCCTGCGGGGCGTGGTCTCAGCCCGCCCAGCCGAGCACCTGAGTCGAGTTGGTCTCCCGGCCGTCGTCCGTGTAGCGGATGACTGCTCCTTGGGTACGTCGAGCTTGCCCTGGCCCTGTCACCACCACGAATCACGAACATCGTCGTTCGTATGCTTCGGCCGTTCGCCTCGGGTTCGTGACGAGTTCGTGTGGAGTTCGTGGCCGCGCGGGCGGAACCGAGGGAGGCTGGGCACATGCGATCGAGACGGCCGGAAGCGGAGATGGTCTTGTTCGACGTGTGGTCGGATCTCGGTCTGGTTATGGTGCGGGGGGACGGTGACGAGGCGCTCACTGTTGTGTTGACCCTTCAGGTCGCCCCCCTTGCGGTCTGCCGCACCGTCGCCTGGCTCGACGCCGTCGAGGCATCGCCGTTCGGTGCCTTCAGCCGCTATGAGGGCGCCTGCCCGTCGTTCGACACCGGCTACTCGAGGTTCGAGGTGGCCATCGTGGGGCTCTACGTGGGGCCCGTCGGTTCGGTGCGTCCGATGGCCTTCCTCGTGGATGGCGCGGTTCGGTCATTGGGTTGGGCCGCCCTGCCCGAACGCAAGGATCGCGGCCGCAAGGACAACCTCATGATGTGGCGTCACGAGGGCGTCCCGCTGGCGACCTGCTCAAGCTTCCCGATGACGGGGCTACCCGCTCCAAAAGCGGTGTCGCAAGACGTAGCTCCGCAACTACGGTGTGTCAATCTGTTCACCGTGTCCCGTCACTGTATGTCGGGGCCATGGCCGAGAGGCAACAATCCGTGACCCTGTCCGAGCTTCCAGATGTCCACACCACGACTTCCGACGGCCGTGCCGCCGTTCTGGTGATGCCAGCCCCCGCCACGCCCACTGTGGCGGGCCTCGTCGCCGCGCGAGTTGACGGCCAGCTGGTTGACCTGTCGGACCGTCCCAAAGCTGTGAGCGGTGAACCGGTAACCCTCCGCGATCCCAACGGCCTCGATATCCTGCGTCACACCATCGCCGCTCAGGTCCTGGGACGTGCTCTCAAACTCGTCTATCCGGGTGCTCAGTTGGCCATCGGACCGACCGTCGCGGACGGCTTCTACTACGACGTGGCGACCGACGAGCCGATCTCCTCGGAAGACCTCGATCGTATCGAGGAAAAGATGCGCGAGATTATCAGGGAAGGCGCAGGGATAACCAAGCGATGGCTTTCCCGGGAGTCTGTGCTGGCCTTGTTCGAGTCCCGCAACGAGCCCTTCAAGGTAGAGATCATTACCGACGACTTAGGCGAGGCCTTCAGTGTGTACGAGCAGGACGGCACCGACTTTGTCGACCTTTGCCGCGGCCCACACCTTCCCAGCCTTGCGCTTATCGACCCGAAGTCGTTCACGCTGACCAGCGTCGCCGGTGCCTACTGGCGGGGCGACAGTAACCGGCAGATGCTTACCAGAATCTATGGCACTGCCTGGCGCAACGGCAAGGAGCTGCGGGTCCACCTGGAGCGGGTGGAGGAGGCTAAACGCCGTGACCACCGACTGTTGGCGCAGAAGATGGACCTGTTCCACTTTTCTGCTGACAGCCCTGGCCAAGTGTTCTGGCATGCGGGCGGCTGGACTATGTATTCGGAGCTGGTCGGATTCATTCGAGAGCAGCTGCGGGCTTACGATTACGAGGAGATCAACACGCCCCGCATGGTGTCGCGAGCTCTCTACGAGCGCTCAGGACACTGGGCTAAGTTCGGCACCGAGAACATGTTCACCACCGAGACGTACGGCGCCACGTTCGCATGGAAGCCGATGAACTGTCCCAGTCACATCACCGTCTACAACCAGCGGCAGCACAGCTACCGCGACCTGCCGCTTCGATACGCAGAGTTCGGTAACTGCTACCGTAAGGAACTCACCGGGGCCTTGCACGGACTCATGCGGGTCACCTCTATGACCCAGGACGACGCTCACATCTTCTGCACCATGGATCAGGTTCAGGGCGAGATCGTCGCTCTCAACTCGATGATCAACACGATCTACGCCACCCTTGGCTTCTCGGACTTCTACGTCAGGTTCGCCGACCGGCCGGCCCGTCGCCTCGGTGACGATGATCTCTGGGACCGGGCCGAGTCGGCGCTGCGTAGCGCGTGCGTCGAGGCCGACGTCGAGACGGTGCTCAACCCCGGTGAGGGCGCCTTCTACGGCCCCAAGCTCGAATATGTGTTGAGGGACTCCCTCGGGCGGGAGTGGCAGTGCGGAACCATCCAGCTCGACTTCAATCTTCCCGAACGTCTCGACGCCACCTACGCCTCCGCCGACGGCGGTAAGGCTCGGCCAGTCATTATTCACCGCGCGATCATCGGCACCATCGAACGCTTCCTCGGGATCTTCCTGGAGCAGCATGCCACCTGGCTGCCGCTGTGGATCGCTCCCACGCAGATCATCTTTACCGCCATCTCCGAAGGACAGGCCAGCTACAGCGAGCAGTTGACCTCGCGGTTCCGCGGCGCTGGTCTGCGGGCCCGCTGGGACCGCGGCTTCGATGACCGCATCGCCCAGCGCATCCGTGACCACTCGTCGTCACGTGTCCCCCTCATCGGGGTCGTGGGCGACACCGAAGAGCGCGACGGCACCGTGTCTGTACGGCGTCTGGGGGACAAGCGTTCCGTGGTCGTCGGCGCCGACGAACTCCTCGACCAGATTTGTGCAGAAGTGTCGTCTCGGGCTCTGGCCGCCATCACGTGACATAGAAAGGCTCTTGATGACCCTGGAAACGGCTATACCCCGAGGCTGCCCCCCTGGCACCTGGAACAATCCGGATCACTACCTCACGGCGATGCAGAGCCAATGGTATCAATTACTGCCCGTACTTCACGATGCCATCACCTACGGCTCCGCCGACTTCTGGCGGCGACGCGGTGTTCGAGTCATGTACCTTCCTATCACGACGTCCTCGATATCATCCCCAATGGGGCGCGGGAGCGATTCGTTGCCCGTGGAAGTCGATCTGTTCGGCGTGACGACATGGCTGGCTGACTCGATGCAGTTCATGCTCGAGTACGGCTGCCGGCTGAATGCTAACGGTAGCTACTACATCATGCCATCGTTTCGCGGTGAGACCCCCGATGAAACTCACCTCTCCCAGTTCTTCCATAGCGAGGCGGAGATTCCCGGTACCCTCGACGATGTCATCGCCTGCGTCGAGGGCTATGTCGCCTACCTGTGCGGCGTGATGCTCGATGCAGCGGCGGACGACATCTGTGTTTTCACCGGCCACCTGAGCCACCTCGACGAGATGGCCCACCTCACTGACCCCCTGCCCCGCGTGACATTCAACGAGGCGACCGACCTTTTGGCAGATTCGCCCGACGGCCTCGTCACGGCCCCCGACGGCACGATCCGCACACTCACCCGAGCCGGGGAACGACAGCTCATGGCACGGTTCGGGGGCGCTGTCTGGGTCACGCACTTCGACCATCTGTCCGTACCCTTCTATCAAGCGTTTACAGGCCCGGACCAGACGACGGCCTGCAACGCGGATCTGCTGTTCGGAATCGGCGAGACCGTCGGCGCAGGCGAGCGTCACGTCGACGACGTCCAGCTCAGCCGTGCCCTCGCGCTGCACGAGGTGGACCCCGCGCCCTACGAGTGGTATCGCACCATGAAGCGGATGGCTCCCCTGCGGACGTCCGGATTCGGTATGGGTATCGAGCGCTTCCTGCTCTGGGCCCTACGCCATACAGACATTCGCGACCTCCAGCTGTTCCCGCGCGCCAACGGCATCCAGCTCGTACCATGATCGTGGCCGAGGTAGTCCAGCACCTGACGCCGCCACCTTTCGATCGTGCCCTGGGCCGCCAAGCACGCGGCACCCTGCACTCGATGTTCCTTGACCACGTTCGCAACGACGGGTGCGACGTGGCCGGCCCCGTCGGCATCACCTCCGGTATGGATGATTCTGTCGTCCTCATCGGGGCGGCAATCAGTGCGCTCAAGCCGTCCATCAGAGCAGGACGCGTCCCCGACCACGGAACCGCCATCGTGCAGCCGTGCGTGCGCACCCATAACGCCCGACGGCTACTGGAGGACGGTTTCACGTTCGAATGGGGCGGCTACTTCACCAACCTCGCCATCCTGGCCCCCTACGGCAGGCGACTGCGGTTTCTTGAGATTGCCGTCTCGTTCCTCCTGCAACGCCTCGGGCTGTCTGAGGCAGATGTGCGGCTGCGCGCCCACTCCGAAGATGACGATCTCGTCATCCTGTGCCGTGGAACCGGACTGAGCGTCGAGATCGATACCCTTCAACCCGTGGCGTACCGGCACACCATCGGCATGCCGACCATCACCGGCCGCAACGCCAACTTCGCACTGCGCCGGGGCGGCAGTGACCGGTTCGACGACGTCGGCAACATGATCATTTTTACTGACCATGCCCGCGACTGGTCGTTCGTTGAGATCGGGTTCGGGGACACCACGATCCTGCGCGCCCAGCATGGGCTCGATCACGTGTTGGATTGCTTTCCATTTTCGGCTACCCCTTTCGTTGACCATGACATACGCCGAGTCCTCGAAGACACCGCCCTGACCACCCTCGCGTTGTGGCGCGAAGGACTTCGGCCATCGAATGTCGACCCTGGCGGAAAGCTGCTCGGAAAGTACGTGCGCGCTTTTCACCACGCAGCTAACAGGGCGGGCTTAGATCGAGCGGCCGTCGGTGATTACCTCACGGCCTATGAAGAGGCCGACTACGGACCGGGAGTAAGCTACGCATATAACCTCCTCAACTACATCGATAATCAACGTACGCGCATTGACGCCACCTTAGACTCTCTTGCGGCGCCCACGTTCCACGCAGGGTGCGGTTGACATGTATGCATCCGTGTCGGAGGTCTACGACCTTGTCTACGCACAACGACAGGCTGATGCCCGCTTCTACGCCGAATTCGTCGCAGCACACGTCGCGGAGCGGTCCGACGCCGTCGTCATGGAAGTCGGCGCCGGTACAGGACGTGTGCTCTTACCGATCGCCCGCAGGATGCCCTCGGTGACCTTTCATGCGGTCGACACCGACGGTGAACAGCTGGCCGTCCTCAACACCCGGGTGGAGCGGCTCGGCCTCGGGAACATCATCGTGGTGAATAAGGGCATTCACGAGATTGGAGCTTCGGGAAGCTACGACGTGGTCACGGCGCCGTTTCGAGTCCTCCAGCACTGCCTTACCCTCGATGAATTGGCAGAATCTCTGCGGCTGATCGCTGTCAGCCTCAAGCCGGCCGGTGTTTTCTCTTTCGACCTATTCAACCCGTCCATTCCCGTGCTTGCTACGGTGGGGCTACTCACCTCGGATACAGTCAACGACAACTTGGGCGCAACGATCCATCGCCAGGTCCGCGTTCACGATCGCTCGTATGTCGAGCAGACCCAGTTGGTCGAAGAGACGTACGTCGTCCGACACCCCGATGGCACTGAACAGAACCTTCGGTGGACGTATAAGACCCGGTACTTCTTTGCCGGTGAGGTGCTACCACTACTTCGCGAAGCCGGACTGACTTTGGACAATTTCTACTGCGACTTCACCCGCACTCCGTTCGGCGCGGGCGAATACCCCGGCGACTTGGTCTTCGTCGCGCACAAGCCTGGAAACTGAGGTAGCCACATGGCCAACTTGACTCCTCCGTCGAGACTTCCAGAAGCCGGCACTATCGCCCTCGTGTCGCCCTCTTCGGCAACGCCAAGCATCACACCGATTCGCCTGTCCCGCAGCATCGCGTTCCTGGAATCGAAGGGGTTCAGGGTCGTCGCGCTGCCATCCGTGACGACACCGTGCGACCCAGGCCCCGCGAACGCTGCGGCCCGCGCTGACGAATTGAATAGCGCATTTGCCAACCCCCATGTCAACGCCATCATCTCATGCGTTGGCGGCTGGGCATCTCATCAGCTATTACCGCACCTGGACTACGATCTCATCGGCCGCAACGCCAAACCATTCATAGGATACAGCGACACCACGGCCCTGCACATGGCCATGTACCAGCTGGCTGGACTCTCGACCTTCTACGGCCCCGCCGCTCTGCCCCAGTGGGGTGAGTTCGACGGCCCTGACGACTACACATGGGCGTCATTTGAAGATGCTGTAGTGCTTGACAAGGCGCGCGGCGTCATTGACATCCCGGACCACTGGACCACCGAGGTCCTGCCTTGGGACACCGACGACATCCGGGCCAGGCGTCGGAGCCCCGCCCCTGCAGTGAACTCTCTGCGCGCCGGGTCAGCCGTTGGCCCTGTCCTAGCAGCGAACCTCGACACCCTTGTCACGCTCGCCGGCACGCCTTGGTGGCCCGACATCACCGGGCACATTCTTCTCGTCGAGGCTTCCGACACCACCCGGCCGACCACGCTATACCGCGCCCTCGCACAGCTGTCCCAGGCGCCCGGGTTCGCCCACATCCTCGGTCTCGGTTTCGGACGAGTGCCACCATCGGTCCATGCACCGAGCATCGTGCTTGACGAGTATCTGCGGTCCCTGATGGACCACCTTCCGACCAGTGCCGCCCCGCACCACGAAGGCGTCCCCGTGGCCGTCAATCTTCCGTTCGGTCATACCGACCCCATGATGACGATCCGGCAGGGCGCCTTGGGTCGTCTGACGTGCGCCGAGAGTGGGCACGTCCAGTTGGTGCTTGCGTCACTGTCCTGACCAGCCAGCTGCGCCGCCGAACGAGCGAGAAGAGCGATCTAGCGGTGTGTCTCGCAATTGACTAGCTAGTGCTGAGGTATCCTCGGTCCATGAGTGCATCTGCGGCGCCGCTGCTCATGTCAGCTGGTCAGCGAGCAGTGCTGGAGAAGGTCGCGAGGTCGCAGACCGCAGCGCATCGGGAGGTCCGTCGGGCCAAGGTCTTGCTCGATGCAGTGGACGGGGTCGCGAACAGCGTGATCGCCGCCCGCCACGACGTGACGCCTGTGTCGGTGCGGAGTTGGCGAACGGCGTTCGAGAAGCAAGGCTTGTCGGACTGGGGCAAGGTCGCGCCTGGCAGAGGACGCAAGGCCTCGATTTCGGAGGAGACCGTCGCCCGGATCGTCGCGCTGACCACGACCAGGAAGCCAGAAGGTCACACCCACTGGTCGTGCCGAACGATGGCCCTCGAGGTCGGAGTGAGTCCCGCGACGGTGCAGCGGATTTGGTCTGAGCTCGGCCTGCAACCGCATCGGGTCGACAACTTCAAGGTCAGCAACGACCCGCTTTTCGAGGACAAGCTCATCGACGTGGTCGGGCTTTACCTCAACCCGCCCACCAAGGCCGTGGTCTTGTGCATGGACGAGAAGAGCCAGATCCAAGCCCTCGACCGGACCCAGGCCTCACTGCCGATGACCAAGGGTCGCGCCGGGACCATGACGCACGACTACGAGCGCAACGGGACGACCACGCTGTTCGCGGCCCTGGACGTGCTGACCGGCAAAGTCATCGGCCAGTGCCTCCCACGGCATCGGCACGAGGAGTTCCTGACGTTCCTACGGACCATCGACCGGGAGACCCCCAAGGGCCTCGGGGTCCACCTGATCCTGGACAACTACGCGACCCACAAGCACTCCGAGGTCACCCGGTGGCTCAACGGGCACAAGCGCTTCCACCTGCACTTCACACCCACCTCCTCCAGTTGGCTCAACCAAGTCGAACGTTGGTTCCGCGACCTCACCGACCAGAACCTCCGGCGCGGGATCTTCGGCAGCGTCCCCGACCTCATCAGCAGCATCGAGAAGTACCTAGCCGTCACCACCAACAACCCGAAGCCCTACGTCTGGACCGCCACCGCCGAGTCGATCCTGGCCAAGGTCCAGCGCGCCCGCGCCACCCTCGACCGAGTAGTCACTCAATAATGAGACGGACCACTAGCAACGGCGATGACCCCCCCGTGTCGGGTGCTTCACCGTCGACCGCAAGTGTCGAGGCTGGACGCGAACGACTACCGAACGGCTGACCGCCACACGCCGCTACGCTGCGTCAACGACGGACTGGCCGGGGAGGTGGCATCGCGTGGTCGCCGTATGGACGGGTCACGAAACAACGCTCCTGCGGCGAGCCCTTCGGATGACCATTGTCGAGTTCGCAGAACAGCTCGGTGTGAGCACCCGCGCGGTCGACAAGTGGGAGGCCCGGGGTGTCGGCATCGAGCCCCGCCCGGAACTGCAACGGGCACTCGACACGGCACTTTCACGTGCCGATCCCTCGGTACACGACCGCATGGCCTCCCCAGATGTCCTGGGGGGCCCGAAGTACGTAGACGTTCCCCCTCCCGGTATGGCTGCCACGCCCACGACTGAGATCTTGCGATGGCTCGTGGAGGACTCTCCCTCCTCGCCGCGACCGCGCGCCCGGCATGGCCGGGTCACGGACGAGGACGTTGCCGGAGTGGCGGCAGCCGTGCGTAGATTTGAGGATCTCGATCACCGGTTCGGCGGTGGCTACGCCCGCGCGACTGCCGCGGAATATCTCGTGTCCAACGTCAGGCCACTCATCGCCCTCGGCGGGCCGAACTCCGTGCACGACCAACTCATGTCGGCCGCCGCCGAACTCACCTACAAGATCGGCGCCATGGCCTACGACTGTGGGTCGCACGACATCGCGCGTCGATACTTCCGCAATGCCTTCGACCTGACCCGAGCCGGGGACGACCGAGCATTGGGCGGCAAGGTACTGGCGGTGATGAGCCACCAGGCTAACTTCCTCGGGCATCACGCGGACGCCGTCGACCTTGCGCGTGCCGCGAAATTAGGAGCCCGGGGCGCGGCCTCGCCGCGGGTCCACGCCATGTACTGCGCCATGGAGGCGCGTGCCCTCGCGGCCGGGGGCGACGAAGCATCGGCGACACGGGCAATTATGGAAGCAGAAGTTGCCTACGCCAAGCACGACGGCGAGCCCGGGCCGCCCTGGATTCGCTATTTCGACTTCTCTGAACTCCACGACGAATTCGGCCACTGCTTCCGAGACCTCAATAGGCCGCTCGAGGCGGCGCTCCATTTATCGGTAGCGTTGGACTCGTCCAGCGCCGCCTACCCACGGAGTCGGACGTTCAGTCGATTGGTGTTGGCATCGACCCATCTGCAGCAGGGCGACGTGGACACGGCGGCTTCCTCCGCCGTCGACGCGATCACGTCCCTGGGGAGTTTGCAATCAGCACGGGTGCGGTCCTATATCCGCGATCTGAAGGCCCGATTCATTCCGTTCGCCGGGTCGGCGGCTGTCGCCGAGTTCACCCGGCGGACGCGTACCCTGCCAGCAACATAGAATGCATGCTTGCGCAGCTATTAAACTCCCGGCTCCCACGCATGTACCGCTCCTGGGTCCCGGACCGATGCCAGGCGTGCCCTCACTTCGGGGATGAGGCGTGGTTCGCGACCCGTCCGGGCGGCTAGCCATACGATCATGCGCAGTTGCCTGATGGCCGCCATGACCTCGAATCCCAACCAATGTGTAACGTCTCGCCCGTAGGCGTGAGCGAAGGCCTGGTAGTCGGCGTCGGTGTACCACCCGACCCGCCGGTAGACCGCCGCGACGGTCAGGTCCCATTCGCGCGGTGCTTTGGAGACGGACTCCAAATCCAACATGAGAACAGTGCCGGTTGCATCCCGGACGATGTTCTTGCGATGCGCGTCGCCGTGAATCACGCAGGGCTCCTCAGGAAATTCCAGAAGGGCATACTGCTGTTCTAGACCTTCGAGGAGCGCGCGGAGTGTGTCCTGCTCTGCCGGGCCCAGTCCGACGGCCACTTCGATATGGTCTGAGATCTTCGCGAAGGGCTGAAATGGGCCCAAAACGTTGTCGGGAGCTGATCCGATCTCGTGCAGCTTGCGTAGGAAGAAACCCAGCTCGGCGGGGGAGCTCTGGCGGATGCCGGGGACCTCCACCCAGAACGTGACCACACAACCGGCCGCCTCGTATGGGCCCGGGGCCCCCGGCAGCACGCGCACCGCCGGAAACTCGAGGCGCTCTAGCCATCGCGCGACCCGTACTTCGCGACGAGCCCGCCCGGCGGCGTCACGGTGGGCGACCCGTGCCACGACCCCCCCTGGCAACAAGAAGACAGCGTTGTCTCCGACAGGACCCAGCCCGTGAGCGGGCTCGTGATTCAGGCCGATGGAGGCGGCTGCCTCCGTTACGGCAGTCAAGGCAACCTCCAGGGTCACACCGGGCGCGGGGCCGGTCCTTGTCACGTCCTTCGTCTCCTGATTATTTAACCCGGTCACATCAAGCCCGCGTTTTGCGGCCACGGGTGGCCGGTGCCGGCAGCCAGGCTTTGAGCTGGTCGAGGGTCTTGCCCACCTGGTGTGCCCGGCCGCGTAACTGCTCGTCGAGGTAGTCGGCGAGGTTGAGCTGGTAGGTGGTGTCGGTCTCGTCGTGCCACTGCCGCACCCACGGCTGCAGCTCGGCAAGCCCGGCCACCAGGGGGATCAGCCGGTCATCCGGCCAGCCCTCCGTCTCGCGCTCGGCGATGACGGCGGCCAGGGCCAGCGCCTGTTGGGCGTGGTCCCAGCCGGCCCAGCCGAGCAGCTGCGTCGAGTCGGTCTCACGGCCGGCGTCGGGGTAGAGGAGGAACCGCTCCTTGGGCACGTCGAGCTTGCCCCGGTGCTGCCACCACGACTGCTTGCGAAAATCGGCGTTCGTGTACTTCGGCGGCACCGGGATCGTGCCGACGGCCTCGCCGCGGTCCTCCCGGCGCTGGGAGTCCCAGGTGTGCTCCCACGCTTCCCGCTTGCGCAGCCCCGAGTCCTTGAGCCGGTGGGCGGCAAGGAACGGCACGCTCTCGGCGTCGAGCAGGTCGGCGAGCTGCTGGGTGACCGATCGGTCCTTGCGGCCGGACAAGAGTCCGAGCACCGACACGAGGTCGCTGTCGCGGCTGGCGACGTCGGCGAGCTGTGCCACCGAGCGGGCGGTCGGCCGGTTCTGGGCGTCGAACCAGTACCCGCGGTCCTCCAGCCGGTCGAGCAGCCAGGCGCGCAACGCCTTCTCGACCCGCTTCTCCCAAGGCTCGGTGGCCCACCGCCGCTTGTACTCCGGACGTTCGAGCAGGTTGACGAACCTGCTCGACTCGATGAGATCGAGCCGCCGCTGCACGAGGTCGCGGTACGCCTGCGGCCAGTGCGCCGGGACCTCGGTGATGGGCGTCGAGGAGTGCCGGGTGAACCATGCGGTCGATTCCTCACCCGTCGCGACTTTGCGGGCAAGGGCGATCTCGAAGGCCCGCTCCCCGAGGCGGAGCCCCGGCAGGTCGTCGCCCAGGTAGGTGAGGTCCGTGTCGATCAGCCCGTACGAGCGGTAGACCTGCCAGTCGAGCTCCTCCTGCTCGGCGATCATCCGGGCTTGGATGCCCTCGATGTCGGCGTGCGCGCTGTCGAGGGCGCCCGCCGACGGAGCTGGCGAGCTGGCGGCCGTCAGGGACTCGAACAGGGTCGCGGCTTCCCGAGCAGCCTCGTCCATCGACCGAGCCCGCTGCGTCGGCAGATCCGCCGGGAGCGGATAATCCTTGAGGGTCGTGCCGGTGAACTCGTAGAAGTCCTCCCAGGGAGCCAGTGTCTGCCTCGCGCCACGCGCATCCACGGTGCTGCCCTTGTTGTGGCTGTTCTGCTTGAGCCAGAAGCAGGCCGTCGAAGAGTTCAGCAACCCGAGCAGCGCAAGGTGGTCATCCTCCGTCGCCCCCTCCGGCAACTTGATCACCGGCGCCGACTGCTTGAAGACCTTCCCGCCCCGATCCAACACAAAGTGATTATGCGTCGCCACAAACGCAAAAGTGATCGACAGCGCCGTGTGATACGTGGACTTGGTGAACTGCATATACTGCCACCATTCAAGTCCAGCGTCCGCCATCTTGCCCTGAAAGGTGGATCGTTCCGCAAGGAGCGTTCTCCAAGGCCACAGCTCTTCTGGCAGGCTCCCCGCACATGACTGACCTTCGCCGTAAACATATGGGAAGTAGATCTGTTCATCCACGGACAATTGCCAGTCGCGCACGATGTCACCGAGCACGAGCTGACGGAGCTGGTCGCGCAGATCGGTCTGGTGGGGCCGCCACCAGATTGGCCGCATGAATGCTTCGTCGGCGCCCGCTCTGATGGAGCCGCCAATCGGCCCGTTCAGTCTCCCGGACAGCAGACGCCCCGTCCGGTCGAGGGCCGACGTCACGTCAGACGCCCCGCCGCCGGTGAGGCTCCAGGGGTGGGCGGCCAGGGCCTTCCGCGGCAGGTCCGCGACTGACACGTACTCGTTGTCGAAGTCGCTGCGGTCGAGGTTCTCGACGATCGACGTCCAGACGAGGCCCTTCGCCGGATCGTCCGGCTGACCGGGCTCACCGCGAACGCCCAACACGGCCTTGACCGTGCCGCTGCTCGGCGGCTGGGGCCGACCGACGAGGATCACCGTCGGGGTCCCGTGCCCAGGGATGTACGCACCTGACGTGTCGACCACGAGCCGCAGGTCTTGCTTGCTGAGGAATTCCTCGATGAGCTTGGACCCGAACTCCCGCTTCATGAACGAGTTCGAGGTGATCTGACCCGCCCAGCCTGTCGCTTGGTCACCGACCGCGGGCTTGGCGAGCTGGAAGAACCGCTCCATGAACGGGACCGTCAACGCATAGGTCCCCTTGCAGGCCGAATAGAGCCCTCGATACGCCGCGTTGAGGTTCTTGTCCTTCACTGTGATGTACGGCGGGTTGCCTACCACCACGTCGTACCGGCCGGGCGACAGCAGGCGCAACAAGGCCGGGAGGTCCTCGGTGGCGTAGGCGAAACTACTGATTCCCGAGTCGACGCCCAGGTCATCCATCGACACCTGCGCCGCACCGTGCAGCAGCGAGTCCCCGGCGGCGAGGTGGAACCGGAACGCGGGGGCCGCCTCCAGGGACGTCAGTTCACACGCCCGTAGCGCCGCGACCAGGAGTCGGAACCGGGCGATGGCCACCGCGAACGGGTTGAGGTCGACCCCGTGGACCGCGTCGAGCGCCAGCTGCACCCGCGCCTGCACTTCCAGCCCGGGCGCGTGCGCGGCCCACCGGTCGTTGAGCCGGGCGAACGCGCCGAGCAGGAAGTGGCCCGACCCGCACGTCGGGTCGATCAGCCGGAAGCCCTCCAGCGGCCGTTCCGCAAGCGCGGGTTCCATTGTCTGGTCGAGAATGAACTCCTCGACGAACTCCGGGGTCTGCAGCAGTGCGAACGTCTTCTTCGCGTAGTCCGACAGGTCCTGGTAGAGGTCGCCGAGGAAGCGGGTCGACAGCTCGGGGTCGGCCAGGTCCCACACCAGCGCGCCGTCGGCGGTGCGCTCGCGCCAGAACGTGATCAGCCGCTTGACCGCCTGACCGGACGGCGAGACCGTCCACAGCGGGGAGTGTGATTCCACGAGCTCACTGGTCGCCTTGGTGGCGCCCAGGTACTCGACCGCCTGGAGCAGCCACTCCCGGTCGGTGTGCTCGGGGTTGGTGCGGAAGTACGCGAGTTCGGCATCCAACGACTCCTGCCGGCGCTCGGCCGGGCCGGCGATCCAGACTGGCTTGAGCAGCCGGTTGTCCTCGCAGAACCGCACGAACACCGTCGTCAGCACCCACGCCACCGCAGCCTGCGTGACGCGGTCGTCGCGCCACTCCTGCCACGACATCGCCGTCCGCTCGCGGTCCACTGCCGCCTGGTGCTCCTGCTGCCAGGCACCGCGGACCTCGGGCTGTGACTCGACGCGCTGTCGCAGGTCGACTTCCAAGTCGAGGACGACCTTCTTGAGTGCAGCCGTGAGACGCGAGGAGGCAGCCACCGTCATAACTCCTTCTGTACCGCAGTAGCAACGTCGGCGGAGCTGTCGATCCAGTCGTTGTCCATCGCCACGAACTGGTTCGGCGCCGCGAGCGGCACCGGTCGTCCGTCGATCACCGCCCCGTGACTGCCGCCGAGCTGCGGCACCAGCAGCCATACTGCCCGGCGGCGGGACGCGGCGAGGTCCGTCCAGCGGACCAGCAACCCGATGTTGTCGTACCGGGCGAGCGGCGCGGCTTCGGTGAGCAGTACGGGCGCGTCGGCGTCGCCGTCGGCCAACGCCTGCTCGACCGCGGCCTCGACGGTCGGCCACGCCCGTCGGACCAGCTCGTTGAGGCCCTTGCGGCCCCGGCTCGGCTCGCTCTCGGCATCCGCCGCGCGCACCAGGTCCCAGGACAGTCCGGCCGCCGCCGACACCGAACGAAGCGCGTCGAGCAGCACCCCGGTGAGGTCGACCACGGTGGCCCCGTATCGGACCCGGGCAGCCGTGACGAAGCGGGGCACCCGATCCGCGCGGATGCCGAGCGCCAGGAACGACCGGCTCGCGATGGACTGTTCCAGCCGCGCCCCGAGCGCTCCGGTGCTGCCGACCGGCGAGGTGGTGACCCCCAGGCTCGTTGGCCGGCGCGACTCCAGCCCCGTGGTGGCGAACCCTGGCTGCGTCGCACGGTACGCCCGCAACCGCTCGTCGAAGATGAGTCCGAGCCTCGCCTGCGTGACCACGGCGTCGAGCGCGGGCCGCTGCGGCAACGCGGGCACGGCGGGGAAGCGGACCCGCACCCGCTCGCGCAGCTCGTCCGGGGTGAGCTGCTGGCCGCCGAAGCCCGCGAAGGTGAGCTCCAACGCCGTGACCGGCGCCAGTGCGCGATGGTGCAGCTCACCCGCACCGGACGCCGCTGCCTGGGTCGAGGCGGCGGCCGCCAGGGCGACCCGGCGCAGCGGCTCGGCCAGGTTTTCCGGCACGGCAATCCCTGCGGGAACGGCCATAGCGAGCTGGGCCTGAGCGCGGCTCGCGGGGATGACGGTGCGGGTCGGGTCGCCGGCCGCCACGATCCGGTCCGCCTGCGCCGCAAGTGACTCTGCGACGTCGAAGAGCGCCTGATCCTCGGCGAACAAGGTCACGATGCCGCCGCGCCGCCGGACCCACACCGGCGGCCTCGACCCGTCGGCCTTGTTCATCGCACGGCGCCGCTCCAGAGCGAAGCGCAACAGGCCCCGGGCCAGCCGCTCGTCCGGCGAGCTCTGCGGCGTGAGGGCTTCGAGCACCGGCGCCGTCAGCTCGGCGACCGTCGCGACGGTGCCGAGCTCGCTCAGGCGGGCCGTGACCGCATCCGCAAGCCGGTCGAGCAGGGCGCGCGCGTCGTCGTCGGCCGCCCACAGTTCCTGCAGGGTTCCGAACAGTTGGGTCACCCGCGCCTGGAGGACCGGCTCGTTGAGGTGGGCCCCGAGCTGGGCGTGGGTCGCGAACGCGTCAAGCGTCGTGCCGAGACCGAGCACCAGGCTCGCTATTCCGCCGCGCGAGGGCGATCTGGGGCCGGCAACGACCCGGAGCAGCAGGTCGGCGGCATCCGTGGGCGTGAGCGCCTGGCGACTGCCCACGCTCGACCCCAGGCCCTTGCCGAGGCGCTTACGCCACTGCTTGATCCGGGAGGAGATCTGCAACCTGGTCGCGTTCGCGACACCCGGCAGGCGCGTCAGGCGCACCGGATCGACGGTGAGGAGCTCCCCGACCGTGTGCACGGCATACGGTTCGAGGGCTGACAGCGCCCGGGCGGTGAGCCCGGAGTCCCGCAGCAGTGTCGTGAGCGTCGCCTGCGCCGCGAGCTCGTCATTAGAGGCGTCCGGCTGCGTGGTGGCGTCCCGGGCGAAGATCGCGAGCCAGGCCGCCCGCAGCTCCGCCGCGGTGTGGTGGCGGACGTTGGCGTCTCGGGCCAGCGCGGTGCGGAAGAAGTCGACGAGCGCAGCGGCGAGCGTCGGGTCGAACATCTCCTCCTCGACCCTCGCGTGGTCGGGGACTGTCGCGGGATCGGCCTGGCCGTCGCCATAGACCGGGGTCGTTCCGGTGGCCATCTCGAACAGGACGACGCAGGCGGCGTATCGCTCGGCCGCCGAGTCGTACCGGTCGCGGGTACCGAGCAGGAAGGGGTCGAGGTAGGGCGGCGTCCCCGCCTGCGTCGCCGACGCCGCGGCCCGGGTCAACGAGAAGTCGAAGAGCACGAGGTGCTTCGTCCGGTCACCGCGGCCCTCGCGCACTCCGAGGTTCGACGGTTTGATGTCGCGGTGGTCGATGCCGGCCTTGTCGAGCGCGACGAGACCGTCGAGAAGATCGGTCCCGAACCGTTCGAGCAGATCCAGGGAGAGCCTGGTGCGGGTGCGCAGCTCGACGGTGAGGGTCTGGGCGCCGGCGCTCTCCAGCAGCAGCGCCCGCCGACCGCCGACGACGATCGGGCCCTCCAGCACCTTGACCACGCGGGGAACGTCGAGCCGGCGCAGCACGTCGGCCTCGTCATCCAGCCGGGCAGCGGCATCGTCGTCGAGCGCCACCTTCAGCACGCATTCGACGTCCGGGGAGTCCGCGAACCGGTCGTAGACCAGCAGCCCGACGGCTGTCGAGCCCTGGCCGAGGCGGCGGATGAGTTCAAATCTGCCGTCGAGCACCGCGCCCGGTGCGGCATTGAGCGGGTCGGTCTCCTCGGCGTCGGCCACTGCGTTGCGTTCCGCGGCGGCCAGCTGCACCAACACGGTCGGCACGTCGGCAGTGCGCTGGGTCGGCGACGGGTTGGTCGCCTTGAGCACCAGCGAGCGCAGGGTCGTGGAGATCTGGGGTAATTCGATCGCCAGGTCCAGGCCCTGCTGATCACGCAGCCGCTGTTTCAGGGCGCTACTACTAGGAGCCGGGACCGTGCCGGTCAGCAGGTAGAACGCCAACGCCCCGAGGCCGAACACGTCGAGGCGGACCCGGTCGGCGTCGGCATGCCACGCCCCCTCGGGAGCGGCGAAGGCGTCGGCGAATCCGGAGCCGTCACCGGCCGGCACGGCCCCGGCCAATGTGGTGATCCCGACCACGGAGGTCCGCGTCCCGGCTGAGGCGTTCACCGTGCCTGCTCCCTGCCAGTCCCCGATCCGCACCTTGACGTCATGCGGCGTCCCGGACACCGGAGCGACCCACACGGCCAGCGGGGAGAGCCCACGATGGACGACCCGGTTGTTGTGGGCGTACTGCAGCGCCTCACCGACCTGCCGGATGATCGACAGCTGGGTCGCCAGCGGGACACCATTCGCCTGACCGGCCAGCCACAGGTCGAGACGCTGCCACTGCGGGTCGTAGTGGTAAACGAGCCCGACGCCGAGTTCGGACTCCACCAGATCCCGGGGACGCAGCAGGCCGTCGTGGTGCAACCGGGACATCACCCGGAACTCGTGTTCGGCGATCTGGCGTGCCGACGCCTTCTCCTGCTGGATCGCCGACGGCGGCAACACCCGGAACCGGATCCGGGCCCGGTCCTGCTGCGCGACCTTGTGCGAGGCGAGCCAGTCCTGCCAGCCCTCGCCGGAGTCGATCGCCTCGCCCTCGATCACCCAGGAGCCAGCCTCACGCTCGCGGCGCTGAACCAGACCGATGCGCTCCAGCAGCTTGACGAGGATCTGCTCCTGGTTACCACCGACCGCGCGTCGGTCTGCTGGTTCACCGACGAGCTCGGAGATCCCGGGCAGGTTGCTGCGGGCCTCGTTACCGTCGATTCCGTATAGGCCGAGGGCGCTCGACTCGCGCAGCGCACACCGGAAGTCCGGGTGGTGCAGGAAGACCGACTCCTGGACAAAGGGGACCACGTCCCGCTCGTCCGGTATCCGGGTTTTCTGCTCCAGTGCCCACAGCCGCAGCTCGTCGAGCAGCTTGCTCGCGAAGTACTGCGCCTTGCGCCGGGCCAGCTTGAGCGGGGAGTCCTCGGGGCGCCGCCCGTCGCGGGCCCAGCGTTGATCATCCCCGCGCAACGTGCCCGAGTAGTACTTCAGCTCGATCAGGTGGAGCCGCCCGCGGCCGAGCAGCAGCAGGTCGACCTCGTGCCAACGGCCGCGAGAGTCCCGGAACTCGAAGTTCGACCAGGCCCGATATGGCGTCTCGTCGGGCATGACCGCGCGGACCAGGGCGAGGCCGTCGGCCTCATGCGGGAACTGGGAGGGGGAGACCTCGACCCAACGGTCCTGCACCACCCCGTGCCTCCACTGCTCTCGGCTATCCGCCCGCATGATCCTATGGCGCCACCAGGTTCGACATCGTCACAACGAGTCGACCTGGACGGATGACGCAACCGCTGTCGGGGGCCGGGGATGACGACGTGGTCCTCACCGAGGCCGTCGAGGTGGAAGGCGACGGCGTCACCCATCTCGGTCTCTCACTGCTCGCGGGTGTCGCCGCGAAGGCTAAGCATGGCTACCCCTTCAATCCTGGGCTGGAGGATGCTCCGCTCCAGGCCCGGGGACAAGTCCCGACTCGGCTTGCCAGCGATCGTCACCCACCCATCCATCTCGATGAGCCTGATGATCTCTCCCACCTTGAAAGGTGCGACAAGTTGCTACTATTTCGTCACTGTAACGAGATAGTTTACGCTGTGACGTTATATCTGCATCATTGGTGTCATGGACCTCTCGTCACCCCTGCGCTCGCTGGTACCGAGCCTGGACTCGGCGGTGCTGGAGGTGTTGTGCCGGACCGAGGCCGGTCTCAGCGCCGTCCAGATCTCTCGGCTGTCCGCGCGGGGGACACGACCAGGGCAGCGGCCTGTCCTTGACCGGCTGGTCCAGCACGGGCTCGTCATAGCGGATCGGGCTAACACGGGCTTCCTGTACCGACTCAATCGTGAGCACGTGCTGGCCCCGTTGGTGCTGGTTGCGGTGGACATACGCCGCGAGGTCTTCGACCGGTTGAGGTCGGCGTGCAGCCGACTGAATCCGCGCCCAGTTCACGCCTCGGTCTACGGCTCGTTCGCTCGTCGCGAGGGTGGGCCGGAGAGCGACATCGACTTGATGTTGATCCTCCCGAGCGACGTCGACACCCACGATGACCTCTGGGTCGACCAGGTGCGGGTTCTCGAAGGCGAGGTATTGAGGTGGACGGGCAACCGCCTCCAGGCGCTGACCTTCACCGAAAGTCGGTTCTCCGATGTCATCGGGGACGGCGAGCCCCTCGTCCAGACCTGGTCGGCTGACGCGGTCCCACTGCTCGGGCCGGAACCCGCAGCCCTGGTGGCCCGGCTTGCCGCCAAGGCCGAGCGGTGAGTCCGAAGAAGCTTCAGACTCGCCCCGGCGACCCGGGGCAGGCGCGTTCGCGTCGAGTGACAGCTCAGAAGTACCTCGAGGCCGCCGAGCTGCTCGCTACCGAGAACGGCGTGTCGGTCAACGTCTGCGTGGCCCTGGCCGTTCTCGCCGGAATCGCGGCGTCCGACGCCATCTGCATGTCCGCCATCGGAGAGCGGCACTCGGGGCCGGACCATTCCGCGGCCGCGGACTTGCTGGCCAGGGTCGACTCGGCCGCGGGTAAGAACCTGCAACGGCTCCTCGCTCTCAAGGCCGCCAGCCACCACGGCGCCCGCCTGCTCGATGACGGCGATCGCGAGGCGGCCATGCGCGCCGCCCAGGACCTCGTTCAAGAAGCCACCAGGCGCACGTGATGAGATCCCCGACCGGGTGAAGCTCGCGCGACGCGCTCGCGTCATGCGCACTATTCAGCGTCGAATCCGGTCCGCACGAACGTCAACGTTGCCGCGTCGCGCAGACGGTGCGGATGGTGTCAGGAGTGCATCCATCGGGAGCGGTGGGGTGTTGCTTGGGTCTCATAGGCGGCGGCCGAGGGTCTGATCGTGTCCCCAAGATCCAGAACGATCCGAATCGTTCCGTATCGTTTTGGTAACGGCGTCTGGCCTACCGCATCCGTCGACGGCTGACGTGGGGAACTAGCGGTGCACGAACCACCCAACCGCTCTGGAGGAGACCCCGTGAAGATCCGCCTTGTAGGTGCTGCCGCTGTGGTGGCTGCCGCCCTCGTACTGGCTGCCTGCGGTGACGATGCAACCGACACCGACGCCGCGGCGACTGCCGACGTGACCGCGGAGGCGACGGATGCGACCACCGCTGAAATGACCGAAGAAATGACCGAAGAAATGACCGAAGAAATGACCGAGGAGGCGGCCGGGACGGTCGTCGATGTGGCAGCGGGGAACCCCGACTTCAGCACTCTGGTTGCCGCCATCGAGGCAGCCGGACTGGCCGAAACGCTGAGCGCGCCGGGTCCGTACACCGTGTTCGCCCCGACCAACGAGGCGTTCGCTGCGCTCCCAGCGGGCGTGCTTGATGCACTGCTGCTGCCGGAGAACAAGGACACCCTGGTCAGCATCCTCACGTACCACGTCGTCGCAGGTGCCGTGACGTCCGACCAGATCACCGCCGGTGACGTCGCGACAGTCGAGGGCGGCAACGTGACCCTGGGCACCGAGGGCGGCGTCACCGTGAACGACGCGACGGTCGTCACGCCGGACATCACCGCATCCAACGGTGTCATCCACGTCATCGACGCCGTCCTCATCCCCGAGGGTGTGGACCCGGCCGCGCTGGTCGGCTGACCATCGGAACGTGAGCTCCCGAGGCGGGGGTCGCGCAACGCGCGGCCCCCGTCGCGTGCGTGGTCGGCGGCGCGCGGTTCCTCAGGTGGTGCTCGGTCGCGCAAGCACGGCCGAGCATCTGAGCCGCCGCGTCGCTCGTCTGGCACCGGGGTGGCAACTGCTCGACCTGCCCCGTCACGGCCAGGACGCACGAGCGGGTGCGCCACCCCGAGGGATCTCCTCCAGCACACAACTGATCCCGAGCGTCACGGAACAGTCGTCGTCATCGACGAGGTCCTGATGCCGAAACTGGGGGTCGACGGACTGCCGGTCGCTGACCTCCGCCGCGCCGAGACCGGTGGCGGGTGTCACGGGTGCCTGGTGGTCGGGATGCTCGACACCTGGTTGCGGCTGGGGCGCGTGGACGTGCCCTCCCGGCCCCCACTAGTGGGTGGCCACGGGTCGGATTTCGACGCCGCCGCTCAACCGAGCAGCCGGGATCCGTGCGGCCAGCTCGATGGCGTAGCCGGCGAGGAGTCGCTCCAGCGCCTCGCGGGCCAAGCCGGACAGGGTGACTCCCTCCCGAGCCGCACGTTGCTCGACCTCGTCAGGTCAGGGGCGTCACCCCCTTCCCGGTGAGGGCTTGGAATAGGCGGACGCTGTCGCCGGTGGTTTGGCAGATGTGGGCCTGGTGCAGGAGTCGGTCGACGGACGTGGTGGCGAGGTTTCGTGAATTGAGTTGCACTGGCACTCCAGCGCATGTCGACGGGTCCCGGCGGGTCGCCCGCGGAGCCCTGCAACCGTGCGCGGGGCTCAGCGGTAGTAGGGGTAGGGGGCGCACGAGGCGCCCTCCGCCGACCGAAAGGTGTGCCCATGCGACCCCTCTCCGCCCTCCCCGCCCTCGTCGCCAGTGTTCTGACCCTTGCCGCCCTCACGACCTCCGCCGCTGCGCCGCCGACTGCGAGCGCGGCCGCCGCGCCGCCGTCCGCGAGTGCGGTCGATTCGGCGGCCGCGACCCCTGAGGTCCGTTACCAGCACTTCATCCCGCTGGGGAAGTTCCCGACGGCCGTGTTCCCGCCGTCGCTCGTATCGGCATACAACGCCTCACCGTCCGGCTACCAGGTCGTGAACGGACACCTCGTCGACGACCACCAGAACGCGCAGGTGTTCCGGGCTTCGCAGCGGAGCTGGAACCACTTCACCCGGATGTTCCCCCGCAGGGTGTGGGGGGGCATCACGAATTACCAGATCGCGCTGCGCGACTCCTCCTTCTTCTTCAGCCTGCAACGCGGGAACTACAATCTTGAAGGGTCGGCCCAGGTGGGGGGGGCCTCGGATCTCATCCGAATTCACGAGGTCGGCCACCTTCTCAGCATCAGCTCGAACCAGGTGACCCCGGGGGTGCTGCCAGGATTCGCGCGCCCGGTGGGGCCGAGCGCGGCCTGCCCGTACGGGGAGACGTACGAGGGGTGCGTCAAGGCGGGCACCGTCATGGCGCGATTCGCCACGACGTTCTGGTCGCGCGATCTCACCGAGGAGGCGAGGCCGGCGCTCACGGAGGCGGAGATCGTCGCCTTCTACTCCCGGCACACTGGCGAATTCGTCGGCAGCTACGCAGCGTCGAACATCAGCGAGGACTTCGCTGACACGTTCGCGGCGTTCGTGTGGCGCTCCGACCCCCGCCGGGCCGACGGGTCCCTCGGCCCCGGCGCTGCGGTGCGAGTGCAGAAGATTGCCTGGTTCTACGACCAGCCCGGAATGGCCGGGTTGCGCGACCACATCAGGCTCACCCTGTGCGCCGACCCGGCGCCGTCCTGGCCCGGCTCGGCGGACGCGGTCCCGGTGGCCATCCGGCCGCAATGCGGCACCGGGGCGTAGCGCGCCGATCTGCGTGACCCGCCTGGCCCTGCGCCCGCAATAACGCAGGGCCAGGCTCCACCGCGAGGGATCAGCGGGGTGAACGCTTCGCGGGGCGTAGCCGTCGCCTACACGGGCAGCAGGTCCATCGTGATCGCGACGAGGCTCGGTCCCGCGTCGGGCCAGCGCCTGGGCCAGGGCGGGCGCTAATTCGCTTCGTCTGCTTGGGCAGTGCTCGTAGACGTGGCCATCGTGGCGCGGGACCTGAAGATCGCTTTCAAGGCGTCATTCGGCTCGAGCTCGGCTGCCCGCGTGAAAGCGGCCACGGCCTCGGAGTAGTTTCCAACCTTCTCCAAGGCGTCGCCACGGGTGACGTGGTAGAGCGGGTAGTCGTGAAGCCCTTCGATTGCCTCCATCTGCCGTAGACCTTCTTGGGGGCTCTCGGAATGGTCGGGGCTGGTCATGAGGATGACCGGTGGTAGTCGCCGGTTGTGACACCGAGGAGAGGACTCGCGCATGACATTGCCCGACACCGTCCCGCACGCCCGCAAGTTCGTTCTCCGGCTGCCCGACCTGACCACCCTGGTTCCCGACCTGGCCGAGCGACGCGCCGTTCTTCACGTCCGCTGAACGAGCCGCGCTGGCTCTCCTGGAGGCGGTGCTGACACCCAACCCGGTCGGGGAACGGGTGCCGCAGGTCCTCTACACCGACGTCGCCGGTCACTACGACGAGAAGGCGATCACCACCCTGGCACTCGCGATCGGCCAGGTCTGCTTCTACCTGCCCCTGGCCCTCATCGGCCGACCACTACCCGGCAAAACTCCCGCCACCCAATGGTGTTGATCCGGTCCCGGCATGGGACGCCACCGGACGCCGCTCGGCTCCGCAACCCAGTGGCGCACGTCCCACAGCCGCCGGTGGCCTGCGTGGTGGCTCGGCTTTGCTTGTGGTGCCCCCGGGGTGTTCGGATCCCCTCGAACGGCTTCGTCGCGGGCTCGTCGCCAGGCGAGGTGTCGTCACCGCCTCGCGATGTCCTCTCGTGGCCTCACGCTGGAGGGTTGGCGATGCTCCCCACGGGCCTATCCTTGAAAGGATGGCCAAGCAGCCGACAAGCGTGACGACCGACGGTTTCGAGTCATGGAACGACGCCGTGTACCGCGCCGAGAACGGAGAGGTCGTGGCCGTGATCGCACATGGTCGCCACGTCGCTGACGTGGTGCCGTCCGGCGAGGTCGAGCGGCTTCGCGAGACGATCGCGGTGCTGTCTCACCCCGACGCCCTGGCGGCTCTTGTCGATACCGAACCCGTGGTCGTCGGTGCGGACGCAGTCCGCGCGCTGGTCGCGGGTCGGGCAGCGCGCGACGGCAGGTGACAGACCAGCCGTATGAGGTCGACCTAACCAGGACGGCCCGGCGCGACCTCGCCGAGCGGCTACCCCTGGATGTGGCGGTCGGAGCGTCCGACTTCATCATGGGTCCCCTCGCCGAGCGGCCGCACCGCATCGGGAAGCAGCTGGAGAAGCCGTTGAGGGTGTGTATTCCGCTCGACTCATGCGGGAGTGGCGCATCCTGTACGTGATCGACGACGATCAGCGCCGGGTCACCGTTCGCGGCATCACCCACCGACGGGACACCTACCGGGCGCGCTGAGCGGGAGCTTTGTGGGTGGCGCCGGCGCCGCCCACCAGAGGCGGGCGCGGCTCGCCGATGCGCCCGCCGTGTCAGCGGTGACCTGGTGCCCGGTGCCGTATGGCTGCGCCAGCCCCACCACGCCTGACTGCACGCGCGGCGGCCGCGCCTGTCCTGCGGCCAGGGGAGTTCACACCAGGACCGGTCCCGGAGTCCAACCCTGTGTATCGCTCGACCACACACGCTGGAGGACTCAATGGACGAGAAGATCGAGAAGGACACGACGGTCGCCGTGACGGGAGGCACGAGCGATGTCGGGCTCGCGACGGCCCGAGCCCTGGGGCGGCGCGGAGTTCGTCTTGCTCTGCTGGCCCGCCGGGAGAACCTGCTGGAGGATGTGAGCGCGAAACTACGAAGAATTGGTGCTGAGGTCCTCGCCGTCCGGGGCGACGTGGGAGTGCCCGCTGACCTGGTGCGCTTCGCGAGCGAGACCGCCCGGCGGTTCGGGCGCATCGGCGGCCTCTTCCTCAATGCCGGCACGGCCCCGTTCGCGCCGCTGGCGGCGGTCACACCAGAGGGTATCGAGGCGCTGGAGGAGGGACTGGCGCGTGACGGTGCGGTCGGGCCATACGACGGGCCTGACGCTGAACTCCTCGCTGAGGAGGTACAGCTCAGCTGCACCACGGCACTGCTCGTGTGCCTGTCGAGGCCGCTGCGGATGGCGTACATCCTCGGCGACATCCTCGGCATGGCCGGTCCTGATGCCGCTGAGGTCCTCGAGGTGACACCCGCCGCCTTCCGCAAACGCCTCTCGCTGGCCCGCCGCGAGGTGCGCCGGTTCCTGGCCCCTCGTTGCGGGCTCGTCGCCGCGGAGAACACGTGCGCTTGCTCCCGGCAGGTGCGTCATGACATCGAGGTCGGCTGGATCGATCCCAGAGAGCTGCGATTCGCGGGCAAAGGGGTGCGGCGGAGACTGACGGCCGGCCTCGACGCCGTCTTCGACGCGACCGAGGTCTTCCTGGCGCATCCCGACTACGACCCACCGGTGGGCGTCCTGGCGGTCCGGACTCTTCTGGCCCGCGTCGAACAGCACGCAGCAACCGCGTCGACAGGCAGCTCGGACAGGCAGCCGGTCACGCCGCCGGGCTTGAGGTGCACGTCCACGGAGGACGTCGGGCTGAACGACGGCGCGATCTCCTGACGGTCACCAGGCCGCCCGCTCGTTCCCACAGACGAACGGAAGGCAGGACTGTGAACCGGCTGGTCGGACCCCGGCCTGCGCGTAGCCCGTCGGCCGCTGTCTCGGTCGTCGACGAGGAATTGCCGCGTGTGGCGTCGACGGGCATGAGGACGTGGCGGATCGTGGGTCTTCCTGACGGCGAGATGGGACGACCGTGCGTGTAGTCACTGGTGAACCGGACCGCAGGGCCAGCCGGTGGTGCGGGTGGTGACACGAGTTTCGACCCCATAATCGGGCGTGCGCGGTACGGCGATGTGCCATGCGGTACGGAGGTGGCCAACATGGCGGCGTCGGTGTCCTATCGGCGCGAGGAGCGACTCAAAGGCGGTCTGGCGGCCCGGGCGGCGGCAGCGGGTGTCACCGAGTCGGCCCGGGTCAGTCGACTGCGCGGTGAAGGGTCCAGGACTGTCAGGCATCCGAGGACACGGCGAAGATCGCGACCGCGCATCTTGATATCGCCGAACGCCTCGTGCGGCTATCAGTCGGGTTCGCAGTGGCATGCCCGAACGAGGTGGAGGCGCGGATCATGGCCAACGACCAGGCCACTGAGAGGGCCCGCATGCTTGTCGCCGAGCGGTCACACGCAGACGTGAGCGACGCTGACGAGGCCTGGAGACGGCGCTACGCCGAGTTGGAAGAGGCATGGAACAGTAGCTATTCAGCTGGTGTGAGTGCTGGTGGGAGCCAGGGGCCGGTGGTGAAGAGTGTGGTGAGGGCGTCGAGGTGGTCTTTGCCCCATTTTTTGGTGGTGGAGAGGTAGGAGTGGATGGTGGCGAAGTCGGTGAGTCCTTGGAGGGTGCGCCAGGTGCCAC
>ENA-ORBV01004252-ORBV01004252.1-microbial-mat-metagenome-genome-assembly--contig:-NODE-4252-length-27732-cov-5.386295_pt1 | contig 27732 bp, 12 predicted proteins | sample MGYA00237777_ERZ505514 | MGnify/ENA primary metagenome ERZ505514 (study PRJEB26160, sample SAMN06269048) | microbial mat metagenome | isolation source: Oligotrophic lake microbial mat | place...
TTTCAAGCAGAAGACGGCATACGAGATTCGCCTTAGTCTCGTGGGCTCGGAGATGTGTATAAGAGACAGACTCAACAGAATGAGATAGACTGTACGGTCTTTTATTAGAAGTGTTGTGCGCTTGGATGAAGGATTGAGAATCATGTCGGATCAAGAGGATGGTAGCGATGAACAATACGAGCACAATCCAGATCTGGTCCCACCCTTTCTTCCAGACCAAAAGGTGTTCACCACTAAGCTGGATCAACGAGGAGGAGGAGCAAGCAGTGCAGTGCCAGAAGAACCAAACAGCAGCAATAATGGCAAGGAAGAAAAACCAGAACCGTACTTTGAAGCTGTCATTCGACAAGTACGGCATCATCCAAATGAACCTCCAGGGACGGATAAAAGTTGGAGTTTTCTCATCCATTTCAAGGGTTGGAATGCTCGATACGATCGTTGGATTGCGGCATCGCAATTGGTGGTAGATACGCCGGAGACACGCAAAATCTTTGAACAACAACAAGCCGAAGAACAGGCCAAACTCGAAGCACAAAAACAAGAAAAGCAGCGAAAAAAAGAGCAAGCCACGGCCGCGAAGGAGCAAGCAAAGGCAGCATCAACAGAAGCAGCTAACAACAATGAAAATGATGACAATATTGATAATGTGGATACTGTGGATTTGCCGTTTTCGTTAAAGATTGTCATGGTTGATGAGCGGGAAAAGGTTGCACGACTAGGGTGGGATGATCCATGGGGATATGACGAGAGTGACATGCAAAATGCTGCCAAAATGATCAAGGCAAATCAACAACCAAGGTCCATAATAGCCAGAGAGCCCGCACGCAGTGTTCACGCATTACCAGCAGAAGTCACGATTCGACAATTCTTGAAACATTTTGAAAAGAATATACGAAAAGAATGGAAGCAGAAACAAGAAGAAAAATACAATAAGGCAGTAGCATCAGCATCAGACGCAGCTGCCGAGGGGGGAGACAACAAAGATTCATTGGGAGAAAACACACAAATGTACAAAGCTCAGCTAAAACAAAAGTTCCTGGAAGCCAACAATCAGCACAAAGACGAAGTGCGTCAATTCCGCTTGGGGATCGGTCAATTATTTGAAGCAGCACTACCTAAGTGCTTGTTGTATAAACAAGAACGCCCCCAATACCACTATTTGATTCAAAACGGGAATACGGAACAAAGTCTTGACAGCAATAGTGACGGGAAAGACAACAAGAAGGAAAGCACAAGCACAACAACCTCTGCCTTGGATGTCTATGGGTGTGAATTCTTGTTGCGCCTTATTTTGAGACTGCCGTATTTGATGAAACCACTGCCAGCATTATTGACAGATATGATTGTACATTTGCAACGAAATCGGTCTACCTTTTTCAAGCTTAAATTTCGATCACCAAAATTTCCAGAGGAGTGGGCGGAATGGGAACAACGATTCTATGGGGGTCCTACTGATGCTACTACTGCTAGTAGTAGTAGTAACACAAAACAACAACTGGAAGATTCCAAACCTGCTGCTTCTGCTACCACCAAAAAAGGAGCTGACAAAAAGGTCACTACTCCAAGCAGCAGTGACAAAAGAAAAGGGGAAGAATCCAAACTTGCAGCTTCTGCTACAGCCCCAAAAATTAAGGCTGATAAAAAGGTTGCTACTCCAAGCAGTAGTAACAACAAAAAAGCAGAAGAATTGGGAACTACTCTGAGTAGTAGTAAGAAAAAAAGGCAAGCTGAAGACTCCAAACCTGCTGCTACTGCTACATCAAAAAAAATTAGAGCTGATGAAAAGGGCACTCCAAGGAGAGGTAACAAACAACAAGTGGAAGAACTGGGAACTACTCCAAGTCGTAGTAGCAAACAACAAGAGGAAGACACCAAACTGGCTGCTACTACAGCAAAAAAAATAAGAGCTGATAAAAAGGGCCCTACTCCAAGTAGTAGTAACAAACAACAAGAAGAAGAATTGGGAAGTACTCTAAGTAGTGGCAATAAAAAACGACAGGCAGAAGATTCCAAGCCTGCTGCTAGTGCTACTGCCAAAGAAATAGCCGATAGAAAGGCCAAAAAGAGAGCTGAAAAAAAGAAGAAGAACGGTTCAGACGCAGGCTGATTTTCTAAATTATGAAAAGTCCCTACGCACTGGCCTGTATGCTATTAATTATTTTTCATTTTCGAAATGCAATTGGAAAGTTCTATCTAAGGCTTGTTGTTCTAGCTATATCATGTAGTGTCCATTAAGAATTGAGCGCTCAGTTGAGATCATATATACCCGCCACAGTGCCAGTCACAGTACCAAGGTAGAGTTTGTTGTCATGGACAGTGACGCCTGTTATGAATGTCAAGTCGGTAGCATCTGGATCTTGAAGCACTCGCGTTGCCCCCGTTTCCATGTCCACTTCCACAATACAGCCGTAATCCACTACTTTCGGGGCCAACCATTTGGGCAGCATCATCAAAAGGCCACGAATTCCAAGGTCAATGGGATGAGGTAGCGGTTGCAATACTTTTATGGCAGGAACAATGGCTGTAGGGATCGCCACGTAACATTTCCCAGCACTTGGACCACTGGTTTCCCACGAACAATCCACGCCATCTGGGTTGCCCGTCAGCTGACGGTTGTCCAGGAATGTTTCAAGTGTCCCCTCGTTGGGACCAGACACGTGATACTTGGAGACACGCATCAACATGGTTTCCGCGACTAGCACGTAGGTTTCATCCTTGTCCACAGCCACTCCATTGGCAAACCAAAGATTTTGTGCCAATACTTTGACTTCTTCTGTTTCTGGGTCATATTGCAGCAGTCGACCTGTAGGTTTTCCACGAATGGCATCCAGTTTGCTAGCGTACATCAAATCCCAATGAGGTCCCGGCACAATGCGATCGGGTGGAATATCGCTTGCTGCATGGTTTTAAAAGTGCGGATAGCCAAGTACATAAATAAGCCAATTCAACAATACGAAAGTTACCAAGCGTCAAAAGTTATTTGAGAATAAAATAGGGAAAGAGTAAAAATGACGACACCCCATCCACACGTGTGTCACTTACCATCACTGAAATAAATTTTTCCGGATTTGGGTCCAATGACAACATCATCGGCAAACAGGATTCTTGTCATGTTACCATCCTTGTCTATGACCTTGTCGGCAACCAGTTCCAATTTTCGATGGGCGGGATCGTGGAAATTTCGAATGCGACACAATCCCAAAATGGGGTCAGTGATATAGAGCGTTTTTCCATCCTTCGTAAATTTTCCAGAAACTGCCTCGCCATGACCCAAATTTGCTGCCACAGTGACCCTGGCGGTCAAGATATGTGGTGGCTGTTGTGGATCCTGTTGAAAGTCGTCCAATTGAACGAGTTTGGCACCCCTGGCAAAGGCATAGACGGTACCCTTATTGTCCAGAATTACCGTTTCGGGTCCCTTGAGGAGAGGTTCTTGTCCTGCTTCGACTCGCTCCACAATCTTGGTCAGTTTGCCATCTATAGAAAACCAAAGAATAAGAAAATGGGTGGATGAATGAGTTGTGATGGCATTGTATTTTTGTTGCCGAGAATTCATTCCTTCTCAGTTATTATTGAGGTGTTTCCATTACTTACGCTTTGCTTGCAAAAGAGTGTTGCTCTTGTCCAAGGGAGCCCACTGGAGGCGTCTTTCCGTGGGTATTTCGACTGGTAATCCATGTGGGAATAAGTAGTCTTGGGCGTAATATCCAGCCACGCCCAATACGAGCGTCAATCTTGCACTCCAATGGATGCCTTTTTTACGTGGTTGTTGGTAGATGGTCGGGGCGGGCATTTTGACTTTTCTCGCAGTTTTGTTTTCGTCTACTAGTAGATGCCTGTACTTTTTGGGTTCTTTCAGTGCTTTTCTGATGGCGCAATGGAGGTCGGCACAAGTAGGGCAGGTCTATCGATTACAGTTCGTATTAATGTGCTACTAGCAAACTGATTTGTTGAACAGCTCTTGTGGCTGCGCAATTGAATAGTTGAGAGAGGATGCATCATGGATTTGAGATTTGAGATTCATTGATTGGAAAAAAAAAGGATACGATGGACGATGGACGATTGAAATTCAGTCGTTGTGATGACGTCATAAAAACATTGAATTTAACCGCCTCAAACCACCTGCTTAATAACAAAACTAGTTTTGCGCGGGCTGAACTCTCATATTTTACGTTAACAACCACATTCACATCAATCTCTCAATTTGATTCCGTGTTTGCCGGGATATCGCCAACTAATCCAGCATGCGGCTTCGTTGATTGAATCTGTGCTGCTATGCCGAGTGCTCGACAAATGAAGCAATAGTACAGTCAGTAATACTATTACTTCTAACTAGCAAAGCTGAAACATCGCCGTACACATTCAAAGGCTGATCTGAAAGGGTATAGCATTGCTCTTAACCACCCACGGTATGAAAACAGCGCGATTGATCCTTTTGCAAGTACTAGTAAAGACAACAACAGCATAGGATCAAACCATAGAAATCAAATATAGTTACGCGCATCAAAACATTTTCAAATCAAAGCGTGACAATAACCATGAGCGGCTGGGCGGATATAAACATACGAAACGACCCAAAAGTCGCTATGAACTGGGAGAGCCTCTTTTCGCTATTACGACAACCAGAGCATGAAAGATCAGAAAACAAAGGAGCCATTGATGGACTTCTTATTCAAATGGTAGACAATTGGCTAGACCGCAATGACCAATGCGGTGTTGCAAAAGATCTAATGGATCTCGCTCTTACAAAATATGTCGGCACTTCGTTTGAACAAATTGCTGGGAACTGGACTGCTGGAAATGCCACAGAAGATGCGCTGGCACCTCAAACTGGTCGATCCAGTATACAAGTAGACGACGTGTCTTTAGCAGTAGAAGAACGTGGTGGGGGTCGAAACCTACAATTTTTTACGGAGACAACTTGCAGTACCTTTGAATCCACAATTTTCCTGGGAAGCATGCTTTCCTTCTCATCGTGTGCCGAGATAGACATTGGACGACTGTTTGGTACTGTGGAGGAGAATCTTGTCGGTGTTGGATTAAACTGCCTAAATACTTTTCTTCAACCCTTCCAACGAACCGAGGATTGTGCAAGTCGAAATTTTCAAAACTACGTCATGGATGAATGTGTCAAGGGGGTTGTTGGAGATGATATTTTGGGCCACATATTCCAGCTTTTTCTGATCACTCCCAAGAAAACATGTGGTTGCATGAAGTCCCTTGCGGCTGTCCCTCTTTGCCGCGTGGACGTTAGCAGCGACCTTTCTATAGATGGACTGTTTGCGAGTAAAATGGCTTGTCTGTTGGAAAGCCAAGTGTGCAGTCAGCTCGACAACGAATGCGACAACCGACTCACCGTTCTCGATGAGTGTCTACCAGATTTGCTAAACATCAACAACGATAATTTTGATTGTGAAGAAGTCATTTGCAATTGTGAGAGATTGGACTCTGGGTTGCTGAACTATGCTGGTAGAGCCATGGAACTACCCATGTCAGATATGTGTGTGGATCGTGCCACGGAAAAGTACATTGGGGAATTTATCCCAGAACGATATGCTGTTTTTCAAGAAAAATGCGGAGCCCAATTTGTCAACGCGGAAGCCCCACCTACTCAAGCACCCACCGTGTCCCCTGCACCAACCGTGAACCCCTCGGAAGATTTGGATATTTCCAGCTTGATACGAGAACGAGAAGATGCAACCGTAAGCTCAGTAGTTTCTGGTATTCTCCTGGCGTTGGCAATTACAGGAATCGCCTCCATTTTTCTGGTTCTTGTTCTATGTCTGTGGAGAAAACGGCATCGCTCCAGAGGGATGAAAGTGCAAACAATTTCGGAGATGAAGGCTCATGCTCAAGAACAGATAAGAAGGTTGGAATCAGATGTTCGAAGAATGGAACAAGTAGAAAGCAGAATTGACCATGGCAGCGACGAGGATGTTTAAAACCACCTTTCAAACAACATGTGCTGCCAGGGGTAGGCGATCGTTGCTGATTGAGAAAAAAGAGGACGAGTTTCAACTGAAAAACACCAATGGTAGGTACATTGATGAAACAGTTAGAAACACAGCAGGCCCAATCAGACTACCTCTCAAGTTGGCGCTCAGACAGATAAAACATGCCTCTGTAAAATGCATTCTTGTAACAGGCCCTCTTAAAACTAAATAAATTTCATGCAATTTAGAAGTACACTTTTGTTTGCCTGATATGGCACAACTAATCCAAAGCCACAGGCAGTATCGTTTAGTCATGGAGGTGGTGACCCGGGAACCAATGGTCGTCTACCCATTGCTTTCGTGTTCCGAGAGCGAGTTATGCTGTTACAAAACATGTTTTTATACCTGACATTGTCTCCCCCAATCCAGAGGATAGATGTTCTCATGCTGGAGCTGATGGATGGAATCCAACATGTGTCAGTAGAAAGTCAAAACCAATGACTTTTGCTATGAAAGAAGAGAACAGCAGCGAGGGCTGTGTGTGCTCCCCCGCTCATTGGAGGCAAACATTGGTAGACAACACCTCGAGGCAATGCATGTTTTGCAGTAACATGGTTCAAGATGTTTACAAGAGCAGGCATAGTCTTCTGTTTGAGCTGTCATACTGATGCCTTTCTAAGACAGCCCATCTTAAGATAACTGAAGACAGTCGCAAGACGATTCTAAGACGATTTGTGAGACAGCTTTCAAGTAAATCTTAAGACAGTTTTTTGCAATTTCACTGTCACAATTAACACTGTAAATCTTCATTGCTTAACACCTGTCTTAAAAACTGTCTTATTTCTGTCTTAAGACAGAGCTAAGATAAGACAGTTATGAGACAGGTGTAAGACGATTCACCAGTCAGCTAAGACAGTCGCCTGAAGAGTCATTTGTCGAGCAAGCATGCACTGTTTCACTAAGACAGAAAACCATTGTTTTCAACACTTTACTGCAAGGTGCAGAGCAAGGAAAGATGGTGTTCCTTTTTGTTCATCTCTTGGCTTGTCTCATCATTGCACAATCATGGCTGTGTTTACTGTAGAGTTGCTGTTTTTGACCAAAAGCTGTCTGTGCATGACAGTGTGGTGGTGGTTGTGTGACGCGCCAAACCTTGACCCTAACCCTAAATCCAACTCAACGGATCCATCCCGCGCCTGCGGCTGCAGCACCAAGACGTGCTTTTACGTGATCGGTTGGCAGGCAAATCATCAAACAGGTGCGATAGATAGGAAAGCCGGTGCGTGTCGTCCACCATGGCGTGATAAATAGCGCTTCTTTTTTACTTGTTTTTATTAATCTTCTACCTCTGCATTAGCTAGCTAGTAGCTTACTAGCAAGTTTTTGTCAGCCAGCCCCTAAAGTTCAGCTGCTTGTAGCTACCCTAACGGCGAAGAGTAACTAAACTCTAGAATTGGCCGCACACAATTAAATAGTTTTTCAATTGCGAGACGACAACAACAACAACAACAAAAATGATCAAAGGACTGGGAAAAAAGATCAAAAAGGGCGGCAAGAAGGACAAGGACGAGGATGGCGGCGAAGGCTCTGCCCCGTTCAATGCCAAAAATCAAAAGGCAGCTCGTCAAAACGCCGATCCTGCGGCTCGTCCTTCCTACAAGGTATACGACAAGTCGGCCGCGGGTGCCGGCGGTGACGATGACGGCGAAGGCATGTTGCCCCCGGTGGAGGATGCCTCAGAACCAAGTGGATCGCAGGACGTCCGAAATGCCGAGCAACCTCCATCTGGAATGTTGATGGTGGAAAACGAAGACATAGTTCGACAAGGCAAACGCGATGTTGACAGCGCGAGAGACCTGGACGATGATGACGATGACGATGATTGGCGTGGGACCAGTCACAAGCCTCGCTTTGACGACAATCCAGCTCTGAACGCAGCCAAAGCCAATCATATTGCCAGCAGTGCCGGAACCCAACGACTGAATCGAATTATGCGCAATACAGCCACTGCACCCGATGCGGCCAGCTCGGCCGGAAGTGCCTTGGGCGCTGCCGCACGAAGCAACTTTGGATTGGGCACCCCCGAACCTGCCGTACGCCGTGTCGAACGCGTTTCCAATCCTCACAATCTTTCCAGTGTGTCCAAGTTTGTCGAGCGCATTGTGTGCCCACCCCTCAAAGTCGATCCTCGCAGTATTGGAGGAGAATTGGACTCGTATCCCGAACGCAGTATGATGCAAGAAGCTATGCTGTGTTTTAAATTGCATTCCTTTGAAACCAGCGGTAGTACGGAAACTGTTCACATGGCATCTTTGGAACGGCCGGCGGAATATGCCAAACATAAGCGTGGATTGGGTTTCTTTGGAGTCGGTGGAGCTGGAAAAGGAACCAATCGAAACAAATTGCGCTATGTCCTCATCGTTCGATCGACCAATCGACCGCTCATGGACGAGCGCAAAAAAGAACAGGCGCAGCTACAACAAGAATACATGCAAAAGGAGAATCTAGAAGCCGAAGCTATTCGGGATCGCGACGCCGAAAAAGATGATATTGGATACGATACCATGTACTCTCCCGATAATGCTGGAATAGATGCTAGAGGAAATCGACGGGGGAGTATGGATCACAGCAACAAGTACGATGGAAGCGGTAGAGAAATGGACGAGACAGAAGGCGCAGACTACAATGCCAGTATACGTGAAACCGACTATGGTATTGGCGCCAAGGAGGGCAATGCATCCGAACGGGACGACGACGATGATGCGAATCCCTTAATCACCAACCCGAAACAATCAGGTATTCGTTTCGCTTCGGATACCCATACAAGCAATGAATACCTGGAACCAGAAATTTCCTCCTTTCCCGTCTTGGTTTGTATGACACTTTACAGTGATGGCACCAATCCTGATATCCGAAAATTGGTTCCACTAAGTCAACTGACAAGCATTCAAGACCTGCAAACAACCGTGCTGCAGCTGGGATTCCTCAATGGAGACTCTGTTCGTTTAGATTTTGGCGAGATAAACGAAAAGAAAGGGACACATGGAACTACCACCAAGGAAGCAGTCATGGATGAAGCCCAAGCCATTGAAGGTTCAATGCAAAAAGAGCGTTTCATTTGGTCTCTCTTGCAAATTCATGCCATGTTGTGTGTGACCGTAGTCGAGGCGTACACAATGCGCATGGAAAGTCAAGGTGGACATGCTAATAATACTAGTAGAGACTCGGCGGCAATGAGTTTGCCACCTCTCAATGTTAGAAACGTTGACAAGGCCGAATTGCAATACGTGGCGACTGTGAATGGATTTTTGAAACGGTCTCCTACGGTCTGCGTCTTGCTGGATCGTCAGAGATTGTTGGCCGAGGATATGCGTCAAGATGCCAGTGACGTTGGAGCGGCAGCATCAGGGTTGTTGACGACTAAATCCAAGCCGCTGATTGATGATGGTATTTCAACCAGCAAGAAAAAAGATGACGGAGACGAAAGCAAGGAAGATGCGGCCAGACAGAAGTCTGGGATCGAGGATATGGATAATTTGGCTTACGACTTGATGATGGGTAACTTTGCAACCCGCGTTGCCATCTTTCACTCGGAAGAAGAGAAGAAGGACGCAGAAGCGGTGTTAAACTCCACGCAGTGGACGTCCAGTCTCAACAGCGAAGATACTGCTGCTGCTTCCGCAGCCGAGCGATTGGGGATGGTCCTACAGAGGAGAATGCGTGATTTGGAAGCGGAAACCTGTCGTCGGCTTATCGCGTGGGAAGACGAGAAGCATTACTCTGTTTCAAGCAGTACGTTGTCTTCGAAGACAGCAAATCGTGACTCGGTCGATGCCTTGTCGTTGGCATCTCTGTTTAACACTTTGGATGCTCTGGACAAAGAGCTGCAAAACATGGAATCGTGGTTGGGAGACCGTGCAGCTGCCATCAAGCCCATGACAGATGATTGTCGTGATATAGAGGAAGAGAATCGCCAGCTAGAACAGCAGTGGAAGTCATATGATATGCTTGGTTTGGAGATGAGACGTCTCTTGAAGGGGTTGGAAATTCGAGATGAGTTAGACCGCGTTTTGAAGAACCCCGCGTCCGCGCTTGTTTACGACAGGGAAGGAAGGATTGAAGTCGACAAAAGTCGAGACGGCGTTGACGACATCCATGAAGCTGGTAGATCATTGCAAGATGCTATGCTTCACGTTCAAAAGTCGGGAGGTCTTCACTTGAAAGCTGTCATTGAACGCTCTGATGCTTTGGAAAAGACAGCTAATTCGTTTTGTACCGCTCTTGCTCAGATTATCGTCACTGTCATGGAGCAGTTTAAGACGGACGTTGTAGCCGGAAGTGACTACGGCAAAGTGTCCAAGTCGGATACGCATACGATGATTGCCAAAAAAATCCGTGATACTCAACGAAAATTTCAAAATTTCCTTTTGGGATACATTAAATTGATTGAGATTTTAGCAGAACTCAGTCCTGAGCTTTTGCCAGCTGTCCGAGACGCCTACTCTGAAATGGTTGCTGAAGGCATCACGATGAAGAAGCGCATGAAAGGATACTTTCAAGCGCTGCCTGGCAAGAATGCGGCCTATCTCAAGAATGTCTCTCGTGACTTGAAAGAATACACCCCGAAGTTCAAGACTGAGGAGGAGGAGGAAGAAGGTGGGTCCCCACCGCACCAGGAAGACACAGTCCACGCCGACGATATTCGATACGCATTAAGTGAGCTGTTACCTGTGATAGCAAGAGAAGCCTATTTTACAGCTGCTCTGTTCGGTTTGAGCAACAAAGCGCAAGATGGTCGAGACAAGAAACGTAACTTTGAAGCTGCGAAGAAGAGTGTGGATCACTCCAGCCAATACTTTAATTACTACATTCAACGCACGTGTGGCGTCATTCAAGATTTCGACCCCGAAGCCGCTGCCAACAACCCCAATGCGGTGAAGGGAGACCCAATGCTTTGCCTTGTGGCGTCGATTCACTTGAATGAAGCGATGGAAAATTATATTGATCGGGAGAAGAAAGGCGGGGATCACTCCTTGTCCCTGGCCTATGTGCGCGCTACAATCCTGGAGCTAAGAAAGAAAGTGGACAAGCAATGGGTGTCTTGGGTCGAAAGACAAATTGAATGGATTCGGACTCACCCAGGTGTCCCCGCAAACGGAAAGCGAGCCGGAGTTATTCCAAGCTTTGCAAGGTTTCCCATCTACTTGGACCACATCCTGCTGTGCTGCAGAGAAGGTCGAAAGGAGAATTACACTCCCGATTTCGCCAACATCAAGGTGGTCAGTTACTACCTGCAGAAAATAGCAATTGCATTATTGGAGAGTTTGCGGGAATGCGCCGAGAGGGACAGCACAGAAAAACAATACGCGGCAAATGTCCTGCAAATGGAAAACACATATTACTTTACTCAGTGCATCAAGGAACGAGGGCCTGAGATGTCCATGCTTTTCCGCAAACCCATCGTGAGAGCCAATGCCACCTGCAAAGCAAGCACCGATGCATACTTGGGCTGGATGATTAAGCGCGAATTTGTTGTGCTACATGATCTTTTTTCACGTATTTCCAAGGTTCGACGAGAAACCGGAGACAAAGATGTTCTACTACAGGTTCCAAAGCCCATGTTCGTCAAGACCCTGCAGAAAGAGGCAAGCCGCGAAGTTATGAAAGACAAAATTGGCGTCATGTATTCTCGGATGGGAAAGCACTTGTCAGAAGATGGAGGGCTGCTACCTGTTGCATGGAAAGCACTGGTGAAGGTTCTTTACGAGTGGTTTGGCCGATGGGAAAAGTTGAGTTCGCAGTGCTACCAACACAAGTTGGACCCCAGTGCAGTTGATATTGTCAGGATTGCGAAGGCAGCCGGCAGTGCAACTGCTGTTGCTGCCGACAACGCCGGAAACCCCCCGAAAAAGCCTTCCATGCTCTCACGCTAGGTGCCACGGTTCTCCTGTAGTTTGCATGATAACACAATAGCCTTCATTTTTATTTTCATCTGAACCACGTGCTAGCTCTACTGTCAGCAGAGTGAAGATTGAAGCATCGCGCCATGCTTTGAAACCAGGTGTGCAACTTCCTTGTCCCTCGGCAGTTTTGAAGCTGATAGTGGCCCGTGTCTACTGTACTGGCTAGTAGTACTACTACTAGTCTAGTAGTAGATAGGTAGGGTTGCCAAAAAGTCGGGACCGCTTGCCGTCGCTATGGCCAACCCTGTTAATAAAACTCAAGTCACGAACATGACTGTAATTGGAACACACTGATGACTCACTGGCTTGATTGACTGTGGTAAAACCCTCCGTCATCTTTCTCGTTCCCTTTTCCGAAGCCAACATAAGCCAACATAACTTAGTTAGAATCGAATCCAAAACGAGGTCGTCCTCCTCCGATCCATACTGTAGCTAGCTATAGTACTTGTAACAAGGACAAACGACAATGAAACTTGTAGCTGGACTGTTCCTTTCGGGCCTTTTCTTGGCTGCCAAGACTGTTCTTGGCGGTGATATCGAATTGGGTGTCGATGTGGTACGTGAAACTCTGTTTATCTACCATGAGCTGGAGTTGAACGCAGTGCCAACTTCCCCATCACTCACTGACTCGATTATTACATGCTAACAACATTTTTTTCTTTCAGTCCTTTCCCATGACGATGGATCACGTCAGAGAGGGTTTCAATCCGTTGGGTGACAAACAATCCGAGTATGAGGCTTTCATGAATGGATGTGTGGAATACTACGCGCCCGATGGGCATTTGTGTTGGGACTGTGAAAAAGATCGCATCCAAAGGAGTGTTGTGCAACCACAATCAATGGTCAACTATACCCAAAATGTGCGTTGTTGGAATATATTTCTATTTACTGTGACAAGTGTTTGGATGTTTGTGCTCAAAAGATTTTGAACAATCTTTCTTTCCATTCATTGAAAAGGGATTCCTCAAGATTCGGGCTCCCGAGCAAGTGTATGCAGTTATCAAAGAATTCTGGGACAACAATCGCGATAAAAACACATCCGAGTATTGGCCGGCTGGGTAGGTGTTTTCGTTTGATAACGTCGTGCTAGAGCGTTCATGATCGTGGTTGTTAACCGTTTCTAATGATGGATCCTTACACTTGATCCGAAAAAATAAATAAACCCATGGCCCAAATCACATGAAACGACGACAATCAACCATGCACTTCAATCAATAAGTTTCACGTACGTGAACCACTGGGATCGGGATTCTAAAATGGTCTCGGTGGAAGATCCAGGAATGAGTGGATCGGGCACTAATTTGAAGCAGCAATTATGGGATTCTGCAAAACAAACGGTCCAGGAATGGACAGGACAGAGTCTTGCGGCATGTAGCTTATACGGCATTCGAATCTACGAAGAAGGTCTGTCTTTTGGGTTTGCTTTGAGACGAGAACTTTACGACGGGATCTAATAGAATGATTGGAACTCACACCGTCGCTGGTTGCTTGATTGACCAGGGTCTGTACTGGCACCCCATGTAGGTGAGATAGCTACAAAGGAATCTCGTTGACCTGAAGTTTGACAAACCGGCCTGTCTGACTCATAAACTCTCCGTATTGTGTTTTTATTTGGCCTTGAAGATCGAGTTCCTCTGGTTAGCTCTGTCATCATCAATGTCGATCAGGACGTTGACGAGCCCTGGTATGTTCACCAACCGCCCTTTACGTGTTTTCTACGCTGCTTTTCTCTCATTCGCTGACAACTGTTTGCATCACTTTCCCGCTACGAATTCCATAACAGGCCTCTAGAGGTGATTGGTCACGATGGCAAGAGTTACAATATAACAATGGTGCGATGATTGTTTCAATCCACACGTGCATGCAACATGAGCAATTCGATTTAAAAATGGTGGCCTCACAACAAAAGGACGCTTTTGTATTCCATAGGAGCCTGGCGACATGGTACTTTACGAAAGCCACAGCATTATTCATGGAGTAAGACTTCTGGTTGCAGACCTCCCCCTCTGGTGGTACCTGATACCTGACAAGTTTCTTTATTGAATCGTCTCTTTCTTCTCGACAGCGTCCATTCCCACTCAAAGGTAAGACAGGATTCGTCCTATTCTTGAGTATTCAGATGATCCAGCTGGCGTGTCACTCACCCGAAATTTCCCTCTCTGCCTGTGAAGGTCGTTTCATGGCCAACATCTTTGTACATTTTGAGCCAGTTGGAAAACTCGGGGAAGAACCAACCCCTGAAGGCGGGCTGCCGCCCTACATCATCCCCGGTGCGTTTTCTTTGAATTGAAAGCTTGAATTTGAATATCTGTTGTGGCCCTCTTTTATAAGGACTTTCTAAACAATCAACTTGGCGCGACCACAGGATCTCCGCAAGAACCAATTTTCTGGGAAGAAGAACCTCACGGCTGGTACACGGTACGCACGGGAGCCACCCCCGGAACCAAACTTGCCCACCGGATTGCCGTGCAACAGGACCTTGGATTGCTTGTAGAAGTCTTGGAAAAGGACCCCAGTCTCGCGAATGCAAAAGATATCAATGGTTGGTCGCCTCTACATGAAGGTGAGTGCCACAGACTGCTACTGTGTGGTGGTCAGTCACAATTTCACAATCTCACGACTCGTTAGCCGTCATTGCATCATCCGAGGCGGGATCGTCGGAGGCGATTGTTGAGTTACTGGTGGAGAGCGGCGCCGACATCAATGCTCCGACTAATAACGGCCAAACAGCTCTAGATCTAGTAGTGCAGTATAAGGGGGATTACGATGCCCTCTTGAATCTGTTGAAGAGGCTAGGTGGAAAGATGGGGTCCGAGCTTTAATGCGTTTCTACGCAAAACGTATTTGTGCATCATTGACATCATACGGTCCGTCTGCAAGATGGGGTACATTCCCGATGGCCAAGCACCTCCTCCAGCCACCGAGTATGGATTGTCGTGGTTTTCAGAGCCGTCGACTAGGAAACAACAAAGCCCATGTATCGTTCAGCGCCGTTTGTCGGCCACTCAACTGAACAAATCCAACGACCTTTACAACCTTCCAATCCCCGGTTGGAATCCAAGTAGAAACTAAGGTTTAATATCCCACATTCCTGTGGATTACATTTTGCGGGCAACAAATTGCACCAATGTCCGACCGTGGTCTGAATCCTTGACAATCTCATCGTGGACCATCGTCCATTTTCTTTCGGGGCAAAACATTTGGCTCAACGTGTCTCGCTCCAAAACATGTTTTTCCTAATAAATATGGCAATGAATGGTTGCACATATACATGAGAAAGGCACAGTAGCAGCAGCTTGCACAGAAGAAAGGCAGGGCAAGGCAGGGCAACTCAACGTAACATATGACGACCATGAATGCATGAAGCATGCACGTACCTTGGGATGCTCAAATGTCCAAGAAGCGCCCGCGTAGGGCTTTGCAAATTGCGACACTGCAATCAACGTTCCTGTATCCACCAAGGATGATTGCGATAAGAATTCCATCAAGCTAACGTTCCAAAATCGAACCAAATAGATGCACAGAATTTGTTTCTTCTTCCTTTCGTTAGCTGGTTCTTTTGTGTCCTGCTGGTTGGAAGTGTTTGTACATGTCGTTATTGAAGTGCTTTCGTTCACTTCGGTTGTGGCTGTTGCGCCTTTTTGTTCTTGAAACCATGTTCCATGTTCGTGCTGCTTTTCCTGGGCATAGTTTCCCCATTGCACGGATACACACCGTGTGACATCCCCCACACCTCGTCGTTTCCAAAACAATATACATTCTTCTGTGGTCAATGATCGATATCGTTGATCCATGGCCACGACGCAAAAATTGGGCACAGGGACTTGTACTATTGGATCCATGGAAGAAGAAGATGATGACGAAGATTGTTGTTTTTCTTCTTCTTCTGTTGCTGCTGCATTTGTTGCTGTTGTTAAAATGGCTTTTAATTCTTCGGCGAAAAAGCAGACATCTCGACCCGAACCTGCACCCAAATCCCAAATTTCGTACACTGTATTATTACTAGCATTATTCATGGGAAATGCTTCTGCTGTTGTGTCGATTTCTTGTAATTCTTTCGCCACGAGTGGTAACAAGACCATTTGGATCATGGGGTCTGGTTTCCACAGACGAGGACGTGGCTGAAAGAATACTGCTGTTGTGGCGGTGGATGATAGTCCCGTGTTGTTGTTTTGACTGTCCGTATTGTGGTCGGATGCAGTAACCAAAATACCAAGTTCCTGCGCTTGTTTCCAATTGTCATGGTCACTGGCCAAAATCACCATGGGTATGTTCCATGGCTTTTGAGCTCTCCGGCGTTTCTTTCTTTTAGGATCTTCATCTTCAATATCACAATTAGGATGATGATAATCCAATAAATAGTCTCGAATCAAATGCAAGGCTTGCTCTTCTTCCTTCGCGGGCACCAAAATGCAAAAGGCATCTTGGCGAGGAGGCAATTCATAGGATCGCTGTTTCACGTCGGCCAAGGGAATGTGAATGGATCCTTCCACATGACGCTTGCCGAAATCCTCTGGAGATTGCAAATCCAACAAGGGCAGCTGTTGACGTTGCAGTTGTAGTTCCAAGTGTCGGTGGTACCATTCTTGCAGGCTTTTCGTCACGACTCCAAATTCTGTCGTTATTGTCATCGGCGGCGTCATTGGGTTAGTCGTGCTGTTGTTGTTGTTGGTCGTTGGCATTTTGATTCTTGCATTGAGCTACTACTCGTTAGTGATGAGGGACGTGCATGTGGATGGCTTTTCTCCCTGATCATCAACGCGTGTCCGTCAACCAAGCCAAATGTATACTGTCTATTGTGTTACTAGCTAGGATCTTTAGTTTCTCATCAATCAATCAATGAACGATGAGTGTTGCCATGTGTCGGTTGTTTGTTGTTGTTAATTTCTCTCGTTCAGTTGTGCAAGCCGCGTAGTATTTCAGTCCCGCAAGCTGGGTTAGTCCCGGAAAAGAATGACACCAACCATATCTTAATTTTTTTATTCTTCGTTGTGCTCATCACAACATCGGAGCCATCAACGACACACTATCTATTAGCTACAATTGTACTGTAGCTAGATAGTTCCTACACTACTAGCTAGCTAGCTAGAGTAGCACTGTCTTATTATTACAAATCTACTTGATCATTCGCCACCAAGTCATAATATTTCGAAGAAAGAGACAAGAATGAAGCTCGCAATGAATCGAAAAGCAAATCATATCAAACACCTTTCTTCTGTGGCTGCGCAAGCTTTCACCCTTGCCTTGTTGCTGACCGTATGGTTGTCGTCCTCCGTCTCGGCGCAAGAAGAACCGCCTGATGGACCACCACCCATTGATCCCGCTTTCTTGGCCGTGATTGAGTTGGAATCGGATCGCTGTCAAAATACCATTATCGATATTCATTTTCATTTAGGGCAGTGGTTCACGACGGCATCCCCTCTGGTGGCAGAAATGGACGCTTCCATGATTACCGCCGGTCTCCTCATGGCCGTCTATGGTCGGACCGCCGCTCCACCCTACACGGATCCCAACGAAGATGTCGCCCGCATGGTTCAGGAAAGTCCCGGCCGCATCTTTGGATTGGCCTCCCTCAATACGACCGGCTCGTGGGATACCACGGCCGGAGCCGAATTGGAACGCTTGGTCACGTACTTGTCGCAACCCGGCTTTGTCGGATGCAAATTGGCACCCCCTCATACCTGTTTGCCCTTGCAGTCGGACATTATGCGTCAAATCATCGAGACCATTGCGATTTCGAGCAACGATCCTCCAGGCGTGGCCTACATTCACATTGGTACGACCCCCTTTTGTGGTGCCCTGGGGGAGATGATGTTGGGATATCGTGGGTGTTGCAGTCCCGAATATGTCGATCCAACTCTCTTGGAAGACTTGATGATCGAATACGCCGAACGCGTGACCTTTGTCTTGGTCCATGCCGGTGCCGACTTTTTGCCATCGGACGATGAAAATTATTACAATGGGACCATGGTGGATCAATCCCTGGCCTTGGCAGCGGCTCATGAGAATGTCTACTTGGAGATTTCCGCCTTTTTGCGTTTGGATGATCCAGGAAATGAAACTGCCGTGGAAGTATATCCCGGCGGTGCACTAATCTTGAAAAAAAATCAACAAGCCGGCTTGGCCCACAAGACTATGTATGGATCTGATGCCAATCATTTTCCCGGCGGCATGGCTCCGTATTTGGCCACGGCGATTACACGACTGCAAGAAGCGGGCTTTACGGAAGAAGAACGGTGCATGATCCTGGGTACCACGGCGATTCAAGTGTTTGGATTGGACCTTTCGTCTACGACAACAGCAACACCAATGAGCAACAGCAGTAGCAGCAGCAGCAATGAGGGTGAGGAAGGGGCGACTGCAGAGGTAGACGGAGACGGCAGCGAAGAAGGAACGTCAGAAGCAGATTCAGAGACTACTGAAACCAACGGAAATCAGGATGCGGCGGGATCCACTTCGTCTGCCATGGGCCCATTGCAATTGACACAGGAGAAATGCTTGGGGCTTCTCGCTGCCCTAATAAGTACGGCGATTCTTGCTTGGGTTTGAATCCAGCTTCTGTTGCAGTGAAAAAGTACCGTGTATTGGCATATGAAAAGTTGATCATTGGCATGGTTTTAGTTGAGTGATCCAGATGAATAGTAACTAGGTTAAAGAAAGAGTAGATTGACAAAACAACCGGGACTGATACCGAAGATGACATGAGTGAGCACTAGTAGGAATGAATACTATACAGCAAACCCCAGAAAATGCTTTTTAGCTATTTCATTAGAACTGATGCCATCATGCGTAGTGGATCTACTCAGACATGGTTTATTACTGCATCTAGTTACCTATTGATGAGTTACAATCACAAGAACCTAAATTAAACATTGGCAGTTGGTTGATTGATGAGTTACATGATGAGGCTAGCCAGCTCAACTACTACTAGAGCTATTACTATTAATTAATTAACTAGACTAGCTTCCCCGATGCAGTGGAAGAAGAAAACTTGAAGTTCAGAAGAAGTTAGGCCGCACAGCTGCTCTTTTAGTGATTCGGTCAATCCAGCGGAAGTCATTTCATGACCATGACCACGATGACCCGCTAAGTATCTTCCGTCAGTTAAAGTCGTGGTTGGTGGCCATCCTACGATACCGCTCGAGCTCGGATAGATCAATGCAAGGATTTGCCAGGTTCTTACCATACAGTGATACTGATCACCAGAACTATTAGTACGTGTACATCTGGTGCATACTGGTGTGTATGCAACTTTTCTTTCTCGCAACTCTGCTGGGCACGTCTTTAATTTTGCATTCTTTACTCCCAAAGCATTCATTTATTTTCTCACTAATCTTGGGTGTTGGATATCTTTCGGATAACAAACCAGTATTGCCAGTGAGATTTTGGAAGAGCTTCCTTTTGGCTTCCTTCCTTCATTGATATCGTTATCATAGGTTTATTTATTATTTTATCTTTATCAAACTAATTCAATAATTCATTGATTTCTGGGAGAAATTATTTTGTTCCAACATGAAGCACCAATATTTACTCTTTTGGTTGGCCAACCTCTTGGTACTTCCCGTAACTTCCCAAGGCACGTCGGTTCGAGTGACGGTATGGACGACTCCTCAATTGGATTGGGATCCCGTCTCGGGTAGTGCAGATGGTCCCAATGTTAAACTCTTTGAAAACTTGAAAGAAGTCTTGATTGGATTTTCCGACCAAGTTCAATTTATTCCCAACATGTACATTAACAGTGGCGACGATGTTTGTTCCAAGGACGCCAAGGGAGTTCCTTTGGAAGGTTCTATCAAACAACAAGTGTGTGATGATCAGTGTACCAACCATGGTCGGTATTGTGCACGTCCATTGGAAGATACGATTCACAAAAACATGCTGGGCACGGCCTTGGTGACGGAATCCTTGCGTCGACTCTGTATTTGGCAACTCTACGGCGAAGGTCAGGGTTGGGAACAAGAGGCCATCTTTTTTGATTATTTGACCAACATGAGAGTGAACCGATGTGGCGCCAAGAATTTTGAAGAACGCTGTGCCGCCAAAACTGCCATTAAAGTGAATATCGATTACAGTCGCGTCAACAAGTGCATGCACGAGAGTGGTGATTTGGACGCGGACGCCAAAAATGAAATGTTGGAATTGGCCGTTGGCAAACAAGTGGCCAAGAAAATTGATGAACTAAGTGGTCTTCCTGTGGTCATGGTGGACAATGTGATTCTTGATGCCGAGAGTTTGACGTTGGATGCCCTGTTTGCCGCCGTTTGTGAAGCCATCCCAGTTGCCGAGCAGCCTAAGGATATTTGCAGTGGAGATTTGCAGGATACATTGGGGGAAGATGAAGATCCCAATGAAGAGAAAGCAGCTGAAGAAGAGCTAGAAGAAGAAATTGCCGAGGATCTTGCAGGCAGCGAGCCAACCGAAGCCACAGAAGCTCCTACGAAAGAGGAAGCACCAAAGGATGCAGAGGGCACAGCAGAGGAGGCACCCGAAAAAGATGTTGGATCGGAGGCAGTCGAAAAAGACGAGGAAGCTTTGACACAAATGGAAGACGCCGACGCGAATGTGGTGCCGGAACAACCTCAAAGTTGGGATGGATTTCGCCCTGTTGTGGAAGTTTGGACAACCCCAGAACTGGATTGGGATCAAAGTGACGGCAACAAGGATGGCCCAAACGTTCGGCTCTTTGATAACTTGAAAGATCTGGTCCTTGGATTTGGGGATAGCATCGAATTTCGGCCTCGTTATTTCATCTTTCAAAGTAAAAATGTCTGCATCGTCGACGCCAATGGTAACCCTCTGACGGATAATGCAACTGCAACCTGCGCCGATGAAAACTGCATTAGTGAACATCGATACTGTTCAGCGCCCCTTTTCGACAAAGTAGCTGGCAAAGAATTTGTTAAGGAAACCTTGCGCCGCATTTGCGTCTGGGAAGTGTACGGACGAAACAAGGATGGTGCCGACGATGTCTTATTTTTTGATTACATGAAGAACTTTCATCAGGGAAAATGTGAAGCAACAGGTTTCACCAATTACTGCATCAACCAGGCTTTCACCCAAGCGGAGGTTGATCAAAAACTAATCGACGATTGCATTTCAAAGAGTGGCGGAACTGTGGAGGACCAGGAAAATTCCCTCTTGGAGGAAATCATGAAAGTTGAAAAGGAAACATTCATGCATTACCGTCTGAAATATAGTGACCTTCCCGCACTTATTATCAACGAGAAGCCTGCAGAACATTCACCAGACATTGCTCTTGACGTGTTGTTTGCGGCTGTTTGTGCTCAGTTCGAAGATGGCAAAAAACCCGATGTTTGCGAGGGTGACCTGAAAGAGAATCTTGGAGAAGATGAGCCACCCGCAACAGAATCGCCTGATCTAAAGGAAACAGTCGAAGACGCCGAAGCTGCAACAAACGAAGCTGTGGCGCAATCCCCAGCCCCAACCGCAGCCCCAACCGCATCACCTGTTGCCTCGCCGACGGTGGCGCCATCAGCAGCAGCAGCTACCGAGCCTGAGCCTGAGCCTGAGCAAGACGTTTCCCAGGAAGATTCACCGTCCAGCACAAGCGTCCCGCCCCATGATATTGAAGCTGAGCAAGGAAGTGGCCAAAATGTCTGGGCGCTCGACGAAGAGGATAATGCCAGAGATAGTGCCAGAGAGGCAACCTCCGAGCCAAACCTTTCTGCAGGGAGTTTAGAGACCGAAGATAACAAAGACATTTACGAATTGGACCTCAAAATTGTGGATGCGGCGATTGCGCACTTGGATTCTCTGAAGAAGTGTGAAGTAGATACTGAAACTCTGGTGACAAAGCTACTGACGCTAGGCACGGCAGGGGATAACATCAAGCACGAAGCGGAAGCTATGGAAGCCGACATTCCTATGTTGATGACACAAAATTGTCCTCATGATGAAGGGGAAGAACTCTTGGCGAAGATGGAGCAATTTCATCGTTGTTCAATGTTCGACTTGCAAGAATTAATCGAGACGTTCCCCAGTACAGCTGTGGGTGTTCTGATGCGTTGTGCCAGTGCCTACACCAACATGACTAAAGAAGAAGAAGAGGCGGGTTACGTGCCTGAAGCTTGCATCCGCACTATTGAAGCTGACAGTGTCTTGGGAAGAGGTCTTTTTGGTTTGTATCTCTACCCGGATATTGCTTGTCCCTGTTTCGAAAAATTGCACGACCGCATTCCTGAATGCACCGCAGACGTGTGGCCTATTCCAATCAATGGTGCCTTGGTCAAGGTGCAAAGCTGCTTGGCGGGACAGTTCTGCCAAGCCATAGACGGACAATGCCAGAAAAACTTGGACGTCCTCCAGGAGTGCCTCCCTGCGCGAGATGTAAATCCAAACAGCATTAATTGTGCCGACACTTTCGCCCAGTGTGCAGACGTTTACGATAACGTGCCACCTATGTTGAATGCCGCCCCCCTGCCGGATGCATGTCTCCGTGTTGCAAGCGGATCCAGGTATTACGGTTCGCATGTGGTGGAGCGCTACGACGTGTTTCGCCACAAATGCGGTGAAAATATGGAGATTTGGGAGGGTCACACACCGGTTGCGGAATTCAAAGCTTTCGTCACCCACGGCATCCTGGGAATAAATTACAAGTCGCTGCCATTTGTTTCCGGGGCGGCAGGTGGTTTCATGGCTGGTATTATTTTCACAGTTGTATTCATCATTGTCCGGAACTTTCTCTTGTGGCTCAGTGCTTGCTGCAGCAGGTGCTGGAGTCGCTGTTGCTGCTGCTGCTTTGGACGCAAGAAGAGTGCGCGCCCCACAAGTAAGGAATACGCCACTGTGACCACCGAGGCTGATGAGACCGACACCGAGTATCATGACGAGTAGAAATCAGGGTCGCTATAATTTGTGCTATGTGTGAGAAAGACGAACAAGAAGCGCGATTACGCGCTAAACCAACACGTGATTAAATAATTAGATATTTGGAGTTGCCGGTTACGGATGTCGGCTGCACTTGAATTTGCTGCAAGGCAGGCACTGTGATCCACTAGTAGTAGTATATTGATGGTAGCTGTGGTGGTAGCATCCCAAAGACCTAGACCCACTCACCTGATGATCTGCGACAGGTAGACCAAATAGAAGGCCTTTCGAACTCATAGCTGCTTTTCAATGATGTTGTGTTGTGAGGTGAATTATTGTTCGAGGTGAAATGAAAAAAGGCTCATTCAAACTATGGATTTGTTTACTAAATTCTGTACTGTATCATCAAAAAAGTGAGCCATGCACTTCTGAGATGCTTTTTAAAAATACCCAAAGTGTTCATTTTCAAATGACTGAATTGTGTATTTAACCTGACAATAAGTTATGCAAAGTGACAATTTTGTCCTTCTTTTGGCTGGACCCTGAGGAAGAATCTTGTGTTTTGTCCCTTGAATTTGTTGATTTGGTAAGGCTACATGACATTTCTTTTTCTTGCAGGGCCAACAAGCAAGGGCCATTATGAATTGCAGCATGCTATTTGTGCTAGTAGGGTGCCACCATTGTGATCAATCTCAGATTGCAACAACACAACCTCAAATTGATGCTCACACTGACATGTCTGAGCAATGGGCTTGTCGTCCAGACATCAGAGCATTGTTGCCCCCCTGCAACCCACTTCATGCGGATCACGGTGTGACCTACCGTGAATCTGAACGCACTCATGTCATAGCTGCTGGATGCTGTCGTGTTCATGTGATTAATGCATGGATGCTAAGTGTCAGAAGAGAGCTGATGATGCCACGCGGATAGCTTCAGATTGAGTTGAGATCAAGATGTTGAGATCAAGGCGAGCATGGGTGCTGCAACACGCGAATTCGGATTGCGGTCTGTGCAGAGATCCTACGAGAAGAGTCTGTCATCCCCCGTTTTTCGAACCTCCATTGCTGCATCAACAAGATGACAAGCAACAACAAACTTGAATGACTGTCACATCGTGCCTCTCCTTCCCTTCTTCCCACCTGTCAATCTCCCCCTCACCTTCCTCCTGGAGTGCTCGGGCTGTGCTGTTGTGTGCATTTGTTTCCATTGGCAAATTGGTCCGCGGGCTCCCCCCACTTGTGATGGCCAAGCACCCACTGACGAGTGAGTTTCTTGGATCACAAGGCTGCTGCAGCTCCTCTGCTGTTGCGATTGACATGACTTGGCGTGGGAAGAGAGTCTTGATTGCTAGTGGGACAAAGATTTGGTGTTGCGAGTTTTCTTCGAGAGTGGCAACTGGTGATTCGAATGGGCGTTCCCTTGCTTCCTGCAACACAACTGGCATGTCGATGCCCCACAACACAACTGAAGCAAGTGATGATGAGAGGGGTTGCAACCCTCCATGATGGGGACTCAACTGGACAGGAACTGTGGACGGCCGCAGGATGGATCCCCCAGCACAGATGCAACAGTTATTTGATGGCGTTCCTTGGTGGGAGCCCCTGGAACAGCACAGGCAAACCCTTGCTGTTGGTTGACCCCAACTGTGTCTTCACTGCACAGTTGCCAGGCTCTGACATCCAAATGGATGTTTATCTACAGAGGGTGGAGGGTAAAGCAATGGCACCAGCCACAGCCTCTATTTTACGCCGGCAGGAGATTTACCAAACCAAACCAAGGCGATTCTTCATCATCGCAACCCGATAGCAATGCTAACACTGGCGGGAATTCAAATTCCAATAACAGCATTTAAACTGCCATTTCGGCTGCCTTGTCCACAGAATGCTGACAGTGACGAACACAGTGACTTTTGCCGCTACCAGACAGGAGCTGGAGACGTCGGTCTCGTGATCCCCAGTGAATGGCAATCTCCATGTTGCTGAGATCCTCCCGTGCCTCCAAGTCACAACACAGCGCAAGGAGATCTTCCTCATCCAATGGGTTTCCGACAAAGTGGAGGCACAATTTTTTCAATGTTTTTATTCTTGCAAGCGCCGTGCGAAGGCCATGAATGCTCGCAAGATTTGCATTGTCAGAAAAATAAACATGCACGCACTGCAGATTTGGAAGTTTACCAATCTCTTCCCAGAGGTGACGGGAGCAGGTAAAGGCATGGTGCCCTCCTACCGCAATGTGCAGGTGCACGAGATTGCGTAGACTACCCAGACCAACGGCAAACTCCTCCGATGTCTCGTTAGAGAAAAAACACAGTTTTTGAAGACTCTGGGGAAGTGATTGCACGCAGTGTGTTGCTTCCGAGCGGAAGTCGGTTAGATCTGTTACGGTGGACTTGAGATTCGACTGAGATAGCAAAGATCGAAAGATTGTCATGTCCCGCCCCTCCCGCAATGCCTTCAGGTACCCAGCAGCAGCGAAACTTCCGCGAATGACCCCATTGACTTGGCTGTGCGTTTGATGCAATTCAGGAGGAACTTGATTGAGGTCATTGGTGTTGCCACAGACAGAGTTCAGAACGAGGCATCTATCTTCTTCCCGCGATGCCTCTGCTTTTTCGATTTCAATGCTCATTGCTTTATCAAAAATGTCGTCAGGAATGTCGCTTTGCGCGCCATCTATTCTATGAACCCTGCCACCCGATTTAAGATAGGCAGCATGTCTATGGCGTTCGGCAAATCCCTTTTCCGAATCCAGCACATCCCATGGGTTTGTCATTTCATGTAGAGCCAAGTGCATTTCATAGATGCACCAAACACGTTTGTAGCACACCAGGTCTCGATCAAGGACTGAAACCGTCCCTCTTGTCAACCGCATGGCTTTGTAGAAGGGACTCAGCTGAGGAGTTTCGCCTAACTCCCCCTCAACATCATGTTGGTTCAAGGCGTAGCCACAAATCCAATGTGGATCATGTGTCAGGCACCTTGCTCCTGCACGAATAAAATGTGCATGATCTTCGAGACAGAGAATCATGTCGAAGACAGGTTCACCCCACCAATGAGACACAAACCACTGGGGAGATTGTTGAAGCGCATTGTTGGGTTCTCGAAAGCCTCCTTCTTGGGTAACAATGTATTCAACACAGCTACAATTCCGTGCTGCAGTGATTGGTTTGACAACACATGTCACCAGATCACACAATGTCACCGATTCAGGCTGCAATCTTTCTCCCGCTCTGCTTGGATTAGTGCTGGTCCAGCGTTCTGTTTCGCATCTGGCCACAATCTCCACGGCAAGTCGCCGCAACTGGCAAAGAGTTATGCCACGGTGCTCGGCAGGGATGCGGACCGTTTCGATTGTCTCTGGATGTTCCGTTTTCCTTTGAAAGGCTGGAGGTTCCGTTTTATTTTTCCAGAATCGATCCGTTGTTGTCCCAACGACTGCCGTGAGGCACATTTTCTTGGGTTTTGCAGTGATGTTTTCAAAACTGAGAATGTCGTCATCCTTCAGAACCTCGCCACCTAGTGTAAACACAAGTCCCTCAATTAATGTAGCCAAATCCCTAATCTTAAAAATAGAAAATCGTTTCTGAAAAATTTCTTGCTTCAGGTTTCGGACATCCATGTGAGATCGAAAAGTCGAAACCCTAGTTGCTATGCCCTGAATGGCGAAATTGATCTCAAAATGATTAAATGGCATCGATCGTGTCGCTAGCGTGCACGCCCACAACTTGTCTCCATCCCGCAGGCCAGCTGTCACGAGCCATTCCGAGTCGTTGTCCAGCTCTCTTTCGTTATTGTGAAACAGGACCAAGTTGGCACTGTCGTTGATTCGGTAATCCTTGTAAAGTTGATCCTTTGCGAAATCCTCATTCGCAACCCGCTTAATCTCGTCCTTGAGATCAATCACAAAAGTGAAGGCATATGCACTTATTTTCACTATGTGTGCTGTAGGGAGCAACATCTCGACATGCAGCGTCCACTCATGTGCGCCGGCATCATTCCCTTCGTTGTTAGACATGGTCCAAAAGCTTGTATTCACAATGGCCCGACACAGACCTTGTGTGAAAGCATAGACAACTTTCGCGAAGAACAATCAGGCGGCGAGAGGCTCGCTACAATAAACTGTGCGTAGGGAAGGAGAAAATAATGGCATCAATGGCGACATGTGTGTTGGTGAATTGGTGCTCCATGCAGTTGAGTTTGCGAAATATTGACGGTGGCGTCACTCTAACCCTAATCATAAGGAAAACGGCAAAAAACTAACTGCTGCACACACCGGTGTGGCGGGCTTTGGCTTTGGGAGAAGTGACTTGTGGGCTGCTGCAGAAGTCACAGGCAACTTTTAAGATTTTGCTGTGCAAAGCAGAAGAAGAAACCGGACACACTGTGATTCAAGAACTGAGCGGGGGCAAACTTTCCCCTGTTGTGATTTTCCACAGTGTCAATCTGTGAAGCAAGATCTGCTGACTCATCAAGGGAGTCATCATTTGAAGCATTCAGTTGACACACACCACCTCCAAAGATTCCAAGCCACCCTTGATCCACTTGTGAATGGTTCGGTTCTTGTCTGTGACACTTGTTGTGTGAAGAGAACTTTCCGGAAAACCAACTCAGAACAAAAAATCAGGTTTTGCTCATTGGGATCCATGCCAGTGGAGACTCAGTGGGATCTGTTCTTTTGTGGACTCACTGAGATTGATGATTTTCTGTCCATGCTAAATCATCTGATCTTTGGGCTGAGGCGAGAGAGGAAACCTTAGTTTCACCATGCAATTGGGAGCTACTAGTGCTCATAAAATTAATGATTGCAGCATGAACTTGGTTGTGTCCCTTGCTCCAGCTAGCAACAGCCAGCAGCTACTGTGGTGTCGCATCCCACCAAGTCAAGAGGGGCAACGTCCGTCCAAAGTGTTTTTCAAATTTTGTAAGGCACTTGAAAAGGCTCCTCAGCAGCCAGGAAAATGACTGCATGCACACAATGGCTGTCTCTTATACACATCTCCGAGCCCACGA
>ENA-ORBV01004253-ORBV01004253.1-microbial-mat-metagenome-genome-assembly--contig:-NODE-4253-length-27729-cov-6.328620_pt1 | contig 27729 bp, 23 predicted proteins | sample MGYA00237777_ERZ505514 | MGnify/ENA primary metagenome ERZ505514 (study PRJEB26160, sample SAMN06269048) | microbial mat metagenome | isolation source: Oligotrophic lake microbial mat | place...
CTTCAGTCTCCAGGATGGCGCCAGTGCGCGCATCGAGCGTGACTTTACGCACGCGTCCGCGTGGCGTCAGCACTTCGATTTCGTATTCCAGGCGCCCATCGTCGCGCTCAAGCTCCACTTCGATCACTTCGCCTGGTTCATGGCGGCGAACGATGCGCAGGATTTCGCTCAAGGGGAGTGCTTCTCCACGCGCCACGGCCTCGCGCGCGTCATCGTGATCACCGCCGCGACCCTGTCGCGCGAACGCGACCTCGGGGAGGGCGATGGCGGCTACAGCGGCCAGGGCGAAGAAGCGGCGCGAAAGCATCAGCGTGTTCCATGCACGATCCATCCTGACATTTCCCTGACACGCGCCGCCGAGCGCCCGTCAGGTGGTGTCTGCGATGAATGGCTCATGAACGGCGCGCTCATCGCGCCAAACCTAGAGGGAACATCATGCTGATCCGCACCATCGCCGCCGTTGCTGCACTGGCCATCGCCGCCCCAGCTTTCGCCCAAACCGCCGCGCCTAGCGCCAATGCGCTGAGCCTTGCCCAAGTTGAGCAACGCCTCAGCGGCCAAGGCTTCCGCGTGCTTGAGATTGAGCGCGACGACGGCGAATACGAAGTGAAAGCGTTCAACGCCCAGGGCCAATGCCGCGAACTGCACGTCAATCCGCGCACCGGTGAAATCCGACGCAATGAGAGCGATGATGATTGCAACGACGACGGCCGCTCACGCCGCACTGATCGCCGCTAGCACTTTGAGGGCCCTGAGCGACGCTTGGGGCCTTCAGCTTGCTGGGTCTTTGCGTCTCTTTGCCAACGGATGCTTGGTCTCAACCAGCGTCCGCAGGCGGCTGTCGGCGACATGCGTGTAGATTTGCGTCGTGGCGATATCGGCGTGGCCGAGCAGCGTTTGCACCGTGCGTAAATCGGCGCCGCCTTCAACCAGATGTGTCGCGAAAGCATGGCGCAAGACGTGTGGCGACACGCGGGTCGGATCAATGCCAGATCGAGCGCTGGCAGCAGCGCCGGTAAGCTTGGCGGTGCAAGCGCTAGCGGGTGCGGCGATTTCCCAACTGATGCCGACTACCGAGTTGGTGGGGCGGACGACGGACCTAACGGTACGCGTGCTGGGGAATAACTTCCGGACCGGTGCGACGGTGCAGTTTAACCAGGAAACGCCCATTACGGGAACGCTGGTGAATGGCGGCGAATTACAAGTTACGCTGCCGGTGGCGCGATTCAGCACGACGGGGACGATCCAAGTGCGGGTGCAGAATACGGGCGGTGAAGCGGTGACGGGCACATTACCCTTTACGATTACGGCGCCGCGGACGCCGACCTTTGCGTTGGCGGCGACACCCACCACCACGACGAGCCCGGCGGTGCAGCCGACACTGGCGCTGACCCAGAGTAACTTCTCCGAGCGGCCACTGACCGCGGTGTTTACCTTGGAATTCCAGCCCGACGGGGCCACGGGAGTAAGTACGTGGCCAGCTAACGTGGCGCCGCTGTTCCCGAATAACTCGCGGACGGTAACGGTGACGATTCCAACGACCGGCGGGACCGTAACTTTGCCGAACAATGGGCAGTTCAGCTTGCCGTTCGCGGCAGGCGTAGCCACGGCGCGGTTGACGTCGCTGACGGTGCAAGGGACGCAAGTGAGTGTGCTGCCGGCAACAGCCGTAACGGCAACCACGACGCTCAGCCCGGCGGCACCGGCGGTAGAAACCACGGTGGCGCCGCTGTTTAACCGGCCGACGCCCACGGGGAATTATCAGGTGGACCTGAATACGATCTCGAATACACTGAGTCTCACCAGCATCTTGCTGCGCTTCGAAGTGGTGGCTGGCACGAGGGTGGACGGGAACACGTCGTTTACCTTTGACCGGAATAATAGTGCCGATTTATTCAATCGAATTGCGGAATTCTGCCGCGCTAACTTAGCGACGGGCGGGCAGTTCCGGCTGGTGTTCCCGCTGACGATCAGCTCGGGCGATGCGACTTCGATTGCCGCGGTGAACGTGCAGTTTACGAATTCGGCTGGGCAATCGAGCGAGACGAGAATCGCGCGCCAGTGATTCTATAATTAAATGTGCTGAACACAGGCGATATCTTCGCCGGACGATACCGCGTCGACGGTGTGCTGGGCCGGGGCGGCATGGGTACGGTGTACCGCGCCTTCGATCAGTTAACCCAGGAGATGGTGGGGTTGAAGCTGATCGACCCCGCATTGGCCCAGCAGCAGATGCTGGTGGAGAAGTTCAAGCAGGAGTTGGCGATGGCGCGCCGAATTACGCATCCAAACGTCGTGCGTATTTTTGACCTGGGCGCCGCGGATGCGGTGTTGTTTATCTCCATGGAGTTGGTGGAAGGCCGAACGTTGGCCGAGGAGTTGAAGGCGTACGGGCCGATGCCACCGGAGCAGGCGCGGCCGATTCTACGGCAGTTCTTGGAGGCGATGCGCGAGATACACGCACAGAACATTCTGCACCGGGATATCAAGCCGGCGAATGTAATGATTACGCGCTCCGGGGTGGTGAAGGTGATGGACTTTGGCATCGCGCGCGACCTCTCTACGGATATGACCATTGGGATGCTGGCGTTTACGCCGGGCTACGCCGCGCCCGAGGTGACCGTCGGGCAGCCGGCCAGCTATGCCAGCGATATCTACTCGATTGGCGCGATGGCCTATGAGCTGTTGGTGGGCGCGAAGCCCGGCTATCCGGCGGACGCGGCGAAGTTGCCGGCCGAGTTGCGCGGGTGGGTGCTTGATTGCCTGAGCCTGGATCCGTCGGCGAGGCCGCACTCGGTGGAGGAAGTGTTGCGGCGGTTGAACACGCTTCCAGCGGGTGATGCGCCGGCAACGCAACTGTATGCTTCGGCACCAGCGCCCGCGGTGGCGCCGGCAAGCCCGATCGGCAAGGGCGTGTGGATCGGGTTGGCGGGTGCGGGATTGGCGGTCGCGCTGACGTTGGGTTACTTGCTGATGCGGCCCGAACCCAAAGCAGCGAGGAAGGCCGAGGTGGTGGACGCGGCCGTCACCGCGCCGAAGGCTTTGCCCGCTTCGTTGCAGGCGCAAGGCGAGATGCGGCTGATTCCGGGCGGGCCATTTGAGATGGGCAATCATCAGGGCTACCGCTCGAAGGCTGGGTACTACAACGAGGCGCCGGTGCATACGGTAGACGTGCCGGACTTCTACCTGGATCGGGTGGAAGTAAATTCCGGCCGGCTGCAGGAGTATGTGCGGAAGACCGGGGGCACCTGGACGGATAAAGGGAAATTACCGAACGGCCCGGCGACGGGTGTGAGTTGGGATTTGGCGCTGGAATTCTGCCAGTCGAGCGGTAAGCGGCTGCCGACGGAAGGGGAGTGGGAGAAGGCTGCGGCAGGCAGTAACCACATTCCTGCGGATGCGCCCTTCCCGGTGGAAACGGTAACCGACGAAAGTCGCTATGGAATTCGCAATTTGGCTTCGAATGTGATTGAGTGGGTGGCAGACGAGTATGCGCTCTATCCGGGCAGTGGCGATTTGTTGCCGAAGACGGAAAAGGGCAAGCGGGTGTTTCGTGGCTTCGGCCATCGGTTTCATCCGGAAGGACTAAGTCCGGTGACGATCCGCGGGGCGTTGAAGCCCGGGGAAACCGGATTGCCGGTAGGCTTTCGTTGTGCGGCTTCGCCAGAGGCCGCCTTGGCGCTCGAAAGGAAAAAGCAATGAGAATGACTGGGCTGTTTTTGATTTGCGTGACGCCCCTGTGGGCGCAGGTGAAGAGCCGGGAGCTCGAGGATTTGTTCACGACGGACTCCCGAAAGCCGAAAGCTACGGCACTGACTCCGGGGCCGAAGCCGCCCGCACCAAGCCCCCAGAGGCCTGCGCCGCCCAAGAAGACGGGCGTGGGCGTGCCGGTGGGGCATGATCCGGAGCGGCACCTGCTGCGGCACGCGGGCGTGAAGTGCCGCGTGCAGTTGGTGACGGCCGAGAGCGTGAACGAAGTCGATCCGGGCACGACGTTCCATTCGGGCGACCGAATTCGCCTACTGCTCGAGCCGAATATCGATGGCTACCTGTACATTCTGCAAACGGGGTCGAGCGGGAAAGAATCCATGCTCTTCCCGCACGCAAGCATCAACGGCGGACGCAACGAAGTGATGCGGGGGCGGCTATACTCAATTCCTTCCGAAGGCCTGTTCCGGTTCGACAACCGGGCGGGCGAGGAGAAGCTAAAGGTGATCCTGAGCCGGACGCCGCTGGATTCGCTACCGTCGGAAGCACCGGCCGCCAAGCAGGGAGTGCTGATGGCGATGAATATGAGCCTGGTGAACAACGAACTGAACCGGCAGGTGCTGTCGCGCGATCTGGTGTATGTGGCCGAAGAGGGCCCGGCGGCGAAGGATTCAACGCGAGGATTCACCCAAGCGGTGATCTGGGTGAACAAAGGCGACGAGCAGAACAACCTGGTCTTCTTTGACCTGAAGCTGAAGCACGAATGACCCGCCGCCTCTTCATTCCGGTAACGCTGATGGCGGCGCAAAAGAAGCCCAAGGCGCGCGACCTGTTCTACGAAGCGGCGGAGAAGCCCGCGTTGGGCGTGCGGTACACGCTGTTTCGAGAGGTGAACGGGAAATGGCAGGAAGTGCCGCGCGGGATGACGCTCGACTCGGGCGCCCGGGTGCGGATGTTGTTTGAGAGCAATACGGAGGGAGAGCTTTTCCTGCTGGCGCGGACGGCGGAGGGCAAATGGGGGCCGGCCGCGCCGCAGTTGCCGGTGACGATTGCTCCCGATCACCCGTATACCTTGCCGACCGGCGGTGAATGGATTTTGGATCCGCCGGCGGGCGAGGAAGTGCTGTACCTGATCTTCGGGCGCAAGGGCGAGGAGAGCCTGAAGGAACTGATGCAGCAGGCGGGCGAGCCGCTCATTGCGGCGGCGAAGGTGAAATCGCGCGATTTGGTGCTGGAAGTGGCGCCCTCCGGGAAAGCCGAGGCTGCAGCGTACGCGGTGAACCCGAGCACGGAACGGGACGCGAAAGTGGCGCTCGAAATTCGTATTCGGCACCGGGCACCGCGGCGTACCCTGTAGTTCTAGGACTCATAGGCACATGGAATCAACGTGTGTTGGGTCTGATTAGGGTACACTACCGCACGAGAGGAAAGAATGCGCATTCAAGGCCGCTACGAGGTCCGGGGAGTGATCGGCGAAGGCGGGATGGGCATTGTCTATCGGGCCGAAGACCTGAAGCTCCGCACTGAAGTGGCGGTGAAGACGATCCGCGATCCGCACGACGCAGCCTGTTTTGAGCTCTTCAAGAAAGAGTGCGCGGTGCTGACGTCGCTCAACCACGCCAATATCGTCGATATCCGCGATGTCGGCGAGTACGAAGATCAGGGCGTGACGCGGCCATATCTGGTGATGCCGCTATTACCGGGCGTGACGCTCGATAAGATCATCGAGAAGCAGCCGGGCCGGTTGACGCCCGAACGGGTGGTGGATATGATGCTGCAGGCTTGCCGGGGCTTGCAAGCGGCGCACGACGCAAGGCTGATCCATCGGGACCTGAAGCCGTCGAATTTGTTTGTCTTTGACGATGACTCGGTAAAGATCATCGACTTTGGCATTGCGCATTTGGTGGATCAACGTTCCACCGTGGGAGCGAAAGGTACGCCCCACTACATGTCGCCGGAACAGATTACCGGCGGGCGGTTGACGCCGGAATCGGACCTATTTTCGCTAGGTGTGATCTGCTTTGAGTGCCTGACGCGGCGGCGGCCATTTGCGGCGGGCACGCGCGACGAAGTGTTTCAGAACATCCTGCGAGCGACGCCGCCGGCGATCTCGGACTTGAACTCGGCGGTGCCCCAGTTGTTGAGCCAAGTAATCCACTTGGCGATGGCGAAGCAGCCGGTGTACCGGTATCGTTCAGCGCGGGAGTTTGCCGAATGCCTGCAGAAGGGCGTCCGCAATGAATCGATCGAACGGTTTGACCCGGTGAGCATTGCGCCGCGGCTGACCCGGGTGCGCCATGCTCTGGAGTCCTCGGAGTATGAGGACGCGCAGGACCTGCTCGATTCAATTGAGGCCGAGGGCTATCTGCATCCGGAGATTCCGTCGTTGCGGAAGCAAGCGACGATGGCGTTGCGGAATCGCCGCATCGGGCTATTGCTCGAGAGCTCGAAGCGGCTGTTTGAAAAAAGCGAATACCGGCTGGTGATGGAGAAGCTGCAGAAGGTGCTCGACGAGAGTCCGGCGCATCCGGAGGCGTTGCGCCTGATGGCGGAAGCTGAGGGCAAGCAGCAAGTGGACCAATACAACAAGTGGGTCCGTTTGGCGGAGGAGCATTTGGAGAATTTCTCCTTCGCGCAGGCGCGCGAGGCAGCGCGGCATGCGCAGGAGATGGAAACCACGGACCGGGTGCTGCAGCTGCTGTCGAAGATTGAAGCCAAGGAGCGCGACTACCAGCGGGTACGGAAGGAAAAAGAAGAGCTATACCAGTCGGCGCTGGAGCATCAGCGAGTGGGCAACTTAACGCAGGCGGCGGAGAAGCTCGAAAAACTGGTGCTGATCAACAATCGCGCGCCGGAGAAGACGTCACCGGACCGGGGTGCGGCTTACGAGCAGTTGTTCAACGTGGTGAAGAGCGAACGCGACACGATGGAGGCGGCGCGGGCGGAAGCTTACAAGCTGCTGCAGGGTAAGGAATACGAGGCCGCGATCGCGATTTGCGACCGGTTCTTACAGAAGTACCCGCGTCATGCATTGCTCAGGAATCTGCGGCTCGAAATCAGCGAGCGGAAGCAACAGGATTTGTCGGAATACATCGCTAAGGTGGATCGGGCGGCGCAGGAGCAGCCGGATCTCGACCGGCGGGTAGAGCTATACGAAGAAGCGCTGCGGCGTTTTCCCGGTGAGGGTCACCTGACGCGCAACTTGAACATGTCGCAGGAGCGGCGCGATGCGATGCGGACGCACGTGGCCGAGGCGCGGAATAAAGAGGAGCGAGGCCAGTATGCGGAGGCGTTGAGCCATTGGGAAACGCTGAAGACGCTCTATCCGCGCTTCCCCGGGCTCGACCTCGAGATGGAACGGGTGCGCCGCCGCAGGGACGATCAAACGCAGGAAGAGGATCGGGTGGCGGTGGTGATGGAGCTTCGTCGCCAACTGGCAGTGGACGAGTTAGAAGCGGCGGTGGAATTGGCGGCGGAGGCGCAGCTTGAGCGGCCGGACGACCCCGAGATCCGCTTGCTGAGCGAGCTGGCGCGGAGCCGCAGGGTGAAGAGCGCGCAGGCGGACAAGCACCTGAACGCCGGCCTCGAAGCACAAGGCAAGCACGACCTTGAAGGGGCGATCCGCGAGTTTCGCCAGGCATTCGAGACGGGGGAAGATCAGATCCGGGCTAAGGCGCGGCTGGTGGACGCGCTGGTGGCGCGGAGCCGGGAATTGGCCGATAGTGAGCCCCAGGCGGCCATCCAGCTGTCGCGCGAGGCGCTGGCGATTGACGATACGAACCCCAAGGCGCGCGCCCAGATCGCGCTTTTGACCGATCGCGGCCGCGATCAAATCACCAATGCCGTGCTGCAACGCGCCGGGGCGGCACGCGAACGCGGCGACATTGCCGCAGCGCTGAAGGAAGTGACTGCGGGGCTTGAGGAGTCTCCCGACAACGAGCGCCTGACGCGCTTTCAGCAGACGTTGCGCGAGGCCGATTTTGAGGAAGTAAAGACGTTGCGGCAGAGCCTGCGGCAGGCGGTGAACCGGGTTGAGTTGAACTCGATTTTTGCCCAGATCCAGCAGGTGACCCGGCGGCATGGGACGGATCCGCGGTTCGAGGATTTGGCGAAGCAGGCGGGGACGGAAAAAGAGTCCTTGGGACTGGGGATGACGGCGTTGGTGAAAGCGGCGGCGGCAGGTGCGGGGGCGCCACTCAGCCCGGCACCTCCAACACTACCGGTGTTGTCGGCGCGGCCAACCATGGCGCGGAAACCCGCACCATTGCCGGTGGCCCCGGCCGCGGCGGCGAGGTACACGAAGCCCGTGATGGTGGGTGCGGCATCCTGCGGAGTGTTGCTGCTGGTGTTTGGATATTTTGCCCTGAAGCCGAGCGCGCCGTCGGTGACTACTCCGGCTCGCACCCCCGTCGTGGAGGCGCCCATCGAGACACCCGCGCCGGTGGCCACCAAGCCCGGGTTGTTGATCAACCTGATTGGCGGCGAAGTGAAGCTCGACGGGAAAGTGATCGCCGAACGGAACGCCAACTATCCGCTCGCGCCGGGCACCTATCGGCTGGAACTGAAGGACAGTGCGAATCAGGACGCTTCGGCCAACGTGGTGGTTAACGGGGACGGCGGCTTTGAAGTGCGAAACCTCAAGATAAATCCTTCGTTGCTGCTGACGTTCGTGGCCGTGAATAAGAACAAAGTGACGGTGTTTGGGCCGCGGTCGGCCGGGTTTGGCGCAAAGTTAGAGAACGTGCCGCCCGACGGGCTGACGCTCGACATTCCGGCGGACGCGGGCAAGTTCTCGGTGGCGCACTATTCGACGCCGTATCCGGTGCCCATTCAGCCGGCGGGCGATTCTCCGACGCTGCAGGCCTTTGTGCAGGACACGTCAGTAGGGCCGCTGTCGGTGTGCAAGTTGCCGCCGGGGGCGGAGATCACGCTCGAGGCCGGGAGTAAGCGCGTGCCGATTAAGACGTTGGTGGATAATGAAGGCTGTATCGCCATGGCCGAGCGGATCAAGATTGGGCCGTATTTATTGAGGGCTTCGGCGCCGGGGTGGCTCGAGAAGTCCGAGGTGATCAAGGTGGTTTGCTTTCCGGCGCTGAAGTTGAATTTTCCGCTGGTGTCGGCGCCGATTGAACTGCAGGTGAGCGGGGCCGAACCGGGATCGACCTTGATGGTGGACCAAGAGACCAGGGCGTTGGCCGATGGGACAGGCGTGGTGAGTTTGCCGCCGGGCACGCGGACGATCCGCCTGCAGCGGCCAGGGTATGAGCCCTTCAGCGAAAGCGTCGTGCTGGAGCCGGGGTCGCGCGTGAAGGAATGGAACGCGAAGGGCAAGCAGCAGCGAACGCCAGAGAAGGCTCCGGAACCGACCGTTTCGACCAATACGAAGAAGAAAGACGAAGCGAAGCCAGTGGCGACGCCGACGATGGCAAGGCAGGACGCCGGGTGCCTGTCGTCGAAGGGCGCGACCGATGGCGGTTACGTCAAGTACACGGCCGGGCGCTGCGGGCCTTTCCCGGGCCGTTTCGCCTTTACGGCGCGCTTCCGCAAGGGGTTATTAGGAACGAATCCGATCGAATGGCGGATTGGCGACGGCACCAACGCCATCGACTTCAAGCTCCTGCGCGAGCGGATCACGGTGACCGTGCGCGGCGCGCCCAAGACGGACATGCAACTGGACCTGAAGGGGGCCGCCGAAGTGGCGGTGGCGTGCGAGGTGACGGAGCAGCAGGTGCGCTGTATGGCAGGCGGGACGGCCATTGCCCCCATCACGCCAGCGTTCAAGCTGGTGGACACGTGGTGGTCACTCAAAGGCGAGGAACACCTGAAGGGCGTCGACACGGTGCTAATTCGTAAGTAGGGAAGCGACGTGGGCACGGTAAGGATCGGCCAACTCGGCCACGGCGGCTTCTTCGATCAACTCGATGAAGGCCGGAACGCCGGAGAAGCGGGTGGCGGAGAGGATGAGGTCGTCCGGCGGACGCACGGAGGTGAGGCCGGAGTCGATGGTGACCATGGGGAGCTTACCCAGGTCCTCCGGAATATCGGTAGCTACTTTGTAACGCAGGTCACCGAGTAACTGGGTGGCTCCGGTAACGCGAGCCAGAACGAGTTGCATTGCCAAGGCATTCACCACGAAATGGCGGACTGAGGCGGCTCGCCGTTCGCTATCCTTGGCGGCCAGCAGTTTGCGCATCTCTTTGAGCGAGTAATCGGACTTATAAGTCACCACCCAGCGGAACGGGCTGGTGATGGTAATGGTCTTGTCGCCGATCACGTGCGGGTACTCCCAAGGCTGCACGTCGATGCCGTGCTCGACGGCGGAGAGCGCCTCTTCGTCGAGGTCGGCGCGGAGGTCAAAGGGTTTTCCGCAGACGGCCTTATATTTCTCGGTCAGTTGCTGATAGGCCTCGTCAGCCTTGGCCACCGTTTCGCGGGCACCGACATACTTGCCGAAGACTCGCCGCGGAGCGAGGATGGGATAAAGGATGGTGAGATGCTCCCGGAGGCGAGTGGTGACGTACTGCGACACATGCTCCGTGGTTTCACGCGAGACGAGCAGTTGATCGATGGTGAGGGCACCGGAAGGTTGGGCCATGATGAATTCGGGGTTACCTGTTGCCACTTAGGGTATCATGATGTCTAGCTTCAGCGTGGGCGCGCGGGTTCGGCGCGCGGGTTCGGCGCGCGCCAGGCGCGCTGTTCTTCGAAACGCGGAGCGAATCGGAAGGGAGATGCGAATGTCGTTCACACAAGCGAACCGATTGCTGGCCATCGAAACGACCCTAGGCGTAGACATCCTCCTGATAGAGCATTTTACCTGCGCGGAGCGAATTTCCGGACTGTTCTCACTGCGGGCCCAATGCGCGGTGGAGTTGCCTAGGTTCAGTTCCGTGAACGCCGATCAGTTGGTGGGCAGTTCGGTAAATATTCGCCTCGGTATCGGCCGGGGGGACGAACGGATTTGGAACGGAATCGTCCGGCGGATCACCCACACTCAAAAAGACAACGTTTTCGCCTATTTCACTCTCGACTTAGTACCGAAGTTCTGGCGACTCTCGCACATGACCGATTGCCGGATTTATCAGGAAAAGACCGTGCCGGCTATCGTCGAGGAGTTACTTCGCGAAACTCAGATACTTTTCCGGTTTGACCTACAGAAAGAACATAAGTCCTGGGATTATTGCGTCCAGTACCGGGAGTCGTTCTTCGCCTTTATCTCCCGGCTACTCGAACAAGAAGGCATGTTCTACTTTTTCGAGCATCAGCGGGATCAACATACGCTCGTAATTGCCGATCATCCCCAGATCCACGCGCCGTGTCCGATCCAAGCCGTAGCGCGGTATCGGCCCAACTTGGACGCGGGCACCGAAGACGACAGCGACCTGATCACCCATTGGGAGAGCGCCGAGGAGTTGCGCCCGGGCCTATTCACGATGAGGGATCATCATTTCCAGTTGCCCTCGCGGAGCCTGGAAGTGAGCGAATCGAGTGTGATTTCGCTCGGCGGGAACGGCAGCATGGAGGTGTTCGACTTCCCGGGCGAGTACGCGCAGTTGTTTGTGGAGCCGGAACAACGACTCGACGAGGTGCAGGCCGAAGGCCAGAAGTCCGTCCGTTTGCGTACCGAAGCCGAAGAAGTAGCGGTCCGGAGCTTTTCGGGCAGTGGCATCGCCGTCACTTTGGCGGCCGGCTTTCGCTTCGAGCTGCAAGGGCACTACGTCCGGCCGCTGAATGGCCAATACGTCCTCACGACCGTGCAGCACCAATCCACGCAGACGCCGGCCTATCTGAATGATCAACCGGTACACTCGGCGTATCGCAATTCGTTTGCGTGCATTCCATTGGCGGTGCCCTACCGGCCGCCGCGTCAGACGCCGAAGCCCTTTGTTCGCGGCGCGCAAACGGCCGTCGTGACAGGCCCCGAAAACGAAGAGATTCATACCGACAAGTTTGGCCGGATCAAGGTACGTTTCTTTTGGGACCGCAAAAGCACGGGCGACGCCAAGAGTTCCTGTTGGATCCGCGTGGCCACGCCGTGGGCGGGGCAAAACTGGGGCATGGTGCACATTCCGCGCATCGGCCAGGAAGTGGTGGTGGAGTTTCTCGAAGGCGATCCAGACCAACCGTTAGTCATCGGCAGTGTCTATAATGCCGACCAGATGCCACCCTATACCTTGCCGAAGCACGGCACGCAGAGCGGCATCAAGACACGGAGTTCCAAAGAAGGAACGCCGGAAAATTTCAATGAGCTCCGTTTCGAGGACTCGAAAGGGCACGAGCAGGTCTATCTGCATGCGGAGCGAACGCTGACGACGGTGGTGGAAGCGAGCGAAAGCCGTAGCGTGGGCGGGAGTCGCACAACGACGATTCACAAGGACGACAAGCGCACGGTAAAAGAGGGCGATTACACCCTTATTATCGAAAAGAAAGATCGGACCGTCGAGATCGAAGAAGGAGACGACACCGCGACGATCGACAAGGGCGACAAGCACATCACCGTGACGCTGGGTGGGATGACCACCGAAGTGCCGGCCGGCACTTACAAGGTGACCGCTAAGGAGATCGCCCTCGAAGCGACTACGAAGATCACGTTAAAGGTAGGCCCCAGCTCGATTGAACTGACCCCAACCGGGGTGAAGGTGGTGGGTCCGATGATTGACTTGAATCCCGTCGAAATTCCCTCTTTCGTAACTGTAATTCAGCCGGTAACTGTAATTCAGCCGGTGAAGGTGGTGGGTCCGATGATTTTCAATCCCTGAGGAACGTGGATGCCCTTCGCTGCCCGACTTACCGATAATCATCTCTGCTCGGCGGTCACCGGTATCGTGCCGCACGTGGGCGGGCCGATCCTGCCGCCTTGTTCGTTAAACGTCCGCACGAACTCGCTTTTTCAAGCGCGCGCGACCGACAAGGCGACCTGCGTGGGCCCGCCGGATACGATCGTCGTGGGCTCGGCTACCGTCAAGGTAAATGGCCTGATGGCGGCCCGGTTGCTCGACCAGTGCATGCATGGAGGCACCATTGGGCCGGTGACTTCGCTAAACGTCAACATCGGCGGCCCGTCGGCCGGCGCCACCATCGGCAATCCGGCAGCGGCGACGGCGGCTTGCACGGCGCTGGCCAATGGCCGCACCTCCCACAGCGTGTCTCAGACCAACAACAATTGCGGCGTCGAATCCTCCCGGCTGATCATCAATCAGGCAACGGGAGCGAATCGCTCTGAGGATGGCCTGTTGGATGAGTCAATGGCAGAGGGCGACGCGGACGAAGAACGGAGCCGCACGGCGAGCGGTGGCACGTCTCCGGAAGGGCGGGAAGGCATCTTGGAGCGCAATGGCGTACCGACGACGAATGTGCCAGGTACCATGAACAACATCACGCAAGCAGTCTCCGAAGGCCGAGGCGTGATCACCTCCCACGAGGTGAGTATTCTTTGGGGCAATGGACAGACCGGTGGCCACGCCATCAACGTAATCGGTCTTCAGTACGATGCCAACGGCAACCTTTTGAATGTGATTATGGCGGACACGGGGCTGGGTAACTGCAGCCGCTCGATCCCGGCCGCGCAGTTCCAGCAATCGCTGCGGCCGGGCCGCGATGCGAACGTGACGGATAATCCAGTTTGGTAGGCAGGAGACAGTCCAAAGTGCGGCACCGGGCTTTATTGACGGCGATCTGCGGCCTGGGACTGATTTTGGGAGGCGGCGGCTGTGGAGTCGCACAGATCACTATGAACCCGAATGATCCAATTATCGGTGCCGACAAAGTGCGAGAAATCGTGGGGCGGGCAGCGGCGGCAAGCCTGCCCGACGAAGTGGCGGAGACCAAGCCCATGATCACCGCCACTAGTCCAGGTCCGCGCCTGGTGGTGGTTTTTTACAACGAGACGGGACCGCCGCACGCGAGAAAGGTAGGCTTGCCCCATCACCTCATCGAAGTGCATCCGGTCACGGGCCAGGTGCTGCGCTTCGCGAAGTGCCGGCCGGCCGAACTAGGCATCTCCACGCCGCCCGCGCCGGTGCCGGGTGTCGACTTCGACAAGAGCTTGCCAATCGAAGAGCAGATGAAACTCTCCAGCCGTTTCTTCTCGATTTCGGCGCAGGTTTGGGGCTTGTTTCTGCACCGCGCCTCCCGCCCACTGGACGAACCCGGGACCCAGTTGGTCCGCGAATACTGGCACATTTTCGCGCACACGACAAAGAAAGAAATCGCTCCCTATTACGTGGGCGCCGCGCCCGATTTCTTCGCTTGGCTACGCGCCACGGCGAGTAAGTGAGCCCCGCATGGCGAAGGAATTTCCCCGCCTAGCGCCGATGGAACGAATCCTGCGCACGGCCGATGCTCAGGTGGCCGGGCCCTTGTCCGCCTACCCCTGGCGCTGCTGGCCGATTCCGACGCGGGGCTTCGACTCCCTGCACGTCCAGTTTCTTTACTCGACGACGAAAACCGAAGGGGACACGAACCCGGTCTGGATTGGCGCACCAGCCTATCTCGTTTCGATTGACGCGGAGACGGCCAAAGTCGTCGCGTTACGGCCATTTGAACCCCTCGCGCTTGGCCTGCCGTCGGTCGCTTGGCTGGGGCCGGACCGGCCCCTCGCGCAACTCCAGCACCCGGACTTCCTGTCGCAAACCAAAGCCCTCGCCGCTGAATACGACGCCGTCCTGCCGGCCTTGGCAATGGGCACTCAACCGGTGCCCGAATCCGCCGCCTTGGCCGCCGGACGGCTGGCGGCACGATTCCGCTATTTGGCTGAGCCGCCGCTGATGCCTTATTACCAAAAGCTGGGCGGCTGGTTCTTCGGTTGGATTGCCGAGGTCCGCCGATGAGCGTCGCCGCGGAGTTTCCGCTCTTCCTGGCCTGGCTCGAACAGGTGCGCGGTTGCCCGCAGGGGATTGAGTGGGCGCGCGGCAGCGGTTCGATTCTAAATGCTGCCGACCAGTGCCCGAGCTCAGAGTGGCTCCTCTGGACGGTGCAGGAAGCTGGCTTCGCCGATGCCGCCGTGGGGCGCGGTTTTTCCGTGGCCTGCTTGCGGTACGTCGAGGACCTGCTCGTTGACCCGCGGCAGACCCAGGCGATTGCCCGGCTACGCACATTGGCCGATCGCGCCGGCAACGAACCGGACCGTTTGGAAGCCGCGCGCTTGGCGACCGAGGCGGCATCGGAGTTGATGCAGTCTCCGCGCTGGTCGATCGCCTCGGCGGCCGCCGGTGCCGCTTTGTGGCACGCGGCGGATTTCGACGCCTGGGGAGCGGTGGCCGAAGTGCGGCGGCAGAGTCTGCGGGCTCTGGCATGGAATCCTCTCGCGGCCATGACCGTCGCCAAGGCCGATCGCGAACTTGCGCAAGCGTTGCGTCGTTTGCTGGGTCCTTACGATCAGGCGATTCTGTCGGGAATCCGCGCCCGGCTCGCCGAAAAAGTGCCGGAACCGCCGGACCCTTGTAAGGGGTGTTGACCTTGAATCTATGGGCGTATAACTCGGTTCATTTTGGCTCGGCGCGCGTGCGCTTCTGCCCGGACGGCACATCGACGGCGGGTGTTTTGCCGCACCAGATTCCCTGGGATCGCACCCTCGGCTTCACCGATCTTCAGAACCTGGTTACATCGCTGGACCCGCTGGTAACCGCCTCACGCACGGCTACCCTTACCCTGGGCATCCTGGCCCATGGGCAACCCGATGGCATCGCGATCTTGCCCGGCGGCCGCGTGCTGAATTCCGGTGGCTTCTCAGCCCACGGGAGCAATCTGATGGACTTGAATCAGATTCTGCACAGAGGCGCGCGACCCCTGGTGATCCTCTATTCCTGCGCCGCCGCGGCCCGCCATCGCGACGCACCGGTGAGCGCCATCGGATTGCTCGAATGGATGTCGGCAAATATGGAGAACACCCGCATTGTCGGATTCACGCGGCTCCTAACCCTGGATGGGCTCCGGACGGTGGACCAGCCGGAAGAGCGGTTTTGCCTGGCGCCGGACGTCTTTGAAACTACCGAAGAGTACGACTATGGGCGCGACATCCGCGAACAGAGCCCGGCGGCCAGCGGCGGGTTAGCCTTGGCCGGGCTCGACTCGGGATCGGCCGTCCAATATCTGAATGGTCGACGAACGACACTCAGTTCCGGGAGCACACCCAGCGCCGGGAGCCGGCGGCGCAGTCCCGCTGGGCCGCGCCGGGCCCCGTGATTTAGCTCATCTGATACGCGAACCGGCCATCGTCGCCCAGGCCCACCATCACGGCGCTCACCTTGCGCCCTTCGGCCATTTCGCCGAGTAACATGCGGGAAACTTCGGGCAGTAAAGTATTGGTGAGAATATTATCCACGTTGCGGGCGCCGCTTTCTACTTCCGTGCAGCGGCGAGCTACTTCGTCGACCAAGGCTGGATCGTAGTCCAGCGCGATGCGGTGGTTGGCCGCTAAGCGGCGCTGGATCTTGCCGAGCTTCAGGCGCACAATCTGCTTCAGGTTTTCGTCGCGCACCGGGTAATAGGGAATCGTCACCAAACGGCCAAGGAAGGCGGGCTTGAAAATCTTGTCGAGCTCCGGCTTCATGGCCTTTGAGAGGCCATCGGCGCTGGGCATGGTTTCGGGGTCGGCCGTCAGTTTCATCACCGTCTCGGTGGCGGCGTTCGACGTCAGGATGATGATCGTGTTCTTGAAGTCGATCTCCCGGCCTTCTCCGTCCTCCATCTTGCCTTTGTCGAAGACCTGGAAGAAGAGCTCCAGCACGTCGGGATGGGCCTTCTCCACTTCGTCGAGCAGCACCACCGAATAGGGCTTGCGCCGCACGGCTTCTGTAAGCACGCCGCCTTCGCCGTAGCCGACGTAACCGGGAGGCGAGCCCTTCAAGGTCGAGACCGTGTGCGCTTCCTGAAACTCGCTCATGTTGATGGTGATCAGGTTGTGCTCGCCGCCGAAGAGCAAGTCAGAGAGGGCGAGCGCGGTCTCCGTCTTGCCGACGCCGGACGGGCCCACCAGCAGGAACACGCCCACCGGTTTGCCCGGATCATCGAGGTTCGCGCGCGCTGTGCGGATGCGCTGGCTGATCGTTTCCAGCGCATGGGATTGCCCAATCACCCGGGCATTCAGGTGCTTCTCGAGCTCCAGAATCAGCCCGATTTCGTTCTTGAGCATCTTGCCCACGGGAATGCCCGTCCAGGCCGAGATCACTTCGCCCACCACTTGGGCATCGACGCAAACGCGAATCAGCGGCGTTTCGCCTTGCAGCGTTTCGAGCTCTTTGTTGAGACGGTCAAGATCGGCGCGCAAAGGCACGATCTCTTCGGTCTTCTTCTCGCTAGTCAGCTTCTCGATTTGGCCGCGCAGCTCGCGGATGGAGTGGACCAGGTCGCGCTCCTTTTCCCAGCGCTCTTTGAGCACGGCGAGGCGGGCTTCGGTTTCGCCTTGCAGCGTAACGATGCCGGCGAGGCGTTCGGCATGGTCAGCCCCCAGGGTCGCCTCGCGTTCGAGGATGCGCTTTTGAACGGCCAGGTCATCGAGAGTGCGCATGGCGTCTTCCACCGCGGGCGGCGTCGCGTTCTGGCCGAGCGCCAAACGCGCGCAAGCCGTGTCGAGCACGCTGACGGCCTTGTCCGGCAGTTGGCGATCGGGAATATAGCGATGCGAGAGGCGCACGGCGGCGGCCAGGCCCTCATCCAAAATGCGGACTTTGTGGTGATTTTCGAGCGATTCCACCACGCCGCGCAGCATCAGGGCGCATTGCGGCTCAGTGGGCTCTTCCACCTTCACGGGCTGGAAGCGGCGCGTCAAAGCCGGGTCCTTCTCGAAGTACTTCTTATACTCTGACCATGTGGTGGCGCCGATGGTACGCATTTCGCCGCGGGCCAGCGCTGGCTTTAGAAGATTGGCGGCGTCGTTCTGCCCGGCCTGGCCGCCGGCGCCGATCATGGTGTGGGCTTCGTCGATAAACAGGACGATGGGCGTCTCGGAGCGCTTTACTTCGTCGATCAGCCCCTTGAGCCGATTCTCGAATTCGCCTTTGACGCCCGCGCCTGCTTGTAGCAATGCCAAGTCGAGCGTGCGGACGGCGACGTTGCGCAGGGCGGCCGGCACATCGCCTTGGGCGACCCGCAACGCGAAACCTTCGACGACCGCCGTCTTGCCAACGCCGGCTTCGCCCACCAGCATGGGATTGTTCTGGCGGCGGCGGGTGAGGATGTCGATGATCTGGCGGATCTCGGCGTCGCGTGCCAGCACGGGGTCCACCTTGCCGCTGCGGGCATTGGCCGTCAGGTCGACGGTGTATTGATCGAGGAAGGGCGTCTTGCTGCCGGGCCGGACGCCGGGGGCGCCTTCGCCGGCGCTGGAAGGCAAGTGCGCGCCTTCGCCCATTGGCACGGCGACTTCGGAAGAACCGCCCACGATGGTCTCAAACGTGGACCGCAGCGATTCGGCATTGATCTTGCGCAGTTCAGGCAGCGAATCGCGGACCAGGCGGACGAGGTCCGGGTCAATCACCAGCGCCAGGATCGCGAAGCCCGAACGGATTTGGCCCGCGTTGTAATTGAGTGACCCCAGCGTCCAGGCCTTGGTGAGCATGTCGACCAAGGAGCCGCCCAGCACGGGCGTACCGCGCGAGCCGCGCTTCATCCGGTCAAGCCCGCGGTTGATCTCGCCGGTGAGCCGCTGGAGGTCAAGGTCGAAGAACTGGGCGATGCGAAAGAGGTCGTTATCGCTCGATTCAGCCAGTTTCAGCAGAAAATGCTCAACCTCCACCTCATGGTGGCTGCGCGAATTGCACAGGGCCGCGGCGCCGGTAAGGGCGGCACGCGTCTCGTCGTTCACTTTACCGATCAGGGCCTTGAGAGAAATAGACATTCGGGCTCCTCACTTACTGCAGTTGTAAAATCGCATCCTCGGGATCCCGGTCGAAGCCGGGTTGAGTGCGCATCCAAGTGGTGTAGCCCAATTGAACGGCCTCGGGTTCAAGCAATGGCGCAGGCACGTGCTCGCGCAGAAGAATCAGTTGCACTTCGAAATCGATTTGGTCGCGGCTGAAGAAGCGCGTGAATTCACGCAGACGGCGGAAGGCCGGCTCGCCGGGAAGGAAGGTCCGGTATTGCTCGAGCGTCAGGGGCCCCAAACGTAAGCGCGCGCGGGATTGATGATCATAGACCTCGTCGCCCACCACCGCGCCCAAGCCCAGGCATTCGGAAGCGTCGTCGTCTTCGGAAAGCGTGCACGTGGAGTCCGCGTCGAGGCGATACCAGGCGCCGGCGAATTGCTGCACCTCCACTTCGACGCCGAAGTAATCCTCCAGCAAGCCTTCGAGCGCCACGGCTGAGCGCGGCTGCGCGCCCAATAGGCCGCTGTACCAGACGAAGGCTGCGTCGTCGATCTCGTGGCGGCGGGTGAGATGTTCGGTTCGCATGCCGGAGACCGACAGCAGGGCCGTCGATACGGGGTCAGTGAGGTCAGTGCGAAATTGCGCCGGCAGGCGGTGTTTGGTCCAGGCGCGATAGAAGAGCGAGAGGGCGCGGTGGTTATACAGATCGAGAAAATCTCGAAGGGCCAGATCCTTCTGCCGCAGACGTTCGATCACTTCCACCGTATACACGCGCGGCAGGACGCCGGACGGTCCGGTGAGGCCGAGGAAATTCACCATCATGCGCCAGGGTTGCGCTTCAGGATCGAGGCTTTGGATGGAGCTACCGGGAAAGGCCAGGCTTTGGTGCGCGCCCATGCGCACGGCTTCCGCCTGGGGATCGCCAAAGTAACCCACGGGCGATGCGCCGGTGCGCGATTGTTCGAGCAACCACACGGCTTGAAAGAAGTCGAACGACCAGGGTTGATCACGCAGCAGACCGATCACTTCGGCGAAGCGTGCGTCTACAGGAGAATCTTGCGGCCCGAGCGGGGTGCCCATTTCTTCAATGCCTCCTTTCTCTGTGTGGTGCGAATGTGGAGTTGCGAGAAGCTGTTAAGGGAAGTGTACATCCCCAGAAAGCGCTCGATGACGCTCGAGAAAAGAAAGACGCCCGCGCCGGCGAATTGCTCCTCGTCCACCTCCAGATCCACCAGTGTGCCGCGGGCGAAACCAATGCCGTGCTCCGACAGCACGCGGGCAAATTGCGGCGAACTCGCCACCGTGCGGATGCCGTCAATCTGGCGGCGGTTGTGGATGGGGTCGGCAAAGTCGTAAAGGCGCAAAATCTCCTGGAGCGCGTCGCGGCCTTCGCTCACCAGCGACAGGTGATTGAGCGATAAGTGCGACACCAAACGCCACAGGGCCGCGCCTTCGGCCGGGGCGGGGTGGCTCGGCGTGGGCGGCACCAGCGCCGTCACCAGGCGCACCACGCCGCCGCCTTCCATCTCAAAGTCGCCTGCCGCGTTGCCGATCGGCAGGCGCGACGGCAGGTCGCGATTGGTGCAAGTGAGCCGGCAGGTGAGCGCGCTCGCGTCCGGCACCTGCGGTCGGCCCGAAAGGTCCACCAGCGTGATGATCATGTCGGAGCCGCCTTCGGTGCGCCACGGCAAGGGCCGGCGTTTGGCATACCAAAAGGTGCGGGGCTTCTTCTCCTCGCCGCTCCGGTGGCGGCTGGAGTAGAAGGGCTCATAAGGCACCACTTCGCTCGACCCGGGGCTCGCGCTCACCACGCTATCCACCGAGAAGACCTCAATGCCCTTGGGCCGCCGTGAATCGGGCGTTATGGGATACTCGTGGCGCGTTTGCGAGAGCAGAATGCCATCGGCGGTCTGCGCAAACAAATTAACGATTGGCGTGCAGTTCAGACGAAAAGCCCCGGCTGTGGTGCCGGTTTCAAGCATCTCGCGGCGGTCGGCGCGCTCGAAGGGCGAGAGGAAGAAGAGTAACTCGACGGCATCCTGAAATCCGGCCGTCGCCCGGCGCAGGCCGTGGAGCTCAAAGAACAAAAACTTCTGGGGAAAGGCGAAATACTCTTGTAAGTAGCGATAGCCTTCGAACGACCGCTTCGGATAAGGCAGCAGCGCTTCCTGCGGCTCAAAGCCCACCGGCCGCACCGCGTTCACCTCCAGCCGGACGCCCGCCTTCCGCTGGCTCTGGGGATCGCGCGCTAACACGTGCGTCGTGTTGTTGAGCAGCAACTCGTATAGTGCGTACGGTAACTCGCCGCTGCCGTTTAGAAAGAAGCGCAGCGAGTCGATGCCCAGCTTGCCCAGCGTCACTTCGCTCTGGCAGCGGATTACCAGGCGAATGACGGCCGTGGCGCCGCTGCCGCGCACCGGCGGGTCCAATTGTTCGGCCGTGGTCCACTGTGCGGTGGCGACCTCGACGGGCCAAATCGTGGTGTCGTAACAAGTGCGGAAACGGCAGACCACACCTTGGGCTTGCCGCGCGGCGAGCGGCGTGTCACGCGGCACCGGAGCGCCGGTCGTGAGCTTGCCCTGCGTCGGATCGGGCTGCAGTTCCACAATCGAAAACGAGGGTACCGGCCGCTGAAAGTGCGGATACACCACGCTGAGCATGGCGTCGGCGATCTCCGGAAAATCGTCGTCCAGCCGCGTGTGGATCCGGGCCGCCAGGAAGGCGAAGCCTTGTAACAGCCGTTCGGCATGCGGGTCGCTAGCGACGTTGTCGTCGAGCTGCAGCCGGTCGGCGAGCTTCGGGTACTTGCGCTTAAACTCCGCCCCCAGCTTGCGCAGGTACTGCAGCTCGTTCTCGTAATAGTGTTTGAGGTCCTCCACCGCCCTCAGCCCCCCTTCACTTGATAGGAGCCGCGGCCCAGTTCAAGCTCAGTATCGAAAGAGACCTGCTCCGGCGACGGCGACATCAGCAGCGTGGCGTTCACCGTGAAATTGAGCTTCATTTTCACCTTCACGTCGTCGTTAGTCAACTCGATAGTGATGTCGCTTAAGCGCGGCTCATGTAGTTCGATCGCCTCCTGGATGGCGCGCGTCAGCTTGATCTTGTCGCCTTGGGAGGTGAGAACCAAAGTCGAGAAGTCCGGCAGGCCGTAGGTGTAGCTGGAAGCCTTTAGCTCTGGGAAAGCCTCGCCCACTTCGTCGGCGTTGGCGCGGGTGTTCAGCAGCCATTCGAGGTCCCGCATCACGGAATCCTTGTACTGGCGAATGGCCTGCAACCGGTGCGGGGGAACCTCCTGCGTTTGATCGGGGCGCAAATCGATCAGTCGATCGAAGACCGAGAGCTGGGGGCGCGAGTGGGGGTCGAGCTTTAGCATCGGGTGCTACTCTTCACGATGCTCCTTGAGCCATTGCACGGTTTCGGGATTGGCGGCGCCGGTGTCGTCCTGCAGGGTGGCGGAGGCGAGCTTGGGATAGTCGGCTAAGAGATGGCTCACGGCGCACCGGATGGCGCGCGCGGCGTGGTCGTAACCCAAAGCTTCGCAAGCCTTCACACTGTAGCGCTGGAGGTCGAGCCAAGCGCGGCCATAGTCGGCGGCCATGGCGGTCTCGGCCACGTCGAGCACCTGGCCCCATTGGCCGCCATTCGCCAGCGACTTCAACTGCGACCGCACCTGCGTGGGCGGCGCGGCTAACAGGCTTTCCGGAATCTCTTCGCCCGCCGCGTAGAGCTCGCCCCAGCGCAAGCCGCGCAGCATCAAATAGGCGGTCGGATGCGACGGCTCGGTCTTGCGCAGATAACGGGCGACGGCGATGGCGCGCGCGTAGGCTTCGGCCTTGCTGGCCGGCTCGGCACCGGTGCCAAGGGCAAGCTCGTTCCCGGGCGCGGCTGGTGGTTCGCCCGCCACCTCACCCACTTTTTCCCGAGTCGGCGGCGGTGCCACCGGATCGGGCTCCACGTCCAGCTTCTTGCGCAGCAGGATCTCAACCGTGTTTTCGGCCTTCTCCAACCGCTCCTTAAGGCGCGTGAAGCCCGGCCCTTCGCGCACGAACTTCTCGGCGCACTTGGCCTCCAGCGTCGCCAGCGCCTCGCGGCTGGCCGTCGCGTCGGCCTTCAGTTGGACGTAAAAGGCCTTCTTCGTGGCCTTGAAATCGGTGTCAAACTCCTCGGGCAAAGTCTTGCCTACGGCCTGCGCCTCGCTCCGCGCCTCGCGACCGCTCTCGGAATCATCCGAAAGCGGCGGGATGCCTCGCGAATCGTTGTACTCGTTCAGCGACAGGCCGCTCTCGGTAACCGGAATAAAGCCGATCGCGAGGGTGACGCAAGAGTCCTTGGTGCTTTCCACCATGCCCACCCATTCGAGTTGGCTCGCCCGCATGTAGAAGTCGTCGCCGTCTTCGGGCAGCGGGTGCAGTCGATCCCAGAAGGTGTCGACCAGCGAGGTGATCAGCGCAAAGCCGTCGGTTAAACCGGCAAAGCCTTCCTCCCACGCGAGCACTTCGAGCAGCCAGGCGGCGACTTCAAGGTCCTTGCTCTTCTTCTGGAGTGCGTCCGTCAGGGCGGCCGTCAACTTCTTCGGCTCGCGTGGCGACCAGATCTCCCGCGTCATCACTCGCGGCCGCCGGTTCGTGTCCGATTGCGGCGCTAGAAAGGCTTCAATCGCCGCTTCGTTCGGCTTGCGCAGAGTGCGCAAGTTGTCGTACCAAACGGCCGACCGGGCTGGCTCTCCGCAAGGATTTTCCGGAGAAATGGGGGTGAGGAGGTTCTCAGGAAGTGGCATGGCGTGTGTGAATCGACGGCCCTTTAGTTTTCGGCAGTCGCATCCACCTGAATTTGCAGGCGGCGAACCTCCAGGATCGGAATCTCTTCGCCGTCCACCAAGAGCATTTTTTGCCCGTAAGGCCGCTCGTGCCCGGCTTCGTCCGTGCACCATTCGGTTACCTGACCCAAGCGCACCGCGCCATCGGGATGCTGGAACGTGAGCGGCACCAGGGCCGGCAGCAGCACTTCGCCAAGATCGCGCTGCAGGAAGCCCGGCGCCGTTGTCAGGCGGGCCGGAATCCACAACAGGTCGCGCAGGCGCTTCGGCGCTTGCATTTCAATCGACTCAATCTGCCGGAACGGGATCCACATATAGTCGCCCGCGCCGAATACCTCCAGGCGCGGCCCAATGCGCGGGTCGGAGTCCGTTAGCTCAGTAAAGTCGCGGCCGTTCACCGAGCCCTTCAACTGCGAAGCGCTCTCACCGAGCGGACCCGGATAAGTCTCGCTCTCGAACATCTGGCGCCGGATTCCTTCGGCATGCAAGGCCCCGCGATAGAGCAGCGCGGCCATTTGCGTGTCCTGATTGCCTTCGCCGATGACGGCAAGTTGCTTGGCGGCGCGTTCGTACTCGCCGGCAAAGCAGAGTAACTCAAAGAGCGTCGTCCGGTTTCGCGTATCGGACGGATTGTCCCGCAGATGGGCCGAGAGCGACACCACGGCGTCGTCGAGTTTCCCTTCGCGGATGAGTAGTTCGGCGTTGGGCATCAACGATTCTCCGCCACATCGTATTCGATCATCTTCTGTCCCGCCGCTCGGCCGCGGTTCGACTGTTCCCGCGCTTCGAACTGGAAGCGCTGAAAGACGAAGGCAATCGTTTCCACCACCGTTTCATCGACGAAAGACTTGGCGATGCTTTTGACGGCGGCATTAAAAATATGCACCACATAAAAATCCAGCGGCTTCTCGCCGGCCTTGCGCACCACCAGCGAAGCCTTCGAGATCACCCGGTTGCGCAACAGGTAATCCATCAGGTCGACGCTCGAGTCATCGGTGTGTTTCACTACCGTCAACGCGCCGACATTCACCGCCCCCGAGCGTTGGGTACCGGAAAACGGAGCTTCTAAATGCCAAGTGAAGGACTCCAAATGGATCGCTCCAGGCACGGCGAAATCTTTCGACTCTCCCTTGATCTCTTTGATCGTGAACAATGCGTCGCTGGCCATCGTTGTCCTATCTTTCCCTTTGGGTCAGCGCCCCGCTTGCGCGGGGCGCCCGTGCGGACTATGCGCCTACACTTTCACGTTTTCTTTAATGTTCCAGCCCATCTTCGGTTTGTCGCCGGCAGTGCCCGTAGCCGTTTGCTCAGCATACTCCACTTTCACGACCGCAAAGTTCAGGGTGACGTTTTCGGTCAGCCGGTCTTCGCCACCATTACCGCCGGTGGAGACCGCGGTCACCAGAACATCGCTCATCGTGATAATGAGGTACTCCAGCGGTTTTTCACCCGCCTTGCGCACCGTCAGCTTCGCCTCTTTGATATGTTTCCCGTTGCAACATGCCAACATCAAGTCGGGCGAGGACTTATCGATGTATTTCGTAAACGAAATGTCCTGTACGTTTACCTTTCCCGATCCCAAACCGCCGCCCGTATGGGAAGAGCCGGAGTTGCTCATCCCCCAACTCCAGCTGAGAACGTCAATTTCGTCCTTATGGGTTTTGTCCTTCGACTCGGCCTTCATCGAATCGATCTTAATGAACATGTCACATGCCATACTTGTCTCCTTCTTTCAGCCCAACAGAATGCACCCATGCCGCAGCGCGGCGGGTGGTAATAACGGCCCCTTACGTTGCCGGCTCCCCAAATCCCGCGCCTATTTGGCGGGAGGGGGCAGATCGGCCACCAATCGCAGTGCAACGGCAATCTCGTCGAGCTGGAAGTGAGGCCGCAAGTAAGCGACCGCGCGATAGGCTCCGGGCTTGCCGGGAATCTCCGATACGTCCACGCGCGCCTCTTTTAGGGGATGGCTCGCTTTCAGCGCCGCGCCCGCCGAATCGTTCGAGATCACATAGTTCATGATCCATTCGTTCAGAAAGTGTTCGCACTCGGTGCGCGACATAAAGGCACCGATCTTATCGCGCATCATCGACTTCAGATAGTGCGCAAACCGGGACACAGCCAGGATATAGGGCAGTTGAGTAGATAGGCGGGCGCTCGCATTGGCGGCGTCCTTATCGTAGAGCTTCGCTTTCTGCGACGATTGCACGCTGAAGAAGGCCGCGTAATCGGTGCCTTTGCAATGCACCAACGGAATAAAGCCTTGGTCGGCCAATTCTTTTTCGCGCCGGTCCGTAATGGCGATTTCGGTGGGGCACTTCAGCGCCACGTCGCCTTCGTCGGTGGCGAAAGTATGGGACGGCAAGCCTTCCACCAAACCGCCGCCTTCCACCCCGCGGATCGCCGCGCACCAGGCGTGCTTGGCGAAGGCCTCGGTGAGCCGGGTGCCGAGCGCGTAGGCGGCATTGCCCCACAGATACTTACCGTGGTCGGTACCGTCGACGCCCTCTTCGTAGTCAAAACCTTCCACCGGGCTGGTAGCTTTGCCGTAAGGCAACCGCATTAGAATATGTGGCACGCACAGCCCGACGTAACGCGAATCTTCGCTCTGCCGGAAGCTCTTCCACTTCGCATATTCGGTCGTATCGAAGACCTTCGAAAGGTCGCGCGGATTGCCGAGTTCGGTAAAGCTCTCCATGCTGAGTAAGTCCGCGCCGGCGGCGGTCAAAAACGGCGCATGGGCGGCGGCCGCGACATTCGACACCTTTTCGAGCAGCTCCATGTCATCGGGGTGCTTCCCGAATTCGTAGTCGCCGATCAGGGCGGCAAACGGCGCACCGCCGAACATGCCGTACTCGTCTTCGTAGACTTTCTTGAAGAGCGCGCTTTGATCGAACTCCGGCGCCCGGCGTAAGTCGCGCAGCAGGTCCTTCTTCGAGACGTTCAACACACGGATCTTTAACTTGTCGCTCGTCTCGCTCTTGTCGAGTAAATACTTGAGGCCGCGCCAACTGCCCTCCAGCTTCTGGAAATCCGCATGGTGCAGAATTTCATTCAACTGGAGCGACACCAGCTTGTCGAGTTGCGCGATGCGGGCGTTGATCATCGCCTCAGTGTCGGGCGAGATGGTCATCGAGCCCTGGACGACTTGATTGACAAACTCGCGCAACATATCCTTGCCGCGCTGTTTGCCGGCCGGATCTTTGCCGAGCTTGGTTTTCTCGACGATCTGATCTAATAGTCCAACTTCCTGGGTCAGCGTTTCCGTACCTATTGCCTGGGCGGATGCCTTCTGCTCACTCATTCCTTGCCTCCGTCGCCAGCTACTTCCGATTTCAGTTGATTGATTTTTTCCGTATTGCCGATCGCGTCCTGCAAAGCTTTATCCAAGGCTTCGTTGGTTTGTAAGCTACCGCGCAGGTCGGACAATCGGCGCCGCATATCCAATAACTCGCGCAAAGCGGGTACGCTATTCGCTACGTTTTCGGGCGAAAAATCGTCCAGCGACTTGAAGTTCAAATCGACTTTTAACTTCGGCGCGTCCGGACCTTCGAGGAGTCTGTTTTCCACTGAGAATGCCAAATGCGGCTTCATTTTGGCCAGTACATCGTCGAAGTTATCCGGAGTAACTTCCACGAATTTACGTTTCTTTAGTTCTTCGAGCGGTTCGGACGGGTGCCCCGTGAAGTCGCCCAATACCCCCATCACAAAGGGGATTTCTTTCAGTTCGATCGCGTCACCAACCGCCACCTCGTAACTGATCTGCACCCGGGGTGGCCGAACACGGCTTAGCTTGGTCTGCGTGCTTTCTCTCGCCATTGAATCCTGATTCCTTCACTGTGGGTCTGTATGAGCGGGGGGCGAAGTCTCCAACCGAGGCTTCGTCCGCTTGGGCTGTTCGGCGCCATCGGCGCTGACAGCTAACGGTTGGAAGAATTATGACCGAGCGCTCCCCACAAGTCAAGATGCTGGGATAGCGTAAGCTATTCTCCCTACGGAAGATGACTGTAATTTACAACTTTCAGGGTGGGGCCGGTCTAAGTAGCTAATGACGAAAATCTCGGCACCCACGCCATGTACCTGAGGGGCGTAGCTACTTGCGAACGAGCAGATAGACGATCGCCATAAAGCCGATCATGATGACGAAGGACAGCACCCCCACCAACACCATCTTGCGGTTCGAGCTGTCGATGGCCACTGCCGGCGGTGGTGGCATCGAAGGAAGGGCCGGAGACGAGGGCATACTTGGCATTGATGGAATAGACGGCATTGAGGGCACTGGCGGCATCGCGGAAGAAAACGGGGGCCACTCACCCGGCAATGGGGGTAGCGGATTCCCCCGCGCTGGCGCCGGAAATGCCGTCGATGCGCACTTCCCGGCTCTCCAGCGGTTGGTTCGGC
>ENA-ORBV01004255-ORBV01004255.1-microbial-mat-metagenome-genome-assembly--contig:-NODE-4255-length-27725-cov-7.329427_pt1 | contig 27725 bp, 16 predicted proteins | sample MGYA00237777_ERZ505514 | MGnify/ENA primary metagenome ERZ505514 (study PRJEB26160, sample SAMN06269048) | microbial mat metagenome | isolation source: Oligotrophic lake microbial mat | place...
AAGGAGCAAGCCCAAACCACCACCAAAAATGGAAAAGTCCCCACAACAGATTAAATGTTCTTCAACTCTATCACAAATAGGCCAGGTTAGATATGTGCTTTTTGCTAGCAGCTGCCAAACTCATGGAGATGTGGACCATTCACTGCTTCCATGACAACTGTTGGCCAAATTCCAACACAGGCTCTGGAAAAGACTGAACAGTCCACATCTCAACAACCAAGAGGCGCACAACCAAAATTCAAATATCTATGTTGATCTAAATCCATCCAGCTAAACAGAAATGCACTGAAAACAACAAAGTTGAAAAGAATTGGGTGAACCACAATCAGAAACCATGTGTTCACTATGACCAAGGGCCTGCAAAAATAAAGGAGCAAGCCCAAACCACCACCAAAAATGGAAAAGTCCCCACAACAGATTAAATGTTCTTCAACTCTATCACAAATAGGCCAGGTTAGATATGTGCTTTTTGCTAGCAGCTGCCAAACTCATGGAGATGTGGACCATTCACTGCTTCCATGACAACTGTTGGCCAAATTCCAACACAGGCTCTGGAAAAGACTGACCCCCTTGAACTGACCCCTGGAGAAACATCTAAGCTAGGTGGCTGAAGTGAGGGCTCGGCAGGTCTTAACGAGGGAGCCTGGTGTGAGGGCTCCGCATCTCATCGCAGGTTGTCTCACAGGTGGGGATGGAGCGTGCCACAACATGGGTGCCCCCCCCCAATTTGGTACAAGTTCTACACGGCCCTACACAGCCCGCCCGCCGCTAACAAAAAGTCCAAGGGGGGGGACCCCCCCCCCATTTTGGCGGGCTGAGAAACCGGCCCTCCTACTAGCTAGCTAGCTAGCTAGCTAGCAGTACTACTTAACAAGCTAGTACTAGTAGTACGTCGCAAAATTGTTTTAGGTAGGAGGCGCGATCTTCAGATCTTCTGCAGCTATTTTTCTGCTGCATTTCGAGAACACTAATAGCTACTACTCTACTAGCTAGCTAGTAGTAGAAGTAGTTTCATGATTTTATTTTAGGTTCTTGTGATTGTCTAGTAGTTTTGATTGCATTTTACTGTGAAACACGAACATCAGCCAGCCCATGCTGTTGCCATTAGACAGTATTCAGCATAACATCAGTCGCCGAAAAACTACTAAAGTACAGCAAACGAGTCTGTAGTGCAGGATGGAGGACGAAGACAGCAACTCCAACGAGATTGGCAAAGGCCATAATGAGAATTCGGCTGACACCGCTAGCGGCATCAACAGCAACCGGAATAACAGCAGCGACAGCATTAAGAAAACTGCATACCGTGGCAAGAACTCCACCCCAGGTGCAGTTCCCATGAGCAACGTTGCCACCCTTGATACTAGTGCAGCCGCTGGTGGCGGCGGCTCTGCTGCTGCTGCTGGACAACAAGATGGAAGAAGAACCGACGCAGACATGCTTCGACATGCCAAGAGTTTAATGGCGTATCCTGCTGCCAAGCCGAAGCAGGCAGCACAGGACCAGAAGCAAGCGAGCTCTCCTCCCATGGTGGCAACGGCCACACGCCAAGATAGAAGCAACGACTCAGAAATGCTTCGACATGCCAAGAGTTTAATGGCGTATCCGGCTGGCAAACCGAAGCACAAGCAGCAAGAAAGAGACACCAGCTCTCTTCCCATGACGACAACGTCACCTGCAACGGCAACGGCACTTGCAACAGCCGACCGAGGACAGCAAAAGATGGCAAAGTTTGTCGCGGGTCGTCAGGGGGCTTCTCCCATGGAAAGCACACCTGGCGCCCAGCACGTTGCCATGGACAATTCTCATGCCGATGATGCCGGCGTTGCTACTCCTAGTGTTGCGGCAGCTCGAGGACAGCAGGCACAGCAACCAGGCATGACTGCGGTTGCGGAGCCGGGACGTGGACAAGAAAAGCTTGCCAAATTTACTCGCATTACCGGCAGAGAAGCAGTCAGCTGTGGTACAAGGCAGGCCCCAAGAACGGAGACAACAAGATCAACGGCTCCACTGGAGCCTCCAACACCAGTGTCATTTGCAAAAATACTAGCAGAAGTGGACAGCGCAACTGCGGATGCTGTTGCTCCTCTTTCTACGTTGGCGACAACCGCAACAAGTGGCCATGCCGTCCTCCAGGATACTGCCAAGATGTCGTCAGTGGCTGATTTAGCCGTAGCCCAAGCTGTGGCGGAAGAAGATCCGGATTTGCCACGTGCACAGGAATATGACCCTGCCACCAGTAACACAACCGCCAACAACGCCACTAAAACACGAAATGCCCTTTTCATTCTCACTGGGGCGGCATTTGTCCTTGTCGTTCTGGCGGTGGTGCTGGTCGTAACGTTGACGGGCAAGAACGAAAGGGCTACACTGCCGACCATTGCCGACACAGCTGCGCCAACCTCAATGTCCCGTGAAATGTTTCTCAAATCCCTCTTGCCCAGCTACACCCTTGAAACTTTGGAGAGGGATGCTGCTGTAGGGGATCTGGCGTCATTGTCTCCACAGGCATTGGCACTGGACTTTCTGGTCCAAGATCAGTCCTTGGAGGAATAGGAGCAGTGGCGAATACAACAACGATTTGCTCTGGCTACCTTCTTTTATGCTACCGGTGGTAATGCTTCCTGGTTGAAAAAGAAATACTGGCTTGACTACAGTGTTCATGAATGCTTGTGGTTCTACTCCAACTTTGTTGATTCCCCCGACACCTACATGCCTGAATTTCCCAATCCGTGCGAAGAGGAAGAGCCATCGAGTGTCATAGCGCAAGGTGTCTTTCGGAACTTGCGTCTTGAGGGAAACAGGTTGCAAGGAACTCTGCCACTTGAATTGTACATGCTGTCAGAATTAAAGTCCCTTGCATTGGAATCCGGTGATTTGAGAGGGACATTTCCAACTCTGATTGGCAAGCTCACATCACTACAGCACCTAAGCATCAGAACGACAAAATTGTCGGGATCCTTACCCAGCGAGCTTGGATTGCTCCATAACATGACATTTCTTTCACTAACAAACAATAAGCTCACTGGAAACCTACCTTCAGAACTGGGGAGGCACTCCGATCTTACAAGAATGTATCTGGATTCAAATGTAAGTAACCATTCTGATGCAATGCAAATTGGTTGTTATCCTCTCTCTTACATGCTTTGATCCATAGATTTTTACATCCAGCATTCCAACAGAGCTTGGATTGCTCACCAAGTTGTCACAGTTGTACCTGGATAGCAATGCTCTGGTGGGCAGCATCCCAACAGAGCTTGGATTTCTCACTGCCTTGGGGCAGTTGCTGCTAAACTCTAACCAGCTTGATTCCAACATTCCCACAGAGCTTGGATTGCTCACCAAGTTGTCAAGGTTGTACCTGCATAAGAATGCTCTGGTGGGCAGCATCCCAACGGAGCTTGGATTTCTCGCTGCCTTGGGGCAGTTGCAGCTATACTCTAACCAGCTTGATTCCAACATTCCCACAGAGCTTGGACTGCTCACCAAGCTGTCTTGGTTGGGCCTGTATGACAATGCTCTGGCGGGCAGCATCCCAACAGAGCTTGGATTCCTCACTGGCATGGAGGACATGCAACTGTACAACAACCAGCTTTCTTCCAACATTCCCACAGAGCTTGGTTTGCTCAGCAAGTTGTCAGAGTTGTACCTCTATGACAATGCTCTGGTGGGCAGCATCCCAACGGAGCTTGGATTTCTCACTGCCTTGGGGCAGTTGCAGCTGTACTCTAACCAGCTTTCTTCCAACATTCCCACAGAGCTTGGATTGCTCACCAAGTTGTCATGGTTGTACCTCTATGACAATGCTCTGGCGGGCAGCATCCCAACCGAGCTTGGATTACTCTCTGTCCTGCAGGAGATGTCACTGCGCACCAACCAGCTTGATTCCAACATTCCCACAGAGCTTGGACTGCTCACCAAGTTGTCAAGGTTGTACCTGAGGGAGAATGCTCTGGTGGGCAGCATCCCAACGGAGCTTGGATTTCTCACCCGCATGGCGGACATGCAGCTGTACTCTAACCAGCTTTCTTCCAACATTCCCACGGAGCTTGGATTGCTCACCAAGTTGTCATTGTTGCACCTAGATGAGAATGTTTTGGATGGCAGCATCCCAACGGAGCTTGGATTTCTCACCGCCATGGAGGACATGCACCTGTACTCAAACCAGCTTTCTTCCATCATCCCCACAGAGCTTGGATTGCTCACCAAGTTGTCACGGTTGTACCTCCATGACAATGCTCTGGTGGGCAGCATCCCGACGGAGCTTGGATTTCTCGCTGACATGGAGGTGATGACGTTATCCTCCAACCAGCTATCTTCCAACATTCCCACAGAGCTTGGATTGCTCACCAAGTTGTCAAGGTTGTACCTACGCGAGAATGCTCTGGTGGGCAGCATCCCGTCCGAGATTGGACTGCTGTCCAGTTTGCCAGTTCTCTGGCTCCAAGGAAATCAATTGAGTGGAGCAGTTCCTCAAGAGCTATTGGCTTTGGCAGAGGGTGGCCTTCTTGCAGATCTGAATGTGACTGGCAATCCCCTGTTGTCTGGAGTCATTCCTGAGAACATCTGTCTTCTTAACATGACTTTGGACTTTGACTGTGCCCCCTCCCTGTGTGGATGTGACTGTTCTTGTGGAGTAACCTCACCAGGGCAGATCCACTCCACCTTGGGCAATGATGCTGGCAAGTAGCCCATGCTGGGAACATCTTTAACAAGCGGATGGCCGATCATCTCTAACGACGAGTGTAGGGGCTAACAGGCAAATTGCCAGCCCCCCCTATCTTATGTTTACGATGCCAAGGCTGAAAGGTGTCAAGACTGGCAACGGAAGGACAAGAAAGAGGCATCGCAAATGGGCGGCTAGACAACAGCAGGAAGAAGTGCCCAGAGGAGCGTACAAGTGATAGTGTGCAGGGAAGATGGTAACCGGAGGCATGCAGAAGGCGAAAGGTAGGATGTGCATGAACGACAGTGATTGAAAGAAGAAGTGACGAGTGCAAAGCCTGCACGGACCGAAAGAACCCACGAAGGGTACAAGGAGCTGCGGCGAACGCCGACGACAAAAACGGCCGCAGTGGAACTGAAACATGTGTTTGAATTGGGGCATTTGAGCGAACTGTCAGCAAGTGGAAGAGGCTGCCGCCCCGGAGAGGGCACGACCGACGGAGTCGACGAGGCGTTGAGCAAATGAATCGATGTACAACAGCACAGTGCGAAGAAAAGTACGAAGAAAACGTTGCTAATCACACACGGAAGCCTACCCGTTGCAACGAGAAGGAGGAAGAAGAATCCGTCGAGACTGTCTGCAGAACGTGGCCTTTGTTTGTTCCATGAGGTCCTGTGTAGTGACAAGAATGCAATCGACCATGCAAGCCGCACATAGCAACCATGATCCGTTCTCGGCATCTCCGGCGGCGGTGTTGAACATGATCGAGTGCAACCGGTACCACCGCCGTCCCTTGGAAGGAAGAAGGTTCCGTGGATCTATTGTCGGTCGAATATCTTTGGATGTGAAACGGAAAGGATTCGGTCATCTATTTGAGTCGTCCATGGAATGCGTCTGACTGGTACTTCACTAGCCAAGTAGCAAGCCATGTGAATAATCCAAGGTATGGAGCTGCCACGACAGGATCACACGCAAGCTGCTCTGGGCACAATAAAGGTGCCCTGCCTTCTCTTTCCGACCGCCAAGGATAGTATCTGGGAGGCTGTGGAACAGAGACTGCTACCAAACATGCTGCCGGAGGATGGCGCGAAAGATCCATGTCGATGTCTGCAGTTTCATTCGTACCAACACGGCCATGGATAAAAGTAAAATCGTCAGCGACCACGAATCGTCGTCGGCGTCGTCTCGGACTTGCAGAAGCCAAGGCAGCGGAAGAAATATTCCTCATAAATTTCCAACGAGTTCTGAAAACGTTTCAACATGAAAGTGCGTCGATGTAGCTTTTGTCGTCGGGACAAGCAAGCAAGCGAGTTCCTTGGCAAGCCTTCGTGCTACTAGCCAGTAGGATCCCAACAATTTTAAATCATACTTGTTACATTCTTACGTTTATTTTTTGTTCGGCCATTGTTGACTACTACTAGAAGCAAATAGATAAGAATCGAATCTGTACACATGCCATGGTAGCGAGGAACTCCACCAGTATAGACACAAAAACTGTTTTATTACTTGATGGCCTGCTATAGTCTGCAGCCCAATGGTAATCCATTCTCTACGGTCGTATAGAAAGGATTTTTTTCGTCGACACATATGCACGGAAATCATCATCAATATCGATCAGGAATTACGAATCATAAAATACACGCGTCCGAGTGGAGTTGTCGTTTGGGTTCTTTTCGTTTGCAGTGGTGTGAGCTACAACTAGCCAAATAGTTCCATGCTGGCAAAGAGCCCATCCGTAGATTGATATATATAAAAAAAGACGAATTAATACGTCTTGGTTTCTGGAGTAGGATGGCCAACGTTGTCGTGCTGCTTGTGCTGGAATATGCTATTGTAAACGTCGCGATTGGCACTACTACTACTACTAGTAGTGGCTTCGGTTCGTTGTTGCAATTGCTTCTCCAGAAGGGTGTGAATGTCCTTGAGTTCATAATCATTCCAGGCATGAATGTCGCCTAATTCGTAATCATCATACCAACGCTGATGCTGCAGGTGGCCCGACGTCATAGTAGGTGTTGCAGCCGTTTGATTCTCGGCATGGTGTCGTTCTATTTCGTGAAGGATGAGGATAGAAGAAGAGTTACCCATGGTTACCTTTTATTTGTTAGCTTCAAATGGGAAGCTCTATCTATGGACTTGTTGATGATGTTGTGTTCGTTGGTGTCAGGAGAGATTCGGAATCACGACCCCTCTCAATGGCTCTCATTATCGTGAGAATTTATTATAAAAAAATGAGTCTTCGCTTCGAGGTCGTCCGTCCTTCCCCTCGCAATGGGGTTTGTGCTGCACCAGTCGTGCATGGGTTCGCTTACTCACAGAATCAACCAATTGCGATGCTGATGGATTGAATTGCCGGGGAAGACAGAAGAACCCACACAACAACGTAAGGAAGTTCCCAAACAGCAGCAACGTCGTTGTTAGCAACTCAACTGCTGCTGCTATTGGGGCGGCTACCTACTAGCTAGTAGCTATCTAGCCTAGAGGTTTTGGATTGCCGGGAAGGAAAGATAATGGCCACCGACCTTTTCCATTTACAACCACTGCTGGACGCAAGGGATTAACTTATATCCATGGAAACATCACAAACTTTAAAGACTTGTTCGCTTGACGTTGTAATAACAGGGAGTTACTTTATTTTGATTATCTGGCTATCGTGAGTTTGTGTCTCGTCATGAACGGTCGAATCTTCAGGCTTCACATCAAACTCCTTTTGGGATCCATGCCTGCGGCTGCCTTCACGGGACGAGTGATACGTCCTATGATGACATCACCACAACGATACTTTTGTTCGGCCATGGCAAATTCACCATCGACCACCCAAGTTCCCTCCTTTTCCGCATTGAATCACTTACAACCGGTAGACGAATTAAAAGTGACGGTCATCGTTGACAATGAGGTCGATAGTATGAGCACCCGTGGAATCATGGAGGGAATCGACGGCTTTCAATACCTTCCCAACAAGAGCTCATCCGCGGCATCCGGTGCCGCTGGATTGTGTCGGGCCGCGCATGGCTTATCCCTCCTGCTCACCACCACTACTGCCACTGCTGCTGGTAGTGGCAAAAAAGAAACACACTCCATATTGTTGGACGCGGGTCCCACCCCGGAATTATGGAAGGAAAATGCCGACAAGCTCAATCTCGATTTGGCCCAAGTCGAAGTGGCCGTGCTATCCCATTACCATTACGACCACTCGGGTGGTTTGACCGGTGCCGTGCCTGCCATTGTAGAGGCTCAACAGAGGCAGCAAAGAAACGCTAATCAGCCAATGCGACCACTACAAGTAGATCTACATTCCTCGGGAATAATTGCTCGGGGACGACTCCAGGACAAGGACGCTGGCCTCAAGGACGACAACGTCATACCACACATCCCCAACAATCCATCGGCTCACGAATTGGCGAATCTAGGAGCTCAAATCTCCTGGAATGATCAGGAACATTTGTTATGCGACAAGTCCTTTTATGTAAGTGGTCCCATACGTCGAGATTTTGCAACGTATGAAACTGGCATTCCCAACCATGCCACGCGCAAAGACGGACACTGGACCTTGGATCCCGACATTGCCGAGGAACGCTACGTGGTTTGTTGGGTCAAACATCGAGGATTGGTGCTTTTTTCGTCGTGTTCTCATGCCGGGATCAACAACATTTGTCGAGATGTGCAAGCCAAAACGCGCTCATCCATCTTTGGCCTGATGGGAGGCTTGCACTTGGCCGGTGCCGGGGGTGTAGAAGATCGAATTCCCAGAACCGTGGCCGATCTCAAAACATGCCTGTCGCCCAAGTCGATTGTGTTGGCCGGTCACTGCACGGGTTGGAGAGGCAAAGCTGCCTTGGCAGCGTCCTTTCCAGGTCAATTCCAACCCCTGGCCGTGGGTGCTACCTATATATTTTCATCCACTAGTAGCTAATACTACATAGTTAGTAGGAGTAGCAAGTGCCCTCTTTACGCATGCACACTTGTTGTGTTGCTTCTTTGAGGATGAGAGAGACACCGGGGAGATGACAGCGCCTTGATTGGGCAACTTCTGCTAGCCGACACTGCCAACGGTGTTGCTCGGAGAGAGTCCCGACTCATCTTCGATGCAATGATAATCTTTTTAGAAATCCAATCACAACTCATTCAGAGCCAGTTCTTGTATTGTACTGCTGTAGCATTGTCTGTGAGGTTACCATTATGGAAGGATGCGATGCCATAATAGGGTAGGACTGTGTGCGTTCAGTGTCCCTTTATTCCCGACCAAAACAAGTCACGCGCCCCAAGCCAAGCACCAGCCTCATCAACAACAACCACAACAGCCATCATCACATGATAGACCGCTAGCTACCTATTGATTCTAGCTACTAGAGCAGCTAGAGGAGCTCAGTAGAGAAGCTATTTAGCTACCAGAGTAACAGCATCTATGTACATATGCGGCTCGTCGCAAGAACTGCTCGGACCGTGGCTGCTGTTACTACAAAGAATAATCGTCGTCGTCTCTGGATTCCTACTACCGCACTGGCGAGTGGTTGTTTCTTGTTATCGCCGTCGTCGTCCGTGGCCGTTGCCTTTCAACAAGAAGGAATATCTGTTTGCCGATCACCCTATACTACTGTTCCTGCATCGTCAGCTTTGGATTCTACCAAAAACAACATGGCGGACAACACCGAAGAAAAGAACGAAAAGCTCCAATTTGTCGATATTGGTGCCAATTTATTGGATGATCGATTTACCAAGGGCATTTACCACGATAAATTTCGACACGAACCCGACTTGGACGACGTCTTGGCAAGGGCGGCGGCAGGTGGCGTACGCTATATTGTCTTGACGGCGGGTACCCTGGAAGAATCGGCTCGAGCCGTACAATACGTTCGACAATTGCGACAAAAACAACAGCAGCAGCAGCAGCAGCAGCCGGACGCCAGTAATGGCGAGGGTATCCATTTTTCCTGTACGGTCGGAGTCCATCCAACGCGCTGTCAACAAGAATTTGTCGACCACGCGGACGGCAAAAGTGATGACGAAATCTTGCATCGCCTGTTGGAAATTGCCCAAGATGGCATGGCGGACGGTTGTGTGGCGGCCATTGGTGAAATTGGGTTGGATTATGATCGGCTCCAATTTGCTCCCAAAGATATCCAAGTCAAATACTTTCAACGACAATTAGAGGTATTGGTCAAGACGACCAAATTACCCATGTTTTTGCACAATCGCAATGTGGGAACCGACTTGTATGATATTTTAAAGGACCACTCCGATTGTTGGCAAGGCCAAGGGGGTGTCGTGCATTCCTTTGATGATTCCTTGGCATTGGCTCACAAATTCATGGACGAGCTGGGATTGTACATTGGATTGAATGGATGCAGCTTAAAGACGCAAGACAATTTACAAGTCGTCCAAGCATTACCACTCGACAAACTTCTATTGGAAACGGATTGTCCCTATTGTGAAATCAAACGAACCCACGCCGGATTTTCTCACATCACCACCACCTTTGACACCAAGGCCGAAAAAAAGTTTGTATCTGGTATCATGGTCAAGGGACGATGTGAGCCCTGTCAAATTGTGCAAGTCGCGCAAGTGATTGCCGGCGTCAAGGGAATTTCCGTCCGGCAAGTGGCCGACCAGTGTTATCAAACTTCCTTGGCCCTGTATGGGTGGAAGGAATAATCGTCGTCGCGATGACGAATGGAAATTGGAGCTGCCATGCTTCTGGACGGAATCACGTCCACGTCTAGATCGTACAGTTTCAAAGAAAAATCACAATCCATCCATCTACGACGTCGCAGTCCATGGATTTACTTACCACTTGCGGGTAAACGTTCAGAACTCATCGACGCTGGCCATCACGGTCGCTCCTTCAGTCAATCTTCATAAAGAATCTTTAGGTTGTAGGCCTACTGCATTTGTAACTGGCTAGCTAGCTACTCCTATTCGGTGTTAGGGTTATTTGCGCTGGGGCTACCATCACAGCATCAAAATAGACACAGCCATTGAGTATGTGTGGCGAGCAATATGCTCCTTGTGCGTCTTGCTGCTTTGGAAATATGGTTTCAGTATGAATTCTTTTCCGTTCTGTCATCCAGCCGAGACGCAAGAAAGATGTTCATGTCTACTATCTTGTAGTTGATTGTTGTGATTGTGACGGCTGCAAAGCATGTTTGGTTGCAATTGTGACAAACATGCCAATAGTTGAATTGGCTTAGCTGATGTCTAGCTGGAAGCGTGGGAGACTGAGATAGAAAATTGATTGCATGCTTTTTTCATGCAAAACTTAGCCTTGTAATTCACAATCATTTCTTCCTTGCTGTTTAGCATGGGGTTTGTCTTCCATGTGACTAGGTTTGTTCTGCCTGCATGTCAATAAACACTTGTGTCGTCATTGAGATTAAGCATGTTCTGAAGACTTGCAATTTGGTCTGTGGAATGAGGTTGTTTGAAAGTTAGCCCACATTCCTTCTTAATTCCAAGTGTCTGAATCTAGCCAGAGCACAGATTCTTTGTTTGAAATGCCCAAGGGGTCAGCAAAAAGAATTGGACTGATTGCAACACCAATTGTGCACAGTCTTGGAAACCAGGCAACATAATGTTGGTTTAGGACATTTAACTCTGAAAGTTACATTGATTAATGAGCTTATGCTCTTGCTTTATTTAGCTAGTGGTCTCACTGCAGTGAAGCTTTTCACTTCACTCAGTGCCACTGCTTGTGTTGGTCCTGGTGCTCTTTAGCATGCTGCAACATCACACAAGTTTGACCTGAGTTTGTCATGTCTGTTTCATAAATGATGGTGAAATTTGTCATGAAAGTCCACATGCTCAAGGGATTGCCTCCGTGGAACTGCTGAGTTGGGAGTTCGAGAGCAATTTTGAATGAAAATTAAGTGGTTAACCACCAGAAAATGACAGTCAGTTTGGCCCCCCCTTGGCAATTCTTTTGTGTTGATTCCATTCAAAGCTCCCCTGCTCTTGATGCAAATCACAAATGCTTGATTTATTTTAAAATGGACCTCTTGTTTGATCAAGTTTTTGTTGTTGCCACCACGCTGGTTGACAACCAATGCAGTGGCAGTGCATCACAAAACAGGTTTTTGTGACAATGTGTTTGCTAGCGCTCAATTGTCAAAGCAAAGAGCTGCTTGCTTCTTCAAATCAATGGGTTGCTTCAATTTCACAAAAGATGTCCGATGTCAACAAATCAAATTGTCTGGGGGCTCTTGAATTGAGCAAAAGGGCAAGAGCCAGAATGATGACAATTGTTGACTGTCAGCGGGCCAGTTGTGCCTAGATTTGCAGTCTGACATTGACTGATTGGGAATCTCCATGGGAAATGCACATTGGCAACCATTCAGAACTTCCAATGTGCTCAGATTGTTGCCCATGACAATTGTTGCCACATTTGCACATTTTCAGTGTTTGTCTCAATGCCAGTGTGCTCAATGCATTTGCATCTGGTGTCAATGCAATGAGTGACACACAATGTGTTGTTTTGATTTCAACTGAAGATGCAAAAACAGGATCCAAAAGAGAGCTCTCTGTTGATCTTCTTTCTGTGTTGCAATTTGATGGGCCCTTTCCTTCTCCTGTCCATTCTGGTTGGAATGCATGTCACTTAACCAACTGTCCAAATTTTTTTGTGCACATCAACACGATGGTTCCACAAGAAGGATGTGCTGAATTTGCACCTAGCAGCATTGTGCACCTCCACCACCAGCAGCTCTCCCTAGCAAGTGGTGGTGTGCTGCTGGCAGCAGCATCGCTGCCATGGGCTGGGTGAAAGTTGAAGGGGTTGTTCAGGTTGTGTTCAGGTCAGAACTTTTGGAATTCCCTTCTGCAGCACATTCAGGCAGCCCAATCATGACTCTTCGCAGGAAAGAAAGCAAGAACATAAAAACGCCAAGGATCAGACAGCTTAAGGTGGCAAATCGACCATTTTGCAAATGCTTCAGATTTTTGTGTCAAAACATTGTTTTTGGCAATTTCAACATCGCTGATCGGGCAAAAACAAGCCCCTCGCCGGGCAGCTTTTTGCAAACATTTGGGAATGGGTGCAGCACAAACTGCGGACATTCAACACTTGAGTTCAATTGAAAATGTCTCAGATGTCTCCTGAACAACAACCAACAGAAGCCAATTGCCCTGCATGAGTGACCACCATGTGGTTTTTCCATGGTTCACCACTTTGTTCGACCCCATCATGCCCTTTCAGTTGTTGCAGTGTTGATGCTGCTTCCTGCACAACAAGAGCAGCATCTTGCTAGAGTTAGTGCAACCTATCTGAAAAGGCACAGTTGGCGGGGGGCTTTTCGTGTGTGTGTTTTTTCACCTGACAAGTCATGTTGAATCCGGCGAAAACATGGTTTTTACGAAATGATTGACGTCACGATGTGCCACCAAAACTGCAGTACAGTAGATCGAGACTGGTTACCCCAGCCAGCTCAGAATAAGAAATGGTTCTTACCGGCAAACTCCGGAAATCGACAACTGCCCTTTTGATTCCTTTCTCCACAGTTCGTCAGAACCATTTCGTGGACACATGTTTCAGCATACGAAGTTAGAATTGCCTACTATGCATTATCCGACAAGTTGAAGTGCAACTAACTACGTTGCACTGACATTGAACTTGCCGGTACATACGTATCGGTAGCTTTTGGAAACTCATTCCTGCTGCATTGGATCCTTTCTGGAATTTTTATCATTTTAATTTCCTTTCTCTGAAGTGTCATTATTCGTTCTAGTTACAGTGTGACACTCATATAAAGATTAGACTTTATTTCATTGCAGCTTTTACTCCATTTTATTTCAATATTTCATAACACGGAAGCGAAAATGGACAATTTTGAACACAGTTTTTCTACGACGATTGAAGAATATCTTGCAGCCGCAACGATGGACTGTCAAGCTGGCCGTGTCGTGGATTCAGATGAATACGACGACTATGATTCAGATTCCACCAGTACAAATAATGGGCTTCCCGCCAAGCCATCCTCCGTGGAAGGAGTCACCAACAAGATCCAAACAGCTCTGCTACGATCGTCTTTATCTTCTTCTTCAGAAGAAGACAGCGAAGAAGAAGAAGAAGAACGCTTGCTTCGCAGCAAACGTTATTCGAGAGAAGACAAACTTGTTGGTCGTTACGAAGAAACACAAGATCTCCGAAAGGCTCTATATCGCAGTCTTGTGGGACCCTCCCTGTCTTTGGACGGCCACTTTGCTTGCGCCTTTGGATTTGATGAGCATGGCGAAAACAACCAGAATCAGCAGCCAGAGTTCTGGTTGGTATCAGGTGAGCGTGGTCAAGGCAAGACCGCCTTGGTAGAAGAAGCCCTGCAAAATGAGGTGGTCCGAACGCACAAGGGGCTGTTTCTTCGAGCCAAATTTCATCCTCCTCTACAACAGGAAGAAGACTTTGCCCGTCAAATGCCCTACCAAGCCGTTTTGACTGCCTTGAATCATTTGGCAACGGATATGCAGCAAGCCATGATGGGGGAGGACGAGGAAGACAATGGTGTCATTTTGGGCGTGCAGGAGAACGACGAGGAATCTGTGGCGGAAGACAAGATTATGCCCAACAAGAACAAGAATCAAGTGGCATGGGCGTTACGAGAGAATATTTTGTCCCATTTGAGTGGGAGGCAATGTCAAATACTCTGTAGCTTCGTGCCGGCTTTTTCCTCCGTCTTGGGGGTACACAGTGCTCCAAATAAGGATAGCAGCATGTCATCTTCTATGGCATCGTCGTGCGCCAGTAGTGGGCATGCAACAGATCCGCTCAAGCCTGTTCTGATCAAGGTTTTTCAGGCCATTGCCTCGCCCGAGCACCCCGTAGTACTCTTCTTGGATGATTTACAGTGGGCTGGCCCGGCATCGCTAGTCTTACTCGAGGCATTGATTGCAGCGTCTGGGACCATGGATGGATTCATGCTGGTTGGTACATGTTGTGACAGTGAGAACGACTCGTCACCGGCCCACTTATTTTTGCAGCGCCTCCAGGCCAAACAAGAAATACGCATTCGCCGAATTCAAGTGGGGCCACTTTCGCCGGAAGCTACGACCGAGTTGGTCGCTGCTCAGCTGCAAGCCGTACAACGTCTGTGTGTTCTGTTGGCCAACTTGATCCACAAGAAATCAAAGGGCAATGTCCTTTACACCTTACACCTGCTCCGAACCTTGCAAGAAGAAGGAATCTTGGTCAGGCACAACGATGAAAACAATACTACACAGCAATGGATGTGGTACGAGGATCTATGGAAGACCCGTTTCCAAGATCAGGATGTAGATATCGTCGAATTGATCAAAACCTTTCGATTGCTGCAGCTGAGCGGGCCATGCCAGCATATTTTGACAACGGCTGCTTGCCTTGGAGCTGAAGTCGACTTCAATATCTTGAGGTACATATTTTCCGATGGCGAAGATCGAATGGATATTCAAGACTTGATAGAAGAGGCAACAGCGAAGAGGCTGCTGACCTACGACTCAAAATCGCAAACATTGACCTTTACCAACGATTGCATCCAGCAGGCTGCCTATTCGCTCCTTCCACAAAGTGAGAAGGCGCGGGCGCGGCAACATTTGTGGATTGGCCGGTCGCTGCATCGAAATTTGCCTTGTGAGCTGCAAGAGCAACATTTGTTCTTGATTGTCCACCAAATGACTCTTGGTCGGTCGCTCATTGAAAGTGAAGAAGAGAGGCACGTCCTTGCGAGACTTTGCCTTCGAGTTGGAACCAAGCTAATGGTAGCGAGTGATGCTTCAAGAGCGCTCCACTACTTTGACTTTGGAGTAAGACTTCTTGAAACTAGCCACTTGCTAAGCGAGTATGATTTGAGCGGCGCATTATTATTCGCCAAAGCCGAAGCAGAATGCTGCCTCGGAGACTACGCCAAAATGAATAGTACACTGAACTTCATTTTGGCTTACTGTCGCTCATCGATGGATCAAGCAAAAGCCGCCACGATCAAGCTACGAGCTAAGAATAGCCAATCAAGCTTCAGTGATGTCATGGCGAGTGGGATCGAAGCACTCGAACAACTGGGCGTCAGGCTGCCATCCAAGCCTCGAAAGATATATTTGTCGCCGGATCTGAAGGAAGTCAAGAAGCTACTTGCTTCCAAGAGCGACAATGACATCTTGAAACTTCCTTCGGTTGTCACAGGCGATCCTAGAAAAGAAGCGGCCATGACCATTCTCAATCAACTCCAGTGGTATGCACTGCCCGTCAAACCCGATATCTTCCCGCTCTTGGTGCTTCGGTCGGTAAAGCTAACGCTGAAGTACGGCATATGCGATCAATCCTGCCTTTCGTTCGCATTCTACGCAGTCATGCTCTCTTCCATGGAGGAGTACGATGATGCCTATCGAATTTCTCAACTGGCCATCCGTCTACTGGATCAGTGCGATAGTGACAGTCGAAGTCAACTCCAGCCACGTGTCATGTACCTAGTGTACAGCATAACGATGCCTGATTCGCGGATGCCCAAACTGCTCGCCTGTACCGATGAGATGGAAACTGCTGTAGCTGCCGCAGCTGACATTGACGATGCTGAATGCGCGGCATGGGCGAGTCTCCATCTCTTCACCACAAGTTACACCACAGGGGAAACACTTTCTGTTGTGCTGGAGAAGCAAAAAACGTGTGCTCCCTTGATGGAAGGCCGCCAAGACGGTACACTCTGGCATGCAGTTGCTCAACTGGAGCAGAAGTGGGTGAGAAATCTCATGGTAGCTTACGAAGGCCCAGCAAGTCTCAAGCCCGAGATAGAAGTCACTGCTGAAAACGAGCACGTTGTTGGACACTATCGAGCTGTGGAGACATTGGCCAAGCTCCAGCTGGCGTACCACTTTGGCGATATACAGCATGCTATGGAGCTTGCCCATGAAAATCCTTACGGTGGAAAGGTATGGAAAACACCAGCCCTGGAGACTCTCCGGTATTTTTATGAAGCCATGACTCTTCTCGAGGCAGCTCATCATTCCAAGACGAGGAGGATCAACACGTCCAAGGCGAAGAAATTAATCAAGAAACTGAAAAAGCTATCCAAGCACTACCCGTCCACTGTCTTGGACAAGCTTTACATTTTGAAAGGTGAAATGTATGCCTTGCAAGGGAATCGTGACAGTGCTATATTGTGGTATGTCAAGGGTGTAAAGCAAGCAGCTCGTGAGGGGCATGTCACTTTTCAAGCTCTAGCATACGAACGAGCCGCAGTTGCCTACAGGCGCCTCATCCGAAATATAAAAGATGTGGAGCTAGCAAAGGATCTCATCAAGCTTGCACTCAATAGCTATGCTCGCTGGGAGGCGGTTGCTCTTGTAGATCATTTGAAACGAAAGCACAACCTAAGTGTTTAATGCTTGTTAATAATATAAATGTCGCCTGTATGTATTTTTAATAACCCCAGCGAGAGCGCCTGATTGACGAAAACAGCGCAGCCTTTTTACAAGTACCAGCTATAGTTCAGAGCTGTAGCAGCGATCGATTTGAGATCGATTGAATCGTGATATACATCCGAAAGAATGCCGGTTATGGAGGATGTCAGGACCGACGATCTACAGGAGGGTTGAAGCCCAAAGGGACGACAAGGTCTCCCAGTTCTCTAAGCCACGACTTCCGGTACCTGTGCGCCGACCCGATCACTGATCACTGCCCCAAGAGCACTGAGCCAAAAGAGAGCTCAGTCGAAAGACACTCCATTTCGACAAAGAAAAGGCATTTGTTCAAGTTCAAAGAAAAGACATTCGGTTCGGCCTATTCTGACGAAGAAGGATGATCTTTGCCAAAGTTGACAGGAAAATCGAAACGTTCTGGTCATGAGACCGAGGCCTTTTTGAATTTCATCCGCCAGGAACCCGGTCCCTTTCCCGTACATGGAAGGATCTGTCTTTTTCCTTTTGGAAGAATCCTTGGCTCTGCACAGAACACAAAGGAGGCACTCGAATGGAAGAAGAAGCGTACGAACCGACGAGAAAGGAAGCGAACGTGCTTTTGTTCCTTGGTTGGACTCCTGTAAAGTACCAATCGTCATGGTGGAGAAGAGGAAATGTATATTTTTCACAGTAAGCATTAGTCGCTCACTGTTACATCCTTGTCGAACAACTGTGCATCCATCACAAATGGTCATTCTTGTCGTGGAATGAGGCATTTCTCGCACGCATACGATACAAGTCATGCATGCATGGAATCCTTTCGATCGTGGTACGGTATTGTGAGCGATAAAAGATCTGGTCACAAGCATCGACGACCACAACCACCAACAACAGAAGCAACCTCGACAGAAATAATAATCCATACAACTATTATAATCCAAAGAAAAGGGGGGAAGCCTTATACCTGGTACCTAGACACTAGCAACATAACTGCATATACAATCTACTAGTACGCAGGATGAGGAACCGTTCTTTTCGTAGTGACACTTCCTTTGTAAGGATGATTGTGGTTGTCTTCTTAACACTGACCGTCATCTTCGTCCAAGCCCAACGAGAAGAAAATCCCAATCAACCGTGTCGGATTGTGGATTTGAGTCATGATTGTCACGATGAGAGCGTCGATCACGCCACTTTGAATTTGGAGTGCGAAGGCCTCCACGGCCTTCCCGCCGCCAAGTGTTATATGGAATACTTGTGCGAACACCACAATCAAGAGGCCGTCCAAAAACACAAGGACTGCATTGACGTCCAGTGTCCCTTGGCGAAACACGCTCCCGTCTTGGATTGTGCCACTTGGAATGCGGCCAATGGAGGAGCGGCGGTCGATGCGGAAACGAGTGATTTGAATACTGCTGATAATACTGATACTGCTGACAATAATAATGATGGCGAAGCAACCACAGAAGAAGAAGAAGGAGGAGGCGCTGTTCCCATTCCCGAAGATGCCGCCAATCAGGACGATCATGCCGATGAAACGCCAGAAGAACACGCTGCCCATGCCGACGAAGAGGAAGACGGAGGAGGCGCTGCACCGATTCCCGAAGAGGAACGAGAGCCAAGAGGAGACGAGGAGCCTGTGGAAACCACTCTGGAAGATGGAAATGTCGATGCCAATACCACAGAACTCATTCACGAGGAAGCGACAGTGACCATGACGGAAGCCCAAAAAGAAACATCGGGAGGCATGAGTGGGTTTGGAAAATTCGTATTGGTCGTCTTTATCCTGGGCAGTATCGGTGGCGGCCTGTTTGTCTTTAAAAACAAACTCTTTGGGTATGCTCAAGCCGGGGATACGCCCAATTTGACTCCCTATGCCAATCGACAACTTACCTAAGGAAATATATATTTATGAACATGAACATGACACACGCCAGAGAATATACATGCACGGGCATGCACCCAATTACATTACTTACCAAAAATCATCCATCAACACGTTTTGTGGTACTTGTTATGCAGTTATTTGAGGAGCCTAATTAATTGTAGTAGATCGATTCGAAGGGGGGCTATAATGATATAAATAATTAGTGCTAATAGATAGAAGGAAGAATCTAGAGACAATGGTTGCAGTATCAGCAACGACAGTTTTGGGAGTGGAATACAAGTTTCACATTTTCAATGTCCCGTAGAGAGACAGACATTTTGGAAATAATCGTTTCACCCTTTCTGTGGTTTGGATGAGCCGAAGCGGGAAGCTTCACTTAGAAAGACAAACACAAAGATATTGCTCGGCCGGTGTTAGATGGGAAAGTAGGTGCTAGCTAGATGTGAAAGTAGGTGCGGTAGGATCTCTAACCGGTGCAACTTTTCCTCCCCTAGTAGTAGGAAATCAATTGTACTATTTGCAAAAAAGTCAACCATATCCCTACGACATACTAATAAAAGGCCTAGAGTAATTATTGATTACCCTTTTCCCAGGAATTCAGGCATACAAATATGTGCTATACTCGTCAATAGGCTTGTCAGCATCAATGGCCTTTCCTACCCACCACGGTTCTCCTTTCCAACCGTCATCGCTAAGTGGATCGATTTCACTCTTTCGATCGATGAGGTGAAAAATACGTTTTGCAGCCGCCTGGGCTTCTTCCTTGTCTGTTCCTCCTTGTGAGCCAAAATTCAAGCCCGACGTTGAGATCATGAGAGAAAACAGAGAGATTAGAAAGTCACGAAAGTCCCATTTGCCAGGATGATTATGAAGCAGCCAACCTCCCCAGAAGAACATCAAAGCCATGCTCCATTGTTGGATCGATTGCCCAAGACCGATCCAAAAAGCGTTGACGAAATTGGATCTGAGAGGAGTCGGATCATCCCTTCTCAGAGCCTCACAGTACTCTTTGAATCGCATCTCCTCGATGCACAGACTGGCGACGGTCCTGATGTTCAATAGTGCCTCGACGACGACTCCTCCAGGGCTATTCCTTTTGTCTTGGTGCCCTTCATCAGTTTCATCACCGCCAAAGAACATTTTCGTCTTCATTTTTCCAGCAAATGCCATGAGTGGGACAATCGACAAACAGAGAAGCGCGAATGGCCACATGTACACGAAGGATATGATGAGCCCCACCAAAAGGCTAGATAATCCCACGAACAGAGTCCGTATCGGTTCCCCCGTGAACGAGTGAATCAATGCGGCATCATCCTGGAGCTGGGAAGAGAGACTACCAATAGAATGCTTGTCAAAGAAGGCAACCTCCTGACGCAGCAGGGAGCGAAAGGCTGCATCCCGGACTCGTTTGTTCATGCGTTCCGACGCTGAGCCAAAACAATGAAACAAAATGTCATTCCCCACAACGGTGGAGCACAGTACACCTATCCATCCATAGGCAATGTTGAAAGACTCCTTCTGCATGTCGTCGGCGATACTGTCGCACGTTGGTTGTCCATCTTCGTCGCAGCCAAGGACTGGCCTGTAGAGTAGCTCGATTGTGTACGCTAAGAAAATCTGGCAAGAAAAATGAAAGAACATGGGTGAGAACGCGAGGGACACCGGCCCAACGATGTAACTGGAAAATACAGCAGTACTCACTCCAGAAGCAGGAAAGACTAGATCAGCCAGAACGGCACCGACACTTCCCAAAATCAAATACAGTACGTCGTCCTTCGCGAGACGTCTCGCTCTCTGAATATCAGTTATTTTGGAGCTCTCGTCTGCTGTCTCGGCTCCGGACTCCACAGTTTCGACTTCTTCTTTGGTACCGCCGTCATCAACCTCCTGAACCTTCACAGCCTCTTCTAGCAAAGCAGCCACATCGTCGATCTTGCTGTCAAGGGATTGGAACATGGAAAGACGTTTGAAGCGACCATTTGGCAGTGCCATTAGTTCTTCATGTGTCCCGATTTCCAAGACCTTTCCTTCAGCTATCACAGCAATGCGATCAGCATTGCGAAGAGTCGAGAGCCGGTGGGCAATCACGATCGCTGTTTGTGTCTTGGATTTCATAATCTCATCTAAGGCTGCTTGGACCAACTTTTCCGACGTGCTGTCCAAGGAAGATGTTGCTTCGTCCAGGACCAGTATGCTGGGCCTTCTTACGATGGCTCTTGCGATAGCGAGACGCTGCTTTTGGCCTCCACTTAGCTGGATGCCCCGCTCGCCAACATTTGTGCTGTATCCATGGGGGAAAGACATAATGAAGTCATGTGCGTTGGCTCTTTTTGCTGCTTCCTCGACGTCTGCTTGAGAAGCTTGTGGGTAACCATATCGGATGTTTTCTCCGATGGTTGTGTCGAATAGCGCTGGTTCCTGTTGGACGAAACCCAGCTGGTTCCGAAGCCATTCTACATTCATGTCTTTCAGGTCCACCCCGTCCAGCGTAATGGTTCCGGAGGTGGTATCGTAAAATCTTTCCAGGAGAGAGGCAATTGTACTCTTGCCGGCCCCAGATGCACCAACTATGGCTAGGGTCTCGCCCCGCTGCACAGTCAGATTTAAACCCCTGAAAACCATGTTCCGACTGCGTGTAGGATAGGCGAAATGAACGTTTCGAAATACTAGTTGCGCGGATTGAGTCAGATCCGTTGATTGTGGTTCGCTCTCTAGTAGTGTATCCTCGAAAAAAGTTCCCTGTGCTGTGTTCTTTACCAATTTGTCGTCGATTGTACCAACGTCATCCTTTCGTGGTTCTTCTGAAGTTGGCGCTGATACAGCTGTTCCTGTTTGTGCATCCACCAGCTGTTTGTACTTTGCGTTTCTCGCCAAAAGCTCGTTGTGGCTTCCCTGTTCGACCACCCGTCCATCTTCCATAACAGCAATCACATCTGCGTTTTTAATTGTCGACAGACGATGGGCCACAACAATGGTAGTCATGTCGCTGGATTCCAAGAGCTTATCCAAAGCTCCTTGCACAGCTCGTTCACACTCACTGTCTAACGACGATGTCGCCTCGTCGAGTAGAAGAATGTTAGGTCGCTTCAGTATGGAGCGAGCAATAGCAATGCGCTGCTTTTGTCCTCCAGAGAGTTGTGCTGCCAAGTGAGATGCATGGGGAGTGAGAAGATTATAAAGTATTTGGACTTTTATATTCCAAACAATATAGTATCTGTCAAACATTCGTACGCACCACCTTCATCTCCGACCTGAGTGTCATAACCGTCATTGAACGACATGATAAAATCGTGAGCATTCGCTAGCTTGGCCGCTTGTTCAATTTCTTCTTGACTACTTGCTCCCGATGGATCTCCATAGGCAATATTCTCTCGAATACTGGCACGAAACAAATGAGGCTCTTGCGAGACCAGTCCAATACGACTGCGAAGCCATTGGACATTGAGCTCTTTGAGATCTATTCCACCAATTGTAATTGATCCCGTAGTAATATCATAGAATCGTTCCAGTAACGAAATGACAGTCGATTTCCCACATCCACTCGTACCAACAAAGGCAACCGTCTGTCCAGCCGCCACCGACAATGAAAAACCGTTCAGAACCAAAACTTGTTGTCGTGTGGGGTAGGTCATGGACACATTGTGGAATTCAATATCATCCCTAATGGTGGAAGGCTGTTTCCCCAAGAGAGAGGACGAGTCGATGATATAGGGGGGTAGTAGGGAAGCAGATGTGGTATGGCCTCCACCATTTCCGTCAGTTGGTGTTGCTATGGCCGTAGCCCGGACTTGTTCTTCTGCCTCTTTGTTATTGCTGACGTTGTCACTCGCCCCGGCAATTTGACGATCCATCACTACTAGTGCCGGTTGACAGGCCGCCCGTGCCTTGGTAAAGGCCTCTAGGGCAACCGAAATTTGTGGCAAACCAGCTGCGCCAAGTGTAATTCCAATCAAGGCTCCAAAAATATCGGCGCCTTGTGGATGGCATGCTTCGTTCCAATCCCCGACATTACCGGAAGGATCGCATCCTTCATAGCGGACTTGACGATAGAGCAAATATGCTCCATACAAGGTCACTACCACATTGCGCAATCCAAACATGGATCCCATTATGGATCCATTGGCCAGCCCTACGAGCGCCATGCGACTGGCGGCAGCATGATAGGCCAGTGTGGTAGCATGAGTGTATTGGTCCATCATGACCGACACAGCATTCAAGGAAAAGACGGTTCGAATGGACGACAGTGCAGTGTAAACAATAGAGGCTGCTTCGGCATATTGTTCATTGGCAAGACGGGTTTGGCTTTGATTCATTTTGACAAAAAAGAGCATACTAGCACTCATAATTGGCACCAGTGCCAACAAGACGAGACTGGCTTGCCAGGAGGCATAAAAGGCATAGACGAATCCACCCAAAAAGGTGATAAAGAATTGTACTCCTTCTCCCAGTTTCCGTCCCACGCCTGTCTTGTATTTGGCCCCGGCGCTCGAAATCATGGCGGATGTTCCTGATACATCCGTACAATCAAAATAGGCAATATCTTGTCGTAACAGAGCCCGAAACCAACTTGTTTTGAGAGCAAACGTCATTTCGGCGGCGGCTGTTTCCAGCAGAACACTTTGAGCGGTCATGCTGACAAACGTAAAGAGTCCCAGTCCAATAAAGAGGAGAGAAACGCGTCGGATATCGCCCATAAAATCGGGAGATGTCGGAACACTCAGCGTCTTGAAGGTGGTGGCCATGAGAAAGGCCAAGGCAGGAAAGACACAGCCCGAACACACAGCACATATCAATCCCAAAGCAATACCCAGTTGCTTTTTGAGTCCTCCTCCAAAGGAAAAAACTTGTCGGATGGTGGCCAATGGTTGCTCTTGTTCTTGTTTTTTTTGGCTCGGCCTGTCGCTATTAGTCGTTTTCGTGGCAGTAGTTCCTGTAGAAGCCACCGGGGCCGATTTGCCATTCTCAGGAGGCAGGTCTTGCTCATCCTTCGTATTGCCTTGATCTGTCGTCATCCGTTTGTTATTGTTATCGTTATTGTTGATATGATGGTCGCCTCAATGATTGTTTTGCCGCAGTTTTGTTCAGATCACGGTAGCTAGTAGATAATCACAAGCCATTATGTCCTACCTCTTTTCTTTGGCTGGTTACTTCCTTCAATTGCTATCATGATGAGATGAATTCGAACGACGCATCGGTTCCTTCCTTCCTTCGATCTCACATGATTCAAATCAATTTAGCTATCAAGACAATCACAAGAACCTAAATAGATACTTCATGATGAGAATGATTGCGTGATCGTGTCAGTTGATTCCCCACATAATGAATGAGAAGAGGCTTCGTGTGGTGCGATCCATCGGGTACAAAGTCAAAGCGAAGTCGTCCATCAACATGTTCATGTCATGGAGTGGTGTAACAGACAGACCGACGGTGAGAAAGACAGACAAAACTGAATCGCGAGCGTGTCTCGCATCTTGAATTCCAGATGAGGGACCCGAATTGAGCACCTGGTGCCCCCACTCAATCAGCACACAGAAACATCAAAATCTCCAGCTGCTTAGAGAGTGTCCAAACTACTCTGGAGCAGTGGATGAAAGCCCAAAAGTGGACTTTTCTAGACCGTTTAACAATGACTTCAGTGAAGGGATCATGTGTTGTCCACCTGACTCAAGTTCACTGAGTTTGTGAATGCAAATCACAAGCTGCAGAATGCCATGAAAGTGAATGCAATTTGGAAGAGGGGTGTGGTCAAAGACCTTTGACCTAATCCTCTCTTGTGCTAGAGCACACAATGCTTCTGCATGAAGAATCGTCATGGTCATTTTGAAAGGCTGCAGTCACCTCCTCCCCAGAAGGCTTCAACATCGAAACAACTGGGATGATGATGAAGACACGAAGAATGCAGATGATGACATTCCCAAAGAACAGCGGGAGACACCAATGCCTTCCACACCTGAAGAAACCTTGGAGTCAGTTGCAAGTTCTGATCGAAGTTGATTTGGAAGATGCACAATCAAGAGCAATTGGCTAGCTGCCGGTGACTGTGGGTTGGCAAATGATCCAAGGCTGACTTGTTGCTCATTTGTCTGCTTGCTAACCAGAATTGTTAGGTCATTTCAATGAGAGGATCAAACCTGTTTGACTCTGAGGCACAGCATCTTGCAGACAACCTTACACAGCCTTCGTGGCACAGCAAGGGAGCTGCGGGTCTTGCAACTGTGATGTCGCATGCATCAAAAAATGCTCTGCTGGTTGCTGGACAGGGCACATGCAAGCTGTGCAGGATGGCATTTTATGGTGTGAGTGTGTAGTGGCTTGTTGAATGACTTTGATTGAAAGACCTGACTAGCTATGAGTGCCGTTGCAGAACTTGAAGCATCTGGTCTGGCTTCTTGTTGAATGGCTCGACCATGATGCACATCAGAGATTGTGGTGGTCTCTTTGACTGTTGCCACTCACTGTGAAAAGCTCTGCTGCGGTCATTCTCGTGAACAGGTAACTCTGAAAGCTGCTGTGGAAAAGTTTGTTCCTAGCGTTCACCAGCAAAGTGCAGATAGGCAAGCGATTAGATCAGATCTCTAATGTCACATTGTGTGGAGTATCGATGACTGGTTTCACTAGTAGGCGCATAATCGCTAGCTCCTTTGGCACGCCTTCACCGCTTGCTAGTTTGCCTTGACGAGTTCCCTGGCTAGTAGTTCCAACAGGTTTATTATTTTGTTGCGATTGTTTTCATTATTTTTTAATATTTACTCTTTTATTATGTAAGCCACTCGTCGTTCATTCCACTGGTGTTCCTCTTCCTCGTAGTCGTCGTTATCGCGGTGCCATTTTCCTACTACCAAAAACAACAATTTCACTACCACCAAACATTGTAACAATTGCCATCATCGCCGCCATTGTTCTTTTTACTTTGTGGGTTTCAATTTCAATTCATACATGGCGTCACCCTTTTTGTCGCGAATATAAAAGGTAAAATTGGCTTGATCATCAATCTCAACATGCCCAAAATTCAAAAAGTTTTGATCAGCAAATTTTCCCGCCGCAAACAAAACATTGGGATGAAAGGAAGTATCGGGACCACGTTCGGGAGGTGGCAAACACAGGGCATGAAAGGGAGTGGCACCCAATTCGTAGACGAGTGGTGCTCCATCTTCAAAGGGATCGTACGAAATACAAAAGGGAAAATGAACGTCGCCCGAAAGGAAAATGACATTTTTGATGGCATTGTCTTTGATGCATTGAAAGATTTCCTTCAATTCCAATTCCGGACCCGAAATGGTATTGTCATGCCCATCACTCCATCCATCATAGCCGTCTTCTTCGGGACGGGGCCATCCTGTTGGATACGCAAGGGGAACGGATGTGGCAATAAACTTCCAGGTTCGAGTAGATTGCTGGAGACCCTTCAAGAGCCATGTCTTTTGGGCTTCTCCCAAAATGTGTTTCATGGTGGGTGTCGCCGTCGGATCATTGGGATCGACTTCATGGGTCGCTCGATACGACCGAGTGTCGAGGACGAACATTTCAACGTGGGGGCCCCAATTCATGCTCCGATAAATGCGTTGTGGTTCTTCTTGGGGTCCTACAAGAGGCCAATATTCAAAAAAGGCCGCTTCGCCAGCAAGAAACAAATCTTCTTCGCCTTGTTTCTTCAATCGATCACGACCAAAATCATCAAAGATTTCTATATTTATATGAGGCGGATATGGATACGTGTGAGCCTCCAAACAAAGATATCAACACAAATATACATAAAATGGAAACATACAAACACACACAGACAAAAAATCAAAACACGCAAATATACACACAAAACTATCATTCCTACCATGATCATCCCATGTATTGTAGACAATGGTATTTCGTAAAAAGTGTCCCAACGCCTTGTCTTCCAAATTGTATTTGTACCGCGCCCGGAAACTTTCCATATCCGTCGCCACGGGCAATTCTTCGGCTCCACCGGGCGTCAGATAGGTTTTGCCCTTGTCAAACATGCCCGTACTGACCGCTTGAATGGCATTGTCGGCATAGACAAAATCCCCTTGAATTTGAATAAAATCGGGTTTCAAGGCGTGCATGGCATGAAAAATGGGAAAGCCTTCGCCATCGGCATGATCGGGAGTGTAACGTCCAAAGCCTTGGCCACCAATGCAGGATCCAAAGACAAAGGAACACTTGGAGGATCCCGTGGTACGGAATTGACCCGACTTATCGCCAATCGTGTAGTGGTAAGTCGTGGCCGGTTGCAAGCCCGTCAAGGCCGTTTTACTCGTGTAATCAATGAGGGCATCCACTTCAATGACTTCTTGCTTCAAATCACTTTTATCGGCCTTGCTCCAATAGGCAAAGACGGGGGGTTGGGAGAGGCCTTGTTCGTCGCGATACCAAACGACGACTTCGGTTTCGGTCGCTTCTCCAATAATGGGACCATGCGCGGCTTCAAATTGCAATTTGGGGGATGCCATGCTGCTGGTAGGATCAATTTCTTTGAGTCTCAAGAGTAAGGAGATGGCGCGTTTCTTGGCTGGAGTGTTGAGAGTCTTGCCGTTGCCGGAGGATGCGATTCTACGAGTTGTATGGTGGTGGTGATGATGATGGTGATGATGATTCCTGCTCTTGCTACTGCTACTACTACTAGTCTTGCTACCTTTCTTGATACCCACGGGCACTACAGTTCCACTCAGCACGTCCAAGTACTGGTAACGATCTCTGTTATGGTTCATGTACCACTACTTATATTTTATAGCAGCGCGTAGTAATAGTGAGAGAGTGGTGCTGTCTCTTATACACATCTCCGAGCCCACGAGACTAAGGCGAATCTCGTATGCCGTC
>ENA-ORBV01004259-ORBV01004259.1-microbial-mat-metagenome-genome-assembly--contig:-NODE-4259-length-27712-cov-5.098571_pt1 | contig 27712 bp, 15 predicted proteins | sample MGYA00237777_ERZ505514 | MGnify/ENA primary metagenome ERZ505514 (study PRJEB26160, sample SAMN06269048) | microbial mat metagenome | isolation source: Oligotrophic lake microbial mat | place...
GTCACAGTTTCCTTAAGTAATTCGTCGCCAAAATACGAGTGACGGACGGACGTAGCGTGGTTTTCTTCTGGACCAGTCTTATGTGGGTGTCTAACAACACTAAGCTGGTGCGTGTGGATGCTTGCTTCAGTTAGCTTGTTATCATGTGTTGTGCGGTCACAACACGATTTTCGATGCATGTGTTGTCACGCATCCTTAACTAATTAACCAAGGCAAGTAATCAATTAGGGTTGCTTGCGCACGCCTGTCTTTATACAAATAAACAGTGTTGCATAAGCTAAATGCTATCTAACGGATAGCTAGCTAGTTTATGTGCAGTCGGGTTTATGTGTTTCGTGTCGATTTTTGTGATGTTGCGATGTCGATTTTGTTTTTGATTCATTTGAATCCAAGTGGCCGTTGGTAGGATTTGAACGTGCTGACGTCAAACGGCACTCAATTGCAACGTCTTCAACGGTACTCGTGAATAACTTCGTGGGGGACTACCTTAAGACTTTACTGGAACACTGGAGTAAAGGAATAAAAAGCTGCTTGGACTGCCGAAAAAATTCGAATTGTGTTTGATGTTAGAGTTTTCAGTGCGATTTTTTTACTTAACAAGCCCAAAAGAACCCAATGGAACTGCTTCTACTCCGCTCCGGAGTCAACTGTGGTGGTACACTGCGAGTCTGCGACGCAGTGACGCATGGCCACTGGAAAAAACGCCTCTATTGTACTACAGTGCCCAACGGAGACGGGGACTGTGCCCTAAATCGCGATACAGCCACGAACAGCAACCATCTTAGCATGAAAACAGTCAATGAATCAAGGCAAAACAAAGCAACAACAACTCGAAGCAGAACAAAAAATAGAAAAAAATTAATCGCCTGCCAAGTTGCCTCTCCACATATATGTAATAAAAGTCAGTCTACTGCTACTACTTAATTCCTTTTGATCGTCTAGCTAGCTAAAGTGATCTGAACAAGAGTACCATCATCATGAGCCACGACCATACCGACCACAACAACAACAAGAGGCAAGATCTTGTGACTACTTGCGCTCTCATCGACCACACCAACAACCACAACAACGAACACAATAATTACGGAGGAGCAGCATCCACCTGCACAGGCATGTCATCCCTTACAAACGACGACGAAGACTTGTTGGTGGGGACACCACGATTGTATCCCAATGCCTATGACGTGTTGCAAGCAGAACCGCCGCCGCAGCAGCAGGCACAGCCACAATTACTAGCACTCGAACAACAAGTTGTGTCGTCGAAACTCAAATCAACAACTGCACTAGCCAAAGGACTACCCGATGAGAACCATACAATGGCAATGGGGGACACAATCAATAGTACCAAAAGAGAAGCAAAAGAGAAAACAACGACGTCGTTCGTCGAGAAGACGAATGATAAAAACATGATGGCTGTTATGAGTCCACTGGATAAAGCTGCCCCAGTAGCCACACTCGCAGCAGAAATGGCCGTCAAAGATATCAGCAACAACAGCAAAGGCAGCAACGGTTCTACCACTCCTCCTCCTCTTACTACAACTAGTAACACTGCGGCAAGCTCCTCTGCCGTGACTATGGCTACGATTGGAAATGTTCATGAGATTGTCTCTCTACCGGCTCCCCTTCCGGCTCCTCTTCCTCCCCAAGAATCAACTTTTCCGGGTGCTTATGCTGTTCCTGGGTGTCATCATAACAACAGTACCGAAAGGAGACCCCACATTTCGGCTAGTACTTATTCGAGCATCATCACCACCAGCAGCACCACAACTGGTCACACGACTAGCAGTAACAGTGGACCCACGGCTACTTCTGCATTGACAATTCCCTCTGGGGCAGCAGCAGAAGAAGGGAGGAATAGTAATAGCAACAACCATAATATCCAGCAGGAAGGATTGGTAGAAGCCAACCCGATTGACGAGTCAGTCGTATTGCCTACTGCAGAACAATGGGAGGATGGGAATAAACACAACCACCATAATGCTGGCACTCGTAGTAGTGGCAATGAAAATGGCAACCACAACAAAACCGTCCTGCTCTTCGTGGCTCTGCTGCTGCTGATTGGCTGTGGCCTTGTCACTGCTTTTAGTTTGAAAAAGAAGAGCACATTTGTTTCTCCACCTCTTTCCAACCATCAAGATTTAGCAAATGGCAACGCAACAACCTCACAACCATCCCTGTTGCTATTGGATTTACCCATCAACGATCTGTTGCCCAAGGATACCATGTACATCATTCTGAACGACAACAACAATCATCAAATTCATAACAACAATAACAATAATGGTATCGTTTCGCAGGATGCAACCACCATGTCTCCTCAGTATATGGCCTACAAATGGCTCCAACAAGATCCACAGTGCTGCGATGAGTCCTACTACTCGAAAGAACGTCTTGTGCAACGCTTTGCACTAGCCTGTCTCTACTATTCGACCCATGGCCATAATTGGACCCACATTGGCGGAGAAAACACTATTATTACCGTGGATGAGAGTGACTATTTTACACCCGAGGAAAGTCTGGCTCATTATGCGTCAACCTCTTCCCAAAGGGATGCGTTCAATCCAAACACCCTGCACAATATAACGGGATCCATACAATGGTTATCCTATGAGGAGCAACAAGAGCATTATGATGATGATGATGATCGTACAGAATGCGATTGGTTTTCATTGGCGTCGGTTCATAACCAAAGTACCTGTCACGATGACAATTCCTACCGGTATGCCTTCTTGGAACTCGAGAAGAACAATCTGGCCGGGACACTGCCCCCCGAGATTGGTCTCTTGACGTCTCTGGTTGGCATTTATCTAGGAGATGCCCCCAGGGGTGCCCCTATGGGTGGTCCTTTGGTGTCCCAAATTGGATCTTTGCGGCAACTTCGGGAATTGGATATTAGCTTTACGCAGCTGGAGGGAAGAATTCCTAGCGAGCTCGGATTACTCTCCGATACACTGGAATACATTAGCCTCATGAATAATCAACTGGAAGGATCCATTCCGAGCCAGCTGTTGCAATTATCGAGGCTAGAACAAGTCAAGTTGGCCCGGAATTTATTGACGGGAAGCTTGCCGTCCCATATGGGGGACCATTGGGCCAACGTAAAGGTGCTGGTAGTGCCCATCAACAATCTGGAGGGACTCATTCCAACCTCCATTGGACGCATGACTGATCTGACTTACTTGGACATTGCCGAAAACCAAATCACTGGGCCTTTACCATCCGAATTGGGCCATCTTGTCAACGCGACCAGGTTCTTTTTGGCCAACAATCAACTCTCCGGCACACTGATTTCGGAAATGGGCCTTCTGACATCTCTTGTCAAATTGAACCTCCATAACAATCTGGACATTTTTGGTACTGTGCCAAAGGAATGGAGTCACTTGCATCAATCTCTAAAAGTATTGCAGCTACACGGGACATCTATTACTGGGACAATCCCATCTGAGCTTTGTGCCGTAAAAAAGCTAACCTTTGACTGCTCCGAGTTTCTTTGTGGCTGCGATTGCAATTGCACCATCGTGTAGAAATGAATGAAAGCGGTAATCGAAAGGAAAGCGTGACAATGTCATGATAGTTATGTTACCATGATCTGCGAGAACCAAAAAGAAAACTGCTTGTTTATTCAAAAGAGACGGAAGTTCCAGAACAACCCCTTTGAAGCCAAACTTTCTAAAATCCTGTATTTCAATGATTGCATAAATACCATTAGTAGAATCAATCTCGCAATTAGTTTTAAAGTTTTCATCTGTGAAGGGATCAATTATTTTATATGTAGACGTTGAAACATCTTGCATTTCCATGTTGCGGTCGTCTGTCCATTGCTGGCTGCCATTGACGTTGGACTCATTTCCGAACATCATACACATTACTCCCTGCAGACGGTGTCGTGACAAAGAGATACTCTGGTTCTGCCCGACCACCTATAGCCTCGGCGGGCAGGGTCGCATAATACTTCGTTCGCACATGATCGCAAAAAGCGTTGACGTGACTGGTTTCCACGAGGGAAATCACACATCCGCCCCAACCAGCTCCCGTCATGCGAGCTCCGAGAGCCCCCGGTGCTTGCATACAAATTTGTTGAAGACGGTCGACCTGTGGAGACGAGCAATCGTACAGTTTGGAACAGCTGTCATGACTTTGGCACATCAAGTCACCCAATGCCTTTACTTGATTGCTATTGTTGTTTTCTGCTGCTTCTGCAGCTGTCCGTTTGCTATGGCTCTTTTGGGTGGATGACGACTTCTCCCCACTACAAATCATGACTAAATCCTGTATCCTTCTGGCTGCTTCTGCCGTTGACTGGATCTTGTATTTCTTTTTTTGGACGAATGGCGAGTGCTCCCCACAACTCATCGTGACAAACTCCTGTACTCTTCTTGCTTCCGAGAGGACGTGTAGGATCCGATTTCGAATGCAATACGATTCTGCCACTTGCAAGACTTGGAGTCCAGCTTTGCTTTTAAGCTCCAATTCGTTGGCCAATAATTGCTCCATGGATTCACCCGGATGAAGAATGGGCGTGTCATCTCCCAGTACGACCGAGATCAATTCTTGTCGTGTAATTTCGGCGGGAATATGTTTCTGTACCAACTCTTCGAGATCTACCAGAGACAACTGACCACTCTGTTGAATGACCAATTCCCATAACGAGGTAGGGCGGCGACATCCACCACTGTTCTTGTTCTTAATGCTTTTCGCCAACCAGTAACACCCAATTTTGCATTCCACCACTCGTTTGTTAAAGAGCGTCGCGGCATCCTGACGTTTGTGCGATTCTTGCAAGGAGTGGCATACCACCCAACTGCAGCTGGCCGGCAGGGGAATGGCCTTGTGACAAAAAGTTGGATTGAATTGAATGTACCGACCTCGCATGGCCGTGGCAAAGAGAGAAATGGCTTGATCCATCCCTCCTCCTTCGGTACCGACCCATCGTTCACAACGAGCACAGGTAGAAGCAATCTTTGTTTTGGTCATGATGGACAACAACGACAAAGATGACGCTGCTGCTGCTGGTTGTGGTGGTTGGTTGGACTCGTGCGCCAACAGTGTCAAAAATGCCAACGCCGAGGCTACCACCAGGGCCGACGAGCTACTGACACCAGCCCCCTGTGGCACGGTTCCATGAATCAAGAGTTGAATGGTTTGTGTCTCTTGAAAGAATTGCTGTAGTAGCGGCTGCTCTTTCGTTAGGGCTTCGATGACTCCAAAAAACGCACACAACACATAGTGGGACCAATCACGATCCGAAGCATCAAAGGGTGGTTCTGTACTCGTCGTAGAGTTGGATAAAAGGGTGTCGACCTTGTACTGGTAAGAACGAGGTTCTGCCTTAGGACTCGTGCCACGAATCTCCACTTGAATCATGGTGTCTTCTTCTTCCATAGTATTATTCGTTCTCTTTTCTGCTGATGTAGCCACAAACACACTTTGTTGCAATGCCATGGGCAAGACACCAAAGCCATTGTAGTCAATGTGTTCCCCAATAATATTCACTCGTCCTGGAGCCCTTGCCACAAAGGAAGGGGCACAATGGTAGGCCGCTTCAAATTGTTGACAGGTATATTGGACTAGACTGTTACCACTAGAAGTAGCAGTAGTAGCGGATGAGGATGCATCCTTGTTATCGTCCTTGGTTGCTGTATCTTGGTCGCCATTGGAGTTGGAGCTTGGATTGCTCAATGGTTGTATACTTACAAAGTCGTCGCCATCCTTTTCGTTGACGATTGTAAGGAGTTGAGACATAGTGGCATAGGTTACCTTTCTTTCAAGCTACTAGTATAGAGTGGATATAATGAGCAAGCTTGTCGATGATAATGATGCAGATAAAGGCAGCCCAAGACAAGAAGTGTAGCCATGCATGCATAACGGTATGCATGCAGCATGGATGTGTTTGGAAATCGACGTCTTAACTTCGTGTAATACACTGTGAACTAGTAGTTTTGTGCATGCCACGGTCAATCATTCATTGATTCATTGGCGAGAAAGATTCCTTTCGTGTCACGATTTGTTTAGTCGCGTTCATGAGAGGTAGGGATGGGGATAATTCGATGCAGCGATAACAAGAGACATTGCAGAAAGACTGCACACACGAACGACAACGAAAGATCCAAAACCAAGATTATTTCGTCATGTTGCTTGTGGGTGTTGTTGATGGCTTTCTCCAAGCACGGCACACAACATTAAAAGTGCACAGAGAAAATTAGCAATCGTGTACTTAGACAAGCAGAAACACAATCAAGACAGTAATCAAGTAAACCATCATGCCAGGCCCTCCACCGGCAGCCCTTGCAGCAGCCTTGGCCGCTCGAAAATCTCCTGGCGAAGGTGGTGGTGGTGGTGGTGGTCCAGCCGGTCTCTTGGCCTCTCTCAAAGCCAGACAGGATGGAGCAGCAGCAGCCACCGGAGAAGGAGCCAAACCCAAAGCCGCCGCTGCCGCCAAACCAACGTGTCCCGACGACAAGCTCTTTGTCTACGATGAAACCTTGGATTCATTCTTGTTGAATCATTCGGCAGACAAGGCAGCACCCAAACTCACGACCGATGATCATGGGAATGCCGATACAGACATTCTCGTACCCTTGCCTCCTTGCGTCTATCGCATGACGGATTATACACTGGCCAAAAAAGAACCTGTCGAACTAAGACGATGTGTCCTTAAATTGGGTGTCTTGCGTTGCTTGCAACGGGAATGCGACAATCTCAACAATTTGTTGTGGTCACGATTGAGTCCAGCGACGACGGGCGTCGATCACAAATCGCACGCCTTGGAAGAAGACGAACTGGGCAAGGCTCGATTTATGGAACTCTTATCGAATTGTGGAGTCTATCAAAAAGTTTCCGAACTCATCTTGACGCGCGCCGGAAAAGTGGCGGCCGCCTTGGAAGCCAAACCATCCCCGGTACCGACCGGAAATTCCGACAATCCCTTTCAAATTCCCCAAGTCAAAGTGGATGGATTGGATGCCTTTTTGCAAGAAGTGGAACGTCTCAATCCATCCCTCCAAACGGCACGAGAGGAAATACAAGAAAGTCAAACCGTCAGCTTTTATCCTGGATTGGGAGAACTCTTTTGTCCAGGGTCTCGCTTGTTGTGTTATCCAGAAGGCATGGAGGGATCACCGTTGGTCAGTGTTCATAATTATGATGATGCAGAATGACTGTATGTATGTGTCTGTCCATCGAAAGAACATACTTATTTCTCACCTCATTTTTTTTAATCGAATAAAAAGGGTTGTCAAGTTGTTCAATCGTGGTATGACGAGGAACTCAACAAGGCCACCAACAAAATGAAACGTCGATTTATCCTCGTGGTGGAATTTATTGTCAGTGTTGGAGAAGAGCTGGTCTTTGTCGCCGCCTCGGACGTGTATCCGGAATTTCACGACACGAGCCGCAACGTCCCGCTCAAAGATTTGACGCATCGCAAATTGGATCCGGCCAATGCCGACGACGCGGCCTTGTTGAAACGATTGCAACAACGTGGCGAATTTTATGCTTCGGTCGCCACGCACAATCATTATTTGGAATACTATCCGCATTCGTTTTTTCCAATCATTGGTGGTGGATGGAGTAATAATGCCGTCCGACCCTTGTCCAAAGGAGGACGTGTCATGGTGGATGTAAAACGTGGTATTCTGGAAGGACACATGCCCGTGCGAGGTACATCCGATGGCATGTCGGATACCGTCAAGGAAGCCATCAAGCTCTTTGAACAAAACAAACGAACGGGTATTGCCGTTCCTTTTCGAACTTGTATTTTGCCAGGATTTGATGCCAATGACATGTCGAAAAAGAAGAAATTGCAGCTTGGCGAAGTGGAGGAAATGGGAGATTCGGATCGACCCTGCTTGTGGCAATCCTGGCCCATGTTGACTGGCTTTTCCTTTACCGCTAGAGTTTGGGGCAAGCTCCTATTGGGAATGCCCAAGGCACTTCCGGCCATGCATGAATCCAGAAATAGTATTCATGAACATGGACCGGCAGGTACCATGGTCAAGCGGCCCAGTATGCGGAAAATGGGAGTTGAATTGGGTGGTCTCGGTGGAGAAGGTAGCTGTGGAAACTGTGGTTACATCAAGTTCCAAGAACAAGCATTTGAGCAACTTGTGTTGGCAGAAGACAAGAAGGAATTGATCCGAGCGGTGGCCCGGAATGCTGGAGGTGGAACCAAGTGGGACGACGATGGCGATCTGGGTAGTCTCGATGACTTTGATGATGATTACGATGATGATGACGACGACGATGTGGCTTTGGATGTTGTAGCCAACAAAGGCGGTGCCTCCATTTTCTTATTGCAAGGACCAGCTGGAGTCGGAAAGACCCTCACCGCAGAGGCCATTGCAGAATTATTGAAGAAGCCCCTATACATTGTGACCGCCGGAGACTTGGGTATCACTGCGGCCGAAGTCGAAAAGACGCTAGGATCTGTTTTGGAGTTGTGTCAGACCTGGGACGCCCTGGTTCTTATCGACGAAGCTGACATCTTTCTCGAGGCGAGAAACAGTACCGAGATTCAACGGAATGCTTTGGTTTGCGTCATGTTGCGCTTGCTCGAGTACTACTCGGGGTGTCTCTTCCTGAGTTCCAATCGGCCAGCATCCGCCATCGACCCTGCCATTGCCTCTCGTATCACTGTGATGCTCCAGTACCCTCCACTGGACGAAGAAGGTCGTACCAAGGTGTGGAAGAATCTTGTCGAGTTGGTACCAGCACCACCCGTCGACCCTGCCACGGGAGCTGTGCCCGATCGCATCGCCAAGGTCCCCCGTAGGGCGTCCAAGTACAGAGAAGATTTTTCGGACGAGGACTACAAGAATCTGGCGACTGGCTTTGTGATCAATGGTCGTCAAATCAAAAATAGCATCGTTCTTGCTCGAGCTCTCGCCCGAGAACGCGGGTCGCCTCTGTCCATGGCGATTCTCAAAAGAGCCGTCGCGGCTGTCGCCGGCGAAGACGCCAGTGCAGAATAATTATTTGTCTACTCTGTCATGCTCAATTTATATTAAAATAATAATTTAAAACAATCTAAATCTTGTTCTATTTGAGGAGTACAACTTTTAGGAAACATCGAGTTCGTTATAACAATAAAAATACTAGCTAGCTCCAGCCCAAAAGAGCATTTCAAGTTGCCCCTCCTCTTACATCAACTACTTCGTTTGCACTCACATCGTTTGTTGACCCTTTGCTGTTGTTGGTGGCGGTATCATTTGTATTTTCATCATCCTTACCTGCCGTTTCTTCTTCTTTGCTTCTTTGATCCAGTAGAATGACTCCCTCTCGATCTGTGACATGGGAAAAGTATTCCACCGGCAGTATTCCACTGTCATTCACACCAGCCGTCAAGAGCACTCCATTGTTACTTTTATAAAACGCAATGGCAGCATCCTGGGCACATTGTTGGGCATTCACATAAATGTACACGTCGCAGGATGTTCGCATTCCCGAAATGACATCATCAGAACCCTCCTGAGGCAATCCAGTGGCAAAGTGAATGTGATTTCGTTTCATCCGAGACAATCCTTCATGACAAATGGCCGTCTTCCACGGCTGTTGATAGGTTCCATGGACAATGGTGGGAATGGTGGCCAATTCATGGTCGGGTATAGGGGTCAATAAGAGATTGGCATTTATGAATTTGAGAGAGTGACCTTGAGTGGCACGAATGCAAAGCAGCAACCCCTTGTCCTTGTCCATTACGGCTGGAGTATTGCCCCCCATGCTTTCCGCATCCGGCAGCAGTACTACGGATGGATAGTTTTGTGCAGGTTTCCAGTCCAATTGAAATCGCTGCTTGTCACTGGTCTTCACGACTCGTTCAATATTCTCCAGGGTCCACCCATTCGCTGACGACGACGTGAATTTCTTGTGTTTGCAAGCCAAAATTTGAACCACGGGAACGTAGCCATCGGGGGTCAGGGACAGTCCAATGTTTGGCCCTTGATGTCGTAAGGCCCAACTTAATGCTCTGGACAATTTTACATTGGAGGATTGCAAATTATTCTTGTTGTTGTTACTGTTGTTGCCGCCATGGTTATCATTTCGTTTCCGTTTGTTCGTACACGTTTCTTGATTTGACTCGTTGTCGGTGTTGTTGTTGTTGTTCATGGCGGTCGTTGATGTCACTATACTGTGAGAGGGAAGGTATACAGTAGCCGTAGTGATAGAACGATAATGGAAGATGCAAACGGGTTTCCTCCTCAATGTTTGTGCGGTCTACGATTTTTCTCTTCACAGTGGCTGCAAAAGAGTATCTACTCTGTCTCGATTCCGGAGATCTCCCCCGTTGCTACAGTACGCCGACATACTCGCCGATACGGTAGCTATGCTAGATCAGATGGATATTATTTTGTGTAATAGTTTGCTTCTGGTTGGTGGTGAGGAAAACAATAATTGAATGAATCAATGATAATCAATTCAACGAAGGAAGCATGATCGAGAAAGAAATGGTGCCAGAAACATCCCGACGCACATAGCTCCCATCGTCAAGAAGGACCACTACAAGGCAACGGCCGCCGAAGCTAGAATTTTTTTTATTCGATCATTATCAACCTTTGTTTGGCATATGACAGAGAAGGGGGTTACAGTATCCATATCTCCACTTGCCCAAGATAAAAGAGGAGCTCTGATGCACTGCTGTGGATGCCGACAAAAGGCATTATTTTTAGGATTGGAATGAAAAATGGAAGAAACCAAACCAAAACGAGCAGCAACAGCAGCAGCGACAACAAGTGATCAAAACAGCACGTCCACTGTGAATGCCACTACCAATACCACTGCAGCTACTAGTTCTTCAGCAGGCCAAATGCAAACAGAACTCGCCAACGCGGCCAAGGATGATGATGTGGCCGACGACAATTGCTATTCCTCTCCTTGCATGATGACCGAAGCCATGTTATTGGGAAATTATCATTCGGAAGAAATGAAAGATCCCCCGAGTACTAGCTAGCTGTAGCTAGTTAGCCAAGACCCCTGCTTATAAGCTACTTTTTTCCGTTGTTGCTACAAAAAGGACGAGGCGCCAAGTAATTCAAAAATTACCAAACGAAAAATCATAATCACATTGTTTTCAATGTGTTGTGCATTTATTAGAACTTATTTTTACACGGATCAACCCAATCAATCAATTAACGAACCCTCCGTCCCCTGTTGCTATCGTCTCGCCACGGCTTCTCGACAGATTCCTTAGCAACTGAAGATTCAGGCGAATCCAGCTCTGCAAAGGAACGCAGCAAGATGGACAGGGTCGAAATGGCTTCGTGCTGATCCGTCTTATTCCCCCACTTTACTTGAAGAGCTGCTGTCATGGCTGTCAAGCCACCCGATTCCGACAACTCGTGCAGCCGTTCACGACTGTCCAAGCACAGATTCGCCAAAGCAGCAAACGCGTTGGCTTGAATCTCTGGATCCCGGCCATAGATAGACATGGAAGTAGCCAAGACAGAAACGGCGCCCTTGTATGCGACTTCCTCGTCATCGAGATCGTCGACGTCATAATTCGTAGAACCTCCTTCGTTGGATAGTGAGCGTGAAATCTTGGCCAGCGCCTTGCAGCCTACAATTTGGAGTTGCTTTTCTCCCAAGTGTGTGTCCATAGCATGTGTGATCGCAGAAATGCCGCCGACATCGGCAATGGCTCCTTGCAATTCGTCGTCGGCGGACAACTCTTCTAAGGCCTTGCATGCACTCATTTGTATAGGAGCATGATCGCTATGGATTTGCATGGACCGAACAATGGCCATCAAACCTCCCAGGCGAGAAATGTTTGATCGTTGTCGAGATCCATATGCCGCCGCTTCACCGAGCCGCTCCAATGCCGCGAATACACGAGCAGCGTCGGGGCTCCAAATATCAGAACGCAATATCTTGGCGACTGCTTTATTGAGAGCTGTCCCATGGGCCGACTCGCCAGTAGACGAACCGGACATCGACTTCTCGTGGGCTGATGCCGCATCGTGCGTGGACGCGCTTGTGGGAGTTGTATGCTGACTCTCCTCACCCGAACGGCAGGGCATGCGAGGCGGAGAGTTTCGCGAATCACTTCTGCCACTATGGTCAAAGCGCTCATGCTGGTAATTTCCGTTATTTTCGTCATTCCGTCGTCGGGAGTTCTTGATGAGGTAGGCATTAGCATGATGGTGGTCCTGCGTTATGCTGTTGATATCATCGGAGAGGGTTTGGTCAAACGTAAGCTGAGTCATATCGTCATCATCCATGAAATTACTTTTGGTCGTGATTTCGGGAAAGGACGCATATAGACCCTCCTCTAACGACTTCTTTGGCGCCTCCTCCGTCTTCACGGGCACGTTCCTCACAGTCTCCTGTACGGGAGCTTCCAAGTAGCTTTCCTCCTCGTCTTTCACTTCCTTGCTGTGTACTGAAAGCTCTCGTGAACATTCTCGTGATGATGCTCGTGATCGCTCTTCAAAAATTTCACCGACAGACTTGCTCGTGACAGTTAATTCCATGAAACTTTGTTCGTCGTCGTCGTCATCGTCATCCACAACGGGTGCTTTCGTATTGGCATGGCTAACAGTACGATCACCAGTGTCTTTCATCCAAGGTTTCTTTGTGATTGTTGATTGTGGCTGGTTGCTTGCATCCTTGTCTTCCACTGGGATAGTATATTCCGTCCATTCATCATCTTCAGTAGGCGTCACAGGCTGCTTGGACTTGATGGCAGTCTCAAATGCTGAAAAGCTCTGATTCAATCGACTGCGCAATTCAGACTGAGACAAAGACAATGTTTGTTCTTCTTTGGTCGACGGCAAGAGCGACGGAAGTGACGATCTGCGGTTGTGGTCATCCTCGCCGTCTTCTTCATCACCATCGCCTTCATCCTCCTCGTTTACTACCACGTGGTGATCCTCCGTAAACACTTGTGACACGCGCCGTTCGACGGCATCCCGCAATTTGTACTTTTCCCAGGCGTTTGGATCGCGAAGCGGAGCATTCGCATCGTTGGGATTGACTTCCCCTTCGCGGCCCGTGGCTTCTACACACTCATGATCGCTCGTGTCCATCACTTCTAGACGCGATTTCAATTCATCTACTACCTGCCACGACTTGAACTCCAACAGTTCTATCTCTTCTTCCGTCATGTCATCGAAAGGATTATAATTTTCATCTTTCTCTGGTGTTACCGTCGGCACAGTGGCACGACGAGGAGGAGACTGTTGGGTTTCTTCTGTGCGCGGTTCTTCTTCTTCGTCCTCTTCTTCGTCCTCCTCCTCGTCTTCTTCCTCGCAAATGCTAGTCAGACGATTCAACTTGGCGCTACTGCTAGAGCGTGAAAGGGAAGTCGTTACCTGGACTGACATTAATTGTTGTTCCTTGAGACGGAATTGTTCTTCCTTGAGTGCCTCTAGTTTCTGTTCCACGACGCCTTTTAAAATCTCCGTCCGCAGTTCGGGCATGTCGGCGTACAAGCCCTGGGAATTCCACATGAACAAGACTTCCTCGGCAAGGGCTTCTCGCAGGGCATCCCCGTCGCGGTCAAAATCAATCGACAACAATTCCATATCCGATGCAGCATCTGCTTCCGCATCTTGTTGTTGTTGTGACTTTTCCTGCTTTTTTGGTTTCGGTTGTGATTTTTCCCGTTTTTGTTTTGGAGGTTTTTGCTGCGGCTTTTGTGGTTGGTGTGGTTGGGACGAGACGGATGGCTGCGACGGTTGTCGTTGCCGTGAAGCTTTTGGTTCCTTCTTGCTACTCTTAGTAGTCTTAGGCCTACCAGAGCTTATTCGTTGAAAGGGTTGTACGTCTTCCAAGTGTTCTTCTCCCAAGGAAATGTCACACTCTGCAATGTCATCGTCACAGCCACGGAGTGGGTTCAAACTGGGGTACGCAAGATGTTCTGATAAGGGTACACTTGCCTTGTCGTTACTACGGTTCTTCATCTTGGCAGCTTCTTGTTTGGCGGCATACAATCGTTCATTCAAGCGTGACTTCCATGGCGACGACGACGACGAAGTGGACGAAGGTGAAGAACTCGTGGTGCCACTACTCGAACGAGGTTTGGGGGACAAGGAACAAGTTCTGGTAGACGCGGTACCATTGTCGTCGGCTTCCTCTCCGTCCACCTCGCCATTCACGCTATCATCTTCCGTAGCAAGCCAGGGATGGGATTTTGGAGTCCATAACCGTTCCAGATTGGTGTGACGAGCGTCACTACGACTACCTCTCTTGCTGCTCTTGAGGGGTGCTTGCTGATCCATTTGTCTGATTGATAAATTTTGTGAAAGAATGAATCAAGGAAGTTACTCCAAGTGTGTTTTGATCACCTCTGGGTAAAGCTACTAGTAGTAGTGTGAAAAAATTCTACAACTGACTTCACGTGTGTTTTTATTTGCCGTTTGCGTACCACGATAACGGTGGTTGGCCCACTGTACTACGTACTGGTATTAACTCGTGGTACGAAAGTGCCTGTTTGTTTAATGGGAATACGAAGAGCGTTAATAGCCCCTGACATATGCCCCTGTTTTAAACTCTGCGAACTTGCAATCCCGAGTCATACAAAATTTATTTAATAATTAGGTACCGGTACAAATTGACTTATTGAATTTGTGGCGATGAGAAGACAAAAAATGTACAGTGTCAATCACGGATGACCTGAAAGTCTTTAGGCGAAAGGCTGTGCGACCGTTTAATTTCATCGACGCGAAGCATGTCTCACCCAACACTTTCCTTGGATACGATCATTCTACCTAGGCTAGCGTAGACGCTGGTACTAAAAATTTAGTACTGTTTTTTCTACACATGACATCATCATTTATTTTAGAAGTAGCACACTCGTCCCAATAATATTGAATTCAAAGACATCCATTTCTACTATTGAATTATCTGACAATGACACTCTTTTGCCGCTGTTTCGACGATTATCCTTGTAACACGGCCTCTCTCTTGACTCGTTTAAGCTCGCGTTGTTCCTGTCGATGTTTGGTAGCAGCAACGGCTCTCTTGTTTGCCTTCTTAACCTTGATAGAAGCCTCACATTTGTCAACATGAGATTGAATCTCTGGCGATTTCATCCTCCTCAGTTGTTGTCTTATGCATGTTTCTCGTCGTTGATACGAAGTAACGCTGCGGTATCTATCTCGTAGTTTCATCAATGTTTGGTGCTGAAATTCGATTGTGTCATCTGATTTGTCAGCAAGCCCACCACACTTAATAACCTGGGAAAGCAGGTGCCCATCAATTGTTAAGTGCCATTTCGGCTGGGCATTGCCAATCCCCATCGCGAGCCACAAGGCCTTTGCTTCGGACGTTGCATTTCGAAGGTGTTGAATCTGCTCCGCGGTTGGAAGTAATCCTGCATCGATTCCTCGCACATTAGACCAAATCGCATCCAGCAAACCCAGCAATCTTGCAAAGAGTCCACACTTGTTGTCAATGGCTTCATCAGTGACATGGGGAACTTTCTTTTCCTTTATTGTTGCAGCAAATGCTTCGAAAAGAACATCCGCCTTCTCCATAATTCGAATGCAATTCACTCCATTGTACTTTCCGCCATGGTAGTGCTCCTTCTTTATCTGGTGACTTCGGAACATGGTGTCATATGATTGAGATAACGACACCAGCCGTGCGTTGTGTCGCTTCACCATCTCGTCAAACGTGGTTTTGGCTTCTTGCTGTTCTGACTTCGCTTCTTTTGTCGCTGTCTTTGTTTCACGGTGCAAGGCCAGTAATGCTGGTGTGTTGCCTGCTTGTTGACATTGCTGCAAAGCAGTCACTTCCATGACTGCGGCAGTCGCGCACGCCTCTTTTGCAATCCGGTAGGCTTCCCTCGCGTTGTGAGCTTCCCCTGTAAGGTTCTCAACCTCAGCAGTTGTCCAAGCTTTGAATGCCTCCAACACCTTGTCAACTAAGCCCATGGGGCAGTGGAGGATTGGCACAATTATTCGTTGTGGATCGATATCCAGAAGCCCGACTGTGTTGACACCCTTATGGTTTTGTACTCCTTTGTTTGTCAACCTCAACGTGTTGTACCGGTTAAGACAAGCAGTGAGAGAAGCCTTTGTTCGAACATCCTCGGGCCGAATAACGTCACAATTGAAGTCCGAAGCCTTCTTCACACATTGAATGCAGTGCGCGCCAGCTGAGTTGTTCATGCCTATTGCCATTGCCAAGAACGCGAGGTCACCAACATACAGATCGTTGAAGTTGGTAATGATGCAGGTTGCACGAAGATCTGTCAGTGACAAATCGTCTGCCGTAAAATCAAAGTACTCGCTCAAAAGAATCGTCCGTTCATTGGCCCCGGTTTGATATCTCAAGTTGTTATTTTCAAAAACCATGTTGTTCAGAGCACAGTTCTTTGGCACCAGGAATGCTTTCCTGTATTTCACTGGTTCCTTGTAACTATAAACAACAATTGCACTGCTGTTCCGTAACTGCACAAGTTGTTGTTTAAGCCTTGGCATTGCGGTATTCGAGAGCAACTCCAACGAGTCTTTGGTACAATCAATGGAGGCGATTTGAATGGTGGGGCAGTGGTAGTTCAACTCCCCCCTCAACTTTCTTTCTTCTGGGGAACTGAAGTTGAGCTTTAGATGACAAGGACATGCCCCTGCCCCATGATCACCCCCAAACAGAACCACAATTCCGGGGCTGTCATCAAAGCCCGGAGCGTTGTAATCGAGTAATGGTATTCTTCGGCCGTTGGTGTCGACAGGTGCACCAGGTTTATCAAGGAAGATCGCGTGCAGCAATAGATCGATCTCAGCCGCTACTTCAAGGAGCAACTCGCAATTCCAACATTCGCATTTCTCGGGAGGCTTCTTATCAACGTTGTTCCCTCTTGTGGTAGACCACTCCAAGGTAAATGAGTTGAACATTGGAGGCGGCGTGCACTTATGCAAACCAACATCGTGGTCGATCCTTTCGATTTCTTTTTTGGTCAACTTCAACTCGGCCTTACCGACATTCTTCAAGAACGATCTGAGCTTCCCCATCTGTGTGCCATTAATGCCAGTGAGACGTCCTAGAGCAAGTGTCTGTGGCGTGTTTAGTGCATATCCGTTAACACGGATCTTCTTTTGATTGGCCACGCGAAGATATGTTCTTGGTTCTGTTGCAGCAAGATACTGTAACATGCCACGTCGGTGAACCTCAGTATGCAACATGTCGATGATCCAACGAGATCTCTTCGCCTCCTCAACAAACGCGTTGGGTGACTGTGCCTCCGGGGGCACTACCACTTTGAACTTGCGGCCATTCTTGTGTTCCAGCGTCAGAACCCGTTGGTTCTGTACCATGATTCGCTTGTGCAATAGGTTCTGCAGAAGCGTCTCTTCTTTTAATTCGGTCAAGACGATGTTAATGTCACTTTCGTCTTCTTCCTCTTCTACATCGTCTGTTAAATCCAATGGAGGAGTAATAAGTGGCTGTTGTTGTTCCCGGTTAACTGGTGTTTCTCCTGGAAATATCACTCGCCGTTGAGGAAGCTCATTTGTGATTGCAGACGCCAATCCTCGTGTGCCAACAGCTGGTGTAGAAAGACATTCTTCAAAGGCTTCTGCTTCCTTGATGTCACCGTCTTCCATGGCTTCCACCCATGCATCAACCATGTCACGAAGGGGACCTTTGATTGCAATCGCGGCTGCCTTGCAAAGCATGCGTTCGGCTCGTTGAGTGTGCGCATAATTTTTGCCCATCCTACTAGCATATTGCAATTCTTTTTTGATTACATTGATCAAGTCGGTGACATAAATTGTCATGGAACCTTTATTAGTAGGTTTGCTTTTATCCGTTGGTGTCTCATTGACATTTGTTGGTGTGTCAATGGAGGCAGCCACAAGATCTGATGCCAGACGCCTGGAAACTTTTGTTCGAATTCCAGGAAGGTGAACACCTACCACAGGCATCTGCTCAAGGATACCGCCAATGGAATGCATGTCTTTGGGGACTAAGACGGCGTGGGAGTCATCTGTCTTTGCTCCTATCTTCAGAAAGTACTCTGGTTTTCCTTTTGGACGGTATGTGGAATAATCAACCCCAATGCGAAGCATGAGCTTTTCAAACTCGGAGGTTCTGAAACTGTCATTGTCGCCGTACAGGATTCGACATTTCCTCAATGTCAACCGCATCTCTTGAGCTGACACGTCAAGCAAATGGCAGAGGGAGTTGTGATCATCACCTAACAACTTCCACCAATAACAAACTGTTGTTGATGATAGTTTCTTCACAAGCGACGCGAGCGTTTCTTGAGCATCAACATGACTCAACACTGCTCCTGCTAGAGGGCTTTCCCCACAATTGTGAGAGACATTTGGGTCCGCCATGGTGTGATGAAGGTCTACGTGGCTCACAATTGGCAACAACTATGTCTATGTGGAGCATCAGCCGTCGGCAACCGTCCCATTGTCGATCCAAAAGAAGACATCTTTAGACGCGATACATTGTGCTAAATTAGAGAGCAGGTGTGCTAGCTATAAAATATTTTAGTATCAGAGAAACAGTAAACCATTCTAGTAGGATTTGTACGTGAGCTCTACCTACGCACTTTTCTACGCTAGGCATAGAGGCGCATGGAAAGTGCAAGGAAGTGAGTACGACCGTTATAATCGGAAAAATCAATTTAGTACAGTTTTTCAGTAAGTAGCGGGACCCAATTGTACCGGTACTAGACCAAGCGCTACTCCAGTAGTACTGTAGGTATTCGACAGTCACGGATGACCGAAAATCGTGGATAGCGGTACTGTGCGACCATTTCCGTGGTCGCGAAGGATGACCTCACCTCACGGACAGTCAGACAGACGTGTTCGAGACATGCAAGATGCAACGTTTGTTCGTTCGCATCACCGCACCCTGCCCCGGTCACTTTGCTTGACTGGCTGGCAGAAGACCCATTCTTTTCTTCAGAACGAAAGAAGTGAGCCACCACTGGTTACGTTGTTGCGACACCTTCCTACTATCCGTTTCTCACGTTGCCTTCAATTATCGGCCTTCGTGCTGACAACTGATTGATGCTGCTGCCAAAGCGACACTCTGATAGCTAGCTAGTAGCAGAATAAAACTAGCTACCAGAGATTTACCCTGCAGGCAACATTCCGAGCGACATCCTTACAAAGAAGAGAAACCAAAGTACTCGAATACTAATAGAACAACAAGAGGTCATCATCATGAGTCAAGTGGGAACGCAACCTCCTGCCAACAGCAGCAGCAACAACAAGGGCCTGTGGGGAGCCGTCAAGAAGCAGGGCCTGAAAGTCGGCAAGAGAGCTTCAGTGACGACCCAAAAGGCAAAACTTCGTGCCGAAATGATGCTGGTCGACAATCGGATTCAAAATCGAAAAGAACTCTTTGGAGTGGACCTGTATGATTCGCTGGTCATTCATGCCGAACAAGACCCCACCTTTATCATTGAAAGTGAAACACTCGACAATATTCGTGGCTTTTTTGTCACGTGCTTCAAAGACAACAAGGCACTCTTGCAAAAACGCGCGCTGCAACAACAACGATTGGTCGAATTGGACGAACAACGCGAAGTGGCCTATCCCAAAGTTCCCTGCGAAACCATTGGGGGGCAAATGAAAAATGGATGCAAGGCGGCCAATTTTGCACGTCAAGAAACGTCCTGCAAGGCCCAAAAGGCCATGATTGAACGAGAAATGCAAGTCAACAAGAAAAAATTCGGCGTCGATACGTATCGGTTGTTGTGCCGATTGGAAGATGGCGATGCCAAGTGGTTGCCCTCGGATCGGGATGTGCGGTTTCTGTACGATCAAGCACGAAGAGATATTGGCGAGCTGCTGGTCGAGAAACAGCAGAAAATTGTCTCCATCTCACTTGTAGGAACAGCCAACGAGAAAAAGGAACTGCGTACTTGTTGAATTTGTACCTTACTGTACTCTACTCTACTGTACACTACAAAAAAAGTACACGAAATTGTTGGTAAGCCGAGCAGTAGCATTCTCATGTTCCGGCATGGACTGCGAGAAAATTAATGTTCCACATCCATATCATGTAGAAATTCCTTTATATTTTACTAGCCATGTTTGAATAACTGAAAGCTCGATAAAGTTTTTAAAATCGATTTCCCCAGAATCATCAGTAGAGGGGCGCTCGCGGAACACAGTCGCCGCCAGGACATGCGTAATGGGTGTATTGTCAGTCTCGGTAGTTTTTATTCCTTTCTGAAAGAACCAGGCGTCACTAAAGTAGCAGTAGCAGAATCAATGTAAATGTACATGTTACAGTAGTTTTATCAAAGGAGCGAGATTTCCGTAAATCGACTCCACTTGGTTCGAAGTGCTTCGTACAGCAGCTCGTCCTTTCGGTTGGACGAGTGCAAGAGATTCAGTTCGTCGTGGGTATAGTTTTGTTTGGTGTGCGGTTTCGTTTTGCGCTTGTGCACCATGGGAATATCTTCCGCATCCCAACGATGGAGGAACCATTTCATGTACGCGGGATTTTGATAATTGTTCATCCATACAATTTCGAGATCATCCAGTCTTTGAACGGCCGTCTTTGTATCAGGTACCAAATCTGGTTGAGGCCAACCACCAAACCATTTGCTGTAGCATTGGGTTGCGCATCGCCAAACCCATCCTTGCATCACCTGCACATCCGTAGAGGAACGACGTGTTTGAGGCTTTTTGCGTCCTCGATTATTGCGGGTAGCCTTCTTTTTATGCTGTTGTGGCATTTGCGCTCCTGTGCTGCGCCATACATTCCGTTGGTTCCTTCTTCCGTCTCTTCCATCATTGGCATCATTGGCAAGATCCACAAAGGTTTGAAGACTCAGTGTATAATTGGCGCCCATTTTCTTTTTGGCACTTTGAAGTCCATCATATTCATAACTGGAAATGATGCGATCCACGGGTGGTCGCAACGAGGTAAAGACAAGGACCCGTGGTTTGTTTTGCCAACCGCTGGGATCATAGCAGGTTCCTTCTTGTTGCGAAATGGTCAAATTGTGTTTTTGGGCCACTCGTTTGGCCCAAACATAGAGCGACGATCCACCCGCTTTGCGAGTGTGATACAAGACCAAATGATCATATTGTGTCCAATCGATTTGGGTGCCATCGGGTGTCATTTTGGCATTGGATAGGCCACTGGTTCCACTTTCGTTGTTTCCCGGCGAGGATGGTGGAGCGTGCAACAACTCCTCCAGCATGCCAAGGGTTAGATTCAGGTCTTGGTCCTGGTCCTGGTCGTTGCTTCCACTTTTCTCAATAGTCGTTGCATCGGAGCTTGCGAAATCGAGATCCAAACTGAGTTTACTCATCATAATATCATCAATGTTAGTCGAGTTGCTGAACTTTTGTTGAACATTAGCCATGTTGGACACTGATATGGTCCTGTGAATGGGGCTTGTAGTATATGTGATTGTCCTCCATAGCAGTATCAATACAGTAACCACTACCACAGCTCGGACACCCGTCTTGCATTTTGACGAAAACTCCATTGTAGCGCGCTGATAGTATGTGAGAATTTATGAGAAAGACAAGCAAACGACTCATTCTTTGATGCTACTGCTGTACAGTATGTCTAGCTACAGTAGCACAAGTAGTCGAGTGAGTGTACAGTACTAGCTAGGATGGAATTATTTTCTTCTCAGTCACTCCAATTATCGGTTGGATTAAAAATTCATTCCGAGTTAAACTTGTGAAAGGGCGCGAGGTCGACGGGCTTTTTCAAAACTAAGAACGCATACTTGTCCCTCGAGTTAGGGTATCAATTTGTGACGTCAGATTGTTCATTGATCATCAGAATAGTGGATGGTGTGAATAAGAATTGTCCTTTGCCATCAGCCACACACGCCCCGAGAGGTGAGGTGAGCCGACACGCATTTTGATTCATTACAGCTGTCTTGATTTTTATCCATCGGCGAGACAGCTGAGACAGACAGTCATGATAGATCATAGACATCAAGAACAATAGATTACTATCATCGTCCTCCTAGTTGCTTTGTAGCTTTCTATAACTTGACCCTCACACCCAGCCTCCAAGAAAGTACAAGCGTGATAGAGAAGCCTCCCATCAAACAAACTGCCAAAATGAAATCCTATCCTTCAATAATAGCCTTGTTGTTTTTCAAGGTTGCCTTTCAAGAAATCACGACGAGCGATGCCTCTCCATAACAGTGCCTTTCACCAACACCCACGCAGAGCTCTGCGTGGGTAGGACTAGTAGATTCAGGATGGCCCAAGAAAGCAGAATCGTCTGTCGACTGCAAGCTTTCAAGACCGACACAAAGGACGACAAAACCGAAGAGTTCGAAGAGGACGACGACGACGAGGAAGAAGAGCCAACAGCAAGCCAAGGGACAGCGGCAACGGTGACGACAACCAAGAAGAAGTCCCCTGCCAAAGCAAAGCCAACAGCAAAATTCTCCAAGTCCAAGTGGAAGAAGAAGCGCTATCTGATGATGCAAGATGTCATGAAGCTGATAGAAAAAGGAGACGACAAAGCTCCGAAGAAAGCAGAAGAAATTATCGCAAGAATGCGAAAACTCAGTCAAGTTCATAAGGATCCCGATCTCAGACCCAACGAACAAGTATACAATGTATGTTTCTGTTCTATATATATGACGTGGACGCTCCTTCTTTTTTCTATACGTGTGTACTTCCGTTTCACTCATTACTATGCCACTCGCTCATTCTTCCTCTTTTCTCTGTAGATGTGGATCAATGCCATATCCAAATGCGTGAAAAAGCCCGACGCTGGACAGCAAGCAGAAGCTGTATTGCAAGAGATGAGAAAACATGATTTGGTTCCCAACATAATATCCTACACGTCCGTCATGGATGCCTACGCTTCCTCTTCTGGTCGGCGCAATAGAGCTGCGGAAGAGGCGGAGCGAGTGCTCTTTCAATTGATTGACAAACAAACATTGTTCTATAACGACAATCCCGACGACATGCAAATATCATCCATCACCTGTGATATTGTATTGAAAGCCTGGGCCAACCGGGGTGATGTGGTGGGAGCGCAACGCGCTCAAGATATTTTGCAACGGCTCGAGCTCTTGGGAAACAATGAGGACATTCGACCCACGGTGCATTCCTATGGAACCGTGGTGCATGCCTGGGCCACTTGCAATGGAGGTGGCCTCGCCGCGGAAAATGCCGAAGCCATTTTGGAACGACTGCTGCAACCCAAATCCAAAGTCAAACCCGACACGGTCGTCTTTAATAGTGCCATTAATGCATGGGCCAATTCGAACGATCCCCGAGCGGGTGTCCGAGCTCTTGCCTTGCTGGAAAAGATGCGAGAGATTCACAATCCACAAACGGGATTCCATACGGCTCCCGACAGTTACAGCTACAATACGGTCCTAGCCGCCTGGAGTCACAGTGAGGAAATGAGTGGAGCCAAAGAAACGGAACGGGTACTCAAAGAAATGCAAGAGGCTTACAAAAAGTCTCCCGATACGGCACCCGAACCGAACACAGTAAGCTTCAATTGCGTCCTGCATGCTTGGTCTCGCAGCCCTTTGCCGGGGGCAGTGGATCGAGCTCAAGCTGTTTTGGAATTTATGATCAAGTCCAACAAGAAGAACTATGCTCCCGACGTCATTTCCTTTACCAGTGTTCTCAATGCGTTGGCGAAATCCAAGGAGCCCGATAAGGCAGTCAGAGCTAGAAAGCTGCTGGATACATTGATTCAGATGCATGCGATTAGCAAACGAAAGACGCTCAAACCATCCCAAATTCCATTCAATACGGTACTGAACGCGTGTGCCTTTTCTGCGACGGATACAACGGACGAACAAAAGAAAGAGGCCCTCGATGTAGCTATTGCAACATTTTCAGAGCTTCAAAGTCGAGATCGACCGGATACAGTCAGTTACGGCAACCTCATGAAATGCTATCACAACCTCATGCCTCCTGGAGATGAACGCAATGAAGTGGCATTAAAACTATTTGACGACTGCATGAAAGACGGGCTTGTCGGAGAATTGGTTTGGACAGAGGTACGGCGTACCGTTCAATCTCGAGTCTTGAGCCGGGCCTTGAATCTGAAGGGAGGACCTCCGAGTACATTGGTAGTAAAAGATTTGCCGCGGTCCTGGACCAAAAGTGTTCGCGGGGACAAGCTGGCAGCACGACGACGGCATCAAGCTCAAGCCAAAAACCTCAATGAGACAGCTCAAAAGAATAGGGCTCCTGCACAGCGATTTCGCAGCATTACAGAGCCAAGCTATACATCTGGAAAGGATCTGTAGACTTACATAATCTATGTCAATAGTAATGATATTGCATGGAATGGTAATTCGCGGCAGAAACAGGGATAGTTAGATGTTTCATTTAGGATGAAGCATACTTGAGCCTAGGAAGACTAGGCAACATGCTAAAATAGGGCCAATCATTCGGAAGTCGCGTAATACGTGTCAGGCTTTTATAAAGCGCCTGATGTCAAAAAGATCGGGCTGTGTGGCTGGAGATGCAGCTTATAGCTTGAGCACATAATTTTTTTGTAATGCAAGAGCTTGCCCTTGGGAATGTTGGATTGCATCTCTTCTAATTTTAAATGTTGAATGAACCAAGATGGTTAAAAAAATCGTTAGATAAAAATTGGTTTGGCAGCTTAAGAAGCAACAAGCTAGAAAAGTTCTGCTGCAAAAATTTATTGTTTGTTTTCAAAACTCGAGTTCAGCGCCGTCAGTGCTTCATCAAAATCATCAACCATTCCCCTGGCTCCCGCCGGTAGTTGAATGCTAACTTTCTCAGTGAAATAAATCTCGATGCAAGTTCAGGTGGCTTCTTGTGGTCATCTTCCTCCTCCTGCCAAGAAATAGCTGCTTTGATGCCATCTTCATCAAGGCCAAGCGCATCTAGAGAATATCGTGACAACGAGTAATTAATGTTCCGGCGGATTCTTGCAATAAGTTCCATCGATGCATCTATGTCCGGTGCAACATTTTCGTATTGGAATCCTAGATCAATGAGCAATTGCACAGATCCGATCACCTGCGCCGAAATGTTTGGTGCATCACCTTTCTGCTCTTGGCCTTCGTCTTCCTCGTCACTACTGCTCTCCTCCTTGCATTCTCCGTCGCCCAACAACAAGGCCAGAGCTTCTTGCATAACTGGAGGAAGGTGTCGTACATCCTCAATGTTATGGACGTTGCACAATTTTTTCTTTAGAACCTTGAGAACCAAGTTGAAATCAAGCTCTTGAGCCACAACGAGGTAATGAAGCGCTAGAATTGCGTAGTGTACCAATAGAGCGTTCATGGCTGAATCAGAATAATCCTCAACGAGAAACTCCTGGATCCATCCGATGCAATCAGCAGTGTCGCGTATCAGGTCGTCTTTGGCCAAATCAGCAATTGATGCCGCCACCGCAATGCGGACCTCCAACACAGCAGTCTGAATGTGCATACTACTGGGAGACAAAGAATCAGGACCAGAAGCAGCCGTAGTTTTTCCATTCCGGTGAGCGCCAAGTGTATCCATGATCCGACGATAAAGTCGCTTGTTAGCCATACAGAGACGAGGCAATAGCCTAAGAATCAAAACCCTTACGACCACAGGATTCTGCGGCTCAAGCATTTTCGAAAGATGATTCCATGCCTGCTGCGCACATGTTGGGTCAACCGAAACACTTTCAGCAAGAAACTGCAACTTTCCCAAAAGTTCATCGGGAGACTTTTCCACTGCGGCTGCATTTATATCAGATATCAGTCCCGGCATTAATAACAAGCCAAGATGCTGGTATTTCCTTAGCAAATTCTTAAGGAATGTACGCGCAGAATCACGCAAGCCTTCTGGGTTGACTATCTCCATCATGGACATTCCCAGAAGCAGCGTCTCGATTTGTTTTGGTGCCGAAAGATTGTCAAGTTCCCGTACATCAATAGAAACAATGAACTTTAACAGTTCGGATGACTCGTCCCCCTCCTCTAATAGCTGCACCACATGACTTGTGTTTGATCTATCCGAAAGACCCATGAGCTGCTGGTTCACCCCCTGCGAGGTCTTCAATAGGTGCTTCGCTGCTACCTTGCAAGAGTCATCTTGAAGAAAGATTGACCCCACAGCGCTGGTCAAACCTCGCGCAAATGGTGACTCAGACGGCAAAAGATAGGAGAACAATGTCAAAATACTGTTCGATTCTCCCTTTAAGGGTGTCGATAATGCCATGGTCGACAATCTAAAAACTACCGGTGTGTTGAGTTGCACCATCGAGTCATCCATTTCCACAATCAGTCCATTGAGCTGCTCGAGAAATGGCTCCAGCGAAAGTCTATACAATCCAGCTCCTTGGGCTGACAGTTTCGGCAAGATTTTGTTCAACACAATTTGAAGCCAGTCGCCTAGCAGCCGTTCAGAAGCTATACGTTCATCCGTGTCTTCAGAATTGGTAGCGTGCACGACAAAGGCAATCATATCCGCCAACTCCATGAGCCAACTTTGGGCCAATTCCCTCCAAGCAGGTCGGTCCTCTCTTGAAATTCTTCCTGCCGATGGCAAGACTAACAGGAAGATATGCAGTGCTTCAGTCATCCATCGGAGAGCCGCCCAAAATGTTTTGAATGTATCCGTGGCGTAGATGACGTCCCAACACAATCTACGGAAGCACAGTGGTAAAGTAGGGTCAGCAACAATAAAAATAAGCGAAATATCAAACTCATCGGCATCCCTTTGCAGCGCATGCATGACCGTTCGTAACAACCTCTTTGCCTCCCCCAACAACTCTTACCGGTAAAGTTCTTGCAAAAGAAGTGTTTTTTCAGCGTGAGGTGTGGCCCACAAGGTGAGAACACATGATGCCATGAGAGGAGACAATTGCCCTGGTATTCGTTCCAATTCCTTGATAGACCTCGCGAATTCTCGTAACAATATGGTCCGTCCCGCGGAAGACTGCATGCGTCTATAGGTTACAGTAAGAATTTCATCTGCCACTCGTCGTTTCTGGTTGTAGATGTAGAAGTTGTTGCTAAGCAAACTTGACCGTTCTGGTTTGTTGCCAAAGGCCGAAAAAGTGGCATAGGCTCTAAGAGCCGCTGCGAGTGTTTCGTTGAGACCACTTGCTTCGGCATCTTCATAGGCACCGCCGCCACTGTTGGGCAATTCGTCCAGGATTTGTTGTTCGCACTGCAAAATATAATCGGGCAGCCATTCTTGCCACGACGTTTCATCCTGGTCGCCAGTACTGGTCTGTGTAGAAGTACATTTGGCAATGTTTCGATCCATGACCAATTCTCCAAAAAACGCATGGGGAATGGAGGGGTGAATGCCCCGGTTGGCGAGACAGTGCAAGATTCTTTGTCTCAACGTCCAAAAATCCGCCGCGTCGGAACTTGGATATTCCATGCTCTGCAAAAAGGCATCGGCCAGCTCTCGCCCCAGAGACGATGCTGCTTGGTCGGGCGGACGGGGCAAAAATGCCAGTGCCGTTTGGCTTTGTTCGGAGGGTCGCTGTGCTGAAAATTGACGTTGTAATCTGGTCAGAAGCTTTTCTATTTTTTCTTCTGTTTCTTTGCGACTCTTACTGGGACGTTGCTTCTGCTGCTGAATTTGTTGCTGTTGGTGTTGCTGATTTTGGTTCTGACTTGTTTGTTGTTGACGCGAATTTTGCTGCTGCTGTGGCGGTGGTGTAGGTTGTTGTGTTTCATTTTGTTTCTCCTGCAATCCACTGCTTTTGGTGGGCGAGGACGCCTTTCCCTTTTTTACATTCTTTACATGCTTTTGTTTCTGCACCGAAGAGGCTGAAGGCAATCTAGCGCCAATCTCACCAGGTGGATCGGCCATGGTATTTTAGA
>ENA-ORBV01004260-ORBV01004260.1-microbial-mat-metagenome-genome-assembly--contig:-NODE-4260-length-27707-cov-6.994716_pt1 | contig 27707 bp, 23 predicted proteins | sample MGYA00237777_ERZ505514 | MGnify/ENA primary metagenome ERZ505514 (study PRJEB26160, sample SAMN06269048) | microbial mat metagenome | isolation source: Oligotrophic lake microbial mat | place...
CCCATCACACTGGTCGTGAACGTGGCGTACGGATCGTGTTGGTAGTGAACTGGTGACGCCGGACACGCGAAATTGAACACAATCTCTGCGTACACGTGCAATGGTTCGCGCACGTCGCCGGCCTGGAAGTGAAAGTGCGGGTCACGTGCTGCATTGGAGAGGTTCGTGAGGTCGCCCGTCATCAGGTTATCAAGGCCAACGACCTCGAAGCCTTCCGCCAACAGGCGATCCACCAAATGGGAGCCGAGAAATCCCGCTGCTCCAGTGACTAATGCTGTTTTTCTTGCCGACCCGAGTCCCATAAATTTGCCAATCGTTGATTTTGAAAACTGCGCTCCCGCTACTCAGCAGCGACGGCTTTCTGATACCATTCATAAAACTTCCGCACGCCCACCTCAACGCTCGTCTTCGGTGCGTAATCGAGAAGGCGTTGAGCCTTGGAAATATCAGCATACGTGTAGCTAACATCGGCATCCATCATCGGTGCCTCCTTCAAGGTGGCGGCACTGCCGGCCAAACGCTCCACGCCCTCCACGAAATCCGCAAGCAAAACCGGCTCACCGCGCCCGAGATTGATCACCTCGTACCCCAAGCGGCGATCACACGCCGCTACAACACCGCTGACGATATCTTCCACGTACGTCCAGTCCCGATGCATCTGCCCGCCGTTGTACAGGGGGACCTCAACGCCGAGCCGGATCGAATCCAGAACTTTGTATGCCATCATGTCAGGACGCCCGCGCGGCCCATACACCGTAAAGAAACGCAGGGCCGTGAAATCGATGCCATGCAAGTGATAATAGGCGTGCCCCAACATTTCCGCGGCGCGCTTACTTGCGGGGTAGGGAGCAAGCGGTCGATCGGCGGCGTCGGTCTCGACGAAAGGCACGACTGTTGAGCGGCCATAGGCACTGCTCGTGCCCGCGAAGGCAAAATTGGGCTTGCCGTGCCGGAGGGCGGCATCCAAGAGATTCAGAGACCCTGTCAGGTTAACGTCGTAGTATAGCCAGGGATCTTCGACGGAGATGCGCACCCCCGCCATCGCCGCGAGATGCGCCACTGACTCAAAGGAATATTGGCTGAAAAGGCGATCCACCAGAGCTCGATCTCGAATGTCGCCTTCCACGAACTCGAACGTAGCCCCAACCTTTTGCGCAGTCGCCGTGACCTCGGCAACGTTCAGCCGCTTCCGCGCTGGGCTATAGTAGTCGTTTAAATTATCGAGCCCTACGACATGGTCTCCACGCTTGAGAAACGCTTCAGAAGTATGAGAGCCGATGAAGCCAGCTGCTCCGGTTACGAGTACGCTCTTAGGCACGGCGCGCGACCGTAGCTTGCGCTAGTCCGCGACGCAACGGTGCTCGTTAGGCGTAATAAGACGGTCCCTAATTTGAATGTTGACGGTACTTGAAGACCCGAAGCACCTCACTTGGGCTGAGAGCGCGCTTGTAGATCAGGAGATCGCCGAGCTCACCAACCATGGGGGTGAGGTCCGGATCTGTCTCGCCGCCAATGAACACAGGCTTTGTCGCGAGCGAGTCAAGCTGTGGCGGAAACAGAGACGTCGCTGCGAGGCCGGTGGGGACGCCGTTTAGGTAGAATCGAACGCGGTCTGCACCCGAGGAGCGACCGTCATAGACCCACGCGAAGTGCTGCCACATACTATTAAGCCAGCCGTCGTTGGATGTCGCGAGGTAGAACGACTTGTCGGCGAGGCCAAGCATCAGTTCTTGTCGGGACTCGGAGCCGGGTGAGGTGCGGATCGAGAGGAAGGGGAAGCTCTCAGACACGGGATCCGACTGTCGAATAACGAGGACTTCTCGGGCGACCGCCGACATTGCTGGTTCACGTTTGATCCAATAGGCAACGGAAAGGCCGTCTGAAAAATTGAAGCTCTCGCTGGGAACCCCTTTGACTGGATTGGTTAACCTGATGCTGGATAACTGTCCCTGGGCAGCGACGTAGACGGGCTCTTTGCCAGCTGAAGCGACCAAGTTGTCGGCAATCGGTAGCGGAGCCAGGTCGGTCAGTTGGGTGATCTTGTTGTTGGCGTCTTTGATGACACTCTCAGGACTGATCCAGGCGCTTAAGCCGTTCATGGGAAAGGCGTTGGGGTCTTTGCGAGCGCAGCGTGCGCCGGAGTAGTGGAGTCGTTGAGCCGTAATGGCATTTTCGCGCGCACCTATGATGACGGGCTGTGACCAGCTCCCTCCTCGTAGTTGCCGTTGGGTGTAAACTGGATTTAGGCAGTCGATGCAGGGGGCGGCGTACGCGGTTGAGTAATCGACAGACCATTCTGCGGCGCCGCCGAAGAGATCGGCGTGCCCGAACTTCCCGTTGCCCGCTGGGATGGCACCGACGAGGGGAATAGCGGTGACGTAACACCCTAGTGCGCCGCCGTAGGTGCAATCGTGCGAGGCAAGCGCCCCGTCTGCCGACGGCACGGTGCTCCCCCACGGATAGGTGCGCTGTTCGCTTCCGCCCCGCGCCGCGTTCTCCCATTCAGCATCCGTGGGCAGCCGGCCCCCATCCCATGCGCAGAAGGCAAAGGCTTCGAACCAATTGAGGCACATCATCGGTCGTGTTTCATTGTCCCCGGCTGCGTCGGTCCACGTTAGGTTTGCACTGCATGTCCCGAGGGCTTCGCGCAGCGCACTCGCCGTTGCCGCCAAGGGCCAGGCTGGCCCGGGGATCCAGCCGGTTCCGGGTATCGCTTCGTGCACCCCCTCAGCAATTGCGGGATGCCCCGCGCTTCGCCAGCCGTCGAAGCTTGTGACGAATTTTCGGAAGCGTCCGACTGTGACTTCGTACTTATCGAGGCTGTATTCGCTGACGGTCGCGGGGGTGAGAGGGTCGTTGCCGCGATTGAAGATCGCGCCCGGAACAACCAGACTTGTGCAGCAACTTTCATTGCCTGAGGGTCCGCAGTTGGTGGGGAGCCCCTCACAGCTCTTGCCAACGCACTGCCCGCCACTGCACACGGAGCTGGCTCCTGAACACGTTTCGACCGGCACCGCCGCGCCCCCCGAAGTTCCACAACGCAGCACGCTGGCGTCCTGACAAACCAAGTCCCCAACGCCTCTTCCAACACACGCGGTGGTGGTGAGAGGGGGCGCTCCACCGGTGCCACCACCGCCCGACCCGCCTGCCCCAGGCGTCCCGCCTACCGAAATCGCAGGCGCACCAGCGTTTCCTCCGGTGCTTGGAGTGCCGCCAATCCCCGCTAATCCTGGAGTTGCTCCGCCCGAACCACCGCCGGAAGTGGGCGTGCCACCAACACCAGATGGGCTCCCCCCGACCCCCGCGCAGGTGTAGGTCTCGACACAATTCGAAAACTTTTTCTCACAACCACAGATCCCTGCCACCAGTGCCAACCCCAGCCACTTAAGTCCTAATCCTATGCGCATTTGAGACCCGTCTTCCACTGATTCACGCGTGGGCAATAGCAGGCGGCCACACTCGGAGCAACCGAAGGGTAGGGAGCAACAGAGAGTACAGGATGGCTGGACCCTAGGGTCAGGTTACCTTGGGAGCGCGGGCGCCTTCAACAACGCCTTTGCATCGATCCCACTCGACTCAAAGAACTCCTGAGCCAGCTCGTTGGTGCCTTCCACGAGTTCTTTCGGGGTGCCGCTGGCCACCAGTTGGCCTTTTGAGAGGATCTGGATTTGGTCGGCAATTCTGAGGGCGCCGGCCATGTCGTGGCTGATCACGATACTGGTGACGCCGAAGCGATCCCGCGTTTCGACAATCAAGCGGTCGACGAGGCGCGAGCTGATGGGGTCGAGGCCGCTCGTGGGCTCATCATACATCAGGACTTCGGGCTCGAGCATGAGGGCGCGCGCTAGGCCGACGCGTTTGCGCATGCCGCCGGAAAGCTGGCTCGGGAAGCGTTTCTCAATGTCGACCAGATCGAGGAGCTTCAGTTTCTCAATCACACGCTCGCGGATTTCTTTCTCTTTGAGCTTAGTGTGCTCTCGCAGCGGAAACGCCACGTTATCCAGCACATTCATCGAATCCAAGAGTGCCGAATATTGAAACACCATGCCGAATTTTGTGCGAACTTTGGTCATTTCGCGTTCGTTCATGGGCACGATATCCATGCCGTTAACTAGAATCGAGCCGGTAGTCGGCTTCTCAAGGCCGATCAGGATTTTGAGTAGCGTTGTTTTTCCCGCTCCCGAGCCACCGATGATGACGACGATCTCTCCACGTCCGATGCTCATGTCGATGTTGGCGAGCGCCTCGAAGTCTCCGTAGCGTTTGCCGAGGCCCTGGACGAGCAGGTGGGGTGCGTGGCTCGCATCCTCTGCGCCGCTTGGGGCCGTGCTGGCGGGTGGGTTGGGGGAGTCCGGCATGGGAAGCGGGCCGCAGCATAGAACTGCAGGGGGAATGCACAAGACACGCCAGAAAGAGGCGAAGGCTTGACTATCGCCCCTCAAAGGTGCGCTAAGTTTCGCCCATGACTGATGAGCATCTGGCGGCATTGATTGCTGAGGCTGGCGCAAAGAAAGGCGCCGAAGGTTGGATGGAGCTGCCTGAGGGGCGCCACATCACGCTGTATGTTTCGGCGAAGGGCACTGGGATGTCGGTGAGCCGCATTGGCGCGCTCCGGGCCAACGGCGCGCTCGTTCGCCTGCGAACCGTGAAAGATGAGATCTACGTGTTGGCGCTGGAAGATATCTACGCGGGCTCAGTGGATGCGCCCCAGCAGAGTGCGCGCAAAGCCGGCTTCGTGTGATTCGACTGGGTAAGCAATGGCTCCATTCGATGATATTCTGACGCTAGGCGGCCACAGCTTTAGCTCGCGCCTGTTTATCGGCACGGGCAAGTACAAAGATGTTGCTGAGACAGAAGCCGCGCTGATTGCTTCCGGCGCGGAAGTCGTAACGGTGGCGTTGCGTCGTGTCGATTTGAAGGACCAATCGCAGGGTTCCTTGATGGGCCTCTTGCGAAGCGGGCGCTGGACGATCTTGCCGAACACCGCTGGCTGCTACACGGCGGATGATGCGGTGCGAACGTTGCGTTTAGCGCGTGAATTGGGCATCGCCGAGCTGGTCAAGCTGGAGGTGATTGGAGATCCGAAAACGCTGTATCCAGACAACGAAGCCACGTTGGAAGCCGCCAAGCTGCTCGTGAAGGAGGGCTTCACGGTGCTGCCGTATTGTTCGGACGATCCGATTATTTGTCGGAAGCTGGAGGATGCGGGCTGTGCGGCGGTGATGCCTTTGGCGGCTCCGATCGGCTCGGGCCTAGGCATCCGGAATCCGCACAATCTACGCTTGATTCTTGAGAACGCAAAGGTGCCCGTGATCGTGGATGCGGGCGTTGGAACCGCGAGTGATGCGGCGATTGCCATGGAGCTGGGCGCGCATGGCGTCTTGCTGAATACCGCGGTGGCGCACGCCAAGAAGCCGGTGCTGATGGCAGAGGCGATGCGCGAGGCTGTGAGTGCGGGGCGGAAAGCGTTCTTAGCTGGGCGCATGCCAGCACAGGCTTACGCCAATGCCTCGAGCCCGAGCTCAGGGCTGATCGAGTAACGTGTCTGCGAACGGCGTATCGCCTGCTGGGGCCTCTGTGGCGCAGCGCTTCACGCCCTATCAGCGGCGTTTGTTGGTCTTTTTGGGTGTGGCCAATTTCTTTGAAGGCTACGATCATTACGCGTTTGCGATGGTGTTGCCGAATCTGCGCGCCGATATGGGGCTCGGCGAAACGGGCGGCGGGCTGCTATCAGCCTTCATCAATCTGGGCACCGTGATCGCGTATCTCTTCGTGCGCAGGGCGGACCGCTGGGGCAGGCGACGCGTGCTCACGGTCACCATCCTGGGCTATACGTTGTTCACGGTGCTATCGGGCCTCGCTCCTGATGTTTATTCGTTTGCGCTGTTTCAGATGGTGGGGAGGATCTTCCTGATCGGTGAGTGGGCCACGAGCATGGTGGTGGCGGCTGAGGAATTTCCAGCTGAGCGGCGCGGAACGGCGATGGGCATTCTGGTGGCCATGTCTTCACTGGGTTCGGTGGTGTGCGGCGGTGTTGCGCCACTGCTCTTGAATACTGCCTATGGCTGGCGTTCGGTGTATTTTGTGGGCATTGTGCCGCTTTTATTGATTGCGTACGCACGCCGCGGGCTGCGTGAAACGCAGCGTTTTAGCGAATCGACAGCCGACCAACGCTCGCATTCTTTGTGGGATATTTGGCGCACGCCCTATCGTCGACGGGTGCTTCAGCTGGGCTTGATTTGGTTCCTTTCGTACCTTTGCACCAACAACGCCGTCGTCTTCTGGAAAGAGTTCGCGCTGGCCGAGCGGGGCATGACAGACGCTCAGGTCGGGAAGGTGATCACGATCGCGGCCGTGGTGGCGATGCCACTCGTGTTTCTCGCGGGCAGCCTGCTGGATCGCGTGGGGCGCCGGAGAGGCGCTAGCGTGATTTTTGCCCTGACTTCGATCGGGGTTTTCGGCGGCTACACCTTGCATGGAACGTGGCCGCTGACGGCGTGTGTGGCGCTGGCAATTTTTGGAGTGAGCGCGGTCTTGCCCGTCTTGAATGCTTTCACAACGGAGCTTTTTCCCACCGAATATCGGGGTATCGCGTATGCTTGGTCGAACAATCTCTTGGGGCGTATCGGCTACGTGCTTTCGCCGGCAGCCTTGGGCGCGCTGGCTTCGGAATGGGGATGGGGGCATGCCATCCGCTCGACGGCAATTTTCCCCCTGATCGCGCTCTTTCTGATTCTGCTTTGGATGCCGGAAACCAAGGCGCGTGAGCTGGAACAAACCGCGGCGTTGGAGCGTTAACGGGCGTTGAGCGTTAACGAGAGCTGCATGCAGGATCCAGAAAGTCTCCCCCCGCCGAGTATGGCCGAGCCGAGCGTAAAAGATCGGCTGCTGTTTGACGTGCCCGCCGCTGTCTACATTGCGTTGGTGTTTATCGGGGCATCGATCCCTTGGGCACCCCGCCTCGGTGTGCCGCTGCTCTCGATGGATAAGATGCAGCACCTGCTGGCGTTTGGCGGCATGCAGCTCCTGCTACACCGAGCCGTTCAGCATCGGTTCATGTTCAGTAGCTCACCGAAGACGCTGCTCGTCACCGCGTTGGCCAGCACGAGCTTCGGTGCCCTGATAGAGCTCTGGCAAACGGCGTTGCCGTATCGCTCGGGTGACTGGGCAGATCTGCTGGCGGACACGATCGGTGTGGCGTTGGCGTGTGTGTTGATTAGAGTCTTTGGATGGCAGCGTCGTTCTCAGCCTGAAAGCCCATGAGCTGGCAGCGTCGTTCTTAGCCGAAAAGCCCATGAAACAATGGGAAAGCCTGCGACTGATCGCGATCACCGATGTTGAGCGTTTCGGTGTCGCGGAAACGCTGGTTCGAACCGAGCAGTTGTTGGCTCTCTGCCGCCCCGGCACGGTTGGGATTCAGTTGCGCGACCACAATCTTCCGCTCCGCCAACGGCTGGCACTCGGTCGGGAGTTGCGCCGCCTAACCGAAGAGCAGAAGCAAGCCCTGTTCGTCAACGACCGTCTCGATCTGGCTCTGTTGCTGGGAGCGGACGGCGTGCATCTCGGGGAGCGGAGTGTGGGCCTCGAGGAGGCAAGGCTTGCCTTCGGCCAAGGCCGCGAGGATGCGAGGCTTGCCTTCGGCGTAGACTCTGGGTCTCCGCAGGGCCGCGCGCCCAGCTTCTGGTCGTGTTCTGCTCACGGGCTCAATGCGCTTGAAGCGGGACCTTCCGCCTGGCTGCTCTCGCCAATTCTTGATGAACGCAAGGGCCGCGCTCCGTTAGGTTTGGAAGCACTCACACGCGGTCGAGCGGAACTCACACGCTTTAGTGTTCGACCGAAGCTGTTCGCGCTGGGTGGTGTCCGCGCGGGAAGTGCGGCCGAGTGCCTGCGTGCGGGAGCGGATGGCGTGGCCGCCATCGGTGCTGTGTGGGCAGGCAGACTCGAGCCTTTGCTGGAAGAACTGGCGCTTCTTCGCTGAGAGGCGCCAGCCTCTGCTTAGACGCGGAAGTTACTGCTGCGGCGCGGCCCCAGGTAGCGGTGGGATGCAGCCTCCGGCCATGCACTGATTGCCTGGAATACAGTCGTTATTCGACTGACACGGCCAAGCGCATTTGCCAACCTGCGTATTGCAACGATGCGTGAGACATTGCGCATCCGACGTGCACGCTAAGGCCATGGGAGAAGGCTGGGACAGGGGCGCACTCGGTGCCGCGGAAGGCGTCGGCTGAGGCTGTTGGCCATAACCAGGCTGCGGCTGCTGACCATAGCCAGGCTGCGGCTGTTGGCCATAACCAGGTTGTGGCTGTTGGCCATAGCCAGGCTGCGTCTGTTGACCGTAACCAGGCTGCGGCTGTTGGCCATAACCAGGTTGTGGTTGTTGAGCGTAACCAGGTTGGTAACCACCCTGTTGCGGCGGCGGCTGCTCTTCATTCTTCTTGCAGGCAGAAAGGGCGAGTGCCGGAAATAGACCAACAATAAGGGAAGCTTTGAGGCGCATTGATTTCTCCGTCGAAGGCTCCTTTCAGTAGTGGGCCCAGCCTGCTCGGTCAACTCGCCTCTAATTCCCCTAGCTTGAGTGCTTTTTTGGGTGAGGCGCACTGGAGATTCGGCGCCAAAACCGGCGCAAGCCGGCGCGCCGCAGCGCTCCGAGACGTGTCCGCGAGCTCTATCTCAACATCGGACACCAGATAGTAAGCATGCTTACTATCTTCCATGGAACGAAAAAGGCAGCTCCCCGGGCACGGCTGCGGCGCGGGTAGACCAGTGCTGGCTCTGGGTGGTTGTGCGACATGTCCACCCCCTGGCGTAAGGCCGCTCGATTGGCCTCAAAACGGTGTTCAGGTTGAATCGGATAAAGCCCAGGCACATCGGTCCGTTCGTAATCCATGAAGCTCGTCGCGCTTGCCGCAATTGAAGTTGGCGCATCCGCTTCGTGGCGCGCACACTTAACAGAGCAGACTCAAGAGATGGCTCGAGCAGCAAAGAGCGGTAAGTTGGCTAGCCCCGAGCCACGCCGACTCTCGCGCACTCTCGCACTTGGGTTGGCGCTGACGGCTATGTTCGCCGGCGTGCTGTCGGCACGCAGCGTGCGCGCCGAGGAGCCAGCGCGCGTCGATCTGAGGCTCTTCGTGGACGACGACGACGACGATGATGATGGCATTGCCGATGGGCAGTCCACCACATTGAGTTTGCGGGCGACCACTGATGTGAGGTGGTTAACTAGTCGCGATCAATCGGCGAAGACCATTTTGGAGCCCTCGGTGCGTTTGATTGCGGGTACCACCCCCTTGGCGTTTGAACAAACTCCTTCGAGTGGTGTTCGGCTGGGGATTCAAGCCCTGAAGCCAGGTGTGGCAGACCTGGAGATTGAAGGGGTGACCTTGCGAACGAGCGCGATTCAGGTGATGGCGTTAGATGCCTCTGGAGCTTCGGTGGATCTGGCGACCTCTCATGTTGCGCTGGCACGGGGCCTGCCTACGTTGCTGAACGCCTCAATCTCAGGCAAAAACACCGATCCAGAAACGTTCCGTTGGCTTCTGGTGGGGAGCGCACGCGAGCTGCCGCCCTTCATTACACTGGTTTCGTTGCGCCCCAATGGGAACGCCCTTGCAGCGTTGGAGCAAGTGCCGCTCTCGCCCACACGCTGCCCGGTGTCAATTCCCGAAGGCCTCGCTTGCCAGGCAACCGAACCGATTCGCGCCGTCTGGGACGCATTGGAAGCGAGCCATCCGGCACTCCAGAATCGCGCGCTCCGTGCCGAAGTGGGCGGAAGAATCAGCGTGTTTGTTGGCGGCGAAAAGGCTGCCTCCGTGCGCGTCGGGGGCCCGAGGGCGAGCGCACTCGGCCCGCTCGGGCGGCACCGTGCGAACGTACGCGTGCGGCTGATTCGAGAGTCGCGCGGCGGCGCCCCGCCTCTCGGGGATAGTGATGCAAGTGCGCTCCAGATCGTCAGAAGTGAGCTGGCAGCGGCGACGGCGCTCTGGGGGCAGTGCGGGATCCAGTTGGCAGTCCCGGGCCAGGAGGATGTGAAGCTGGTAGACCCGCCGATCCGCAGCCTGCTCGCTGTAGGCTGTGAGTTGGGCGCGCCCGCAAGCGGCGGCGAAATCCACTTCACCGCGGATAAGCGACCCATTGCTTTCAAAACCCAACCAGGCCAAACACCCGCAGTCGTCGCGCAAAGCTTGTCAAAAACGCTTTCGGACGCGGGCTTCCAAACTCAGCTGAGTCCGAATGCTGCGATCTCCAATGGCGCCCTGCGCACTGTCGATCTGCTGGTGAAGAACAGGAACGGTGAGCCCGTTGAGATTGGCACTTTAGCAAAGCAGCCGTTGAGCACGGATCCGAGCCTCAGCGTGTGTTTGGGTGATGTCGATCTGGGAAACGGCCTCCGGCACTTCAATGACTTCAACGCAAGCGCAGGAACGCTCGACGAACGCTCCATCATTCGGGCCTACGATGATGGGGACCCCACGACCATCGACGTGTACGTGGTGCCATCCTTTGCATCGTCCGGCCGCATCGGGGAATCCTTCATTCTGGGGGACGGTGCTAGCATTCAGAATGTCGTGATCGTGGATCGCGCGGGTATCCAGGCGGGCCCACGCTCCTTCGCGCTTGCCCACGAGTTGGGGCACATTTTTCTCGATATGCCAGGACACCCCGATGATTTCGGCGTGGATAAAACGACGAGCTTGATGGACGCGGACGCCTCGGATCCCACGATTTTTGGACCACGCCAGCTTTCCCTCGCCGAGTGCGAACGTGCGCTTGAGCAGAGTGGCCCAACAGCAGCGGTGCCGTTGCTCACACCCTGGCCGCTCTTCGAACCCGGCGTTGCAGCGACTGTCAGCGCAACGAAATAACAGAGAGTTCTGTCCCGCCCGCGTAGCCGTAGCTCACGTAGGAATCAAAACCACTCACCAAGAGACCCACAGGTGTATCGGCTTCGAGCACGTGCACGCCATCGCTCTGGTTGCCCGGGCAAACTAGGGGCTTGCTCGTCGCTGCTGCCACGTTCGAACCCGGGCAGACCCCCGTTGTACTCTTTTCGTCGATCTGAGGAAAACTCAGTTGGCAAGTATAAACGACGAGATTCGACGACGGGATGAGCACGTCCGGCGAATCGATCCCGAGCGCGATTCCCAAGCCGCTGGGCATCGCTTGCACCAAGCCATCCGCTGACGCCGACTGACAGCCAGCGATGAGCTCAATCGGTTGGCGATCTAGCGCAATTTTCGCATCGGTTGGGGCGACGATCTGAGCAAAATCGAAGCTGTATTTGTCCGGCGTGAGAAATACGTACGATGCGCGAAATTGTTCGGTCGGAGGCACAATCACGAAACTTGGATCGCCGCCTGGTTCGCCGTTCGGAATGCCAGCTGCTTCGGCGCTCGGAGAAAACGCCGCAAGCATCACCGGCAGATTGCTCTGTAAGACAAAGTTCCTCGTCGCGCTGATATCGACAAAGTCACCGCGCGCTTTGAGCCGAATGTTGCCTGGGCCATCGGGTGGGAGGGTCGTGGTGATGTCTGCGCCGCGCTCATCCACCGCGACAACCCGAAACACCTCTGGCTGGGCGACTTCTTCGACGGCAGCCCCAGCATTCTTCAACGCCCGCGAGCGGTTGGGCGATACAGCCGCGACAAAGCTGGTGCCCGCGGTGCGAATCGGGTCCAGCTGCTCTTCGAGATGGTCGGCGCAGCAACGTCGCGATGACAACGTATCGAAGAACGGCACATCAGCCGCTTCGCTGCCGCTGAACACCACCAGCGGGCCGTCGGCACTGATGATGGATCCAGTAAAATCAGCTCCAAATTGGCCAGTTTCCAGGTTGAGCACGTCGAACGGTTGGAGGGTGTGTTCCACCACTCCACCGATCGGGGTGTCAGCAACAGGGCCGCCGGGAACGATGCGAGCCGTTGTTTTGATCTTCACACGCGTGTTCGGTCGAGTTCCGACCAGCGTGAGGAAGGAACGTAGATTGACCGGTTGGTCAGGATCAAAATTGGTATTGCGATCCTCCGAAGATCCGATCGTCTGCGGCCAGCCGAGCGCGACATAGGAATCTACGAGTGTACCGGCCGTGTCGGTCATGGACAGGGACTCGACGGGCTTCAGCAGCGAAGCATCGTTGGAGAAAACGTCCACATTCTCGAGTGGATTGAATTGATAGGCGACGACGGGAAAGTTTGAAGTGATGCGATAGGCATGTCGAGTCAAGGCCGTGTGGGTGCCCGTATCGTATTCGCCTGGCGCTGAACCATCGACCTCGCGCGGCCCCAGCTTAAAGACGAAAAGATTCATGGGCGAGATCTTGGTCTCCACGACCCGCACCGGGTTCCCTGCGGTTCCGATCTCCGAATCATCTCGAAATACGCTGACGGTTGCCGAAACATCGGGCTGAAGGTTGCTCACAACGACCGCAAATTGTTGAGCGGCGGCGTTGGCGATGCGGTCCACGTTGCGGCTCTTGATGTTGGCGTTGTCGAGATCCACGCCCCAATATTCGCAACCGACATTGCTGCGGCGTTGAGCTGACACCGCACATAGCGCAGAGCACGCTCCGTTTCGGCAGGCGTTGCCCGCGGTCGTGTCGCACGTCTCTGAAACAGCGAACGCTTCGCCATCGGCTTGGCAACGCACCGCGTTTTGGCCATCGCACTTGCGTTCGTCGGGAATGCAGGTTCTACAGGCACGCAGGGTTGGGGCACACATTTTGCCCTGGCTGGCGCAGTCTTCTGCCTGGGCCCAGCTGCCTGAATCTCGGGGACCGCCACAGACTTCCAACCGACCAGAAAAGCAACGCTTCTCCCCCACCGTGCAAGTTGGCGGCGAGGGAATCCTGGAACCAAGCCAGCGATCGGAACGATCAAAATCGCAACTCGCTCCGATCCCGATGAACCCAACGAGAATCACTTTTTTCGCGGCGTTCACTGCGAGAGCCCTCTACGGCGTAAAACGTCCCTGCACTACGTCGACGGCGTACGCGGTCCACGCCCGTGGCGAAAGCTGGCCGTAGCTGAGTGAGCCGTACTGAAAATTATCAATCCGAGCACTGGAAACCTTCAGCGTGATGCTTCCAGGAACAAGTCCAAGATCACTTGAGAGCGTGCTGAGCACGGGCAACTCAACGGCTCTCTTACCTCGCGGGAGCACGATCCTCCAATTGACGAGGCCAGCACCGCTTGAGATGTCCACCACCACCAAATCCACCTCCGCTCCACCACTCGCCCAATCGACAGACAACATCCTGCCATCCCAGGTTACGTTGGGGGCAGGGCTTGTCAGCTTCGGGATCTGCACGAATTGATCCAATGCGAGAACCTGCCCCGAGAGGGTTGTCTTGCCGAGCGCCCCTCTTGAACGCGGAACACCGCCACTTTCGCCTGTGTAAGCGCTAGCGCCAGCCACATAAACAGCATCGCTCAGGGCGGCGACCAACGGCGGGAGCCCAACGATGTCGAGCGCCTCCACGGCCGGATAGAGGGTCTTCCGTTGTGCACCCGGCAAGATGACATAGCCCTGATCCGCGATGCCGACGGCGACGCTCAAATCGAGGCGATTCGGGCCACGTGCGGTCAGCTCCGGGCCGGTAACTTGTACGCGGATGCTTTGATCGAGAGGGAGATTGATCTGGAGGAATACGTCTTCTTTAGTGCGCTCCGGATCGACCTTGACGCCCGGGGTAATTCCCATGACATAAGGAATAAAGATCGGCGGGCTCACCGTGCGATTCTCGAGTCCCGCGAGCGCATACAGCGTGAGCGTATCTGGGTAGCTCCGAAGCGAGAAGCGATAACCGGAGTTTGTTCTGTCCGACGGGGTGACAGCATCGTAGGTTTCAGGCAAAACAAAGGGGCTGGTGGGGTCGTTGGCGAGCGGGAAAACGTAGGCCACGAAGTGCTCGTCTGGCGTCTTGGGCGGCGGCACGTTGTTCCAGCCGCCCGCTTGAAATTCACGAATATCAGGCCAAATGAGCTCACCCTCCACGCTTTCGGTGGTGATCGAAGCCCCACCGGTGAGCCGCGTGGCACCGGGATTGCCACAAGCCGGAGAGAGCACCGGATCGAGGTACACGGTGGCCGTTTCAACTGGGATATCCACCAGTGTGATCGGCTGATAACAGCGTGTCACTACAGTCAACGTTTGAGGCGTTGCGAGCTCAGCGCCTTCCAAGCTCACCCTTCCGGCGGCATCCACCTGTTTGACGACACTGCCGTTGCCGCCAACGACGACGGCGCCGCTCAGGGGCTTACCGCTGTTGCGGTCGAAGACGAGCACCTCCAACTTGCCGTTGATCGCATTTCCGCTCAGGCCCCCGCGGAAGTTATTTTTGCTATCTGAGTAAGCGTAGGCGTCGGCCACATCCACTTGGACTCCATCGGCGGTTTGCACGCGGACGGGCTTCGCGCCGGACGTGCCTCTCGGCGCGGTGCACACAATCTCTTCAGGGCTGAGTGCGCGGAGTGAAGTGCAGGCCTGGAGATCGACGTAAACCTGGGTGGTGTTATCCCAGAGGGTGCCTTTTCCGTTGACGCGGACTTCGGTGCCTCCGGCAGTGGGCCCAACCGCCGGTGTTACGAAGAAGCTGTCGAAGTGATAGCCACCGAGCAGCGTCCGACGCGAGGCGAAGTCCGTTCCATTCTGGGTGGTGACGTCAATGGCACCTGGGGTACCAGGCGGGATCACGATCTGCAGCCGTTTAGAATCGACGGGCTGAATACTTGCCGTGGGCAGCTCCTGATCGCCAAAGAAAACCCGTGCTCCAGGCGTGAAGCCGTTGCCGCGTAGAATGGCAAGCTGCCCGCCCGAGAACGCGCCATGATTGGGCTGAACGGCCAGCAGAGCGAGCGCATCGGTACTGATCGCCATGGGATCGGCCGTGCCGGCACCGAGATCGATCGCTGAAGGCACGGGGACGGGGGCCTCAGGCTGGCTGCCACGTTGATCGACAGAGATTTTTGGCATGCACGCGCCAAGCAGCACCGAAATGATGAGCCACGCGCGCTGTGCTTTGACGTTGGTTTGCAGCATTTCCGGCCTTGCTTAGGCTAGAGCGACACCGCGGCTGCCGCAACGTGATGCTGAGAGGTTTCTCGAAGTTCGACACCGGCATCAACCAATGTTTGTGCCAAGCGCAGGGCTATCTGGCGACGCGTGCGGCGCCCATCGCTCGGCCCGACACAGCCGGGACAACCCGTTTGGCAGGAGCAGCCTTCAATCAGATCCTTCGCGCGCCCCAGCAATTCCACCGCACGTTCATAAATCCGCGGGGCCAAACCCACTCCGCCCGGATGGGCATCGAACAGAAAAATTGTCGGATCGTGCTGGCCTGTTTGGCCTGTGTGAGGGTTTCTGCCTGGTGCCAGGCTGTAAACTCGAGCCTGGCCGACGACACCTGTTCCTGAAAGTGGCTCAGCCAGTGCCTCTTCGCCGCCATCGCCTAAAGTCTGCCCGATATCGCGCGGATCGCACATCAGAGCCAAGGTGGCCACAGTTTCGAGTGCGGCTCCCAACCCACGGAGCCCGTCGATCACGTCCGGGCGCTCCCGCCCCATACCGACTATCAGGCTTTCGGGCACCGTTAGCCAGAAGCTGGTGGTGTGCATCTGCATCTCTGGCAAAAACACTTCGCCATACCCGGCGTTCTCATGCGTGAAGAATTTAACCTTCTTATACCCGGTTACTTTCTCTTCAACCTTCACGTCTCCCAAACCGAGCCGAGCGCGCCCGAGGTGCGAAGTGCGGCTCTCTTCGATCACCAGCACCGTGCGATAGGTGAGGGCTGTCGTAAAATAATCGGGCTTGACCTTCGTGACGTACGCTTTGTGGTTTTCGAAATCTAAGCGCTCAACCTGATACTGTTCGGCATCGTGTTGGTAGATCGCCTGCTCATGCAGCATGGTGTGGGCTGCGCGATAATCGAGCTCTGCTAGCGTTTTATCGGTCGCTGTATCGATAATGACGAAATTATCCCAGCCGATATTGCGCAGCGAGACGCTGCTGGCAGGGAATGCCTCGCCCGCCCAGAAATAGCGGCCTTTTGCGGCGTGCACCAAACCGTGACCTGCCAAATAATCGAGCGCATCGCGCGTGCCATCGGTGCCCAACGAAAGATAACTCTCGCCGGCGGCAACCAGTGGAGAAGCAGGCTTGTCGCCTTTCGCCGAAAGCTCAAACGGCGCTTCAAAGGTGGCGCACTTCAAGTGTGAGATCACAATCTCCACGTTAGACGGATCGATGCGCGCTTCCTCGGCGGAGGCTTTGAGCAAATACTCCGGATCTTGTGCCAAGTATTGGTCCAAACCTCCACTGCCACACACCAAGACCGCGATACTCTTCTCACCCCGGCGCCCAGCTCGCCCAAAGCGCTGCCAAAGGCCCGCCACCGATCCCGGATAACCTGCGCAGATCACCGCCTGCAGATCTCCAATATCAATGCCCAACTCCAGGGCGTTCGTCGCCACCACGCACAAGATTTCACCTTCGCGTAGACCGCGTTCGATTTCCCGACGGGCTTTCGGCAAGTAGCCCCCGCGGTAAGCCTTGATCGACTCCGGCCCAGCGACCTCGCTGCACTGATCGCGCAGATATTTGAGCATGATCTCCACGGAATTGCGTGATGGCCCAAACACGATACTGGGCACGCGGGCGCGCACTAAATCGGCGGCGAGGCTCACCGAATGGTGCAAGGAGCTGCCTCGGATCCCGAGCTCTTCGTTCACGATCGGGGGGTTGTAAAGAAAAAACTCGCGTGCCGTGCGCGGAGCTCCCGAGCGATCGACGAGCTCAATACTAGCGGGCTCAACGCCCAACAGCCGCGCCGCGTGTTCGCGCGGATTGCCAATGGTGGCGGTTGCAGCGATGAACCTAGGATTGCTGCCATGGAACCGTGCAATGCGCTGCAAACGGGCAATCACGTGCGCCATGTGCGAACCAAAAATCCCGCGATACGTGTGCAGCTCGTCCAAAACGACGTACTTTAAGCCGCGAAATAAGCTCGACCAACGTGCATGGTTGGGCAAAATCCCCGAGTGGAGCATGTCCGGGTTCGTGAGGATGATCCGTGCTCGCTCGCGGGCGACACGCCGTGCATCCCCGGGTGTGTCACCGTCGAAGACAGTTGCAGGTGTGCTCATTCCCGCCTCGGCCATAAAGCCCCGAAGCCCATGTTCTTGGTCGCGGGAGAGCGCTTTGGTCGGATACAAGTAGAGCGCCGTAGCGCTCGGATCCCGAATCAGGGCATCGAGCACCGGTAAATGAAAACAGTAGCTCTTGCCGCTCGCAGTGGGCGTCGCCACAACGACGTTCCGCCCCGCGAGCGCCGCCTCGACCGCCTGGCTTTGATGGGAATACAGATCGCGGATCCCGCGTTTGGCCAGAGCCTGCATCAAGGCGGGCGCCAAGCCGGAAGGGGCAGGGCTCATGCGCGGATCTTCCGCTTCAATACGGCGCTGTGCCGCAAAACACTCTTGAATTTGGCCGGATTCGCCCCATGCCTGAAGCACGCTTTCGATGCCGACCGACTTGGCCCAAGGTGCCGCGCCCATCCGGAAGACTAAACAGATGTGCGGTAGTTTGTAAAGCAGAGGCTTTGGCGTAAAGGTGAGCCACTCGATGTCCGACCAGCCCATTCCCGTGATGCCAGCGGCCACCCCCGCCTGGCATGGCCGCCCCACCTTCGTGTTCTTTGGGGTGGTTTCTGCCATTTCTTTGGCTCTCGATGTGCTCTCCAAGGCCTGGGCGGAGATCACTCTCACGAGCCGAACACCCTTCGATCCACCGTACACGCTGGTGGCGGATCACCTCGCCTTCAGCCTCGCTTATAATCGGGGCGGGGCCTGGGGGTTGCTTCAAGATGCTAGCGAATCGGTGCGCCGTCCGTTTTTCTTGCTCGTGAGTTTGCTGGCGATAGCGTTCATTGTTTCTCTCTACGGGCGCCTGGCTCCGCGCCAATGGGCCTTGAAGTGGGGGCTTCCGCTGGTTCTTGGGGGCGCCTTGGGTAATTTGTCCGACCGGATCACACGCGGCAGTGTGGTTGATTTCATCGATTATCAAGCGGCGTGGGTCGAAACGATGAATCGGATGATTGCCAAGCTCTACTCGGGCTGGGGGCTCACCGATCATTGGCCCACGTTCAACGTGGCGGATATTTCGATCTGCATCGGAGTCGGGCTGATGGCCGTAGACATGTTAACGTCTCATCGGCTGCCGGTTCACAGCGAGCCGGAGAGTGGCCTGGCGTCGGATGGTCCAGTAGCTGCTTCGAGCACGGATAGTCCGGCGCCGTAGCTCGGTTGGGCGCATGATGCAGGGCCGATTGTTCACGCTCTTCGACACCGGCTTCCCGAGCTATTTCGTCCTTTTGCTGTTGGGGTTTGTGTTTGCCACGGCCATGGGCGCACTCTGGGCGCGACGCCTGGGACACAACCCAGATGTCATCGTCGATCTCGGGGTAGCGATGTTGATAGCTGGCGTGGTGGGCGCGCGGCTTTTGCACGTTATCGCCGATGGTCATTTCATGGATTACGTCCACTTGTGCACGGATCCCAGCAAAGTGGATTGGCTAGTCACCGAGCAGCAGTGTGTGGCTGCCGATTACGGCGGGATCTGGGATGCAGCGAGGAAAGTCTGTCACCCCGCAGAGCGAGACTGCTTTCGCTGGGCAGAATTCTGGGCGGGCGGCTTGACGTATTATGGGGGCTTCATCGGCGCCTCACTCTGGGCCGTGCGGCAATTGCGTGTGGATCGGTTTCCGTTCTGGCGTGCCGCCGACATGGCAGGCCTGGTGGTGCCAATCGGCCTCGGTTTTGGGCGCATGGGTTGCCTCTTGGCAGGTTGCTGTTTTGGCCGCCCAACGCCGTTAGCGCCCGGTTTGAGCTTTCCCTCGAACAGCCCAGCCAGTGAAGCACAGTTCAAGGTGGGTCTCTTGAAGTCGCCGCTGGAGCCTTCGCTCGCTGTGCACCCAACTCAAGTCTACGAATCTCTGGGCTGCCTGCTCATCGCCGCCTTGTTGATTCTCTATTGGCACGGACGCAAACGTTACGATGGGCATGTATTTGTGATGTTTGTGTCACTCTATGCAGCGCTTCGCTTCGTGTTGGAGTTTTGGCGAGATGATGAGCGAGGTGGGTTCCTTGGCCTCAGCACTTCACAGCTGATCGGGGTGGCGATGCTCGGGTTGGCGGCAGCTCTGCATGCGCGATTGCGGCCACGGCTCAGTGCCGCGTAGACTAGTGAAATGAGAGGTTCCGAGGCAGCCGTCAGAGCCGTCCTGGTTTGGGGCGCGATAGCAATCTCAGCGTGCTCCGCAACACGGGAAGAGAAGCCGCCGTACCTCGCAGCCTGTGGCAATGCGGGAGCGAGCTGCGTACTGGGAATCGTGCGTAGCTCGAAAGGAACCCCGAGCGACGCCACGGGGGGCAGGGGTGCGGGCGGGGGTGCAGGCGGTCAGCCCACTCAGCCTGGAACGCCGGGCAAAGCGGTGTCTGTCTCCGGGAAGATGGATCTCTATCGTGACGAGCAGTTCAGCGCGAAGGCGGGCTTCGCTGAGCCGGTGACGATTACAGCAGACGGTCCCCTCGGCAGCCGGGTGAGCACGCTCTACCTCGGAAACGGGGTCTTCACGTTGGAGGTGAAGGAGACCACCGAGAATTGGTTCAGCGCGAAAGCCGAGGGCGGGCAGGATGAGGTGACAACCCTTTGGGCGTTCAACACCCAAGCCAGCAAGACCACGAATATCGTTCTTTCCCGCTCAACCGCCATCGACTCGATATTTAGCTTCGCTCGAAGCCCGATACCGCGCAGCGCAACGGCTGCCCACGTCGTGATCAACGTGGTGGATGCCAATGGTTTGCCGTTAGCTGGGGTTGCCGTGAGCGCCCCCGCGGACAGCTTCGTCGCGTATGCCAGCGGTTTGACCTGGGCCAGCACGATCACGGAAACCACCGCGCTCGGTCGCGCATTTGTGGGGAATCTTGCGGCGCCTACAGCTGGCTTTCGTGACGTGTCGCTGACGCTGTCGGGAACGCTGGTGCGCGCGCTTGCGGTGCGCCTTTCCGGTGGTGCCGTGAGTATCGTGACCGTGCGACCCTAACGTGCGCGATCCGTGTGCGATCCCTTAGCGAGCAGGTGTTTCCGGGCCGCGCTGGGAGAGTGCTGCGTCGGCTTCGCGAAATAGGCCAGCTAAAGAACGTACAAACGCCGCCAACCAGGGGTTTTGATCCAATTCCCGATTGAGCGCGGCGCCCGTGATGAGCTTCACGGTGACCGTGTCGGACGCGACGACAGAAGCCGTCCGCGAGCCTCCCGTGAAGACGGCGGCTTCGCCGAAGACGGAGCCCGGACCCAGTTGTCGGATGAAGGTTCGTACTCCTTGGATACTCTTAAACACATCGCACGAGCCACTCTGAATAATGTACGCCGTATCTCCGGCGTCACCTTCATCAATGATGCTTTCCCCCGGCTGAAACACGGTCGTTTCGAACCAGCCACCACCCTTCAGGAATTGCTCTAGATCCGCGCGGAGGGCAGCAACGCTGGGGTAGCGATTTTGGCGCAGGGGAGCGAGAGCTTTGACGGCGATGCGAGATAGTTCGGGCGGCAGCTGCTCCCAAGTGCGGCTCTGAAGCGGGAGGCTGTGTTCGCGACTGAATGCAGGGCCTAGCAGGCGCTTCGGGTCGTTCGGTGGGTGACCTGTGAGGACTTCGAAGAGGACACCACCGAGGCCGAAAACGTCAGTTCGTGCATCAATATCGTCCGTTCGACCCAAGATCTGCTCGGGAGACATATATGCCGGGGTTCCGCGGAAGGAGCCCGTGTCCTCCGGCCCACCAGTGATACGAACAAATGAGTCGTGTTGGGCCCAGCTGGCCGCGGCCTTCGGGGCGATGGGTTCGGGTGCATCTCGAGGTGACGCATTCTGAGAGTCGTCAGAGGCGTTCGAGCTGTCCGAGCTGTCCGAGCCGCCGCGCTCCGTCAACAGCAGGGCCACCCCCCAGTCCATCAGATAAACCTGCCCGTGCTCACCCACCATGATGTTGTCCGGCTTCACGTCGCAGTGGATAACCCCCCGGCTGTGCGCGAACGAAAGGGCATCGCAGAGCCGCACCATGATCTGAACGAAGCGGTGCAGTTGATCCACGCCTTCAGCATCGCGCCTGGGGGCTCCGGTTGCCTCAAACAACAATTGACCGAGGCTGCGCCCCGCGAGCAGCTTCATGACAATAAATGGGCCGTTCTCATCCTCGCCCAAGTCGTAAATCGGCGCCACATTGGGATGCTCCAGTTGGCCCGTGATTTGCGCTTCTTCCGCGAAGCGAGCGACCGCAAAAGGATCTTCTAAGAGCTCAGGATGAAGGCTCTTAATGGCGACTCGCCGCCCGAGGATCGGATCCTGTGCCGCTTCGATGCGTCCCATGCCCCCGCGCGCGACCTCACCCAGACGACGGAACCTGACTGGCGTCGAAGCCGTTAGCTGAGGGCTGCCTTTCTCGTCGCTGGGGCAAGACATGGCTTCACATCCTTGGGTTAGCGGGCCAATGTTCCTGGCAAGCCAGCGATGACCGTGGTGCCTTGGGGTACGATGCTGATCTGGAGGTTGGGGCTTTGGAGCTGACTCTGGATCTCCAACACATCGAAGAGCGCCGCAGCGATGTGTTGCTCGCGCGCGATGGCCGCGAGTGCCTTGCCGACAATGAGAGGCCTTGTTGCTGAGGCTTTGGCGAACTCGATCGCAGCTTCCCGCTCCGCTGTGGAGCGGATCACGTTCACGCGGTTGGAGCCATCTTGCTGAATCGCAGCTGTGACTTGGCGCAGACGGTTGACCACTTTTTGTTCGATCTGGGAGATCATTCCATAGTCGCGAAGGTGCACCTTGCGGATGTAGATGCTTCCCACCCTATAGCCCCATTCCTGAGATTTGCCAGATACTTCTTCCCGGACCACACCGCTCATAGCGTGGCGATTTTCCAGCATCTCAGCGAGCTTCATGTTGCTGAGGCAGCGCACGGTCGCATTCGAAACGTTGGCGCGCAAGGAACCTGCAGGGTCGGTATTCTTATATAGATAAGCGACGGGATCGCTGACGTACATCTCGCACCAAACCCCAATACCCATCGGCGCGCCCTCCTCGGAATTCACCGGCTGGCTGCGCAGATAAATTTGATCGAGCCGCAAATCCACTGTGAACTTCTTGCCGAAAAACGGCACCAACATCGCGAAGGGCCCCATGCTGAGCCAGGGAGTGTGCAATCCCGGCTCCAAAATCACGGCGCGCACTTTGCCAAATAGTTCAAAAACAACGCATTGCCGCTCCCGAACCACCACGTAGAGCGCGAACAAGCGCGCCACAGCGAGCGCGAGTGGAACCAGCAGAAAACACAAAAAGAACGTGACGCCGAGTGCAATCAGGAAGTTCATTTCAACACCCCTTCGATGTCGTTGATCACCACTTGGCCAGCTTTCCTGTGTAGCCCGAGCTTGGCATTCCGCACGTAGGCGGCAATTGCGCCGGGCCCACCCGCACCCGCCAGCTCACGCAGTTGATTGGCGAGGGCCAACAGGGGTTCCACCTCCGCGTGAGCGTTCAGCGTTTCGATTTCAACAGCTCGTTTGGACTGAACGATGCGTTGGTCAGCCGCCGCCTGAGCCAGACTGATCTCACTTGAAACATGATTGTGTGCCGTGTTGATAGCTGCGAGCGCGGAATCCACATCTTGTGGGGGATCGATTGAAGTGATGAGGGCCGCGTCCAGGCGAATCCCGTAGCGTGCGGCGGCCGAGGCGCACTCGACATCCATGCGTTCGTTCAAATCGCGGAGATTTTTGCGGAGATCATTGATGGAAATGCCTTGTGCCACGCCGTTGGTGTCGGCGGTCAATGGATCGCCCAGAACCGCCGAGGCATTCGGTGCCTCGAAGTTTGCGATGCGGTCGCGGAGCACGGAGATGAAGTAGCCCATCACGTGCGCCACCGGGTTCTTGACGCCGAACATCAAGGCGTAAAGATTATTTTCGGCGACGGTGTAGCGGATCTGACCGCTCAGTCCGGTGTTCAGCTGGTCTTTGGTCACAGCTTCCAGCAGCTGACCATTTTGATTCATCGACGGAGCTTCCGGATCGTAGGCGATCGGAACCGTGATCGTCGCAATCGACGTCTTGTGCAGCGTTTGCCAGGGCAATTTCCAGTAGAAGCCCGGCCCGATCACTCTCACTTGGGGGTAAATGTAGCGTTCACGCTCTTCGGGCCGCAAAGGAAAGGAGACGGGATCCTGCAGCGTTGTCATCTCCCCGATCCGCTGGGCTTTCCCGAAGGTGGCGATCACCGCTCGCTCGTTCGGGCCAATAGTGTAGAAGCCGCCCAGGCCATAACGCGCAACAAACCAGAAGATGATACCAAAAAAGACGCCGGCCAAGATTCCCATTGGCGCGCATCCTACCGGTTTGGGCTAGCGGGGAACAGGGGGCAACCAGGGGGCACTCGAGGGGCACCGAAGCTCGCCTAGGCGAGCCCAGTGCGGAGTGGTAAAGGCCCCGCCGATGGCACTTTTGATTGATGGCAAAGCGGTGGCGCTGAAGGTTCGGATGGAGGTCACAGCGCAAGTGGCTCAGTTCAAGGAGCAGTTTGGACGGGCTCCCGGGCTCCACGTGATCTTGGCGGGCGAAGATGCAGCCTCAGCCGTCTACGTTCGCAATAAGGAAAAAGCGGCAGAAGAGGTCGGCATGACCGGCCAGGTGCATCGCTTGCCCGTGGGCGTGAAAGAAAGCGAACTGTTAGCGCTGATTGCCCAGCTCAACAGGGATCCACTGGTGGATGGGATTCTGGTGCAATTGCCATTGCCGCAGGGTGTTCCTTCAGAACAAGTGTTAAGTGCCATCGATCCGCGGAAAGATGTGGATGGGTTCCACGCGCAGAACGTGCACGCGCTGTGGACGGGGCAGCCGGGATTATTGCCGTGCACGCCACGCGGCTGCATTCGTTTGCTCAAGGACGCCCAGGTTGTGCTCGCTGGCGCCCGCGCCGTGGTGGTCGGGCGGAGCAATATCGTAGGTAAACCCATGGCGGGCTTGTTGCTGCAAGAGAATGCCACCGTCACGATCGCGCATTCCCGCACCCAAGATCTCGCGGCACGCTGCCGCGAAGCGGACGTGCTCATCGCGGCGATCGGTCGCCCAAAGTGGATCACTGCCGATTTCGTGAAACCCGGAGCGGTCGTGATCGATGTGGGGATGAATCGCGACGAAAATGGCAAATTGTGCGGAGATGTGGACTTTTCGGCAGTGGAAACGCTGGCCTCGGCAATCACGCCAGTTCCGGGCGGCGTGGGGCCGATGACGATTGCCATGTTGCTCGACAATACTCTGCAAGCCGCACGGGCGCGCCAGAGCCGAGCCGCTAACTGAGTCCGAACAAGGCCGGGTCACAGCCGACCACGCGACACACTTGAAGAAGCGCTTGCCGTGCGCTCAATTCGAGTGCTCCCGGCGGCCCGTCATTTTCAATCACGATGTCGGACCGCGCAGCCTTTTCGGCGAGGGGTAGCTGCGCGTCCAGCCTCAGCTTAACGCTATCCTCACTTGCCCCGTCACGCGCCTGGGCGCGCTCCAGCTGAGCTTTCGGCGAGCAATTCACCACCACCACGGGACGCAGTGCTTCCTCTATCCCGACTTCAAATAAAAGAGGCACTTCGTAGCATCCCAGCACATGAGCCTGGAGTTCGAGCTCCGCAAAGCGCTGTTGAGCTAGCCTTCGCACCTCCGGGTGGACGATCGCATTCAGCGCACGTGTTGCGTCAGCATTTCCAAACACACGGCGGGCCAGCTCAGCGCGGTCCAATTCACCACTCGCCAAGATCAGTTCTCTGCCGAAATGTTCGGCAATGCTCGCCAGCGCCTGCGTGCCTGGCGCCACCGCTTGGCGCGCTAGCTGATCCGCGTCCACCACCGCGAGGCCCAGGCCGGACCAAATTCGGGCGACCGTCGTCTTCCCGGACCCGATCCCGCCAGTTAGCCCAAAAACGCGCAATGTCACGCCGCCATCCTACCCGGCCAAGTGATCTTTCGCACCCTGCACTGTCGGCACCAAGACACGCTTGCAGGATCGCGAAACCCAGGTGAAAACCGGCGCAATGCTGACGCCAACCTCTCTTGGGGGCCCGCCCTGGGGCGTTTGGGCGCGACAACGTCTGTTGATCCTGGCCTGCGTGTTGGCGAGTTCATGCCGAGTTGCGTCCGTCAGTGTGTCAGTGAGTCCAGTGCGTCCCGTTGTCCCAGTGTCGGCATCGCAGCATGACCGCCTGCCTGTCCCGGCCTCGCCCGTGGTGCCAGAAACTCGCTGCGAGAGTGCAGCAATTCAGCCTGAGCTTTGGCGCTTCGGCGCCGGCGCAGCTGTGGCAGGGGTTCCAGCCGTTACGGCAACTGGCAGGCTCATTTTCGGTACGGTCGAGGGTTTGGTGCATAGCCTGGCTCCGTCGGGTGAGTACCTGTGGAGCTACACACTGCCGGGCGCGGTCGGTGGCTCTATTGTGGTTGACGAAAAAAACGAGCGTTGCGTGGTCGGGACTCAATCCGGGGCCTTGGAAGCCATCACACGGCAGGGCACGCGAGCTTGGGCTACGCATATTCCCGCGGGAATTACCGGTCCAATACTATGGGGACCCCGAGGCTATCTGTACTTTGCCGACACCGATCAGGGTCTCTACTCGTTCGCCAGAAATGGCGTGGCGATTTGGCGTCTCCCATTGCCCGGACCGATCCTGGCAGGTCCGGCGGTTTGGCGCCGTGAGATCGTAGTGGGGCTGGAGCGTGAGATCTGGTTCATTTCCGCAGACCGCAAGCTCCGTAAGTTGCCACTGACCCAGAATGCAGAGCTCTTCATTCCCGTTGAGGACGACTTGTTGCTGGTAAAGGGAGACCACGGCCTCGACGCCTTCAGTTTGAAAGGGCCACTTTGGTCGCTCACAGGTATTCGGGGCGCCGCTGCCAAATCAGGGCAGATTGTGGCTTTTTCAGAAGAATCAAGACTGCTCTGGCTGCACCCCGACGGGACGGAGGCCGCACGAGTCGAGCTAGGCACTGACCCGGTGACGCAGGGGAGTCGGGTGCTCAATCCTGGCCAAATCCTGCTTGACGCTGCCGGCAGCGCAGCGGTGGCCACTCAGTCTGGCGAAGTGCTCAAGGTCTCTCCCGAGTCGAAAGTGCAGGTACTGACCCGCCTTTGCGGGCGAAAGATCCGCTTCCTAAGTTTGCTAGATCCTGTTTCTTCCGGCGCGTCGAGTCTGCGCTCGGTACTCATTGCGGGTGATGATCAGGGCGTCTTGCACGCCTTCGATTGGCTTGGGGGCCGATAGGCTCTTGCCCTGAAGCGCTCCAGAATGCTTAAGTAACCGCCTCGCGCGCGATCATCAAAAGGGAACGGGTGCCGTTTTGGATCTGCGAAGCAAGCTAGCTCAACTCCAAGCGCCTGCCGGGCCAGGATCCGGTGCAGGGCATGGATCCGGCATACTGCGTCCGCGCGTCGACCCCGCCGAGACCCTCCTCCCGTTTTTCGAAAGGGACACGGCGCTCGGTAGCGTCTCGTGGCGGTCGGAGCTGCTGAAACCCTCGCATCACGTTGGCCGGATCCCGACCAGTGCGGCACATGCAGCCGATCCCGCGTTGCTCGCGCTCCTAGCTCTGGATCCGAAACTCGCCTCGCTCGATGCCCGCACCGCGCTCTACCTGGATACCGAGACGACGGGCCTGGGCGGCTCAGGGGCGCTCGCCTTCCTGATCGGGATGGCGTGGTTCGATGGCGACCGCCTGCGCCTAGAACAGGTCCTGTTGCGGAGTCCTGCCGACGAACGCGCGGGGCTCGAGCTGGTTGCCGAACGCATCGAGCAGGCCTCGTTCTTGGTCACTTATAATGGGAAAAGCTTTGATTTGCCCCTGTTGGCCTCTCGCCGTGTCATGACGCGAGCGCCAGCACTACCCGTTCGCCCGCACCTGGATCTATTGCACATCGCCCGCCGTCTTCACCGAACCCGCCTCGGCGCTTGCAGATTAACATTATTAGAAAGTGAGGTGCTCGGATTTGAACGCGGCCCCGACGTCCAGGGCGCCGACATTCCAGCCCGATACAGCCACTTTCTTCGCACAGGCGACGAAGCCGCGCTAACAGACGTTGTGGAACACAACGCGCTCGACGTCGTGAGTATGGCCGCGTTGGTGGGGCTTTACGGAGAGCCACTCGCCAGCTTACATGAGCAAGATCTGGTATCGCTGGCCCGCACCTACCATCGCGCAGGCGATGCGCAGCGTACCGACGAAGCGCTCGAACATGCGCTCGAACGTGGGGCAGGGCGGCACGCCATTCGAGCTCGCGGAGAAATCGCCAAAGCCCGGGGAGAACGCGCCCAAGCGCTGGTAGACTTCGAATCGCTCGCGGACGAGCTGGACGATACGTCAGCCAGGCTGGAGCTCGCCAAGCTCTACGAGCACTTCGCCAAAGAGCCGCTCAAGGCGTTGAAGCTTGCCCTGCTGGGCACGGCTGAAACCACAGAGGCACAATCCCGCCGAATATCGCGCCTCAGCCGCAAAGTGGCGCGCGCCAACCAAAACTCCAAGTGAAGAGAGCAGGCGTGACGGACACCCACGATATTGGCTAGCATCCCCCACGCATCATCCCCCACGCATCATCCCCCACGCGTCAGCCCCAAACGCATCAGCCC
>ENA-ORBV01004261-ORBV01004261.1-microbial-mat-metagenome-genome-assembly--contig:-NODE-4261-length-27704-cov-7.160025_pt1 | contig 27704 bp, 17 predicted proteins | sample MGYA00237777_ERZ505514 | MGnify/ENA primary metagenome ERZ505514 (study PRJEB26160, sample SAMN06269048) | microbial mat metagenome | isolation source: Oligotrophic lake microbial mat | place...
CAGCAAGACGGACCAACGCGATGCGCGGACCTTGATGGCGGCCTGCGCGACGCACGTCTATCGTCCCGCGTCTCGCCTCTCGGGGGGGGGTCAGGGCACCATCACACCGGCCTGCTCGCGGTGTAGCTGCAGCACGATTGCGTCCGGGTCGACCACGAGTCGATCCGGTCGGACGCCAAGGCGCCACCGAAGCGGCATCTCTTCGCCCGCCCGAATCGTGGTGCGCACGCGACCTCCGAACAGCGCGCTATCGGCGTATGTGGCCGCGACGTCGACGGTGGCCACACCGGTGCCGGTGTTCAGCAACTGCGCGCGGCAGTTCCACGACCCGGCGGCGCGCGCGCACTGCACGTCCCGCAACCTGAACTCGGGAAGCTCGGTACTGCGGAACCAGCGCTGTACCAGCGCGTCGAAGGTTGCGGTGTCCCGCGCCTGCGCTCGCAGGGCGAGCAGCAGGTCCTCTGTTGTCGCGAACGAACCGGGGGTGCGATGATTGGCAATGAAGTCGCGCAATCCGGCGAACGTTCGCTCGGCGCCAAGTGCGTTGTGCAGCATCCACATCGCCCATGCGCCCTTTTTCTGCAGTACGACTTCATCGGCGGCGGTCTCCTCACGCGTGTCGAGCACTGCCTGCTCACGATCCCGCGCTCGACCTTGCAAGTATTCACGCTCCAGCCGAGTCGCGAATGCCGTCCGGCTCGCCAGTCCATACTGCGCCTCGTATAGCAGCAGCGTCGAATAGTCCGCCATGCCTTCCACTAGCATGCCCGAGCCAGGCCCCGTTCCCGCGGATAGTAGGTGTCCCCACCATTGGTGCGCCGCTTCGTGTGCCGTTACGGCAAAGGCCAGTCCTCCATCGGGACCCGAACGAGTCAGGAAGCCAATGCCTTCGGAGAACGCGATGTTTGTCGGGTATGACGTCGCCTGCGTGGACATGTCAGCGTACTCATTCAGCCGAAGCTCGTCCCACGGATATCGATAGAACCATGCCGAGTAGTGTTCGCGGGCCGCAACCAAGGTGTTGAGCATCTGGCCGACGGCGCTGGAGTGTTTGGGCAAATAGTATACTGCCGCACCTCTCGACCGACGCACCGCGTAGCGTGCGCCCACGAGACTCAGCGCAGAGACCGGCGTTCGCGTCGTCCATGTGACAGTCGTACGGCCCTCTGCTGTATGTGATTGCCCCATAGTGCCCACGCCGTTCACGGTGAGATCGCTTGGCGCCCGCACACGCATCACCGCAGTGAATGGCCATCCCCAATTGAAGTACGCCGCCATTGACGCGTTTGCGCGGTTCGCCAACGTAGTCGTGCGCGTTGCCGGTTGCAGTGATGCTCCACCGCGATCCGCGAAGCCCGGCATCGGGAGAAAATCACCGCGATGCGTGGAGAGCAGCACACTCGACGGCAGAATGAACGCGTCCACGGCGCTTCCGTTCTGTGACACACCGCTCGCGATCGTCGAGAAGTATCGGAAGCCCACGCGCAGCGAATCGCCGGGCGCGAGCGGCGTGGCGAGTGTGAGGACGTGCAGCCCGGCCGAAACAGCGGCGTCGGCGCGAGTGCCATGTAGCCACCATTGCACCGGACCGAATGCGTTCGGAATCGTGAATGGCAGGCGTGTGATGGCGGCCGCGTCGTGATTCACCATCAGGTACCATCCATCCACGTCCATGCGACGGTGTACGGGCTCCAGGTTTACTGTCAGGTCGGCGTGCCGAATGACTGCAGGAGTCACCGTGCCCCATGCGGGTTGATTCGTACGCGTGTACATGGCTGCTGCTGCGGTCGCGGCCGGGCCTTCGAATCCATTGTGCACGCGCAGCGCCAGAAAGCCACCGGTAAAGAGCGGTAGGGCCGCCAGCGGCAACGCACGCAACGCCAGCGCCAGCGCATAAGCCGGCGTTCGGCGAGCGCGCGCGGCTACGGGATCGCGTTCGGTGCGCGCGAACACGGAGCGTGCCGTGGCGAACAACGCGACTGAGAGTGCCAGCGCGGTCAGTCGGTTCAGCAGGAGTGCTTCACCATCCAGCGGGAAGAGTGCAAAGTCGGTCCACCTGAGCGCGCCCAACACGGGCCAGTTCGTCACCCATGTCGTGTCCCCACGAACGAACTGCGCCGCGGTGAGCAACAGCGCAACGAACCCCACCGCCAGCGTTGTGGTGCGTGAGCGAGTCATCGACATCACCGCAGTCACGAATGCCGTCCACAGGATGAACGTCGGCGCGAGTACTCCGCCGAACACCAGCAGCAGTGGCCACAGGTGTACCGGCGACTCCGACTGCGCCGCCAACAACAGTATGCCGCTGATGATGCACACTGCCGTGAAAACGCCGAAGGTAGTGACGGCGGCCAGCGATTTTCCGGCAATGAAAGCCGAGGTAGGCACCGGGGTGCTCAACGCGATCGCGTCGAATCCGGTCGCGCGGTCTCGGTGCATACTCTCCACGATCACGAAGAGCAGGAACAAGCAGGTCAGCACGGTGACCGCGGGGAGCGCATTTACTGCGATGCCACCGGCCGTGAGGATGGCGGTCGATCCATACGCGTCTGTCTCCGCGCCACTCACTTCAGTGACGACCGCGAACAGGAAGGCGGCGAACAGATAGCCGGAGGGTCGCCGCGACAGCTCGCGGAGTTCCGCCATGAGCACCGTGGCCGTCGCGCGCCACACGTTCGGTGCGCGACGCTGCATGGCGAGATTGCTCAGTCCTCGGAACGATCCACTGCTCCCAGTCGATGGCTGTAGACGCATGGCGTGCTGGGTGGTGGCCTCGTGACGCGAGTCGCGCCGCGGGCGTACGCGCCATTGCCTAACTGGCCAGTGCGCTACGACGGCCACACACAGCACCGACAGCGCGACGCTCACCAGTCGGCCGGTGACGAGCACCGCATCGACGACGAGCGGCGCGGAGTTGTAGAAAGCGACGTCACGTGCGTCGGCGAATCCCGCGTACGTGAGCCAGCGAAGACCGGTCGGATCGAGCACCATCAACAGGGCATCGACACTGCGGCCAATGCCCACGGGGTGCCAGTTCCAAAGGAACATGAACTCCAGTACGAAGAGCGCGACCGGTAGCGCATAGACGGCCATTGGAGCACGCGTTCGTGCGCCGATAGCGAACGCGAGACCGGTGCACCACAGCACACCGGGTACGGTGAACAACGCGGCCGCTATCAAATAGGCGGTCGGCGAAAACGGCCCGCGCGTGACGCCGCCAAATCCCACCTCGCGAAACAGCACCACAATCAACACGTGAGCGAGTATGGCGATCATCATCGCGCATGAGACGCCCGCGCACTTCGCCCAGACATACTCCGCCCGCGTGAGCGGGGTACTCTGCAGCAGCTCGGAGAGACCGGCTTCGTCGTCTCGCATCACGGAGAGACCGGCCATGAGCGCAGCGAAGAAGGGATACACAAAGAACCCGCTCATCGCGAACGTAGGTGACAGCGCGTACACCGAGTTCGCCACGGCGCGAACCGGAGCGTCTATGTCGCTGCCGCCAGGAATCATCGCCACCGGGTTGAGCGTACTCGTGGCGGCCACCAGCATCAGCATCAGGGCCGCAAACAGCGCTCCGGTGAGCTGCGTGTGCAACTCATGACCGGCGATCGTAGCCAGTCGAACACGGCGAGACGATGGACGCCACGTGGCATGCGACGAGGAGGTACTCACGCGGCGTCTACCTGAAGCGATTGCTCGCGCGCATCGCGCAGCGTCATCACCATGTACGCGTCGTCCAGCGTCGGCTCGACGGGCTCGAAATGCGTCGGTACCTCCCGATCGGGCGCGTACACGCGTACTCGGTGAACGCCTTCCACGAGATATGCCTGTGTGACCTGAAACGTCGCGGCAAAGGCGTCCAGATCGTGACGTCCAACCACCCCCTCATACATCGTATCGGCGATCGTCGCCTTGGCCTCAGCCGGTGTCGTTGTCGCCAGCAGCCGACCATTTCGAATCACGGCGAAGTTCGAACAGAGAACGGCAACGTCGTCCACGATGTGCGTGGATAGCAGCACGGTACGAGTTTCGGCGAGTTCGGACAACAGTCGATAGAAGCGAGCGCGCTCCTCCGGATCGAGGCCCGCTGTCGGCTCGTCGACGATGAGCAGTTCAGGCTCGCCGGCAACGGCTTGAGCGATGCCCAGACGTTGACGCATGCCGCCCGAGTACGACTTGACGCGCTGCTTTGCGGCGTGCGCCAGATTCACTCGCTCGAGCAGTTCTGCGCAAAGGACATCAATGCCGCCGTCGTGCACCACGCCTTTGAGACGCAGCATGTGCTTGAGCATGTCCGCGCCAGTGAGACCGGGATAGAAGCCGAAATACTGCGGGAGGTATCCCAGCCGCGGCCAGATGCGTTCCGGGTGGCGCACCATATCGTCGCCGTCCATCATCACGCGGCCGGCACTGGGCTCCAGTAACCCCGCAAGAATGCGCATGAGGGTCGTCTTTCCCGACCCGTTGGGTCCGAGCAGGCCGAACATGCCACGCGGCACCTGCAGGGAAATGCCGTGCAAGGCGGTCACGCCGCCCGGATAGTACTTGACGAGGTTCTGGATATCGAGCATCGAGGCGCTCTCGGCGAATGGCGATGTCGGCGGAAAGCCGATGCTCCCTCGTACGTACTTCTCCGCCTTACGGGTTCAGCTTCGCCTTGGAATAGGGCCCCATCACGGCCCGCTCCTCGCGCTCAATCGCAGCGCTCACCGTTCCGTTTCGGTACACGCCCCAGACGATGAGCGCGCCCTGCACGACGGACAGCAGGGTGCGCGCCACCGATGCTGAATCATGCGCGCGCAGCTCACCAGCTGCAACGCCCTCGTCCAGCAGCGATCGCAACGCGGCTTCGTGCGCGGCAAACATCGCCCGGGTAGGCGCCCGCAGTGCCGGCTCGGACACGTCCAACTGCAGATATGCCAGATTGTTGACAAGGGCCTTGGCCGTCGGCGCCAGCATCGCGAAGCCCTTGAGATAGGCGTCTATTGCCGCGCTCGGCGAGGCGTACGTGGCCCGAACGGCGACCAGCACATCGGGCATGCCCTGCGCGCCGGCTTCGGCCAACGCACTGAGAAGTCCCAGCTTTGAGCCAAAGCGCTGCAACAGCGTGGCCGGCGCGAGCCCAATCTCTCGCCCTACCAGCGACAGGGTCAGTTCACCTGGTGGTACTCGACCCATGACGCGGGCCGTGGCCATCAAGATCTGGTCGTCGCTGACGCGCCGAGGTCTGGCCATGGGTCAGCGAGTGGGTATGAGCGGCACGGGTTGCGTCATCCATCGACGGCTTTATCGCGGGCCCGAATGGTGAGTACGATTGGATTCCGATGGATCCCGACATCGATTTCGGCGCCATGTTCGGGCGTTACGACACCTTGCTCATGGGACGCAAGACGTTCGAGGCATCGGCCGCGTACCCCACCGAGAGCATGGCAATGTGGAAGGGGATGCGCGTCATCGTTTGCTCGAACACGCTCGCCGCGGCGGCCGGTGCCGAGTTGTGGTCCGGCGATGTGGCGACGCGCGTCACACAACTCAAACAGGAAGTGGGCAAGGATATTTGGTTGTTCGGTGGTGGCGATCTCTTTCGTACGCTACTTGAGGCGGGCGTCGTCGACGACATCGAAATCGCCATGGTGCCCGTGTTGCTGGGCGGTGGGATTCCACTGCGCGCGATGCCGGCTGCCCTCACACACCTCACCATGACGGAGCATCGATTCTATCCGAAGAGCGGAACAGTGATGATGACCTATGCGGCGCGGAAGTGATTGGAGCCCTTCCGCTTACAGGCGGGGCCTTCCGCTGTGCGCCAGTCGACCGCCTATCGCGGCGGCGGATCGCCTAACGACAACGTCGGCTGGAGCGCCGTTGCGGTGGACCACGACACACTCGGTGCCGTGAATGTACTGCCTCACGACGTGATGTGAACGCGTGCGCAGCGGAAGGTGCGGCCTACGATTGCAGGTCCCGATCCCGCAAACCCGTGCAATCACCGCTGCGTGGGAACCTTGTGTCGATTGCCGAGCGTTTTCCTAAGGATGATTTATTCTCGCATGCTTCCGCGCCAAGCGGCGCTCGGCGCGGCATTCTTCCTCCCGGCCCTCCTCGTCACTGCGCTCGTGAGTTCGCAGCTCAGGACTCGCGCGACAGCGGCTCCGTCGCAGCAGTCCGGCAGCCCGGCCTTATTTCCGGCCGAGTCGTGGACGCCATTACCGAGCGGCCGCTTCGCGCGGCCATCATTCGCGTGATCGGCCAGGACGCCCTATCACAAGCAGGCGACGCCGCGCGATTCACTCTGAGCGGCGTGCGCCCCGGCATCGTGCAACTCGAGGTGCGGCGGCTGGGCTACGTTCCGTTGATCAAGGGTGACGTGGCGGTAAGTGCGGGCAAACCGGTGGTAGTCAAGATTGCGCTCGCCCGTCTGCAGGTGCAACTGCAGGCCGTCGCGGTGCGTCCGAGCGCCTTTCCGGCACAGCCGCCAGCAGCAACGCCGGTGTCGAGCACGACGCTCTCGTCCGAGGAGCTGCGGCGCACGCCGGGGGCGGGTGAAGACGTGGTGCAAGCACTGTCGATCGCCCCGGGTGTGGCGACCACCACCGCCGGCCGCAACGACCTCTTCGTGCGCAGAGGTGCGGCGTATGAGAACCTGTTCGTCGTCGACAACATCGAGGTCCCGAACATCAACCACTTCGGGACGCAGGGTAACACCGGGGGGCCGATATCGCTGCTCAACATCCGCTTCATCGATAACGCGACGTCCGCGGCGGGCGGCTTCGGAGTGCGCTACGGCGATCGCCTCTCGTCGGCGACTTCGCTCACACTGCGCGACGGGAACCGCGAGCGGATATCGGGTGAAGTGAACTTGGCGGCGTCGCAGTACGGCGCGATCATCGAAGGGCCGATCGGAAGCACCGGCTCGTTCTTCCTCAACGCCCGCCGTTCGTACCTCGACCTGCTCTTCAAGGCGCTCGGCCAGTCGTTCATCCCGAGCTACAGCGACGCGATGGTCAAGGCAACGTGGCGTCCCGGGACTCGCGACGTGATCTCGCTGCTGACCATCGGGGCGATCGATCGCGTCACCTTCAGCTCTGACAACGCCGATCAGCGGGTCGAGAATGCCCGCGTGCTCGCCCCGTCCCAGGACCAGTATTTCTCGGGACTGACGTGGAAGCGGCTGTTCGCGAACGGCGTCGTGACCAGCACGCTCGGCAGGACGTACACGCACTACAACACCGCGCAGTTCGACTCCCTCTCGCCACCCAACCCGATCTTCGAAGCAAACACCACCGAGGGGGAGAGCTCACTGCGGAGCGACCTCTCGTGGCAGGTGACGCCACGGCTGGCGATCGACGCTGGGAACATCGCCAAGTACGCAGATCGATTGCGGTATGACGTGACGATTCCCGGCCTTCTGCGGGTGGATGCCGGCGGCAACAGGCGTCCGCTTCGGGTGGACACCGCCTTCTCGGACTTCCGCAACGCGACCTATGCGCAGGCGACGCTGCAGGCCACGCCGCAGTTGCGGCTGACGGCTGGCGTTCGTAGCGACTACTACGACTTCGTCGACCACGGGTGGGTGTTGGCTCCACGCGGGAGCGCGCCGGTGCAACTCGACGACGTCACCTCGCTCACGCTGAGCGAGAGGCGATACTACCAGCCGCCGCCGTTCCTCTGGGCCGAGTGCGCGCTGGGAATTCAGTGGACGCCTGAGGGCGTCGAGCGGGGTTCTTGTGACGCCGTATTTAGACAGTGGCGTTCAGGCGGGCACGCTCGACTTCGCGCGCTACAACATCGAGCGACTTCCGGCGTTCTTCTCGGTCGATGCGCGCGCCGACCGACGGTGGCGCGTGCGAGGTACGCAGCTCGTGACCTTCATCGACATTCAGAACATCAACGCGCGAGAGAACGTGACCGGGTTGCAGTGGCATCAGCGCGCGATGCGGGTAGAGCAGCCGCGGGGATCAGGGCACTTCCGACGATAGGAGTGAACTGGGAGTTCTGAGCGCGCGGCACTCCTATCCTTTTTGCGGCGGTCAGTGGCGCCATCGAGTTGCGCTGGGCAAGGAGTGGCGACACCCCGATGACAGGCACGGGGGCGGCGGCGAGTGGCGGCGCGTATTTGCTTCTCTCACCATCTCACTCCCCGACCGATCCACGCAACCGCCCGACCGCAGCCAGTGTCGAACTCTCCGCGTCGACCGTGCTCGTCCTGTCGATGCTGCGGATCGCCGTCCGCGCGCCCTCTCCCAATCGGCGTTGTGCCGGAGGTTTTGTCGTGCTCGTCCTGATGAGTGACATTCGGTTCATCCTGCGCGGCTTTCGTCGCACTCCGGGGTTTGTCGCAGCCGTCGTCTTGACCTTGGCGCTCGGATTGGGCGCAAACGCGGCCATGTTCAGCGTGGTCGACGCCCTTCTCGTCCGCTCGCTCGACTTTCACGACCCGGAGCGACTGATGTCGGTGTGGGGCAATGCGCCGGCCGAGTACGCTGGTGTGCGGGAGATGTCGCATTCGTTCGTGCAAGTGGCCGCCGTCGGACCGCGGGGCTTCAGCCTGAGCGACGACACCGACGCGCCGGAGCGGATCGACGGCGCGGCGGTCTCGGCCAACCTGTTCACGACGTTAGGTATCGTCCCGACGATAGGCAGAGGCTTCGACGCCGAGGACAACGAGCCGGGCCGGCGACGAGTTGTGCTCGTCGGACACGGGCTCTGGCAGCGACGCTACGGCGGCGAACGATCGGTCATCGGACGGGCGATCTCGATTGATGGCGTTTCGCACGAGATCATCGGCGTACTTCCCGCTACCTACCGCTATCCGTCACCAGCGGCGCAGCTGTTCACGCCGATGGTGATCGACCGGGCCGATCCGGGCGCGTATTGGATCGGTGACTATCGTGTGATCGGCCGCCTGCGTCCCGGCGTGACGCCGCTCGACGCCCGCAACGACGTCCGCGCGTTAGGCCGGGAGCTCCGGCGGCAAAATCCGTTGTGGGATCCGGGTCCCGAATACGCACAGCAGGGCGACGTGGTGCCGCTGCAGCGCGCGATGACCGCCGGCGTTCGTCCCACCCTGCTCGTGTTACTCGGCGTCGTCTCTCTCGTGCTGCTCATCGCCTGCGCCAACGTGGCGCTCCTGCTGCTGGCACGGGCCAATGCCCGCTCGCGCGAGTTTACCATCCGCGCCGCATTGGGCGGGGGGCGCGCACGGTTGATACGACAGCTCGTCACCGAGTCGATGATGCTCGCCGCAGCCGGTGCGCTCGTCGGACTGCTCCTGGCCTGGGTCAGCCTGCAAACGCTGACCAACCTTCTGCCCGCCGATGTTCCACGCACCGGCGCGATCGGGATCGACTGGCGCGTGGTGGGATATGCGGCGCTGCTGGCCGCGATGACCGGACTCGTCTTCGGCATCGGACCGGCCATACGAGCGAGCCGCACGACGTTGCATAGTGCGCTGGGTGACGGTGGCGACCGCACGTCGGGCGGCGTGGAAAACCAGCGCGCGTCGAACTCGCTGGTGGCGGGGCAGATGGCGTTGGCGGTGATCCTCGTCATCGGTGCGCAACTCATGTCACGCAGCCTGTTCGAGTTGATGCGGGTCGATCCAGGATTCCGCAGCGACCAACTCGTTTCGGCAAAAGTGTCCCCGCCCCAGCAGCGGTATCGCGACGATGGTCGCACGCGCGCGTTGTACGCGCAACTCTTCGATCGACTGCGCGCACGTCCGGAGCTGACGAACGTCGCCGCCATCCGTGATCTGCCGCTGGCCTCGACGAACTACGGCATGGCGCTGCGCGTGGAGGGCAAGTTCGAAGACGTCAAACACACGCTCCCGATGGCGACGCACGAACAGTCAATCACGCCCGGATTTCTGCGAGCGATGAGCATTCCCCTCGTGCGCGGACGCGATGTCGCAGAGACTGACGATGAAAACGCTCCAACCGCCGTGCTCGTGAGTGAGGCGTTGGCGAGCACCCTGTGGCCCGGAGAGGATGCAATCGGAAAGCGGGTCGGCGCTCCCTATCCGAGTCCGTGGTGGACCGTCGTCGGCGTGGTCGGCGACGTTAGGCACGACAGCCTAAGCGGACCACTGCCGCCGACGATCTACCGAGCGTTCCGGCAAGCACCGGCGGCGGGGATGTCGATCGTCGCCCGCACCACCGGCGGTAGTCGAGCACTGGAGGCTGCGTTGCGCGGCGCGATTGCCGAACTCGATCCTACGATTCCGGTCAGTGAAATCAGAACGGTAGATGACGTGGTAGCCGCCTCGCTCGCACGTCAGCGTTTCACGATGCTGCTCGTTGCGGGCTTTGCCGTACTCGCGGCATCACTCGGCGCGTTAGGCATTTATGGCGTCATGTCCTACCTCGTCAGTCAGCGCCAGCGCGAGATCGGCGTTCGCATGGCGCTCGGCGCCAGCCCGCACGCGATACAGCGCGACGTCATTGTGCGCGCCATCAAACTGGCAGCAGTCGGCGCCCTCATCGGCGTCGCCGGCTCGTTCGCCTCGACACGCCTCCTGACCGGCTTGCTGTACGGCATCAGCCCGACCGACCCCTTCACCTTCGCCAACGTCCCCCTGCTCTTCGTTGCCATCGCCATCATCGCTAGCTGGCTCCCTGCCAGGCGGGCGATGCGGTCGGACCCGGCGAGGGTATTGAGGGGATAGGGAGGAGGAAGACAACGGAATTGCTCGCGGGCGTCGCTGCTGGGCATCGTCCGGCACCCGTCCCGCCACCTCACACGCAGGATGCCCGCCAGCCGGCGCGCAAGCGCGACCACCGCGAGTGGCGTCAAGGCGTGCCACCACTTGACCGTGAAGGCCCCCAGCAGCCGCTGCATATCAACATCGACGAGCAGCAACACTTCGTACTCTCGGCGCGATCAGGGTAAACTACCTGTCCGCCCAGTCGAGTCAGGTCCATGCCCCGCGTTCTTCCACTCTCGCCCGACCTCGCGCAGGCAGCACCCGCCGCGCGCACCGCCGCCGCCCGCCACGAGCGCGAGCACGCGGCGCGCCTCACCAACATGAAGCGTACCCTCCTGCGGTCGCTTCCCGCCTTCGACGCGCTCATGAGTTGGTATCCGCTGCGCGACACCGTGGTCCCCTTCCTCGGCGATCGCCCTACGGTGCTGTTCGCGCACGCGATCTCCGAACAAACCGAGTGTCTCATTTGTTCGACTTTCTTCAGGCGGTTGTTGATTGACCGGGGAGAGAATCCCGAGCAGTTGCTGCTGACGGACAGAGAAGAGGGGTTGGTGGCGCTGGGACGAGCGCTGGCCACGCCCCCGCATGTTATCCCCGACCCGCTCTACGATCGAGTGACCGCCGGAATGAGCGACACGGATATAGTCGCGCTCATGGCGTTTGGCTCCATCATGCTGGCCACCAACGTGTTCAACAATGCGCTGGCCATTCCGCTGGACGACTACCTGTACGCGTATACTCGCACCAACACCGACACCCTTGCACGCGACAACTCATGAGTGAATTCAGCGGACAGGTCGCATTCATTACGGGTGCCGCGCACGGGCAAGGGCGCGCAGTGGCGCTCGCATTCGCCGCGCAGGGCGCACGAATCGCTGCCTTCGACATCGCGAAACCGCTCGCGTATCCGGGCTATGCCATGGCGACAACCACCGAACTGCAGGCGCTGGCCGAACGCGTGCGCGAATTGGGCAGCGAGTGCCTCACGTTTGCCGGCGATGTCCGCGACGATAGGGCCATCTCGGCGGCGGTCCAGCAGACGGTTGATACATTCGGCCGCATCGACATCCTCTTCAACAACGCCGGCATCTGCGCCTACGGCCTGGCCCACGAACTCACCGAAGATGCGTGGGACTCCATGCTCGACATCAATCTCAAGGGGGCATGGCTGGTGGCGCGTCGCATCATCCCGGTCATGATCAACCAGAAGCGCGGTGTCATCATCAACAACTCGTCGGTGGCCGGACTGCGAGGAATGGGACGGCTGAGTCACTACGCCGCATCGAAGTGGGGGCTCACCGGACTTACAAAGTCGTGGGCGATTGAGCTCGCCCCGCATGGGATTCGCGTCAATGCCATTCATCCCACCGGGGTCAACACGCCCATGAACGACGGACTGGCTTCTCTGGAAGGGTTGCGTCCGATGGCGATCGCCGAACGCTCTGCCGGAAATCTCCTCCCGGTGCCGTGGATCGAACCCGAGGATGTGGCTGGTGCCGTGCTCTACCTGGCCTCGAACGCGTCGCGCTACGTCACCGGTTCATCGCTCGTGATCGACGCGGGGCTGCTGACGCGGTAGTCCGCAGAACGGAGAACTGTGCGCGAGTTTTCGTCGCCGAGTAGAGATGCGCCACTTCGCTCGCGTTATTTGGAGATAGCGGGCGCCCCATGCGCGAAGCGCCGACGTCCCATGACTGGGACGGCGGCGCTCAAGGCATAAACAGCAGATTACGCTAGGTCTCGGGCGTCTCGACCACGACGGCAGGCTGCTCAGCCGGTCGCGCGGCGGGCCGATTGCGCTGCCCCCAGTGAGCGCGTGGCTCGGGCGGCTGCGAACGGCGGAAGAGGAGATCGGTGTAGTACTTGACGATCCGCTCCTGAACCGAAGCGCGTGTATCGTTTGCCACCGCCTGAAATGGCGCGTAGCGGTGCACGTCAGACGTCACGTTGAACCACCACCAGGATTCGATCGTGCTGCCGCGTCTCTCCTCGACAGAACAGGAGTACGTGCGCCCGTCGTCTTCGAAGTCAAAGGCCTTGATCATTACGATGCTCCGTCGAGGTGAACATGAATCTACTCAGATGCACACCGAGACGAGCAGTCTCCGGCACGAAACGCGTCGCATTGGACGTGATGAATCTGCCAGGCTTGGTCTTGAGCCAACACTCACCTTTCGGTGCAAGTCACACCGCGACAGTTACTTAGCCGTCAACCGTGTTCGCTCCCTCCAACCAGAGACCGTACCGACGTCGCCGTCGATCGAGAAGGACATCGACCACGATTCTATCGTTTCTTCGCCAAGACAGTGCCCCGACAGCTCGCCGCGCCGCACCGACAGGGAAAGCGCTTCTTGGCGGCGGGGGTGTGGCGTTCCTCCAAAATGTAGGCGTAGTCGTAGGCCAGCTCCTCCCCCGTCACGATATCGGTAATGGACTCGATCCAGATGCGGCCGTCATCGATGATGGCATCGCAGTTCGGATCGCAGGAGTGGTTGATGAATCGCGCCGCATTTCCATTGACCGCAGCGTCGACGACCACATCGTCGTCTATGGCGAAGAGAAAGGTGTGATGTCGCTCACCCCGGACCTCGGGGTAGCGCGCTTCTGCCTGTGTCGGCGTTAGGCGCTCGCCGGCATACTCAATAAGGCGCACCCCCGGCGGAATGTAGCGCTTGGCAAAGGCACCCAGCCCCTGCATGGGCGACGTGCGTATCTCGAAGGGGAGCGAGTCGGGGCGGTTCGAACGGGGCACGGCGGAAAGCTACGCAAGGGCCCCGCCGAGCGTTTATCGTTCAGTGGCGCGCACATTTCCCGGTGTGCGGTGTTTCCTCCCGCGTGAGGTGATTTGGATGAACGAGAAGCAGTTGCAGGCGCTGGCGAAAAAGAACGCCGCCAAGGCCACCAAGGCGGACAAGAAGCCGCGCCCCACGTATGACCCCACGCTCGAGGCAACACGTGGACCGGAGCGTACCGATGACAATGAGACGCAGCGCATGTTCAAGGAGATGAAGCGCCGGGAGTTCTAACGTGCGCTTTAACGTGCGCTTTAACGCGCGCTTCAGACTATCCTCGGCCTTCGCGCTCATCGTCGTCGGCGCGTTGCTTCTGTCCGCGTGCGGCCGCAGTGATGGTACAGCCGATGACAGCGCCGGTGACACCGGGTTTCGAGGCGTTCTCATTTCGCCCGCACGTGAGAAGCCCGACTTCACGCTCACCGATGCCGACGGAAAGCCGTTCAACTTCCGGCAGGGTACCGCCGGCCGAGTGACGCTTCTCTTCTTCGGCTACACCCACTGCCCCGACGTCTGCCCGTTGCACGTGGCGAACGTGGCCTCGGTGCTCAAGAAAATGCCGTTCGAGGAGCGCGACGCGATTCGCTTCGTCTTCGTGACCACCGACCCGGTGCGCGACACTCCGGCGCGACTCAAACAATGGTTAGGCAACTTCGACCCCGGCTTCATCGGGCTCGTAGGATCGCAGGCTGAGGTGAATCGTGTACTCTATTCCCTGCAGATGCCGCCCATCCAGACCGATCCGCAGCCCACCGATTCGGTGACATACCTGGTGGGACATGCGGCACAGGTGCTGGCATTTGGAACCGACGGCTTCGCCCGAGTCGAGTACCCGTTCGGCATTCGGCAGGAGGATTGGGCGCACGATCTTCCGAAGCTGGCACGGGGTGAATTGCCAAGCGCACGCCCAGGCGCAGGGCAACAGAACGGGACGGTGTCGCTGGCGCCCGCCGGCGGCGCGGCGACGTTTCCCGAGAATCCGCTTCGCGTAGTCGCCGCCCTCGTTCCACGGCCCGCCACCACTACCGAGGGCGCGCTCTACCTCGTGCTGCGCAACAGCGGGCCCGAGGATACGCTGGTGGGAGTGTGGAGTGATGCTGCCAACAAGGCGGAGATTCACGAGACCATGCCGACCACTGCGCTCGGCATGGCGCACATGATGCCGGTGTCGCACGTCGTGCTGCGCACGGGTGAAACGGTGCAGCTGGTGCCAGGGGCGCGCCATGTCATGCTCCTTGGCTTTAGCACCCTGCCCGCCGTGGGCGGCAGCGTGCCCGTGCGGTTGCGCTTCACGCGAGGCGGCGACGTGATGCTGGCGGCGAACGTTGTGGACTACGCCGACGTTGAACGGTTGCTGGCCGACGCCGTCGCCTCGCTGGGAAGGTGAGGGGCGCCGAACGCGGCGATGCCCCGCATGCGCTCTTGCGCGCGCGATCTTGCAGTAGCGCGCCGGAGTGCGCCTGGGCGCCGCGCTTCCTCTCTCTTACTCGTGCAGGTCATGCAATTTTGGTGTAGTGCGTCTAGCAATGCGTGGACGTGGGAGTGGAAGGCGTATCCCGGCGTTTGGCTCTTCATTGTCCTGATCGCCGTTGGCACCTGGCGCTGGAACGTGGCGGGTGCGAAACGCGCCGGCACGCCGAGCGGACCGGTGCATCCGCTCTTTGTGGTGGGGCTGCTTGCCGTGTGGCTAGCCCTCGACTGGCCCATTGGAGCGTTAGGCGCGGGATACCTGGCCAGTGTGCATATGCTCCAGTTTCTCGTGATTGCACTCGTTGCGCCTCCCCTGCTGCTTCGCGGGCTCTCGCCGGCAGCCGTGTCGCTTCTCGAAGGACCATCGCTTGGTGCCGCGCTGCTGCGACGGCTGGTCGAGCCCCCCCTGTCTGTCATCCTGTTCAACGTGGTGGTGCTTATTACCCATCTGCCTGCGGTGGTCGATGGACTCATGACCACCCAGCTCGGCTCCATGCTGATCGACGTGCTCTGGCTGCTGTCGGGAACGATGTTCTGGTGGCCGGTACTGTTTTCGGGGCATGTGCGCCGCCGTTTCCCGCCACCACTGCGCATGCTGTACATCATTGTGGGATTGATGTTTTCGCCGGTGATGTTCGGAATCGCAGGCTTTCTGGCGTACAGCGAGACGCCGATGTACGGCATCTACGAGTTGGCACCTCCGCTGCCGGGTATTTCATCGCGCGACGACCATCAGGCGGCTGGTGCGCTGATGAGCGTCGGCGGCGCCTTTATCGCCTTCCTCGCGATGACGGTGATTTTCTTCCGCTGGTCCAAGACGGAGGAGTGACGGCGTTGCGTTTCTTGATTTTCGCATTTGCCGTCGCTCTCGGCACTGGCGCCACGGCGCCGGTGGCCGCGCAGCAGCGGGTGTATCACGGTCGCCAGCGCGGCACGGTGGCCGAGTTGCCGCACTTCGAGGACACCGTACGTGTGGACGGATCGCTGGACGAACCCGTCTGGCGCAGCGCGGCGCTCCTCACCGGATTCTCCAGCTACCTTCCCCTCGACAATCGGCCAGCCGACGATTCCACCGAGGTCTTTGTCTGGTACTCGGCCACCGATATGTACGTGGGAGTACGTGCGTTCGAGAAGCACGGGCCCGTGCACGCCACACTGGCCGCTCGCGACAAGATCGAGAGCGACGACTACATCCAGATTCTGCTGGATCCATTCAACGATCGGCGGCGGGCCTTCGTGTTCGGCGTGAACCCGTTAGGCGCCCAGGCCGACGGCGTGCGTACCGAAGGCACCGGTGCTCCACAGCTTCGCGGTTCCACCTTTGGTTCCAATCCGCCGGCAAATCTAGATTTGTCGCCCGATTTTCTCTTCGATTCCAAGGGGCACCTCACCGACTACGGCTACGAGATCGAACTGCGCATCCCGCTCAAGAGCCTCCGCTTTCAGGGGGTGCGCGAGCAGGAGTGGGGTGCCCAGGTGCTGCGGTATGTGCAACACACCGGCTACCAGCAGACGTGGACACCTGCCCGCCGCGGTGCGGCCTCGTTTCTGGTGCAGTCCGGCACCTTTGCCGGCCTTCGCGATGTCCGGCGCGACGTCGTGGTGGAAGTGAATCCCGAACTCACCCAGTCGCTGATCGGTGAGCCGTCGGGCACCGGTTGGAAGTACGGCTCCAGGCCGACGTTAGGCGGCAACGTGCGCGTACGGCTCGTTCCCAACGTCATGCTCAACGCGACGGTGCGCCCCGACTTCTCGCAGGTCGAAGCCGACGCGGCGCAGGTGGCGGGGGACACGCGCTTCGCCCTCTTCTTCCCGGAGCGCCGCCCTTTCTTCATCGACGGAATCGAACTCTTCGACGCGCCGAACAACCTGGTGTATACCCGCCGCATCGTGCAGCCAGACGCCGCGGTGAAGCTCACCGGACGGGTGGGACGCACGACTATTGCCTACATGGGCGCAGTAGACGGCTCGGCGTCATCGGCCAGCGGGCGGGATCATCCGCTGTTCAACGTGCTTCGCCTGCGGCGCGACATCATGAGCACGTCCACGGCGGGCCTTACCATCACCGATCGCACCGAGCGCGACGGATTCTCCCGCGTCGGCGCAGCCGATACCCGCCTGGTGTTCGGCCGAGTCTACACCTTCAATGCCACGGCGGGCGGAAGTGCGAAGCGCGCTCCCACCGGCGGCGCGACCAAGACCGCTCCGCTCTGGGACGTGGGAATGAACCGCCAGGGGCTCCGGTATGGCATGCGCTACACCTTCGCCGGCAATGGGCCCGACTTCGAGGCGCTGAGCGGCTACGTGCCGCGCAGCGATTTTGTGAGCGCCAGCGCATACAACCGTTTCTCGTTCTACTGGAAGCCCGGTTCGTTCGTGGAGAGCCTCCTCATGCGTCAGGGGCTCGAGCAGCTGTGGCTGTACGATAAGTTCTTTGACGGGAAGAGTGTCCAGGAGACGAAGGTTCAGCTCGAGACGGTGTTGAACATCCGCGGTGGTTGGGTGGTCAGTGTGACCCCGGTTCGTGAATCGTGGTTGTTCGACGATCGAAATTACGCCGGTTACGCTACTGCGCAGCCGCGACACATGCCGGGAAGCGGTGCCGACACGGTCGCGTTCAACCCCTCGTCGCGCACTTCCACCTACGTCGCGCTCCTTCGCGTGAATACGCCGCAGTTCCGGCTCTGGTCGGGGCGCTTCACGTCCTTCGTCGGCCGGGACGTCGATTTTTTCGAAACGGCGCCCGTCCACCGCACCGATCTCACCGCCGACATCGACTTTCGCCCGTCGGCGCAATTGCGCCTGACGACTTCGTATCTGTACAGCGAGTACACGCGGTGGCGCGACGGCACCACCCTGTCACGCGCCAATGTGCCACGACTCAAGGTCGAGTATCAGTTGACCCGTGCGCTCTTTCTGCGCTTTGTGGGGCAGTACGACAACCGGCGGCGTGACGCGTTGCGCGATCCCGCCACCGACCGCCCCATCCTTGTTGCCTCCAGTGGTGTGTACCGGAGCGCCGGAGCCGTTTCCACGCGTGACCTGCGCGCAGACTGGCTCTTTTCCTACGTCCCCAGTCCGGGCACCGTGCTGTTTGCCGGATATGGAAGCTCGCTCACCGAGCCCACGGCCTTTCAGTTCCGCGAGCTGGAACGAGTGCGGGACGGGTTCTTCGTGAAGCTGAGTTATCTGTTGCGTCGTTAGGCCTGCCGGAATCGGCACCGTAGTGCGCGCTCGTTACCGCGCCCGCAGCGCCCGGCAATCGTTCAGCAACTGCTCCGCGTAGTCGATGCCGGCGCTGGTGCGCGAGCCGTGCCACGACAGCAGTTCCCCGTCGACCCGAACCAAGCGTTCGCGATCGAACCCCGTGGCCGCCACCACTTCGTCGATGTGCGCCAGAGCGAAGGGAAAGGGCTCCGAGGCCAACAGCACCACGTCGGGGTTCAGGGTGCCGAGTGCGTCGAGCGTGAAGGCGGGATAGCGCGCGGCATTCGAACCGAACACGTTCACACCACCCGCCAGCTGCAGCATAGCGCCGACGAAGGTGTCGTCGTTCACCGTCATCCAGGGTTCGCGCCAGATGAGGTACGCGTACGTCACGGTCGTGAGTCCTGCGGCGTCCCGTTGCACTCGCTCGGCACGCCCTTCGATATCACGCGCAATGCGCTCGCCTTCGGCGGAGCGCCCTATCGCATCGCCGATCGAGCGCACCATGACCGCCGTATCCCATGCCGTACGCGGCATGCTCGTGTGCACGGCGATACCTGCCGCCAGCAGCAGCTCCGCATCTTCGCGCCGATTCTCTTCCTCGTTCATCAGCACCAGGTCCGGCGCGAGCTCCACGATGCGCGCGATCTTCGGATTCTTGGTGCCACCAACCTTCTCGATCGTGCTGACCCAGTGTACGGGATGAATGCAGAACCTGGTACGCCCCACCACCTCGTCCATGGCGCCGAGGTCGTGCAGGAGTTCGGTGAGCGAGGGGCAGAGGGAAACGAGTCGCATCGGTATGAAGAGCGATCTGATCGTTAGGCTGGCGTTAGGTACGCTATGCTTCGACAGACGACTGGCAGGTGCGCAGGTATGGACCAAGGAAAACAAACGCGGCGCATCTCTCCTGAAATGCACCGCGTCCGACGATCGGCGCTGCGAACCTGCACGCACCGCCGACCGAACGACTCAGAAGGTCGGGTTCGTCTCCTTCTCCGACAGTGGCGTCGCGAAGCACAGGTCACGCCCCGTCATGTCGTCCGACGCTCCCGGTCGATTGAGTGCGGTCCATCGACGGAAATCGCCGAGCCGACGACCTTCGAGCCAGAGCTCGATGCCGCGCTCGCGCTTGAGGGCAGTCCAAGCGTCTGTAGCGTTTGTGGCGACCCACGGTGTTAGGGTGAGCACTACACGGCGTCCGTTGACGAGGGTCATTGCTCCCGGAATGTCGCCTGCCACCAGCTTCGCCTCGGCTTCGATGAGCCGCATTTCCCAACCAGTCGACAGGTTGATGGGCGACGTGAGGGCAGGATACTTGGTTTGGAAATACCAGCGCACACGACCCAAGTTGCCCACAGCAGCATCACCTTGCAGAACGGTGAGGCTGCTGTCAAAGGGCACACGAGGATCGCGCGTTGTCTTCCGGTAGTTCTCGTAGAAGGTGTTCCAGACCGTGTGGGCGCGATACGGCTGATTGGCCGACGCCCAGAAGATGCGATTGTACTGATCGAGATCGGTCACGTAGTACGGCATGCGATAGGCAAATGTGCTGGCCACCGACGCCGCATCCTGGGCTGCACCGGTCAGGTTGCCGCGCAGCAATCGCACCGATGCGCGACCCGCCGTTGCAGCCGTCACGAGGTTCGCGTTGGCCGCCGCAGCCGCCACCGTGATGGCCTCGGTGAAGTTGGCTTCGGCTCGTTCCAGATACACCGTGTATGCCTGCTTAGGCCCACCATTGATCACGCCGTCGCAGAAGTTCTCACCCAGGAGCTTGTTGGAGTAACCCGCCCAGAGGAGCGCCTGAGCCGTCGTGGCACTCTTTGCGGCATCGGTTGCCCCGAGGGTGGTCTTCGCACGGGTGACGGCATCTTCGGCCGTCCATCGCGCGCGCTGTGAGAAGTTCCACCAGGTGTTGTCTTCGTCATCGGCGATGATGCCACCTTGTACGCGCGGCGGAATGCCGAAGGAACCGGTCGAGCCAGCCGGATGAATCTCCCGGGCAACGGCTCCCCCGGTATACGCCACCCAGTTGAGCGCTTCGGCCAGATCGCGACCCGCACCGTTTACCAGTGCCGACAACGCATTTGCGTTGTTGAGTGATTCTGCGAGAATGGGACCGGGGTTGGTGGCGTCGAGCTGGCATCCCGAGAGAAGGGCAGCCAGCGCGGCGGTTGCAGCCCAGCGCACCGAACGCGTGGTCATCTGAAAAATCGTCGTAGTCATTGGCGTATTCCTCAGAACGAAATGCGAAGAGACGACAGGAACACTGCGGGGGCCGGAATGTGCTCCGAGATGTATCGCACGGTGGCATTGAAGCCGTCGTTGCCGGACATTTCGGGATCGAACAGCGGCATGCCGTAGTTTCTACGGAAAATGTTCTGAGCCGAGAAAACAAACGAGCTGCTGGTGGTGCGCGGAATCAGGTGGCCCAGCGGCACGGTGAGGGTGATGTCTCTCACCTTGAAGAAGTCTGCCTTGAAGATGAACATGTCCTGGCGCACGTTGGCCGGCACGCAGGTGAGCCGCTCGCGCACCGTGATGGGCTGCTGCGCTGCAATATTCTTGTAGGCATCGGTGCAGGTGGGCCACAGCACCGAACGGGTAAGGGCCTGGAACGACGCATCCTCCTCTATGAACGCACCGCCCTGATACTCGGCGCGCACGGCGATGCTGATGTTCTTCCAGGTGCGCAAGTTGAGATTCCCGCCAATGATCTTGGTGGGATTGCTCGGCCCGAAGTTGAAGTTGGACGACGTGTCTTTGGCCGACAGGACTTCGGTGGCCGTCACGCGCCGGTTCGGGTCGCGGATGATCTTGCCACGTAGCACCGGTGCCGGTTGTCCCTCGATGACCCAGCCGAAGTTGCCGACGGTAAACGCCGGAGCACCGCCAAGGCTTAGTACCTCGCTCTCGTTGGTGCTGAAGTTCACGCCCGCCGTCAGCCCCAACAGAGGGCGATCGACCACGGTTCCGGTAATGGCGGCCTCGATGCCCGACTTCTGCATCTGACCCACGTTCTTCAAGGTGTTGTTCAGGAAGCCGTTGGACGGAACGGAACGCACACTGAAAAGCGCGTCGGTGGTCTTGGCCTTGAACCAGGTGAAGTCCACGTTGAGGCGACCAGTGAACACGCTCTGGTCGAAGCCGATTTCCAGCTCGGACGTGCGCTCGGGACCCAACGTTGCATTACCAAGGTTGCTCGGTCGCACCGCGACCTGTCCGCCCCAACCCACCTGATTGTACGTTCTGGCTGCAGCAAATGCTCCGGGCGCGCGTCCGGCGGTTCCGAATGCGGAGCGGAGCTTGAGCGTGCCTAACGCGGGGCTCCAGAACTTCTCATCGCTAATGACCCACGAGCCGCTCACTTTGGGGTAGGTCTGGAATCCGAAGTCCTGGCCGAAGGCGCTGTTGCCGTCAATGCGCCCCCCCACCGTTACGAAGTACCGGTCCTTGTAGCCCAGCAGCGTCTGTCCGAAGGCGCCGCCGGTAATGACGGTCTGCCGGTTTTCATCGGCATTCTTGATGCCTCCGCTGGCAACTGTCGGCGCCGCCGGCGTGGCAAAGTTCTCGCTGAAGCCCACTACATCACCGACCAGCGAGTTCACGTATTGCGTGCCGGCCGATAGCGTTACCCGAAAATCCCTGCCGAGGTTGAAGTCGTAGTTGTTGACCCAGTCGGTGCTGATCGTCGTGTTGAACCACTGCTGATTCTGAATTACGCCCAGTGGAACTGCAGGGAATCCGTAGGGTCGAACATTACGGTTCTCCAACGCCGCACGATCGAGCCCGACGGTGAAACGGCTGGAAAAGCGCTCGATCGGCGTCCACGTCGCGGTGGTGCCGAGCACGAGTCTGTCGATTGTACTAAAGAGCTGTTGCCCGTACACGCGCTTGATGATTGCCGGATCCTTGCTGCCGAAATAGTTGCGATCCTGGCGGAACGCGTTGAGCGTCACCCCCTGCGCATTGTTTCCGGCCGGTGTGTTGGAGACGAGATTGTTCGAGTATGCGCTGTTCCAGCTCACCGCCAGCTTTTTCATCGGCACGAAGTCGAGGTTGGCGCGGACCTGGTACTTCTTCTCGCGATCGTTCGCCAGCACACCGTCGGTGTTGTCGGCGCCAAGCGATACGAGATAGCGCAGGTCGTTCCCGCCCCCCGCCACCTGTGCCGACGCGCCAAATCGTCCACCGGAGCGAAGAAACGGATCCATGAAAAGAAGCGGCACTGCATCGGTACCGAACTTCTGCATCTTGCTGATGCCGCTGTTCAACTGCGCCTGCCACTTGGCCGCGCCCTGGCTTCCGCGCTTGGTGAAAATCTGGATCACACCGGCGGCGGCGTCGGTGCCGAACAGGGTCGCGGCTGCCGCCCCCTTCACGACTTCAATGCGATCGATGTCGTCGGGGTTGATGTCGTTGAGCGGACTGGAATACGAGTTGGCGCCGCGCTGCGTGGTGCCGGTAAAGATTCCATTGCGCGGATATTCGTCGCTCCGGGTGCGCACGCCGTCGATGTAGATGAGCGGCTGGTTGGTGAGCGCAACGCTGGTGCTGCCGCGCAAACGGATGGCCGAGCCACCGCCCGAGTTGCCTACGTTACCACCCACGGTCACGCCGGCAATGCGGCCGGATAACATGTTCGACAAGTTGGTCGTCACCTCGGGGGCGTCGGCGACCTTGATCTGACCAATGGAGTTTCCGACCTCGCGCTTACGCGCCGAGCCACCGGTGCCTGTTACCACCACCTCGTCGAGCGACACGGCGCTCTGCGTCAGCGCAAAGGCAAGCGTCGTGACGGTGCCTGCGGTTACCGTGACCGACTTCTCGGTGGGCGCGTAGCCAATGAGACGCACGCGAACCACGTGGGCGCCAGGAGGCACCGCCACAATGGAGTACGAACCATCGGCACCGCTCACGCCACCGAGCGTGGTGCCCACCACAAACACCTGCGCATTGCCCAGCGGAGCATTGGACGAGGCGCTCGTCACCTTACCTCGAACCGATCCCTGCGCTTGCGCGCCAAGCAGCGAGGGCCCGAGCGCGAACAACATCGCTACGGTGGCCCGCCACATGGCTTTCCTTCGACGACATGTGTGCATCATGACCTCCAACAGTGGAGTGGGGGAGCTTAGGCTCGATCGCCGTGAGAAGCACAGAGGGCGACCGATAGGAACGGTTGACCATCGAACCGTTCGCGCGACCGCATGCTCGTAATCGCGCTTTTTTCAGGGAACGGCTTGGCATAGCATCGGGTCGAACGAGTGCCGTGTCAACCGATAGGTTGTCGATTCTCGGCCGCAACCCCCATTCTGGTGGTTCGTCCTCTTATCGTTGGACTCTTCGCGCCGCCGAACACTCGCCATGCCCCCTTCGCTGCCCACGCCTCCCCTCCAGGCGCTCCTAGACCAGGGGCGTCTCGCGCAAGCGCGCGGTCAACATCAGGAGGCGCGCGAACTGTACGAGCGCGGGCTACATTCGCTCACCTCGACCACTTCCGCCTCCAGCATCGCCCAACTGCTGCTGAGTGTGGGGCAGACCCACCTCGACACGCGGAACACGAGCGCAGCCCTCGACTGTGTCGAGGCCGCCGTTGCCCTCGCCGGTGAGCCTGACATGGACGTTGCACTGGCCCTAGCCATGGAGCTACGTGGACGTATCCGGTGGCTCGATGGACAGATGGACGAAGCCGAAGCCGATTTCCGCGACTCACGCCAGCGTGCCCTGAGCGCCCGGCGTCCCGGAATCGCTGCCTTAGGCGCGTCGCAACTCGGCGCACTGGCCATCGTTCGGGGAACGCCGATCGACGCGGTACACCACTTCGAGGCAGCGCTGGCCGAGTTTCGCGCTGCGGGCGAGACCGATGCCGAAGGGCGGACACTCGAACAGCTGGCCACGCTGTACGCCGATCTCAAACGGTGGAATGCCGCCGACCAGGCCTTCGCCGAGGCAGCCGCTTCGTTCCAGACAAGCGGCGACGATCGGCGCCTGGCCTCCCTCGAGTTGGCGCGGGGCGACATGGCCCTCGATCGCGTCGACGCCGAGCGCGCTCGCACATCGGCCGCACGCGCCCTCGACGCTGCGCGCCGGGTCAATGATCCCGGTCTGGTGGCCCGCGCCATTGCCCTGAACGGAATCGTCGCCCGCGAGTTGGGTGATGCGGCGCGCGCTGAGCGACTACTCGAACAGGCCGACCGCCAGGCGCAAGCTGCGGACGACCTCTTGCTCGTGGCCGAGGTGGCCAGAGAAAAAGCCGACCTCTTTGCCCGTCTCGACCGCCACATGCGCGCGCTGCTCGCGCTCAATCGGACCTATCGCGCCCTCATTCAGCTGCGCGCGCGCGGAATCGACGTCGCGGTTGTGCGGCGGATACGCCGATTGGAGGAGGGATTTCTCGACGTCGTGCGGCGCTGGGCGCAGCGAATGGAGTCTCGCGACCACGCTACCACCGGCCACTGCGAGCGAGTGGCCGACCTCACCTGCGAGATGGCCCGCCGCATGGGCGTGGACGGCGGTGCACTGTTCTGGTATCGCGTCGGTGCCTATCTGCACGATATCGGCAAGCTCGAGGTGCCGGCGTCCATTCTCAACAAACCCGACCGCCTAACGAGTGACGAATGGGACGTCGTCAAACGGCACTCCGTGGCCGGCGCCGAGATGCTGCGCGCGATCGATTTCCCGTGGGACGTGCGACCGATGGTCGAATCGCATCACGAATGCTGGGACGGATCGGGCTATCCGCACGGCCTGGCGGGCGAAGCGATTCCGCTGGCGGCGCGCATCGTTACCGTCGCCGACGTGTTCGACGCTCTCGTGTCGCGACGCTCGTTCAAGCACGCCCTTGCGCCTGACGACGCGCTGGATGTCATGCGTCGAAATGTGGGGCGACACTTCGACCCCGCAGTGTTCAAGCTATTCGAAGAGGTGCTGCGCGACGGCATCGCCATTCCCGGCGTCACCTCGGCCGCCTCGATCCCGAGCCGAGTGGAAGTGCGCGAAACGCCGCTGCTGGACGATGCCCTTACGTCGGTGGCCGATCACGCGTCGTGGTTCGAGCGGACGGTGCGCGTGCTGGCCGACAGCCGCAGCTCGGGGCAGCACGTCGCCCTTCTCACCCTCGACATCGACCACTTTTCGCGGCTGAATGCAACGTACGGGCGCTTGGCTGGCGATGATATCCTGTGGGCGGTAGCCAAGGTGCTGCAGCGTGGGCTGCGTACCGACGACCTGATCGGGCGCCGGGGGAGCGATGAGTTTCTCGTCCTCCTCCCCGATACCTCGCCCGAGGTTGCACTGGAGATCGCCGAACGCCTGCGTGATGCGTCGGCCCGCCTGCGCTCTGCCCGTCGCGATGCGCCGGACGAGGAAATCGCCATCTCCGTTTCCGTCGCAGTGTCCAGCACCACACAGCACGGCGGGACCATTCAGTTGCTCCTGGCGGCCGGTGACCGCGCCCTGTACCAAGCCAAGCGCGATGGGCGCAGCGGGGTGGCGGTCGCCGATCACGCCGGCGCGACATCGGCCCGGGTGCAGATGGAGTTCGAGGCCTTCGTGGCCCGCGAAGACGAGCTGCGCACCCTGGTGGCGCAGCTCGACCGGGCCAGTCGAGGCGACGCCCGGCTGGTCTGCGTTACCGGTGAGGAAGGGATCGGCAAGACGGCACTCGTTAGGCAGCTCGAGCCGGAAATCAGCCTGCGCTCGGGGGCGATGGTCTACGCGCAGAGCCGGCAGGGAGACCAGACGTCGCCGTACGGTGCCTGGAGCGACGTCATCGAGCGCCTGCACTCGTTAGGCCACCTGCCCGGAAACGACTGGCGCGCCCTGCCGCAGTTGGTTCCCGCCATGGCGCCCCTTAGCGACGGCGACGAGTGGGCGCTGACCCCATCACTGCTGCAGGAAGAGATTGTGCGCGCGGTACGGCGCGCGGCGCGCAATCAACTGCTCGTCTTGGTCTTCGAAGACATGCAGTGGGCCGACGCGGCCAGTTGGGCGGTGCTCGATGCCCTGCTGGCGGCGATGGATGGGGAACGCGTATTCATCGTGCTCACCCTCCGCCCCGACGACGCGCGACACTCCACCGAGTGGCGCCGCCGCATCGCGCAGCACCCACGAGCGTTGCAGGTAGCGCTGCAGCGGTTTAGTGCCGATGAAATGCGCCGGTTGACGCAGGTGGTCATGCGCAACGCCGATCCGGGCGAAGAGCTTCCGCGCTTTTTGCACACCTACACCGAGGGCATTCCCCTCTTCGTGGTCCATGTACTGCGCGCGCTGGCCGAGGCGGGCGCCATCTGGTACAGCGGCACGCGCTGGGAATGGCGGCCGCTCAACGAACCCGCGCTCCCGCCCGGCGTCGCCTTCGTTTTCGAACGCCGGCTCGAACGGCTATCGCCCGCCGCCCGCGAGATTCTCGCCGCTGCGGCCGTCCTTGGCACGACGACTCCCCAGGGAGTGCACAGCACGACGGCCTCCCACGGAGTGTACAACACAACGGCCTCCCAAGGAGTGCACAGCAGCACGACGGTCTCCCAAGGAGTGCACAGCACGACGGCCTCCCACGGACTGTACAGCACCACGTTTTGCACGGAACTCCTCATCGCCGTCACGGCCGTTCCCGAGGCACAGGTATATGCCGCTCTCGATGAAGGGTCGGTGGCCGGCGTAATCGCGCCGGTGGGCGACCAGCGATCGGGCCGCTACACCTTCTTGCATGATCTGCTGGCCGACGCCTGCACACGAGGTGTTGTTGAACGGCAGCGTCAACGCATTCACGAAGTCACCGCCCGCCTGCTCGAGCTGCGCGCCCCGTCGGGCGTAGAGGCGATCGCCGCGCACTATCATGCGGCTGGTCTCGACACCGAGGCGTACCGATATGCGATAACCGCCGCCGACCACGCCGCCCAGGTTTTCGCGCACGATGCAGCCATGGACGCGCTGCACGTCGCGCAGCGATATGCACCCTCGGCCGTCGACCTGGCCCTGGTACGAGCCCGCCAGGCGCAAACGGCCCACGATGCGGGACGCTACGAACTCGCCGAAGAATTGTGCGACCTGGCGCTGGAGTGGCTGGTGGCGGCAGGCGACGAGTCACGAACCATCGCCGTACGCCGATTGCGCGCGCAGGTGCGGGTACGACGCGGCGCGGCGCCCCAGCGGGCGCTGGATGCGCTCCACACCATGCTCGCCAGCGCCGAAGATGCGCTGGACCGGGCGGAGCGCGCCACGACCCTCCTTGCCGCGGCCGAAGTGAGCGCGTCGCTGGCCGACTGGTCTCGGGCCGCTTCACTGGCCCGTAAAGCCACTGACATCATAGGCGATCGTGGTGCGCCGGCAATCGTGGGCAACGCCTGGCGCCTGCTGGGCATCAGCCGCTATGCTACGGCGCCAGCCGAGTCGATGGCCCTCCTGCGCGAAGCGATCGATCGCTTGGGAGCGAGTGGCGACCGGCTCGGCGAAGCGCGGGCGCTTGTGGCGTTAGGCGATGCGTACCTGCGGGCCGGCCACGCGACGCACGCCGAGCAGGC
>ENA-ORBV01004262-ORBV01004262.1-microbial-mat-metagenome-genome-assembly--contig:-NODE-4262-length-27701-cov-6.632168_pt1 | contig 27701 bp, 18 predicted proteins | sample MGYA00237777_ERZ505514 | MGnify/ENA primary metagenome ERZ505514 (study PRJEB26160, sample SAMN06269048) | microbial mat metagenome | isolation source: Oligotrophic lake microbial mat | place...
GTCCTCTACGATCGCCTCGTCAAGAGCGAGCGCCCGTGAGGCGCGCGCACGACTCCCGCGCAGGTCGAGGCGGACTTGAAGACGCTCACGCCCTGACGTGCATCGCGCGTTCGTCCGTCCCATGGGCCGCATGGTCCCGGCCCTCCTCTGCCCTCTCAGCTCTCTCGGCCGCGCGCGCTTGCCGTTGGGTCGACTCGCACGGCCGCGTGTCGCCTGTGATCACCACCCGGCGGCCGGGTCGAGACGGACCCACCAGCTCCTCTGGTCGCACAGTCCGCCCGTCGGATAAGACAACCGGCTCTCCCCTATGGATCAGCCCCCACATGGGCCCCTCCGGGATTCCAGACGCACGGGCACGGTCGGGATTGAAGCGACCCCGACGCGTGTCTTCCACCAACGCCCAACTCAAGGCGGTCGCGCCTCGGTGCTCGGCGAGAACGGCGTGCATGGCGTAGTCTCGACGCCTTACGGAGTCTCCGGGGTCGAGTTCCTTCACCTCGAGCGGGAAGGTGAGCCGGTCGGCGCCCAACGTCTCGCACTTTCGCAGAAACCGTACGGCCCCCTGGGGTCCCCAACAACGCAGCACGTCTGTACGACCCTGCAGGGCCATGGTGCGAAGAAGCCCGATGATTCCCAGGTAGTGGTCGGTGTGAAAGTGCGAGAAGAAGACGTCCGCGAAGGAAAAGGAGACGCCGTAGCGCATCATTTGGCGCTGAGTTCCTTCGCCGCAGTCGAACAGCAGAGTCTCTCCCTCACGCACGAGGGCGATGGATGAGACGCCGCGTTCGACGGTAGGACGGGACGCCGACGTGCCAAGGAAACGCAGCGTGAGTGGCATGTGAGTGGGTGTATTAAGCAGAGCTCGCTTACTTCACACTTCCACCGAACGCGCTTCAGATGCAAACTGAGGACGCTGGGTGCGCAGAGTGTGATTTAGCTCGCTGAGTCTGGCAGGAACGAGACGCAAAGTAGCAGTGCGCGCTGCGGGTCTGGTGAACACTGCCTCACGCGGACAAGCCGTTAGCCGACGGCTGCGGGTCGACGATTCGGTTGAGGCTGCTTCTACCTCGAAGAATTCCGATCTCCCGATGGAGTGTTTTTCATTTCTCGTACGTTAGGGTTAGGGAGTGGAAGAGCAGCAACTCACCGATCTCGCGCGGAGCCGATGCGACCGCGAGACAACTACAGCACAGTGTGCAGGGAGGAAAAATGACGAGCAAGAGCAAACGGGGATTCGCATCCATGGACCCAGATCGTCAGCGCGAAATCGCCAGTCGGGGAGGGCGCGCGGCGCATGCGAAAGGAACGGCGCATGAGTGGTCGAAGGACGAAGCGCGGAATGCAGGGAAGAAGGGGGGTGAGGTGGTAAGCCGAGATCGTGCACACATGGCTGCCATTGGCCGTGAGGGTGGCGAGGCGCGCAGCCGTTCTACGACACGCACTCGCGGTCCGGCGTTCAGTGATCGTGAGTCGATCGTCGTCGTGTCGCGCGAAGGTAGGCCTGATGGTAATGGTAGTCACTCCGCCGATCGGGCCCCGGTTCAGCGGCCTCGCGATGAGGCGTCGCGTTAGCGTTCAAGCGAGAGTTCGTGCGGGGGAACTAGCGCTCGACCCGCTCCAGCGAGCCACGTAGCGGTCGGCGTCCCACTTCTCACGGGCGCGCTTCAAGGACATGGGGCGAATAAGCCCGAGCACGGGCCGGTTGTAGAACGGTCGGTCGAGTTTTCCGAAGCACCACTGGATGCCACCGTAGCTGCTCGGATCGCGGCCATCCAGACCGTATTTGTTGTTGAGGTGAATAAGCCACGCCAGCGCATCGGCGTAGTGTGCGCTCCAGAGGATGACGTGTTTTCCCCAGAGCATGCGCACCACGTTATGCATCACGCCGGTAAGAAGTAACTCGCGCTGCGCGGCATTCCACAACTGATCGTGCGTCTCGGCGTTCTCGAACTCTTCGAGAGTGTAAGCAGCCTCCCGTGCGTCACCGGCGTGGCTGGCCATTGTTTTGTGTACCCACTCGGGAAGGGCGGCGAGCGTACCGTAGTGGGGGTTGCGCAGGCAGAAGTTGAGCGAAAGCTCACGCCAAGTGACCAACTCGTCGATGAATTTCTCCGCTTGTGCCGAATGCGGGGAGGCCAGGGCAGCGCGCGCCACCTCGGCGGCGGGGATCTGTCCGAAGTGCAGATAGGGTGAGAGCCGACTCGATCCGTCGTCGTCGTTCGGGTCGGATCGACGCTCTGCGTAGTTAGCCAAGCCATCCGCGCAGAACGCGTCGAGTCGTTGGCGAGCCGCCGTGTATCCGCTCACCAGCGGAACCGGCGGAACCGAGTGGTCAATCTCCGAGCGGGCGATCTCGGCCGCGAGATTGGCCCGCGCCAGATCGAGCGGTTCGCACTCCATCGTTTCCGCGAGCGATGCCGCGAGGGAGGCGCTGACCGAGAGGCGAGGCGCGCGGTCCTCGACCGGCTCCAGCGCCAAGGCCAGTAGCTTCTGCAGCTTGGGCCGAATGGTGCGCGCGGAGTATTCCTCCTTCTTGATTGCACCCGATGGAACCACACCGTGCGATTCGATGGCAACCACGCGACAGTTCACCCGCTGGGCGAATCGATGCGTTCGCTCCGCGATACCGCAGGTGGGGAAGAGGTCCGTGATTACGAGGGCGGCGCGAGCGGCCAATCGGTCGACGACACGCCGGTCGTCGTCCCGGCGTCGGCGAAGGACGAAGTGGTAGTGCAGCCCGGAGTTCTGCGCGCGAGACTGCAACTCGCGCGCGTTGTGCAGGATAAAGGAATGGAGCCTGTCGCTGGCGTGTTGGTAGGTAGGGTCGAGACCCTGGTGAATGATCAGGGGCTTGTTCAGCCGGTTCGCTTCGAGCACGGCGAATCGCAGGGCCCAGTTCTCCTGCAACCGGTGGGAGCTCTGCATCCAATACAGCACATAGTCGCCGTCGGGCTGCGTCCGTTTGCCGTTCACACGAGTTCCGCGGAGCGAGAGTTGGTCGCGAACGAACGGACTATCTAGATCGTGCATGAGTCGAAACTCACGAGAGGTGCCATTGGCGGCCCGCGTATGCCGGCCGAGGTCACTGGCGATGGATCGGTACCGCACGATTGCGGAATCGTCGCAACAGTCACCACGCTCCACGCGGCCGACGGGCGGCGGTGACCGAGACAGCTGCTTGGAGTGGTGGTCTCAACTGCGTCACAGCGAGATGAGCGGATGCTCGTCTGCACGCACGCCACTCCAATACCTAACGCGTTCCAAGTCGTCTTGGTTCCAGAGGTTAGCTCCGGTTCGCTTGACTTCGCGAGGGATGCGGCTACGTTTGAGTAGACGCCGGTCCCGCCCACGCGGGGCCGTTTCGTTACGCCGGAGTGCGGCCGTCGTCAAAGAGTGGCGCGCTTTTGGCAGTGAGGGGCTGTAGCTCAGCTGGGAGAGCGCTGCATTCGCATTGCAGAGGTCAGGGGTTCGATCCCCCTCAGCTCCATATATATTCGGGTTTGTGGTCCACAAGTCGTAGGGAATCAGTAGCCAGCCGTCGTCCGGTAGGACGGAGAGTTCCAATGGCGATGCGCTTGGCGAATCCCGCGCTGCGAGTCCGCAAACAATCTGAAGGCCGCCAGAAATGCTTGGCGGCCTTTTTTGATGTCACCCGGATCTATCGTGTCAGCGGACAACTGCCGCGAAGTCCCGCCGGAGCGCCACGAACAGCTCCGAGAGAAAGCGGTTCTCCTCCGCCTCCGACTGCCCCGCGAAGTCGCCAAACGCACTGGAACCCAGCCCTCCGAAAAAGCGCATGATGGCACTCTCTTTCACCGCGGTGCGCACTTGGCGCTGGCTCATGGTCTGATTCCCGATGTCGTCCCGAACACCAAGGCGCACTTCGGTCCCTCGCCCTTCGAAGGGGCGCCGCAAGGGTGACTTGATGAGCTTGTCGGCAGCCAGCGGGAGGTGCCACTCCGGCTCTTTGCGAAAGCGCATCAACCAGGCGCGATCATGTTCGCCTCGTTCGATGATGAAGTCGCCGATGAGGTTCGAGTAGCCAACGTGAAAGATCATGAACTTGGCCTTCGCGTTCACACGAATCAGGAGCGTATCGGGCATGGGGCGCGGAGGACCGACCAGGGGCACGAGTGAGCCTTTCCTGGCCCGAAGCCTGACGATAAAACTCTCATCCTGTTTGGACAGATCGAAGTACTGCGCGCCCGCACGATCGGTGAGCCGTACCTGAAAAGTGGACGGCATGATGTACTTGTCCACGTACTTGGCGTAGTGCGGGTACTTCCGTCGCATGGCGCCCGGCGTAATCGCCACTCGCATGACAAACGACGTAGAGCCATCGGCCAGCGGAGTCGAGCGGACGGAGTCGATCGAGACGATCTGCCCGAGATGTAGAGACGTATGCGGAAAGAGGGTCCGAGCCTCGCCACGCACATCGGAATCGCGCATCCCTTCGAAGGCGGTGAACAGCACGCCAATCGCGTCGGCCACCTGCTCGGCGCGCACCGGTCCAATGCCGTGATCCACCTGGGTGATCCACTCGAAGGTGTCGTTGCCCAGCGCTCGGAGCTGCATCTGGTGCCGCTCGTCGCCCACGCGATCGGGGAGTTCGGTAGTCGGTCGGGCCGAGAAGAGGTAGCGCTCGTCGGCGAATCGCGCCTGCAGGAGTAGCGCTCGGGTGCTATCGTCCCCCATCACCGTCCAGACTGAAGTGTCGTTGAATATTTTTGAGGGAATGAGTGCGAAGCGGGCCATTTTTTGGCGCGCGACGGTGAATTTGGGATCACGCTGAACATTGTGGAATCGAAACGCGAATGCGGCGAAGACGTTATCCGCATTTCGCTTCGCGCTGTCGAGCGATGATCCCCACGGTGCAACAGCCGCCCGGCAGGCGCTCAAGAGAAGAAGCGCGAGCAGGGCAATTCGAATACGAGAGGGCATGCGTCGGAGTCGAGGGGTTGCCCGGTGCGTAGCGCACGGGGTATTTTCTCATACGCTTTCCGCTTCGCGGAAGGTCCAACTGCCCCTTGGTGTAACTGGCAACACGCCTCACTCTGGATGAGGAGAGTCCTAGTTCGAGCCTAGGAGGGGCAACTGACTGTGTCATTCTTCGCCCCGCGGCACTTCGGTGTTGCGGGGCTTTTGTCGTCTGGCAGCTGTAAGGGATGGAGGCACATAACTTCATCGCGCACCCAAGAGCAACGCCGCTTCTGCCCCGCGCGTTCGACGGAATAGAGCATGGGAGGCGTTCAGTCGCCGACACATCATTCTCATGCACTTCACTCCCACCCGGGGATGCTCCATGCTTTCGAAAACGATCATGGTCTCGAGTCTCGGACTTTTGGCTGCGTGCGCCTCCATTACTGGCGCCCAAAGCGGTGGCCAGACGCCGTCCGATTCTGCCCCCGATCCATCGCGAGTGATGGTCGCCCGACTCGATCTCGAACTCTTCAAGGCCACCATCAAGGGGCTCACGCAGTTTGGGGACCGACGTCAGGGTACGGACCGCAACCGTGCCGCCATCGACTGGATCGAGGCGCAACTCAAGAGCTACGGCTGCCGGAACACCGAACGTCTCACGTACGACTATCAACCGCCCGCTGCTCGGCCTGCCGGTGCCGCGCCGCCGAGCGCCCCGCGCGTGGGCGCGGTGCCCACTGCGCAGGGCGGTGGACGTGCGCGAGGAGTCCGGGCCCGCACGGGCGTGAACAACGACTCGCTGGCGCAACCCGATGCGAGACTGCGCGCGCTCAATTCGCAGCCCAGCACTCCGGGACAGCGCCAGGAAGTGTATTGCACCAAGATTGGCACCACGCACCCCGAGGAGATGTACATCGTGGGCGCGCACATGGACGGCATCGGTTGGGGCGAGGCCGCTAACGATGATGGATCGGGCACCGCGATGGTCATGGAGTTGGCGCGCGTATTCAGCAGTCCCGATGTCGCCACCGATCGCTCGATTCGATTCATTCTCTGGAACAACGAGGAGTCCGGACTGCATGGTGCGCGCGCGTACGTGGCACAGCGGCAGGAGCTGCAGGGAAAGGAGAGCCCGGCGGGATCGGGAAGGTATCCCGAGCCCACGTGGCTCGGGATGATCCAGCATGACATGATGCTGTTCGACCATGGGATGCCTAACGCCGATGGATCGCTCAACCGTGAGCAGCGCTCGGAAGCCGACGTGAACATCGAGTTTCAGGTGAACTCCAAGTTCGCCGCGCAGTCGCAGGCGCTGGCGTGGGCGCTGCACGGGGCGAACGAGAAATACGCCACGGACTATCCTGCCGCGGTGGGGAAGCGGATGACCAACACCGATTCCGGACCGTTCCAGGACATCGTCGCTGCCATAAGCCTGCGCGAGAACGAACGGGGAAGCCAGATCGGCAACGGCTGGGATCCGCACTGGCATCAGCCGACGGATCTCTTCGCGACGTTCAGCGACCGCGACTTCCGACTTGGCCTCAATGCGGCGCAGACCACCCTTGGTGCACTGGGGCAGCTCGCGGGGGCAGCGCTCACGAAGTAGTCGCCGGTGCCGGGCGGGACGCACGGGCGCGGTCCCGTGCGGCCATGGTGAGCGCGGAGATGTTTGCGGGCGGTGTGGCCGTCGGGCGGAGGACGTAGAAGGGAATGACGGCGCGTTTTCGTCACGTGCGAACGTCAGCCATTGCTTCACGCTGTGGGAAAGTTTTCTTCGGATGACGTTTTCTGCGAGATTCCCGCGCAACTAAACGGTGAAGGAAGCGATACATGAGCGTCGGCACGGCCGAGCCCCCCGCGCGTCAGCCAAGGGGAGCCTGTGCTCGATCACGCGACCCCACCTGCAAAGGAGACTCACTTATAAGACGTAGCTTCGTTGCCCTGACGGCGTCGTGTGCCCTGTCCCCGACGGCCGCCTCGCCCTCCCATGCGCAGGCGAACGCGGCGGCGAAACGCGCGTCGAATTCCAGCGCCTTCGCGGTCGGCTACACCGACATCGGACCCACGCTCGGACTCGGCGGCCTGGGAAGCGCGGGTCTTTCTTTCGGGGGCCGATTCGAGCGGGGCTTGAAGGCGCTGCCCGATTTGGGCAATGGCGTGTTAGGCTTTCAGGTGAGCGTGGACTACTACAGCTACAACAACCGCTTCGATGGCGCGGACTACGGATTCTCGTTCATTCCGATCGGGGCGACCGCGAACTACCACTTCGCACTCGAGAACAAGAAGGTCGATCCCTTTATCGGAGCCGGGCTGGGCTTCCTGGTGGCCAACACCTCGTACGTCGGGTCGTACAACAGTGGCCTCTACTTCATCGGCCGAGCCGGCGTACGCTACTTCTGGAAGCCGAACATGGCCTTGTATGCCGACCTCGGCGCTGGTGCTGCGACGCTCAACGCCGGGTTGATGTTCGGCGTGGGGGGCAACAAGTAGGCCTTCAAGCGGACAAGCGGCTCGATGCGTGTACGACGATCGGCGCGCCATACACAGGGGTCAGCGAACGCCTGGACCACAGACCACAGAATGCCCACAGAATGCACCCACAGAATGCCCACAGAATGCCCCCCTTGCGCGATCTCCGTCTCAGCTCCAACTTGTGAAAAGATGACTACCGCCCGCCTCTCCGCGCTTTTTAGCTACTCGTATTTTGGCTTCCGGATTTCCGGGGGGCGAGCGTCGCGCGCATGACAGGGCAGTAGCGGTCAGAGTACAGCGTCGATTCAGCGGCCCCCGAGAGATCGGGGGCTTTTTTTTTGCATGATCAATCCAACGGAGACCCATGTCGAACACGCCCCTCGTCGCCCGCGCCCGAACGGGTCACCATGCGCCCACCGAAGTCCGCGTCGGTGCGATTCACGCCGACGCCCGCGACATCGTTATCGGCAACGGGGGATTCGTTGTGGCCGCCGGACCATGTTCGGTAGAAGGCGGAGCCATGCTGCTGGAAACCGCGCACGCCGTCTCGGGAATGGGCGCCCGAATGCTGCGTGGGGGCGCGTTTAAACCGCGCACGTCGCCGTACGCGTTCCAGGGCTTGGGCCTAGAGGCGCTGGAGATGCTCGCCGAGGCGCGAGCGGTGAGTGGGCTCCCGGTCGTCACCGAGGTGCTGGACGTGCGACAGGTAGAGATGGTGGCGCGTTACACCGATGTACTGCAGATCGGGGCGCGAAACATGTACAACACACCGCTCCTTGCCGCCGTGGGGGAGCTCCGTCTTCCTGTGCTGCTCAAGCGATCGTTCGCTGCGACGATCGCGGAGCTGATTTCAGCGGCCGAGCACATCGCAGTGCGTGGCAACACGAACATCATTCTCTGCGAGCGCGGCATTCGAACGTTTGAGACGGCGACGCGCAATACTCTCGACGTGGCGGCCATTCCCGTGCTCAAGAAGGAGACGCATCTCCCGGTGTTCGTGGACCCGAGCCACGCGGCGGGGCGTGCAGAGTACGTATTGCCGCTTGCCTGTGCGGCCTTGGCGGCGGGGGCCGACGGTCTGCTGGTCGAGGTGCACCCGTCACCCGAAGCCGCGCAGTCCGACGGCGAGCAGTCGTTGTCGTTTGATGAGTTTGGCGCGATGATGCACGCCCTGTCTGGAATTGCGGCAGGCATGCATCGTGGCGGCCTCCCCGCGCCAGGCAAACGGCAGGTGCTGGCGCTCGACGCGCTTCTCTCGCGCAGGGCGCGATCGGAACGGACGGGGAGCGCCGGATGACGGCACGTCGATGACCGCACGTTGTCGATGGCCGCACGTTGTCGATGGCCGCACGTTGATGAAGGCACGTCAATGACGGCACGTCGATGGCGAAGCGACGAGGAGGGAATGGACGAGGAGGGAATGGACGACGCGCTTGAGTTGGTTCGCGGACAGTCGGCGCTGGTCGCTTTTCAGGGAGAGCGGGGGTCCTACGGTCATCTGGCGATTGAGCAACTGTGGGCGGACCGTGCGATGGTGCGTCCGTGCTGGAGCTTCGATGGGGTCATCACATCGGTGCGGGAGGGGACGGCGTCGTTCGGCGTGTTGCCCGTGCACAATGAGATTATCGGGGAGATTGCCGGCGTCAGCGCAGCCATTGCCCTCGCGGCGCTCGAGGTGATAGGGCTCGTGCGGGTCGAGGTGCGGCACTGCCTGCTGGGAGCTATCGGCGCGCCGCTCGACGCGGTACGCGAAGCGTATAGTCATGCAGCGGCGCTCGCCCAGTGCGCGGCGTTCTTCTCGCAACACCCGGCGATCGCGGCCTGCGAGACCTACGATACGGCGGGCGCCGCACGCGAGGTGGCGGCGCGGCGCCGGCGCACCGAAGCGGCCATCGCCGATGAAGGCTGCGCGCAGCGCTACGGGTTGCAGGTGCTGGCGCGAGACATCGGCGACCGCGCGAACAACGCGACGCATTTCGCGGTTGTTCGGCGGGGAGCCTAACGTATGCGATTGCGGGCCATCAAGGGGGCGACGAGCGTTGCCAGGGACGAGGCGCGAGCGATATGCACGGCGACGGCGGATTTTCTCCGTACCATGCTGGACGTCAACGGGCTGACGACGGACGCAGTGGTGAGCCTCATGCTGACCGCGACCCCCGACCTGCGGAGCGAGTTTCACGCGCGCGGCGCGCGCGACGCCGGTTGGAGCCAGGTGCCCATGCTCTGTGCGGTGGAGATCGACGTACCGGGCGCCCTGCCGTTGTGCATTCGCGCGCTGGCCCACGTGGAAGTACCCGACGGCCACACGGTGCGGCACGCGTATCTGCGAGGCGCGCGGGCGCTGCGCCCCGATCTGCCGCACCACGAGGGCGCGCGGTAGTCAGGGGTTCGTAGCCGTTAGGCGATCGATCGAAATCGTTAGGCGGTCGAGATCCGTCGGACGACGTCGCGCCCGTTCGAGTCGGCCGACTGCACCTGCGACAGCGGGGCAGAGCGGGCGTCAGTGTGCCAGCCGTCCCAACGCCGCTAGGAAACCAATCCGATGCGGATGAGGTGCTGCTGCTCTAACGCTTCCACCCGTTTGTCGTCGTCGAACGCATTTTCGCTGCGAGAGATGACCAGCGTCGCGACTCCGTTCCCGATGAGATTGACGATCGCCCGCGCCTCGGACATGAAGCGGTCCACGCCTAACAGGAGGGCGAGTCCCTCCAGCGGCACGACCTGCATGGCCGAGAGGGTCGACGCCAGCACGATGAAGCCGCTCCCCGTGACGCCGGCCGCTCCCTTCGACGTCAGCATCAGGATCGCCAGAATACCCAACTGCTGGCCGATCGAAAGGTCGATGCGAAACACCTGCGCGATGAAGATGAGCGCCATCGACAGGTAGATCGACGTCCCGTCGAGATTGAACGAGTATCCAGTGGGGATGACCAGACGCACGATGGTCCGGTTGCAGCCGTAGCGCTCCAGCTTCTCCAGCATGCGCGGCAGGGCCGCCTCGGAAGACGAGGTGCCGAGGACGAGGAGAATTTCTTCGCGAATGTACTTGAGGAACTCCCAGAGCGAGAAGCCGGAGACTCTGCAAATGATGTTGAGGACCACGAAGACGAAGAGCGCCATGGTGACATACACGTCGAGCATGAGCCGGCCTAACGGGAGGAGCGTCTTGAGGCCGAACGAACCGACCGTGAAGGCCATGGCGCCGAAGGCTCCGATGGGGGCCACATGCATGACGATGCCCACGATCTTGAAGAACACTTGGGCCAGCCGCTCGCAGCCATCCGAGATGTTGCGACCAATCTCTCCCGACATCGTCAATGCCACACCGAAGATGACGGCGAAGAAGACGACCTGCAGAATCTCGCCCTTGGCGAATGCCTCCACCACGCTCGAGGGCACGATGTGCGTCAGGTAGTCGACGAACTTCATCTGTTCGCCCTGCTGTGTGTATTTGGAGATGTCGCCCTTGGCCATGGAACTGACATCCAGTCCGGCGCCGGGCTTGGTGACGTTCACCACGAGGAGCCCGATGGCGAGGGCGAACGTCGTCACCACCTCGAAGTAGAGCAGCGCTTTCCCCCCGACGCGCCCGACGTGTTTGAGATCGCCGATGGTCGCGATGCCCGATACGATGGTGAGGAAGATGATGGGCGCGATGACCATCTTCACCAGATTCACGAAGGTATCGCCCAGCGGTTTCATCGCCTTGCCCGTTTCGGGCCACACGATGCCGACGACCACCCCGAGGGCCACCGCCATGAGAACTCGAACGGTGAGGTTCTTCCAGAGACGCTTCACGATGGTCGAAGAGGAGGCGAGAGAGGTGTTCGCACGCGTGAGCGCCTCCCGGGTGGAAAGCGCTCAGGTGAGGCGGAGTGACTTGCGAGGCGGGGGGAGGATGCGACTCGGAGCGTGATTCCGCCAGAGAGAATGGCGCTCATGTCTCTGCTGAGCGACCGCAACTCCGACAGCGACGCGTCGCTCGAGCTGGGGCGACGTCGGGTGAGTTTGAAGTATCGCGTTCGACGCTCGTAGGAATGTATGAAGGGCGCTCCGCGGCATGAAATTCCCCCGCTCACCGCATCGCGTGACGCGAGTAGGTCGTCGTCAGTCTCTATGCGTTGGCGCCCCCGGTGCCGCCACGTGCCGTTCGTCCCTCGCACGACCCGAGATGCTCAGAACCATCGACAACGAGCGTCAGTTCTTCGACGCCGAAACATTCGCCATCCTCGACAAACAATTCGCCGCGTCTGCAAGGCGAGTGAATGCGGTGCGAATCGCCGTTCTGAGCATGCTCGCCCTTGCCGCTGCGCTCTATGCGCCGCATCTCACGCCAGCGCTCACTACCGCCAATCTCATCATACTCGCACCCATGCTGGCGTGGGCCATCGGCCAGCATTTCGTGGCGCATCGCGAAGGGATCGTCGCGCCGGCCCTGTCGATGGCGAACATCGTCGTCGATATCTCGGCGACGTCGATTTTGCTGCTTGCGTACGGCGTCTTCGGCGATCCGAATCTCGCCGTCAAGTCACCGATCTTCAGTCTGTACTTCATCATCCTCGCGACGCGACCCTTCACCGGGTCCGCGCGCCTCGCCGCGATTGCCACCTGTCTCGCGGCGTCGGAATACGCCGTGGTCGTGGTCTGCCTGATCTCGTTCCATCACTTGCCGCTCCTGGCAACGCCGATGATTGCCGCCAGCGGCAACGGAACCTCGCTACTCGATGAGCTCAGTCGGGTCGCGCTCCTGCTGATCGCCGGGTCGGTGCTGACGTACGCCACCGCCTGGATCGAGCGGACGCTGCACAAGGGAATCGCCGCGAGGCGGAGCGCCGACGCGCGATTCCGAGCGGTCTTCGAGCAATCCGGCGTGGGTGTGGCGCTCATCGACGAGGCGCTGCACATTGTGCAGGCCAACGAGGCCCTTGGCGAACTGCTTGGGTTGGAGCCCGAGCGCCTGGCCGGGCGACGCATCCACGAATTCTCCCTCCGCGACGACGCCGAGACGATGGAGCGCCTGGTGCGCGAGGTGCACTCGGGCGTGCGCGAGCGGGCCTCGGCCGAGCTGCGATACCTGAGTGGCGCCGGTGAAGTGGTGTGGGGAAGTTTTACGGTCTCGCGCGCCGATGGTGCGGGCACGGTCGATCTCATCGTCGTCGTGCAGGACGTGACGCAACGGAAGTCGCTGGAGGGCGAGCTGCTACAGCAGGCCTTCTACGATCAACTCACCGGGCTGGCCAACCGTACGTTGTTCCGCGATCGTGTGGGGCAAGCGCTGGCGCGTTCGCAGCGCGAGCGCGAGCAAGTCGCCGTGATGTTCCTCGACCTCGACAACTTCAAGAGCATCAACGACACGTTAGGCCACGCGGCGGGTGATAACCTGCTCTCGATTGCCGCCGCGCGCCTGCTCAACGCCACCCGCGGATGCGACACAGTTGCACGCCTCGGGGGCGACGAATTCGCGGTACTGCTGGAGAATGTGCGGGGAGAGGAAGACGCGACGATCGTGGCCGATCGCATCGTCCACGCCTTGTCGTCGCCGATCGAGCTTGACTCCGGCATCACGGTGCGCGTGGGCGCGAGCATCGGCATTGCCCGGGCCGCAGTGGCCGATCAGGTCGAAGAGATTCTACGCAACGCCGACGTGGCGATGTACGCCGCCAAGGGCTCGTCGCGCGGGCGCTACCTGTTTTTCGATCCGGCCATGCATGCGGCGCTCGTCGATCGCGTAGCCATGGAAACCGATCTTCGGCTGGCGCTGGAGCGCGGCGAGCTCTGGCTTGCATATCAGCCGATCGTGGCGCTGGAGTCACACGAAGTGCTCGGGCTCGAGGCGCTGGTGCGTTGGGCGCATCCAACAAAGGGGACTATTCTTCCGGCGCACTTCATTCCCCTGGCCGAGGAGACGGGGCTCATACTTGATCTCGGGCGATGGGTGCTCGGCGAGGCCTGCACCCGAACGGCGGAGTGGAATGCGCGCCGCGTCGACGGGCGTCGTTTCTCCATCTCGGTGAATCTCTCCAGTCGCCAGCTGCAAGCTGGTGCCCTGCTATCCGACGTGGCCGACGCGCTTGCCAACGCCGGGCTCGCGGCGTCGCTGCTTGTCCTCGAGATCACCGAGAGCGCCCTGATGCAGCACACGGAGCTGACGCTGGGTAGGCTCCGCGAGCTCAAGGCGCTCGGTGTGCGACTCGCCATCGATGATTTCGGCACCGGGTACTCGTCGCTGTCCTATCTGCAGCAGTTCCCGGTCGACATCCTCAAAATCGACCGCAGTTTCACCGAACAGTTGCTGTGCGGAGGCAACAACGACGCGCTGGCGCGAACGATCATTGCGTTAGGCAACCTGCTTACCCTCCGGACGATCGCCGAGGGTGTGGAGTCGGCGCAGCAGTACGCTCGCTTGCGCGACCTGGGGTGCGACTACGGGCAGGGGTATCTGTTTAGTCGACCGTTGGCGCGACACGACATGGAGCGACTACTCACCATGGGAACGCTGCAGACAACGGGTGAGCAGCCGATTGTGCTGTCCGGCGTGGCGGAACGACAAGTACTCTCGACTCCCCAAGCCTAGCGCTGGTCGCCTGACTCGGCGCGCTTCCAGTCGATGGGCAGGAGCCACTCGCCGTCGTACCGTGCCAGCCACTCCGACATCTTGCTGGCCCGCAGCCAGCACTTGGCGCCGGTCAGTCCCTCGAAAGGGCCATGATGATTCGGGTGACTTGGTAGATGGTGAGCGCATCGCCCGCCGTGTAGCTGACGGTGCGTCCGCTGCGCTTCATGCCCGGTACGAGCGCGGCCTGGTCTGCATGGGAGAGTTCGTCGAGCTCGATCTCGAGCGTGATGGGAACGGCGATCTTGAGCGGCTGGCGGACGATTCGCTTCACGAGCGCCGCGCGTACGCCGGCCGTGATCTGTTCACGCGCCTCCAGCGGATGCATGGTCCGGGCCGCGTAGAAGCCGATCCCTTCCTTGACGATAAGTCCGTCCACGCCCGGAATGAAGTCTCTGGCCATCTCGATGGCCGCCCGGTCACCAGATATGAAAACGACCGGCACGCCCCAGTAGCCCGCCACCATCGCATTGAGACCGTACTCGCCAACTTCCTTGCCGTTCAACTTCACGGTCTTGAGGGCGCTGGAAAAGGTGTGCCCGTGCACCGCGTTGGCGGTGGAGCCGGGCGCGTGATACCCGATGTAGATCGCCGCGTCAAAGGTCGAGTCGAGCCCTTGCGTCATGCCTAACGGCTTGGGCTGCCCGGTCACCAGCTGCGCCCGCCTATCCAGCTCGTCGGCTCGCAGGTTGGTTTGCGGGCCATGTGAGTCGTTGACGAGCACTTCACTCGCTCCCCCCTGAAACGCACCATCGATCGCGGCATTGGTCTCGGCGAGCATCAGCTTGCGCGCCCACTCGTAGTTCTGACCCGTCGGCGATGTCTGCGAGTTGGCGACGACTCCCGCGATTCCCTCGAGATCGACCGAGATGTAAACCTTCTTCTTTGGCGCGGTCTGGGCCGACGCTTGGGAGCCGGCGGTGAGCGCACCGAATGTGACGAGTGCAAGCGTGATGAGACGCATGGTCTTCCTGGTTGGAAAGCAACGAGATGCTTCGGGCGGATCGCTTCTTCTTACGCCGCCGTACCCTCGCTCGCTAGTGGCATTGGGCGTCTCTGGCGGGAAACGCATGGTACGGCTCCGAGCGACCGATGCCGACACTCTAAGGGGATTCCTACAACGTGCATGCGTCCCCGTATTGTGACAGCTTCCCTCGCTCCGGTTGATCCCCCGTTTTCCGTCACACCAGCGTCCTCCGACAAAACGTTGTTGGCGGGGACGCTTGCGGCGTCCATGGAACGTGTGGCCCGACTCGCAGTCCGAGTGTTGGGCGCCCCGGCGGCTACGCTCGCGCTACTGGGCCAAGACCGGCGGAGCTTCCGCGCCGGCGGACTCTCCCACTCGTGGATAAGCCACGACATCGGTGTGCTTGTGCGCACGGGGCTCATTTCGCGATCGATGGAGAATGGCGGCGTGCTCGCCATCGCGGACGCGTTGGACGAGCGGCTCGATGCATCCATGCGGACGGCGGCTGCCGAATTGCAAGTGCGGAGCTTTGCCCTCGCGACGCTCACCCGCCCCGACGATACCGTGCTCGGCATGCTCGTGGTGGTGGACGACGAGCCGCGAGCGTGGACCGACGATGATCTTCGCCTCCTGAGTGATCTGGCCGATGGCGCCTCCACCGAGCTACAGCTGCGCCACGCGCTCGCCGAACGCGAAACGCGAGAGCGCCAACTTCGCCACGACTCGCTGCATGATGCGCTGACCGGCCTTCCCAACCGGGCGCTCTTCATGAAGCGACTGTCCGACGCCTCGTTGCGCGCGCGCCGTGATGGCGACGGACTCTTCGCGGTTCTCTTCCTCGATCTTGATGACTTCAAGCTCGTGAATGACAGTATGGGTCACCACGTGGGCGACGAGGTGCTCGTTGCCGTGGCCCGGCGGCTCGAGCAGTGCATACGTGGCGGCGACATGGTTGCCCGGTTAGGCGGCGACGAGTTCGCGATCCTGCTGGAGCGCGTGGTCGACGCGCGCGATAGCGCCCTCGTGGCCGAGCGAGTGCAGGAGGCCCTGCGAGAGCCGCTGTCGATTGGCGGCGATGAGTGGGTCTCCACGGCGAGCATTGGCATCGTGCTTTCGACGTCTGCCAGCGAGCGGCCGGAGTACCTGTTGCGCAGCGCCGACATGGCGATGTATCGCGCCAAGAACCAGGGGCGGGCGCACTTCGAAATGTTCGATCGTGCGATGCACGCCGACGCGCTCACCCGATTGCAGCTCGAGACCGACCTGCGTCACGCGGTAGCGCGCGAGGAGTTCGTGCTGCACTACCAGCCGATCGTGTCGCTCGCGGACGGACGCATGCACGGGGTGGAGGCACTGATTCGCTGGAAGCATTTTGAACGCGGCGTCGTCCCACCGAACGACTTCATTCCCGTGGCCGAGGAAACCGGGCTCATTGTGCCTCTGGGGCGCTGGGTGCTGCGCGAGGCCTGCGCGCAGATGAAGGCGTGGGAGTCGCGCGTGCCCTCGTGTGCCGACTTGCGCCTGTCGGTGAACCTCTCCGTGCGCGAGTTCGGACAGTCGGATCTGGTGCCCGCCGTGACCACGATTCTGAACGAGACGGGATTCGAACCGAAGCGACTGCACCTCGAGATTACCGAGAGCGCGATCATCGGCCAGCAGCACCCGGCATTGTCGACCATCGCCGAACTACGCGGGCTCGGCGTGTCGATTCATCTCGACGACTTCGGCACCGGGTACTCGTCCCTCAGTTATCTCAATCGCCTCCCTCTGGATGCGATCAAGATCGACCGAGCATTCACCGTCGCCATCGAGACCGAAGAGCGCCCGCGCCATGTGGTGCAGGCCATTCTCGCGCTGGTGGGGGCGATGGGTCTCGAGGTGGTGGCAGAAGGCGTGGTGTCGGCGGGACAACTTGCCCTGCTGCGAAGCATGGGATGTTCCTACGGGCAGGGGTTCTATTTTTCCCCTCCGTTGGGCGCCTCGGCGCTGGAGGAGTTGCTGGTCCGGGCGCCCGTCTGGTAGCGATGGTTCGGAGGCAGAGTCGTTCGGCACGTGGAAGGGCGTCGCGTTGCCCGCCTTCACCAACCGTCCGCCCACCGGCGCGCGATCAGCACGTAGCGGGCGCGAGCGGTTGGCAGGCCGTACACCGGGCGCCTACCCGAGCGCCTCCCGTGCTGTTACCATCCCGCGTTCGTCCTCGGCCGGCCACCGTCCGGCCGCACTGACACCGTTCGCGAGGTTCGCCAGATGTCGTACTCCCGTCCGTCCGACCAGCCCGGCCCCACGCCCCCTCTCGAGCGCCGGGCATTCGTGCGGCACGGGCTCGTGATGGGCGCCACGGCGCTGGCCCTCCCCGTCAGTCGGCCCCTGCCTAACGAAGGTGCGGCGGCGCGTCCGGGTTTGCCGGTCACGGCTCCGCGCATTGCCCCCTTCGAACTGGAAGAGATCACGGTGGCCGAGCTGCAATCGGCGATGGCGGGTGGGCGCTGGTCGGCACGATCGATCACGGAGATGTATCTCGAGCGCATTCACGCGGTGGACCGTACGGGTCCGTCGCTCAACTCCGTGCTCGAGGTCAACCCCGACGCACTGTCGATTGCCGAATCTCTCGATCGGGAGCGGAAGGGAGGAACGGTGCGCGGACCGATGCACGGCATTCCCGTGCTCATCAAGGACAACATCGACACTGCCGACCGCATGCACACCTCGGCGGGATCGCTGGCGTTGGCAGAATCGCAGGCAACCACCGATGCCGAGATCGTTAGGCGGTTGCGCGCGGCCGGCGCGATCGTACTGGGAAAGGTCAACCTGTCCGAATGGGCCAATTGGCGATCCACGCGGTCCAGCAGCGGATGGAGCGGGCGGGGCGGACAGACGCGCAACCCGTACGCCCTCGACCGCAATCCCTGCGGGTCCTCGGCCGGCACGGGGGCATCGATTTCCGCCAACCTGGCGGCGGCCGGGATCGGAACGGAGACGGACGGATCCATCGTCTGTCCGTCCAGCGCAAACGGATTGGTGGGAATAAAGCCTACGGTTGGCCTCGTTTCGCGCGCGGGCATCATCCCCATCTCCCGCTCGCAGGACACGGCGGGGCCTATGTGCCGCACGGTGCGCGACGCGGCGGCGCTCCTGTCGGTCATGGCGGGGGCGGACTCGCGCGACGTCGCGACCGCTGCCAGCGCGGGACACGTGGAGCGTGACTACACCAGCTTCTGCGATGCAGCGGGCCTCAAGGGGGCGCGCATCGGTGTGGTACGCAAACTGTTTAATGCCGGTCCGGCGGTCGACGTGATCATGGAAGAGGCGCTGGCCGCCATGAAAGGCGCCGGCGCCATTCTGGTTGACCCGGTGCTGGTGAAGACGCTGGGGCACTTTGAGGCGGCCGAATTCGAGGTCCTGCTGTACGAGTCAAAAACGGACATCGCCGCCTACCTCGCCACGCTGGGTCCCGCCGCACCGCACAAGACGCTGGCCGACCTGATTCGCTTCAACAACGAACACGCCGCGGCGTCCATGCCGTACTTCGGACAGGAGATTTTTCTACAGGCCGAGGCCAAGGGGACGCTCACTTCTCCGGCGTACCGAAGGGCGCTCGCGACCTGTCGTCGCCTGTCGAGGGTCGAGGGGCTCGATCTCGCGTTGCGCACACATAGACTCGACGCGCTCGTGGCCCCCACCGGTGGCCCCGCGTGGATGACGGACCTCGTGAACGGCGATCACTTCACCGGCGGTAGCTCCTCTCTTGCCGCTGTCTCGGGATACCCAAGCATCACGCTGCCGGCCGGTCGCATTCATGGGCTTCCGGTAGGTCTGTCCTTCATTGGCGGCGCGTGGACGGAGGGGAAGCTCGTGAGGCTTGCCTACGCCTTCGAACAGGCGACCAAGGCACGCCGCGTTCCAAACTTTCTGGCCACGGCCGACTTGCGGAGCTGATCTGCCACCCGCAATTCGTGAACGCGAGCCGACTGGCAGACTTTGCAACTCGCGTTCGAACCTCGCGTCAGTCTCCTTCGCCCTGCTCCAGCGCGGTCCGCAACTCCCGAAGGTCGATGACGACGTCCCAGTGCGGATAGATAAACGGCGACTGCTGTTCGGCGCCCAGTACGTAGCGGACGCGATGGCCTAACGCGACGGCAAGCGCGCTGTAGGAGGGGGACACGAATCCGCGCTGACCCAACAGCAACGTCTGCGTTCCCGAGGGCGCGAACAGCAGATTGGTGAGTCCGGTGCCGAGGGGTCCGGCGACGCGCGCTGCCGTCGAGAAGAGGTCACGCTGCGCGGCGACGGTCATGGACGCCGTCTCGACCACCGCATAGCCGAAGTCGCGAAAGACGCGCTCGACATCGGCTTCGTTGAGCACGCGATTGGTCGACGCGCTGCCACCTCGGCGCACGTAGAGCCGCCCGGACGGGGGAGGAGGAGGAACCAGCTGCGGAATCGTGAGGCGGTCTCGAAGCCAACGGATCACGCCGGCGTCGCTGCAATTGCCGTCCTTCCGGTGATGCACCACCACGAGTTCGTCGAGCCCGACGATCTCGTCGTGCGCCACCTGAACCACGCGGTCCAGGGTGATGCCGAGCCAGGCCAACGACTCGACCTGAAACGAGAGCATAGGAGTGGGGACGACGAATCGCATTTCCGGATCGGCCAGCACCTCGGGACACGCTGACAAACGTCCGAGTGCATCTAGCGTCCAGTGGTAGTAGCTGGCGGAATAGTTGGATGCGAGCAGAAACGCGCGTCCGCTGCGTTCACGCTCTACGGTCGGTGTGTGGAGCAGGAGGCGGCGATCGGTGCCTCTCCACAAAACGGTATTTCTCGTTCTGGCGAGCACCGCAGGCATATCGTGACAGCGCGGCGTGGAGAACTGCACGTCGGGATCCTCGATCACTCCGTGTATATACGCGCGATCGGCGGGATCGAGGGGGAAGAAGAGGTCGCCGACTACCCGGCCGCCGCGGATAGTACGCGCTTCCGAGGGGCCCACCTGCACCCAGACCGATCGTTCGAACAGCTGGTCGTCGAGGTGTACGCCGTAGGGAATGGCCCATGCCAGTCGCGCCGGATCGTGGTCGACGTCGGCGGGGGCGTAGCTGCCGTCGATGCGTGCCGACACGAGGTGGCCCATACCTAACGACGGGGCGAACTCGGTGAGCGGCGGCGACTGCAGATGGTCGAGGGCGCTCCCCTCGCGGTGATCCGCATACGAGGCGAGGGCGCGGACCATGAGCGCGCTGGCAACGGGTGCGCAGGCTACGGCGTGCTCGGCGGCCCGACGCGCGGCACTCGCGTAGCCGGCTCGCAACTCGCACTCGGCGAGTGTGGCGTGTGCAGCGGTGTCGCGCGGCGCGCGCTCAACTGCCGCCCGGGCCAGAGCACGGGCGCGCTTCAGAAACTCGGGCGCCAGGAGCATCGGCGCCACGTGACCCAAGCCGAGGGCCTGCAGATCAAGGCGGGCCGGTTCCCCTTGGCGGGTGAGAAGCGAGGCGTGACGGATGTGCAGAAAGAGCAGGATATCGGCGGCCAGTGCCAGCGTGGCGGCGTCATCGTGCCCGCCGCGCGCGAGCATGGTGGCACAGGTGGAGAACGCGTCCAGATCACGGCCATCGCGCGCCTGCAGGAGGGCCAGCGCCCGATAGGCATCGGGACGTTCGGGGACGATGGTGATGGCTTCGGTGAGCACCGACTCCGCCTCACCGATTCGTCCCGCCAGCCGCAACGACTCCGCGTGCGCAAGCAACGCCTCGAGCGCAGATGGGATCTCGTTGTGCGCGTCGCAGAGGCGCGCGGTGGCACTCATCGCAGAAACGCAGCCGACGTGTTGGCAGCCGAGTAGGCGGGGAGCGAAACGCAGAATCGGGTCACGTCTGCAGCTCCTTCTCCAGCGTAAACCTCGAAGAAACTTCGAATCCCAGGCTGCGATAGTGGGCGAGCTGCCCTTCGTTCGGTACGCTACTTTCGGAGGCCATGCCCAGATCGAGCTGTTCGATGCCGCGGTCGCGACACCAATTGTACAGCTGCGAGACGAGTACGGGTACGGAGGGCGGACGCTCGGCGCCGTCGACGTCTCCCAGCGCGATTACATGGAGCCACGTCGTCGATGCGCGCATGCACACGCTGGCGGCAATCATGCGCTCGCCGCAAAAGACGCCGAACCAGTGCAGCGTATCGGGGATGGCGGCATCCAGCTCCAGCAGGGCGTCGAGCGTCATGCTCGCCCGACGTCCGCGTCTCACGCGATTGGCCGTAGTCACTTGGTACGCGTGCGCCCATTCGTGCTCACGTAGCTCGCGAACGAAGAGTCCCTTTCGTTCCGCCGTCCTGACAACCGAGCGATTGCATTCGTCCATGCGAGTATCGAGGTCCTCATCCGTCACCACCACATGAAAGCGCAAATCGGGTGGCGCAGGGGTGTAGCCGACGCGCATGAGCACATTCATCCACTCGGCCTGCGACTCCGGCTCGTACGCCAGGGGAGGAAGCGTCAGCGTGATGCGAGAGATATCCCGCGCACGCAGCTCCTCTTCGGCGGCGACGATCACCCGACTGGCCAGACCGATCGGCAGGGGGTCGTGAGGCGAGTGGAATCCGCCGAACGAACCGCAGGCACCCGAGCATGCGTGCCGGGGCGCCGTCTCGGCGAACCATGCCGAGGCAAGGCACTGGCCATTGGATGCATCCATGGCGAGTGCGTACCAGGCGCGAGCGAATGACGCCGCGTGGAGGCGGAAGAAGGCCGGCGACCGAAACAGATCGGCAGAACGGGCAATTCCGTCGCTCGGATCGAGAAGGAGCACGACCTCGACCTGCGTGTCGGCCGACGGATTCTGTCGGTGCGCGGACAGTACGGCAATCTCCTGACTAATCATGAGCAGTTCGTCCGGTGTGAAGGATCAGCGCACCGGCCCGCGACGAATCCGGCTCCGCTGGTAACAGAAGGATGGGAGGGTCCGCCACGAGTGCCGCCCTCCGCGAGGGCCCGTCGCCTGTTCACGACATGGAAGTCGCACCGTGCGAGAAAGGCAATCCGGGGGCCACGTGGCAGCGGCACACCATAAGACTCCACGCACTAGAGGCTAAGAAGCTCGGCTGCATGGTGTTAGAGATGCGTCAGCCGACGGACATCGGCGAATCGAGGCGCGTATGCCAGACGGCCGGGGGCCGCTGCGAGGGGAACTTCTTGCCGTGATCGACGAACCCGCCACACGTAGGGCGGTTGATTGTGCCGCCAGTCACCAATGCAGCACCCGCTGGCGCACGCACCACGCACGATGATTCGTGACGAACGCGCGAGCGAACACGTCCGTCGAGTGGTGCCTATGGTGAATGTGGCTTCAGAGTCGACCTTGCCCGTCCCGATGCCTGCGTACGGGTCCGAACCAGAGCGATCCTCGGTGCTTCGGGGAGCGATGATCTCGCGTACGTGCGCCGCCGTGGTCGCCGGCATTGGCGTGCTGGTGCTCATCGGGTGGATTCTTGACGTTCCCGAACTGCGCGCGCTAGGAGGCGCCTCGACGGCGGCCATGAATCCGGCGGTCGCCCTCTGTTTTGTCGGAGCGGCGGTGTCGCTCTGGCTCTTCGCCGTGTCGGATCGCAAGTCGGCATGGCGAGTAGCGCATACCATCGCCGGCGCTATCGCCGTCATCGGTCTGGTTCGCATCCTAGGCATTCTTTCCCGGGTCGATGCCGGCGTCGATACGCTGCTCTTTCGCGACGCCATGCAGGTGACGGCAGACGGTCGCGCGAACCGCATGTCCCCTGCGGGGGCGGCCAATCTGCTGTTTATTGGCGTGGCGCTTCTGCTGCTCGTGAGGCGCATGCATGCACGAGAGGCACTGGCCCAAGTGCTGGCTATCGTAGTCCTCGTGCTCGCGCAGTTCGCCGTTCTGGGTCACATCTATCAGAGTGGATGGTTCGAATCGGTGGGCATGTTCAATCGGATGGCGCTTCCGACCAGCGTCGCCTTTTCGCTCCTCGCCTTCGGCGTGCTCACGCTACGGCGTGAATCCGGGGTCATTGCAGTTGTCTTCAGCGACGGACCGGGAGGCACACTCGCGCGGGGCCTCCTGCCAGCAGGATTCCTGGCGCCGACGCTGATGGGTTGGGTCGCAATCTGGGGGCTCGGCCTGTCGCAGCAGCGGGAAAGCATCTTCACTCCCGAGTTGGTGGTGATGCTCTTCGTACTGGCGATGATTCTCGTCTTCGTCGGATTGATCGCCTGGAATGCGTCACAGGTCCACGACACGCACCTCGAGCGCACCCGCGCCGAAGCGGCGTTGAGGGACAGCGAGGTCCGCTTCCGCCTGCTCGCAGAGAATGGCAGTGATGTTGTGTCGCTGCACGATCCGAGCGGACGCGTGATCTACACCTCTCCGTCCTGCGAGCGAGTCCTCGGCTTTACGCCAGACGAAATCATGCGCATGAGCCCCTTCGCCATGGTGCATCCCGACGACGGCGACCGACTGCGCCGGCACTTCGACGATCTCATTCGCGGCGAGCCCGTCACGGCCATCTCGTGCCGCATGTTGCACAAGACGGGGAGGCACCTCTGGCTGGAGATGATGTGGCGCGCCATCGTCAATCGCGACGGCAAAGTCGTGAGGCTTCAGGCATCATCGCGCAATGTGACGGAACGCAAGGACTACGAGCGCCAACTGGAAGACGCTCGGCGCACGTTGCAGACAAACCAGGAAAGCCTTATAGAAGCCAATACCCGCCTGGCTGCTCTCGCCACGATCGACGGACTCACTGGTCTCAAGAATCGACGTGCGTTCGAAGAGCGCCTAATCGAGGAAGTGGTGCGCATCAAGCGCACAGCGTCGCCTGTTTCGCTCCTGCTGATCGATATCGATCACTTCAAGGCGTACAACGATACTTTTGGTCACCCGCGTGGCGATGAAGTGCTCCGAGTGGTCGCGCGCCTCCTCTCACGCTCCATTCGGGACACCGATATCGCGGCCCGCTACGGCGGTGAGGAGTTTGCCATCATCCTTCCCCGAACGGATCGCGAGGGAGCGCTGCAGATGGGCGAGCGCCTTCGCGCAGCGATCGAACAGGCCACCTGGGCCGAGCGCGACATCACGATCAGTGTGGGCGTCGCGACGCCAACCGCCGCCGCTGTCACCGTCGAGGAACTCATCGATCACGCCGACCGGGCGCTCTACCGATCCAAGCAGCTCGGACGAAATCGCGTCACGCAGGCCGACGCAGCGTAGCCAGACGCAGCGTAGCCAGACGAGGGAGCGGCAGCAGCGGCATCATCAGGAGGCGCGGCCACCCGAACTCGGCGATACGTTGCAGCGAGTCGACTGACCATCCGCTCGGCGCGATTGCGCGCTAGGTTCATCCGGAAACGCGCCCGCCTCCTCGCTTCGCCGGAGATCCATTTGTCCCTCCACCCACTTGGTGCTGCCATCGTGCCCCTCGCGCTCTTTGCCGCGTGCCACGGTACACCGCGAAAGCTTGCGGAGCCGGGAAGTCCGCTCCAGCCGTGCCCGTCGTCGCCCAACTGTGTCTCCACCGAGGCGCTAGACACGCTACACGCAATGCCTCCCGTCTCCTTTTCGGGGACGCCAGAGAGCGCACAGGCCATCGCTCGCGCCGCGCTGCTTTCCGAGCCTCGCACGCGCATCACGCTCGATCTCCCCGGATATCTGCGTGCCGAAGCCACCAGCCGTATCTTCCGCTTTGTCGATGATGTCGAAATCGTCGTCGATGCAACGGCGAGCCTGTTCCGCTTTCGGTCTGCATCTCGCGTGGGAGAGGGAGACATGGGAGTGAATCGTGCGCGTATGCAGCGTGTGAGCGACCGACTACGTAGCGCCGTCGCCGTTCCCGTGCCCCGTCCATAGCTCATCGCCGCTTCTCGAATCGAGATTCGCATGCGCAGATGTCCGATTGCATTGGCATTCGCCCTGTGTGCCATCGCCGAGATGGTTGTACCGACGTTAGGCACGTCGCAGGAACGCCGGGCGGTCGTTCCCGGCGACGTTTATCGCGTGCGCGACGTGGGTGAACCCCGGATATCTCCAGATGGAGCGTGGATCGCCTACACCGTGACCACCTCCGATTCGATCAAGGACAAGTCCGACAGCGATCTGTGGATGGTGAGCTGGGATGGGACGCGTACCGTGCGCCTGACGAGTTCACCGGAGGGCGAGGGATCGCCGCGTTGGTCGCCGGACAACCGCTACCTGGCCTTCGTGTCGGGGCGCTTCGAGAGCACCGGCGGACAGATATGGCTCCTCGATCGGGCGGGGGGCGAGGCGGTGCGCCTGACGGAACTCAAGGGTGGGGTCGCCGACTACCAGTGGTCGCCCGACGGGCAACGTATCGCGGTCATTTCCCACGACCCAGACCCCGACGACGGAAAGCCCGACAGCCTGAAGAAGAAGATTCCCAAGCCGATCGTGGTGGATCGGTACCACTTCAAGAAAGACCGGGAGGGCTACATGGACGGTCGCCGCGACCACATCCATGTCGTCGACATCGCCACCCGGAAGGTCGAGCAACTCACCTCCGGAAACTACGACGATTCGTCGCCGCGCTGGTCTCCGGACGGCAAGCGGATCGCCTTCGTGAGCCGGCGCGGTCAGGCCGACGCCGACCGGGAGAACAACACCGATGTCTTCGTGATGCACGCAACCGTTGGCGCCGAGCCCCAGCGCCTAACGTCGTGGTCGGGGACCGACGAGTCGCCCGTGTGGAGCCCCGACGGATCGCAGATTGCTTACCTGCAGGGGAGCGAACCGCTGCTGTATGCGTACAATCAGGATCAGTTGGCGGTAATACCCAGCAGCGGCGGTACGCCACGCCTGCTGACCACCGCGCTCGACCGGGACGTCACGAATCCGATCTGGTCGGCGGACGGGCGTTCGATCTGGGTACTGGTGGATGACGACCGCGCGGTGCACCTGGCGACCGTTTCTGCCAGTGACGGGGCCATGGTCCGCGTCATCGAGGGGCGACGTGCGGTGGCTGGCTTCGACGTGTCGCCGAGCGGGCGCGTGGTGGCTCGGGTGTCCACGCCGAGCGTTCGGGGGGAAGGGTATGCGCTCGAGGGACGCGAGCTCCGTGCGCTCACGCACGTCAATGATTCGCTCTTCAGCACGCTGCGGTTAGGCTCCACCGAAGATATCTCGTTCAAGAACAAGGACGGGCTCACCGTCGGCGGACTATTGGTCAAGCCGGCTGATTTCCAGACGGGACGCAAGTACCCGCTGGTGTTGCGCGTTCACGGTGGTCCGAACGGCCAGGACGCGCACGCATTCTCCATGGAGCGCGAGCTCTTCGCGGCACAGGGCTACTTGGTGCTGGCGGTGAACTATCGGGGCAGCTCGGGGCGCGGACAGGCGTGGAAGACGGCGATATTTGCCGACTGGGGGAACAAGGAAGTCCAGGACCTTCTGGCCGGCGTCGACCACGTGACCTCGTTGGGGATCGCCGATCCGGAGCGATTGGGCATCGGCGGCTGGAGCTACGGCGGCATTCTCACCGACTACACCATTGCCACGACGACCCGCTTCAAGGCTGCCACCAGTGGAGCGGGAAGTGCGCTACAGTCGTCCATGTACGGCACCGATCAGTACATCTATCAATACGAGAATGAGTTGGGGGCGCCATGGAAGAATCCCAAGGCGTGGGAGAAGGTCTCGTATCCCTTCTGGCACGCCGACCGCATTCATACTCCCACCCTATTCCTCGGCGGGGAGAAGGACTTCAACGTGCCGATCGCGGGAAGCGAACAAATGTATCAGGCGCTGAAATCGTTAGGCGTTGACACGCGACTGATCGTGTATCCGGAGCAGTTCCACGGCATCACGAGGCCCTCGTTCGTGCGCGATCGCTACGAGCGGTACCTGGCTTGGTACGCGACGTACCTGCGGGCGACTACGCCCTGAGTCCGGGGTGCACCGCTTGTAGCAGCGGCGCTAGGCTCTAGCCAGCACACCGGCCAGCAGCTGGCACAGCAGTGCACCGACAATCGTCATCGACAGCCCCCAGGCCAGCAGGCGCTTGAAGAGGTCGCGCGACGCGGCCGGGTCGGCCACCGCCGCAACGCACAGCGCTCCAAGCGTGGACAGCGGCGAGACATCCACCAACGCGGACCCCACGCTGACGGAAAGCGCGATGGCTAGCGGATCGCCGCCACCCATCTTTTCTACGATGGCGGAGACGGTCGGCAGGAAGGCGGGGAGCACAACACCCGAGGTGCTGCTGTACGTCGAAATAACGCCGGCGACGAAGGCGATGACTCCATTGACCGTGTCGGGCGTTGCCAGTCGCGCCAGCAATGTGGTGAAGAGGTCCATGCCCCCCGTCTTCTCGAGCAGGGCGATGAGCAGCGAGACGCCGCTCACCATCATGATCACGCCCCACGGCACCTGCTTGATCGCGAGCCGCTCGTCGGCGGCTCCCGCTATGAGGAGCAGCGTCGCCGCCGCGAACGCGCTCAGTCCCAGGTTCAGCCTGAGCGCGATCACACCGGCGATCCAGGCCAGAATGACGAGCAGCGTTAGGCGCTGCAAGCCGCTCAGCGGCTGCGACGCGATGGCGACGGTGTCCACGCCTCCGGCGTCATCATGGAGTCCGTCCCTCAGGGCGCCCTGATGTGCGTCCAGTCGACCCTCCCGACCGCCCTGATATGCGTCCAGTCGCCCCTCCCGACCACCCTCCCGCAGGCGGCCGCCGCCAAAGAGGAAGTACGCCGCCAACGACACCACGGCG
>ENA-ORBV01004263-ORBV01004263.1-microbial-mat-metagenome-genome-assembly--contig:-NODE-4263-length-27697-cov-10.169442_pt1 | contig 27697 bp, 32 predicted proteins | sample MGYA00237777_ERZ505514 | MGnify/ENA primary metagenome ERZ505514 (study PRJEB26160, sample SAMN06269048) | microbial mat metagenome | isolation source: Oligotrophic lake microbial mat | place...
GCTAGTACAAGAGGGCGGAAATACGCCGACTGTTCTGCAAGCTGAAAGCCTCGCAGAACAGTCTCACTAATGGGTAGCTAAACTTACACCCGCGACTACTAGTAGGACTTCGCAAAAGCTTAGAAGAATTTGAACAAGGCAAAGGCATCCCCCTCGATCGCGCCTTTCAACACCTTCAAGAAAAGCATGACCTACCAGATTGAGATATCGCCCACTGCAATCCAAGACATAGAAAACGTCCTAGAGTGGCTCAAGGTCAACGCCCCCGCACTCTCCTACCGCTGGGCGAGAGGGTGCTACGAAACAATGCTCAAACTAGAAAACTTTCCCAATCGCTGCCCCTTAGCCCCAGAAAGCCAATATCTAGAGATAGACGTGAGACAACTTGCTATATGCAAAAAAGTACCGAATTTTGTTTAGCACCATAGAAACCGATGACGAAAATAATGGAATTGTGCAAATTTATCGAGTTCGCCACAGTTCCCAACCAAACCTTGAAACACTAGGTCAGCTTCTAAACGAGGAAGAAGAAACCTAAACCCATGAACCAACCCATTCAATTCATCACCAAAATTAATCGCGGCACAATCACCATTCCCCAAGAATACTCTGGAGACATTCAAGAAGAACTAGAAGTAGAAGTCATCATTAAGCCTAAACCCAAGCAGCGCCTAATGGATCGCCTTGCCCAAAACCCCATTCAAGCCGAAGGATGGCGGAATCTAACCAGACAAATTCATGACAGAGACAAACAAGGAGATACAACTGTGCTAAACCTCCAAATCACAAAAGATCAAGCCTTTTCCCTCATCGATCAACTTTCACCCGCAGAACAAGACGAAATCCTGAAACACCTATTACTAAAGCCTTGGTCTAATTGGCTAGAACTTACAAACGATGCCCCAGACAAAGCCCGACAAGTTGCCTCTGAGCGGGGCAAAAATTGGGACATCATGACCGAAGACGAACAAGAAAACTTTATCGACGAGCTAGTACACGAAGCTTAGTGAATGAAAAAACGAGCCGTCTTTGATACCAATATTCTGATATCAGCCGTTTTATCCCCGAATAGCAAACCCTTCCAATGTACAGCTCTCGCCAAGCGGGAAATTATTATCTCGATCATCTGTAGAGAAATATTGCAAGAATTTGAAGAAAAACTAATTCACAAATTACGGTTTGAACCTGAAAGAGTTGAGAAAATTATTGCTGAAATATTAGACTATTCTGAGCTAGTAATGCTAGGAGAAATCCCTAAAGTAATCATTGCCGATCCTGACGACGATTGTATCGTTGAAACCGCAATTTTTGGTTAAGCCAATTATATTATTTCAGGCGACAAACACCTACTTAACTTAAAGCAATATCGAGAGATTTCTATTCTAACTGCTGCCGATTTTTTAGCAAGTTTCACCTGATTTTTTAACGGCGATCGACCGAAAGATTGAAGCAGTTGCCTAGTAACGCGATCGCACTGAACAATTCAAGTAAGGCTTACTCCAAAAAATATTTGTTTAGTTTGTTAAAAACAATTCAGTTCCCTTGAGGTGAAATCATGCGAATCATCGAAACCACAGCCAATATCACAGACGATCATTTATTAAGCCTTCAGCTACCCGAAGACATCAAAGCCGGACACTATCAAATCGCCATCATTATCAACTCCCAACCCGAACCCAACCCGCCGCACCATCAACTCAACCAACTAGCAGGCAAAATTAAAGCCTTTCAAAACATTGACCCAGCAGCTTGGCAACAGCAAATTAGAGGCGAATGGGATGAAACTCGACTATCTAATTGATACTAATATTTTGGTTTCACTTTGACTGCCAGCATCGCAGAAAAAACAATCCAACTACGCCGTCAATATCGACTCAAAACTCCTGACGCGATCGTGGTAGCCAGCGCCTGGGAATGTGAAGCCATCCTACTCAGTAATGATAGACAATTAGCTCAAATCAACGAAATACAAATTCTTGCCCTAGAAACTAAAAAATCTTAGATACTAGATTTTATGACTCTCGATGACTTGACCCCAGCCACAAAAGAAAAAATCAAAGCGATCGCCGCCAAACATGGAGCCTTCAACGTGCGGGTATTTGGTTCCGTTGCCAGCGGACAAGCCGATCAAAACAGTGACTTAGATTTGCTAGTAGACTACGATCTGGACAAAATTAGCCCGTGGTTTCCCGTGCGCCTCATCCGAGATCTCGAAAACCTGCTAGGCATCAAAGTCGATGTTGTCACCTCCGCAGGACTAAAAGACAGAATCCGCGACGAAGTTTTACAGGAATCGTTAAGCCTATGAGAAACGACAGAGAGCGTCTACGAGATATTCAAGAAGCTATTAACAAAATTGAAAAGTACGCAGTTCAAGGAAAAGAAGAATTTTTTGCCCATGAACTGATCCAAAGTTGGATACTCTTACAACTGCAAATTATTGGTGAAGCAGCGCGATCGATGAACCCCCAAACCCATGAACAATATACAGAAATTAGCTAGCGAGATATTATCGACTTTCGCAACTTATTAGTTCATGAATATTTCAGAGTCGATCTAAACATTATCTGGAAAATAGTCGAGCAAGAATTACCAACTCTCAAACAGCAAGTTAACTCAATTCTAGGATAATTAACTAGGAGTCCACTAAACTATGATCGTATCAAAAGAAGATCTCCCACAGCTTACCCCAGAAGAGTATTTCGTCTGGGAAGAAAAGCAGCTAGAAAAGCATGAGTATATTGACGGTGAAGTCTATGCCATGAGCGGCGGCAGCGTAAATCATGGTCGCATTGCCATCCGATTTACTGCCATGTTTGATACGCATTTAGAGAATAGCGGTTGTATCACTGGCAATTCTGACATCAAGGTTAATATTGCCGAAGCCAATAACTACACCTATCCCGACGCTAGCGTCACCTGCGATGATCGAGATAAAAACACTGCCAACTATTTTACGTATCCCTGTTTAATTGTTGAAGTTTTGTCACGTAGCACTGAAGCATACGATCGCGGCGGCAAGTTTAGACTGTATCGAAATAACCCGATTTTACGAGATTATTTGTTAGTCAGTTCTACCAGTATCGAGATAGATTTGTATCGCAAAAATGATGCGGGTGAATGGGTGATTATTAACTACAAAGAAGGCGAAACCGTAGAACTGAAAAGTATTAATCTAAGCTTCCCAATTGAACAAGTCTATCGCGGTCTTGTTCTCACGCCAGAATCTGAATAGACCCCATCATTGATCCGCCCGGAGAATAACCATGCTAACCCTCGAAATGGCGATCGAAAAATTCCGACAACTCCCCCCGGAACAACGCAATAAAGCGATCGAATTTATTGAACGCTTAGAAATTCAATCTAGTCATCAGCAACACACATTCAAAGCAATAGAGAACTCCGAAGTTTCCTTCGCAGAAGCAGCTAAAGAATTTATTGGCTGTCTCGATAGCGACTTAGAAGATCTTTCCCACAATCCCCAATACTTAGAAGGATTTGGGAAATAGCGACTTTAAAATCTATCGCAAGCACCGTCACAAAAACATTCCTGTCATTATGCCGGACGATAACTAAGCGATGACTCAATCTGAAGCCGAACTAGAGCAAAACTTGAGCGATCGCCTGATGGTGCTAGGCTACGAACCCGTTAACATCAGCAACGCCGCAGCCCTCAACGCCAACCTCAAAACCCAACTCGAAAAACATAACCAGATCAACCTCAGCAACGAGGAATTTAAGCGAGTCCTCAACCACCTCGATAAAGGCAACGTCTTCGATCGCGCCAAACGCCTGCGAGACAAAATGGAACTCAGCCGCGACGACGGCACCACCGTTTACCTAGAATTCCTCAACACCGAACATTGGTGTCAAAATCAATACCAAGTCACCCACCAGATCATCCAGCAGGGCAACTACAAAAACCGCTACGACGTAACCATGCTGATCAACGGCTTGCCCCTCGTCCAAATCGAACCCAAACGCCGAGGACTAGAGCTTAAAGAAGCATTCAACCAAATCAACCGCTACCAACGCCATTCCTACGGCGCAGATAATGGACTATTCCAATATGTCCAAATTTTCGTCATCTCCAACGGGGTCAACACCCGCTACTACGCCAACAATCGCAAACAAGAATATAAACAAACCCTCTTCTGGGCAGACTCAGACAACACCCTAATCACCCAACTGGAAGACTTCACCGATCGCTTTCTGGAGAAATGCCACGTCTCCAAAATGATCTGTAAATACATCGTCCTGCACGAATCCGACAAAGTGCTGATGGTGCTGCGTCCCTACTAATACTATGCAGTCGAAGCCATGATCGAGCGAGTGGAGAACACCGATAAAAACGGCTATATCTGGCACACCACCGGATCAGGAAAAACCCTAACCAGCTTCAGGTAATGTTCTAGACCTGTTGTTTGAATTCCGTAGGGAGGTTACATGTAACGTCCCTACGGAATGACACCCACATATCTGTAACATTACCGTTTATCCTCATCGGCAATGGGCTGTAATGGGACAAGATGGCGAGCTAGATTACTGGGCTGTGACCTTTTGCTCGGCAATATTCCAGTAGGTCAGCCCCAACGCTGTATATTTCACATTTTCAATCCGGTTTCGCACGGCTGCCATTGCCTTTTGGTTTGCCAGGTAAATAAACGGCAAGTTTTCTTGAGTAATTTGCTGAGTTTTGGCGTAAATTTCTTTGCGTTTGGCTTCGTCTAGCTCTTGCGCTCCTTGCACATAGAGCCGTCCGATTTCTTTCTCCCAGTCAGCCACCTGTCGTCCAATCACAGGCGGGCTTCCCGGTGTAGATCCTTGATTGAAACTATGGGAACCGCCATCTGGATTCCACACATTAAAGCCATCGTTGGGTTCAATGCCGCCTGTGAGTCCCAGCATGATGCATTCCCAATCAAGGGAAGTATCCAGCTTTTCGACTACCGTGCCGAAAGAAATGGGGGCAAAATCAATCTGCATTCCGATCGCGGCGAGATCTTGCTTAACTTGGGCACCGATCGCCACCCGCAGTTTGTTTTCCGTATTGGTGATCATATTAAAACGCACCCGATTGCCATCGGCATCCAATAGCTGTTGCTGCGGGTCATACTTAAACCCCGCTTGAAGCAGCAGTTCTTTGGCTTTTTGAGGGTTGTAATCGTAGGTCTTCAGCCCCTCTTCTGGCGAAAGATAGAAAGGGCTTTGAACTGAAATCGGCGAGTTCTGCGGGTTTGCCAATCCGCGAAACACATTGTTAATCAGTTTGTCTCGGTTGATTGCATGGGCGACTGCCTGCCGAAATTCTTTGGTGTTAAACCAGCGCGACTTAATCGGATCAACCAAGGGCGTTCCGTCTTGGCGACGACCGGTATTTAGATTAAACATCGTGTAGAGGGTGCCAGTTCTTAAACCACCCTGCTGAATTTGAAAGTTGCCGCGCTTTTCTTCTTGCTTCAATAGAGAAAAGTCTTCGGGACGGAGGGAGCTTAAGCCGCCCAACTGATCGAGGTCGCCTGACCGAAAGCGGAGAGATTCGGTGTCGGTGGACTCCACAATCTGCATGACGATTCGTTCAAGGCGAGGTAATGGTTGCCCCTGGCTATCTTTGCGCCAATAGTTAGGATTACGCCGAAACACATAGCGCTGGCTAGGAGTATAGCTTTCTAGCTTGAAGGGTCCGCTAACGACCAGTTCTTTTGGATCGGTATTAGTGCCCCAAGTAGAGAGAAATTTTGGTTTACCTTCTTCGTCGTTGGTAAAAACAGATTCGCGCAGGGCGTGTTCCGGCAAAATGCCCATGCCCAACACCCGCAGAAAGGGCGCAAAGGGTTCAGGTGTAGTGAATTCTACACGCCGCTGATCCACTTTACGCACGGATGGAAATTTGCCATCTTTACCAATCCGGAGCAGATCGCGGAGGTCGGTGGGAATCTTTTCATTAAGATACACATCTCGGTAAGTGAAAATTACGTCATCCACGGTGAGGGGCTGTCCATCCGACCATTTCAGCCCGTCCCGCAGGGTGAAAGTGACGCGCTGTTTGTCAGAAGAGATTTCCCAAGATTCGGCAAGGGCTGGCTCAATTTTGGAGGTTTCGCCATTTTTACTAATCAAACCTTCGGAGGTATAAAGAAAAATGTTGGGGAACTCGCCATTAAAGGCAGGATTGAAGGTTTTAAAGTCGCCTAGGGTGCTGATCACAAGCTGAGAAACCTGTGCGGCTTCAGTTTTAAAGATTGCTTGGCTACATGCGTTGAGGGCGATCGCGCAGACTAACCCTAAAACTACCAGCACCCATCGATTTAAATTTGGGATGCGTATGTTCATTATTTAAGGGTTTCCAATAAAACCACGGCATAGGCGGCAATTCCTTCTTCTCGTCCGGTCGCATCCAGGGTTTCATTGGTGGTGGCTTTGATGCCGACTTGATCGGGTTGCAGCTTAAGTACGCTAGAGAGGCGATCGCGCATTTTTTCAATGTGAGGCTTCAGTTTGGGGCGCTCTGCCACGATCACTGAGTCAATGTTGCCAATTTGCCAGCCGCGATCGTGAATCAGTTGATCGACCTGTTCTAGCAACTGCAAGCTATCTGCCCCTTCCCATTTTGGGTCAGTCGGCGGAAAGTAATGCCCAATATCACCCAAACTGAGTGCCCCTAACATCGCATCCATAATGGCATGGGTCAAAACATCGGCATCGCTATGTCCCAACAATCCTAACGAATGTTCCAGCTTTACCCCACCCAAAATCAAGGCGCGATCGGGCACCAATCGATGAATATCGTAGCCATTTCCAATCCGAATTGCAGCCATCAAACTTAGCTCTTAGCAGTTAGCGATCAAATTTGATTATAGGAGAGGAAAGGGGTTGGGTGTGAAATGTAGAGAGAAGCACTCCCTAAGCAAAAAGCCTTCTAGCTGACGAGGCTAAAAGGCTGATGAAAATATTCAAATGCCGCGGTAAGAGGTAAGCAGTTGCTAACTGATTACGCCTGCCGAGAGTAATACTCAACGACTAACAGTTCATTAATTTGTAGTGCGATCCATTCGCGTTCAATAATGCTGTTAACCTTGCCTTGCATTTTGGCTTTATCGAATTCTAAATGGCTAGGCAGGTTTGCCAACCCAGGATACAGCAAGTTCGTTTCAACCATTTTGCGAGAGCGCTCATTGTCTCTTACGCCAATGGCTTCACCTGCACGGCACTGATAGCTGGCAATATCCACTACGCGCGCATTAACGGTAATGTGCCCATGATTGACTAACTGACGGGCTGCGGGAATGGTCGGAGCCATACCCAACCGAAAGATTGTGTTATCTAAACGCATTTCTAACATTTGCAGCAGCGCTTCACCCGTGGAACCGGATGCACGACGTGCTTTACGAACATAACGAAGCAGTTGGCGTTCGCTTAACCCGTAGTTAAAGCGGAGCTTTTGCTTTTCCTCCAAACGCACTGCATATTCAGAACGCTTTTTGCGTGCCTGACCATGTTGACCAGGTGGATATGCCCGTCGGGGTGCTTTGCGCGTTAAACCAGGCAGATCTCCTAGGCGGCGCACAATTCGGAGGCGCGGACCTCTATATCGCGACATGTATGTTCCTTTGAAATCGAAAACTAGACAAGACTTCTCATCATAAGCGATTGAGAAACAGGATGGAAGCTTTTGTGCAATTTTCTTGGTTGATTGAAGAATTCTTTTACAATAGCGGCATGAAACAAGTTTTGATTGGAGCTATTCGCGGCTATCAGGTCAGCATTTCACCGCTGCTGCCCCCCACTTGTCGCTTTCAGCCAACCTGCTCTGAATATGCGATCGCGGCGATCGCCAATCACGGCGTACTGAAGGGAAGTTGGTTAACCACCCGGCGGATTTGTCGGTGCCATCCTTTTCATCCCGGTGGCTATGATCCGGTTCCTCCCGTTGCCGCGCCAGCTCAATCGCCAGCTCAATCGCCGTCTCAATCGGATACCGATCTGTGATGCCCCACTCTATGAAGCCCCACTATGGCATTCCTATTACCGAGTGTGGTGAACCGTTAGTGCCCATTCCTTTGGAGCGCTTTGCGTGGGTATCACCTCATCCTTACATGGCGTTGGCTGCCCCCTATGGAGATAAATCGCCGTTTTTTGTGCGTCAAACTGTCTTGGAGCGATTACACCAGGCTCAAGCTCATCTGCAAGAACAGCGCTCTGGCTGGCGGCTGCAAATTTTTGATGCCTATCGACCGCTGGGCGTTCAACAGTTTATGGTGGATTACACATTTCAAACTGTGGTAGCCGAGGCTGGATTAGATTCCACAATCATGACCGAGGCTGAACGCCAAACAATTTTGGAGCGGGTGTATGAATTTTGGGCACCGCCGTTAGCTGATCCTGCAACCCCGCCACCTCACAGCACTGGAGCTGCGATCGACCTAACGCTGGTTGATCAAATAGGAAGCCCGGTCGAAATGGGGTCGGCAATTGATGAATTGTCGCCGCGCTCCTATCCCAACTATTTTGCTAATAGTGTGAATACAGAAGAACAGCGCTATGACGCTGATCGACAGTTGCTATATGAAAGTATGGAATCGGCTGGATTTCTGCGCCATCCCAAGGAGTGGTGGCATTTTTCCTATGGGGATCAGCTATGGGCTTGGTTATATCAGCAAGCTAATCCTGATTCTAGGGCGATCGCTCGATATGGACGTGTAGAAGAGTTGACTAAATCTACCTAAAGAATAAAATCAAAATCAGTCTTACAGCAGATGAATTGATTCGTTCAACTCAATATGCTGTAACGCAGTCAATGATTTAATGAATTTAGAGTTAGGAGTATTTGAAATGAGTGTATTCATAGCAGTTGCAACAAGTGCAGGTGAACGTTTTCCCGCATGGTTTACGGCAGTTTATGTAGTTGGTTTTATAGCGGCTGTCACCATTGGTTCAGTAGCCTGGTACAATGCCAAACGACCTGTTGGTTGGGAAAGCAAGGAGCGCCCTGAAGCGGTTCCCGAAGTGAAAGATACTGAAAACCCAGGGGTTTAAGTATCTGGGCGTTCTAGTTGCTGAGCAGGCGGAGATCGGAGTACTTATTCCAGTTTGGCGATCCAACGCTGATAGAGGCTGCGAATTGCTGAAAGAATTGTATTGCTTGAGTGATCTCCGCTGATATTATTGGGATCGAGAGACTGCAACTCTGTTAATAAGTTAGCCTCTTCGGTTGCAACTATGCCATCGCTATAAATCAAGCCGCTAAGGGCTTCTAAAAGCTGCTGACACTCTTCGGAGGTTGGGCGATCGCCGAGGTATTGCTTCACCCATTCGTAGCATTCACTCGGTTTTACAGTGGTGAATTCGTGGAGCAATGGCTGGATTTCAGCTTCATCAGCCACTCCTTTTTCTTTGGCAACGCGGTTGAGATATTCCCGCTCTTCAGGTTGAATTGTTCCATCGATCCAGGCAGTCCCAATCAGAATCTTGACTAAATTTATAACGTTTTTATCTGCCATAATTCTTGTCTCTAAAAGTCTTGCGTAACAGAGAAGGGTCAGCAATTTGGGTTGTTCCCTTATCGTTTACCATACGCCACTAAGCGCAATGCTTGGTGATTTGTCACATATTTTTGTTCGGCACTAAAACATTACCGACTGAGTTGTGCCATAAAAAAGCCATCCATAGAATGTTGATGGGGCAAAACTTTAATCCAGCCCTCTGAAGAAACAAACTTAGAGCCGGGTAGATTAACAATCGGTTGCAGTTTCCAGTCTGGATGAGTGGTCAAAAAGTGTTCAATTTGATTTTCATTTTCTGTAGGGTGTAAGGTGCAAGTCGCATAAATCAATGTGCCAAGCGGCTTAACCCAGGTTGCAGCTTGATCGAGTAATTCGGCTTGTAAAGTTGCTAGACCTTGAACGGTTGCAGGCGTTTGTCGCCAGCGGGCATCAGCGTGACGGTGCAAGGTGCCTAACCCAGAACAGGGAGCATCCACTAGCACCCGGTCAGCTTGATCAGTGAACTGCGTTAATGTGCGGCTATCGGCGGTTTCAATTTGGACAGACTGAAGCCCCAAGCGATCGCAGTTTTGCTGCACTTTTTTTAAGCGAGACTGGGTCTTATCACATGCCCAGACAACGCCGCGATCGCCCATCAATTCTGCCAGGTGAGTTGCCTTTCCACCAGGGGCGGCACAAGCATCAATCACTGTTTCGCCGGGTAGTGGATTGACGCAATGGCTAACCAGTTGAGCGCTCCAGTCCTGCACCATCCACCAGCCTTCCTCAAAGCCGGGGAGATTGCGAATGGCACCCGCATGATTCACCAGTCGCAGAGCTTGCGGTAAAACAGGCGATCGCTCTACTAATACTCCCACCGCCTGCATTGCCGCTTCTACCTGATCCACAGATGCCCTTAAAATATTCACTCGCAAATCGATGCGGGGCGGTTGATTCATCCAATCACAGAGTTTTTGGGCGTTCTCTAGCCCAAATTGCGCCTGCCATACTTCAACAATCCAGTCGGGATAGCTGTGCAAAACTGCCAAGCGCTGAATGGGATCAGTGGGAAGCTGTAGCGGGTCAGATACCAGTTCAGATGCCGAAAGCCGGATATATTGCCGTAGAATGCCATTCACTACACCCGAAAGTCCGGCAAACCCGTTGTTTTTTGCCAGTTCTACCGATGTGTTCACGGCTGCGGAAGGGGGCACTTGGGTGAGATACCGAAGCTGGTAAAGTCCCAGATGAAGAATTAGGCGGAGATTAGGCGGTTGGCGATTGCTCTGCTTTTTACCCAATTGATCAATCAGCGCATCCAAAGTCCGCTGCCGCCGAACGCTGCCATAGACCAATTCTGTAGTTAACCGTTTATCCGGCTCACTCAAATCTTGTTGCAGGATCTTCGCTAACACTTCATCGGCAAAACCACCGTGGGCGATCGCCTGAAGTGCCAAAAATGCTTGTTGGCGTGGATCTTGAGCCACTAGCGCGGGGGACGACGGCGTTGAAGAAACTCAGGAATATCTAATCCTGTAATCGAAGGTTTTGCCTTTGGTTCTGGTATTGCAGCAGATGGCGCGGCTGGTGAACTCATGGGACGCTTCAGCGCCGATTGCTTGGCTGGCGGCTGGCGTAATTGAGGCTCTCCTGTAAAGCCAGTGGCAATCACCGTAATCCGCAGTTCCCCTTGGAGCCGCTCATCAATCACAGCGCCAAAAATAATATTGGCATTGGGATCAACCACTTCATAAATAATTTCAGCCGCCGCATTAACTTCGTGCAGCGTCAAATCAGTGCCACCCGTGATATTAAAGACAACCCCACGAGCACCATCGATTGAAGACTCTAACAAGGGTGAGGAGATGGAAGCCATTGCTGCTTCTCTCGCCCTAGATTTGCCTGTACCTACGCCAATTCCCATCAAAGCAGATCCAGCATCTGCCATCACTGCTCTGACATCGGCAAAGTCAACGTTGACCAATCCAGGAATAGTAATGATGTCTGAAATCCCTTGAACCCCTTGCCGAAGAATGTCATCTGCGGTGCGAAATGCCTCTTGGACAGGAGTTTGCTCAGAAATAACAGTCAAAAGCTTATCATTTGGAATGATAATCAGGGTATCTACCCGACTTTGAAGAGCCGCAATGCCTTCTTCTGCCTGAGTGGTGCGGCGGCGACCTTCAAACGTAAACGGACGAGTAACTACGCCAACGGTCAAGGCTCCTAGTTCTTTGGCAATTTCTGCCACTACAGGGGCTGCACCTGTTCCAGTACCACCGCCCATACCCGCCGTAATAAATACTAAATCAGCACTTTCGAGCGCTGCCGCAATTTCATCGCGCGATTCTTCGGCTGCCTTTTGCCCAATTGCGGGGTTGCCACCTGCGCCTAAGCCTCTGGTGAGCTTCTGCCCGACTTGCAAACATTTTGAAGTAGAGGATTGAACGAGCGCTTGAGAGTCGGTGTTAAGTGTCCAAAACTCAACTCCGACCACATCGCTGGCAATCATCCGATTTACAGCATTGCCGCCGCCGCCACCCACTCCAATGACTTTAATCTTTGCCACGCTACCAGGCACAATATCATTACTCCTATGGTCGTCTCTGGGCAACCCTTTTGCATCATTAGATTGGTTCATATGATTACCGGAGTTGGTGAATGGGCTTGAAGGAGCGATCGCCCGTAAAAAATTGGGCTGTCCTTCAGGAGTAGTGTTTCCGTGGGCATTTTCTAAGCCGTTGTTGAGTGTCATTGGAATAGTAGGCAATTTAACAACAAATAATAGATGAAATTTGAGTGGATTAAATAGAAAGTTAAAGTTTTTAGGGCTGAGTGACTTTTGATTAACTATAGATGAACTTGCTTTGAAAAACCAATCATCTTAAAGAGCTTATGATAGCGTGAAACGGGTAGGTTGCTTAAGTCGATTAAATTGCTTGGCGAACCCGTTGTGATTATTTTTTTAGCTCCCTTAAGGGCTGTCCGGTTTACCAGAACCTTTTGATTCAGATGTTTGAATAAACGGTGAGTTTGGGTTTCTTAAGTCAATGTAGGCGATTTGATTAAGACCAACTTGGTTAGGAAGTTTTCGCATTCGGTCGAGGGTCTTAATTTGTTCAGGGAACTGCACTCCATAAGGACCTAGATGAATCGTTCCTATCTCAGTTCTGAGGACTAAATTTGCTGGATTTTGAAAATCAATTTCGCTGATCTTTATCGGACTTCGGCTAATTTCCCGATATAGTGTAGACCAGTTGCGACGATAATGTTCTGGGTTGCCAATCACTTTAAGGCTCGGCAGTTTAATGGATTGTTGGATCAGAGTATAGTTTTCTAGAGGCAACCGCATTCCGTTCTCGTCTAACATGCCAATTTTGGCGGCAGTCTCTTTGCTTTTGATGGAATTTTGAGACAGTAATTGAATATCACTGCTGTTGGCTAGAACGATCGCAACGGGGTAGCGTTCTACCACTCGAATAGTGATGCTCGGTGGAAATAATTGCCGATTCACCGCCACATCGGAAATTGGGGCTTTTGTTTTTAACTCTTTGGCGATCGCTTCGGGTTTCAACTGCAATATTGATTGAGGATAAGTAATCGAAACGAGCGATCGCAGCACCTGCGATGGAATCAATCGATTGCCTTCCACCTTAATTTGCTCAGGTTTGCGAATTAACCAAATCGGTAGCGTTGTCACCCACACTAAGCCACCTGCTAATGCAACCACTGCGAAACTTCTCCACATTGCCTGAAGTAGGCGAACGCGCCGTTGACGACGTAGCTTTTGCCGCCGTTGGATTAGATCTACCTGTGAGGGAGAAGTAAAATTACCAGCCATCCAACTCAATTACCTAGCGCTATTTGCAGAAACTAGCCTCTCAACATTGTCGAATTTTGCAAATCTCTAGAAGAAACTTACGACGATTTTGGGTTCTCTGATGCTAAAGGATATGCCAAATCAATCAATCAGGCTAATTAAGAACCGTTACAGGATTGCGATCGCTTCTCAGTATTCTCATCCTGACACCTCTTGTAGCTGATTGGCGACCCGTTCCCCAAATTCAGGATCGGTATTAGCCAGTCCTAAAAGCTGCAAATATTCTTGGCGAGTTAAGCCTGCTGTTTCAATGATTGCAAGGGCTTCGGCTTCAATCTCCTGCTCCAGACGACGTGATTCTGCACTAACCTCTATGCTTTGCAGGTCTCCTTCTCGTCGTTCTATCAGTTTGACGACTTGAAGACAGGCGCGCACAAACTGATTTACTTTTTCAGAGGGAATATTGCCAGGATCTGGATTGGGGCGAGCGATTAGCGGTTGCTCAAGGAATCGCTCAGGCAGTTTAGGCAGATCTACTGCTAACACGCTAGAACTCAGGAATATGCCGCTAGCGATCGCCAGTAGCACGACGTAGAAAACCGTTTTCAGCGATCGACGAATGGCTTGCCACATGGGTAGAAGGTTCGGAGTTCGGGGTATGGAGTTCGGAATTCGGGGGACTTCAGGTTAGAACTGCGGTTGTTTGAGTCGTAACGGCTTCAGCAAGTTGGGGGCGTAGCACCAAATAAATTACTGCCCCAAATAAAGGGATGAAAGCGACTGCCCAAAAAATGCGGGAATCCTTCAAACCCCGTCGTGCCATATCGTCGCCCAGCAATGTTGGAAATAGCGAACACAGCAAACAAAAATCCAGACTCATCACGTGAATGAAGCGGCTAGTTTGCCATTGAGACACAAACTCTTGCCAGTTTCCTTGAGTGATTCCGTAAATGACCAGGCTGATGGTGGCGATCGCCACACCTATTGCCAACAAGCGAGAATCTAGCAGCTTAATCAGCCAGTTTTTCTTGCCAACAAACGACGAGTTTGGCTGACGCAACGCCAAATAAGGCAGTAGAGCAAAAGCACCCACCGCAAAGGATGCAACTGAAAATGCCCAAGCGAGGAGCCGTTGCCCTCGTCCATCGGCATAGAGAAAACACGCATACATCACAGGAAGCACGCCCATGATATTAAACAGCGCCACAATCAGAGGATTAATCCCCTCAATCTGCCCTGTGGAAAGACGCTTGATTAAATCCAACGTATCGGGTTGATCGGGTGGGGCAAAGCCAAAAGCATAGATAGTAAAGCCAAGCCAGAGGAATCCCAGGGCGATTTTTCTAAAGGTAGTTTGATTCATGGGAAAGGGATCGTAGGAGTTAGGGGCTAGGAGCTAGAACAAAATTTACAGAACAATAGAAAAAGATTGAATTGATTTTAGAAAAAGGCTCGACATGATTCTTTTAGTGTAGAAGTTTTGGGTTAGTTCTATGAACTGACTCAGCGTCTATCAATCACTTTAGAGTTGTGTTGGTGACGGTGGCTTTTGAAAAAGAGGCGATCTCCCACGCATTGGTGGAATCGAAGCTTGCCGCCTACGCTAGCATCCCACTGATTCAGTCAATTATGAGGACGAGCAGGGAGCGAGATTAAGCGAAATTTTCACTTCCCTAACTCCTAGATCCCCTTGCCTACCCCCTGGTCTGATATCATGCTTTGTATGCTTTCTTGATAAACCTGTGCCACAAAGTTCTCTTCCGACCCAATCAGTGCCTACGATAGTGCCGTTAGATGACTCCGCCATTTGGTCGCGCCTGTTGCAGCAACTCCTCGATCGCCAATCTCTGGCACCCGATCAAGCTTCTCACTTAATGCAGGGCTGGCTGGCTGAAGCAATTCCGCCAGTCCTTTCTGGCGGAATTTTGGCAGCCATTCAAATGAAAGGGGTTTCGGCAGCAGAACTGGCAGGCATGGCGCAAGTTTTACAGCAGCAATCTTCCTCTCTTCCCACTCCCCACTCCCCGCTTCCCACTCCCTTAATCGACACCTGCGGCACGGGCGGAGATGGGGCTGGCACGTTCAATATTTCGACGGCAGTGGCATTTGTGGCGGCGGCAGCAGGGATTCCCGTTGCCAAACATGGCAATCGCTCGGCATCCAGTCGGGTAGGCTCGGCAGATGTGTTGGAAGCGTTGGGCATTCACCTGAGCGCGTCTGCCGAAAAAATTCAGGCGGCAGTGCAGGAAGTCGGCATTACCTTTCTGTTTGCTCCAGGCTGGCATCCAGCTTTAAAAGGAGTGGCTCCCCTGCGGCGATCGCTGGGTGTGCGAACGGTGTTCAATCTCTTAGGACCGTTGGTTAACCCAATGCGCCCTACAGGACAGGTGATTGGCGTATCTGATCCCACTTTACTAAAAACGATCGCGCAAGCGTTGCAGCTATTGGGAACGAAACGGGCGATCGTCCTACATGGACGAGAACGCTTAGACGAAGCCGGTTTAGGCGATGCCACTGATCTTGCCCTGCTGTCTGATGGGCACATTAGTTTGGCGGTGATCAATCCAGCGGAATTGGGTTTAGCAAAAGCATCCCTGAGCGCGATCGCGGGCGGCGATGTGCAGCAAAACGCCGATATTCTCAAAGCCGTTTTGCAAGGAAAAAGCACCCAAGCTCAGCAAGATGTGGTCGCCCTGAATGCCGCCCTCGCTCTACAAGTGGGAGAAACCCTTTCTGACTCGACAAACCCTCATGCCGATGGCATTATTCGCGCCCGATCAATTCTGCAAAGCGGTGCCGCTTGGGACAAGTTAGAACAATTGATTGAGTTTTTGAAATGAGGAATGGATAACCAAGGATTGCTGAGGCAGCATCGCCAGAAAAACCTTAAGTGGCTAGTGAAGGATGTTAACAGTAATCGTGCCTAATTTATTCTTTGCCTTATCTCATCGCGCCCATCGTGCTTTTCCAAGACAATTCCTTACACAATACTTTCAGCGCCCGTTGGTCGGCTCCACTAAACAAATTGCTATCTACTAACTCGCTCAACACTTGCTGGGTGAGTTGAGATGCAAAAGTGCCGCCACACCGAAGCAACAGACTGTAGTAGCAAAACTGGGGACGCTGAGTTTCATTGAGATGAAACCGATAAATTTCATCGGGGGTCATCCGATAAACTGCCGTATTAACTGGGACGATCGCCTTTGGGATGCCGTGCTGTCCATAGGACATATCATCATCTTGTTCTAAAGTGCCGATTAGGATTGTCCACAGCAAAGTGCGGGTTTCGCTAATTAGATCAGGGGTGAAAACCGGGTCAGGCTCACTCGAAAGCCGCGGACCCATGTTGAGAAACATCGGGTTAAATAGCTGCGAGTTGTAGATTAAACCCACTGCCCAATGGCGATCGCGCCCTGCTATTCGCCCTTCTAGCCGCACAAAAGAGCCAAATCCAAAATCATCTGGCTTGGGCGGATTCTCTCGACTGGTATCATCATCAAGCTCCACAATGTAATCACAGTGGGAATTAGACTTTACAACTTTGCCCAAGCGCATGGCAACTCTCCTGCTATCAACCAACGGTTCTCGCTGGGAAAAATACTCAATGAATCTCCTTAGATAGTACACGCAATCTATACGTTCGCGGATAGGCACTATCAAGCGTAGAATTTGTAAGTCTACCCGTGCAAAACTTCTGGCAACCAGGGTTGTCAAAAGTCTATCAAGCAGTCTTCGCATTCCTAACCCGCTACACTCCTAGGTCAGTAAATCCTATGGACTATAGCGTCCCCATCTTAAGACGGTCGTGAGCGCATAAATCACAACTGCGCTCCCCAAGACGGATGGAATAATCGGAACATTGACCACATTCCAACTTAAAAATGGAGCCGTAACACCATACTGAGTTTTCAGTAAATGATAAACCCACTCACCAAACCAAACTCCAACAAACCCAACCACCACTAAACCAAAAAATTTTCCTGGAACTTGGCGAGGAATCAGAAAATTTCCAAGCAGTCCACAAACAGAAGCAATGACCAATTGCACCGCCAAATGGGAGATGTTCATAGAGCCTCCTCAATTTTTGAGGAAATAGGGTTAATCGTGGCTGCACCCTGGCGAGAATAAAAGATGTCTATTTATACTCTATCGTCCGAAACTAACACCAATTTAATTTGAAAAGACGACAGATCAAACCCCTACCAACATCCTCTTACCAAGGGGATGTGCAGAAGGTGGTGGGGTAACGTGTAGCGATCGCAGTTTAAATCGGTATAAGTCTTATCAGGCTGAACAAGCTTACCCATTTTGTTAAAAATTCACTCAATTTGTGGAATGTGAGATCTTTTAATTCAATAAATTAATGTGTTTTTCAATTAGCCAAAAATGTAATTAAAGCTAACGCTGATCCGTTCTTGATCGCTGATGTTGGGTTCTACACCATGCTTGAGCCAACTTGGAAAAATCAGCAGTAGTCCTGCTTCCGCAATATGAGCGATCGCGTCAGCCGTAAAAGCGGTATAACTTTGCACCATCGGTTTATAAAAGGTGCGCGCTGATCGAGGATCATAAAACATCAAATTGCCGCACTCTTTCGGCGCTTTAACATAGTAAACACCACTAAATAAACAATTCGCGTGGTCATGGATTTTATTGCTAGCGTGTTTCGGGTTAATGTTTGCCCAGCAGTTTGCTGCTTTGATGCGAACGTTCTCATATCCCATAGCGATCGCTGAGTCAGCGATCGCCGAATCGACTAATTCTCGAAATGGCTTCACCTCATCTATCTCAAACAAGTTGCCTTGGCTATGCCAGCCTAAAACATTAGAAACGGCTTGCCCATTCGTATCCAGCGATCGCTGTTGTGAAATCACCCGAAACAGCACTTGGTCGATCAACTCATGGTCATGCAACTTAAAAACAAACAGCGGCGTTGGAAATAACTGATGACAGTTTGATGTCCATTTTTCACTCGTCATTGCTTAAAATCAGGCTAGCTAAAGGCGACACGTTCAAAATCTACTGCCTTCAAAATTACGTCATTCTAAATCTGGACACTTCACAAAAAATTTATATAAAGTTCTACACAAAGTGCAGGTTCATTCTACCTAACTGAGAAGGATAATTTCGCAGTTATAAAAGACTACTAAAGGAAGGGCTACCTATGGCTGACAGGCACTATTTTTGATGATAATGCAGGGGCGATCGACGGCATTGATGCCCGATGGATTAAGGCTAGCTCAGGCAAAACAATACTTTCCAGCGCCCAAGATGCCAGCTATTCTCTGGATGCCACTGACACCGCTGACTATTTCAAGCTGACCGTTAGCCGCAGTAGCAACGTCATCATTAAACTTCAGTCTCAAGGTGGCGACGCAAATATCTCACTGCCTGACTTTGATGGCACTACCCAAAGCAATAAGTAGGCGGCTGCAATTAAAACTAAGATAAAGCGTTGGCAACTCTCACCCAAACCGGGCGGATGACGGTAACCGTCCAAGACAATGGCTCTTCGCATACCAGCGGCTTAACCTAACAACAGTGGCAACGATGGCAGGAGCAGGGGTTGTTCCTATTCTTTTTGCCGCAGTATTGCTCACAGATGAATCGAATTGAGGATGAATGGCATCAACTCAAAACTCATGAGCTTGCAGGACAAATGTTTGAAGATGAATACGACTTAGCTCTTGCTATCATGGCGGGGATGGAAGCACAGAGTCTTTACGGTGGATACACCTTAGAGCGTTTTAAGTTTAATTCCGGCTAGCTAGTTAATGGTAATTGATCCAGACATAACACTGAAGGAAGTCTCTGGCGGAGCCTTGAACAACGTTACGACTGATGCTATTTTCATTGATGTTTAATCGCTCAACAATTGAGTGATCAGTTCATTTAAAAAGGAGGGCAATGATTGCTCTCCTTTTTGGGATCGTTGAGTTTATAGATGCTTTGTTTTAGCGATAGTCTGAAGTCTGAACATCGTTCAGACGAGCTTCAGGACGAATAAATCGATCCATTTGCGCTTCAAAAAATTTGCGGTTTGCCATCAAATGCTTGGGATTGGGATCATCCAGTGGATACAGTAAAGCAGCGCGCAAAGCTTGAATAACGGCGGATGTCACGCAATACATCGATCGCTGAAAGCTAATGATTAACTGAATCAACATATCGTCTTCCCCCCGGCAATGCTCTCGATAATAATCCACGAGATATTGGGGTAAGAAGTGCAGCATGTCTTGTGCTAACAGAGTAGGCGGAATGCCAGCCGTCCCAACCGGAAACTTATCGGCATAGAGTACGCCGTAGTGAAAATCTTGTTGGTCGTCGGGAACTTGCCCTGCTTGGGCGTTGTAGGACTTTGTGCCTCGAAAAGGTGCCGTGCGATAAAATACGGCTTCAACATAGGGAAGTGCCGCTTCGTAGAGCCAGGTAAAGCCCTTAGACTTAGGAATGATTTCGTAGCATTCGCCTTGGATGTAGACGTGGTGATAAATGGGACGACCCGCGATCGCAAAAATTCCATTCACCAAAAAGTCCATTGCTTGAGGCACGCTAGTCATTTTGCCCTCATCATACAAATCGGACATCTCAAAAAACACCGGAGCCATCACCTCCCAAAACAGCCCCAAGTTAGCGTAGTAAGACGATTGGCGACACTGCTCTAAAAACAAATTAGGAAACGCTTTGTGTAACGCCAGCATTGCCGGATTGCCTTTGAAATAGGCTTTGATGGCTCGATCGGCGTTTGCCTTATACTCATCGCTGTCCAAAAACGGATCGAACTGGTTGACGGGTACAAACATGCCGCGATGCCAAAGCATCGCCCGCACAAGCTCTTCAGCAAATTCCATGTTGACTCGATCGTGCCAGAGGTGATGCGCCAATCGAGGAAGCTTCATTTTCAGCTCCCCTCTGCTCATAAATTCTCGCAGTTCGGGGTGAGCGTCGGCTTGCCCGCGCCAGATTCGCAGATCCGCGTCATCTCCAGCATAGTGGTTGTGCCGATCCATGTACTCATCTGAGATGAAGTATTTGAAAAATGGAAACGGATTTAAGAAAACCTGCTCACCGATGTAGAGCAAATCTCGCCAATAGAAATCCATCGGGACGGCATAGGCTTTGTATAAGCCGATGATCTGCATCAAGTTTTCTGGCGTGTCAGGCAGCATTGACCCCCCGGCTTCGAGGCGATGAATGATGTCAGCGTGTGGATGGTTGGAAGGCGGAATTTTGGTGGTTGGGGCGGACATGTTCATCAGGTTTCAGCAAATGAAGGATAGGGTTTTAAAAAACTTTTAGGAAGCAATGAACCGTTTTTGGAAGGCTTGCAGCGATCGCCGCCATGTCGCCCGTAGGAACTTCCGTTGATCTAAACTATGGAGCAAAACAAGTGCCAGAAAAGAGTAAGACAGCCAAAAATGGAGGTTTCTGCCCACTTCTGCAAGAGCTTTATCGGGTGGAAACAATCGCGGTAGAGTTAGCCCAAACAAAGCAACCTCTCGATCAGACGAGTTGGAAAAAAACCAACCGCTCACAGGCACAATCAACATAAATAGGTAGAGCAACGTATGTAGCGCGATCGCTTGAACTCTCTCCCAATTTGGTAAAGGACGTTTGGCTAGTTTTTTCTTCCCCAACTTCAGCAGCAGATAGAATATGCGTGCCGTGAGCAACCCCATCGTGACTACGCCCAGAGATTTGTGCAAATCATACAACGCTCCCCGATAGGTCGCTTCTCTTGGCAGTTCAGACATAAAACTACCGCCCGCAAACAGCAGCAAATAAATAGCCGCCATCCACCAATGAATCGACCAAAGCCCTTGGGCAGGCGTTTTTTTGCGGGGTTGTTTCAATCGTTGGGTATCGGGTTGAGTTAGATTTTCCATGACTGATCTCCAAGGTTCGCATTGGGCAAACGACAAGTTCTGACACCTAATTAGATGCTTGCCGAAGTTCCGAAGTTCATCAACGAGCAGCATTGTCTAAAGGTTGGGCGATCGCCGTGAAGGAGACGCTTTGCGAAATCGCAGGTTGATTGATCGAGATCGAGCGATTGATTGGAGCCGCTGCTACTAACGCTGCCGTTGTTGTTTCACTCCACCGCACTAACCAAGTAGGCTGAACGCCCAAGAACACGATTAACCCAGTCAAAATCAAAGCGGGAGTCTGTTCTTTCCAGGTGACGCGGGGATAGTAAGCTGTTTTATTGTCTAGGCGACCGAAACAAGTCCGGTTTAGCAAAATGACAAAATAAACGGCGGTCAATCCTGTCCCAGCCACGCACAACAGGGTTGGCAGCGGAAAAGTCGTAAAGCTCCCTTGAAACACCAAGAACTCCGCAATAAACCCGACCAGTCCCGGAATCGCTGCGCTTGCCATGCCTGCCAATATCAACAGAGAACTGGTTAGCGGCAATCCTCGGATTGGGTTGAGTAACCCATTCAACACATCTAGGTCACGGGTGCCCACTTTCACTTCAATCACACCCACAATGTAAAACAGCAGCGCCAGAATCAACCCATGGCTAACCATTTGCGAGACGGCACCGACCATACTCAACGGAGTCAGAGCTGCCATTCCCAGCATCACATAGCCCATGTGTCCGATGGAGCTGTAGGCAACCATACGCTTAATATCTTTTTGGGAGATCGCCGCCAATGCCCCATAGATCACACAACTTGCCGCCAGCCAAGACAACGCGGGGGTGACTAACGACCAGGTTTCAGGAAATAAGCCAATGCCAAATCGGACTAACCCATAGGTTCCCAGCTTTGCCAGTACACCACCGAGCAAAATGGCGGTGGGAGTGGAAGCTTCCACATAGGCATCGGGTAGCCAAGTATGCAGCGGAATTAGGGGGATTTTAATGCCAAAGCCAATCAGCAACAGAGTTAGCAAAATCAACTGGGTTCGCTGGGGCAAATCAGCCGTGGAAATGGCATTGTAATCAAAACTACCCGAACCAGACAGCCAGACCGTTGCCAAGAATGCCGCCAGAATTAGAATGCCAGAGGTTGCCGTATAGATCAAAAACTTCATTCCGGCATACTCGCGTTTGGTTCCGCCCCAAATCACGATCAACAGATAAAACGGAATTAGCTCCAACTCGTAAAACAAAAAGAACATCAGCAGGTTTTGTGCCATTAAGGCTCCTGCCATGCCTGCATTGATCAAAAAGACCAAAGAGTAGAACAGGCGAGGACGCTGCATCACCTGACCTTGGGCGACTAAAGACTCCGCGCTGTAGATCACACCCAAGGTGAGAAAATTACTCAACATCACTAAAGGCAGCGATAAGCCATCAATCGATAAGGAATAGTTAATGCCCAAGGTGGGAATCCAGGACAGATATTCCTGCATCTGCATGGTGGCGGTGGAAATATCGAACTGGGTAAACAAAGCCGCCGTCCATACCAAAAGTACGCTGGCGATCGCGATCGCGCCTAAACGAAATTGACTGGCAGCGATCGTTCCCGGCAAGAAACCCATCACAGCAGCGCCGAGCAAAGGCAGCCAAATTAAGGTACTAAGCATAGATTTAAACAGCAGTAATAAAGATCTAGAGGGATGCTAACCAACGGTTTGATGCATGAAATTTGCCGCAAATACCAATGCCATATTGGATAAGAACGGAAAGCATAGGAAGAATCCGAGCAACACCACTCCAAATAAAACAGTGAGGGCGTAAGACTGGGATTGTCCAGAGGTGCTGTATTTCAGATTTTGTCCACTAAAAATAGCGACAGAACCAAACAAATTCACCACCCCATCCACTAAATATTTATCGATCCAGGCGGTTATCCGAGAAATCAGATCGACTCCAAACACAAAGCTAGAGCGATATAGCGTGGGTGTATAAAAGTCGTAAGCCACAAGATTTTGTAAAGATTGCACTGGAAAGCGAACAGGTTTAGGAATGGCATTTCCTAGATAGACCAACGCGCTGAGACTGCCGCCCAAAATGCTAGACCCAACTAGCAGCAGCGCCATGCTCATATCTATTGCTATCCAGTTTGGCAAAAGGTCGCAGGCTTGCAATACCAAGGGCACATGCAACGTGAAACCCAGCAGAACCATCATGGGCAACATCATGGGCCAGTGAACTTCGGGCGATCGCTGTGCCATCGGTTTTGCTTCTCCGCCAAAGAGCAGGCAAAACACCCGTGTTAACCCAAAAGCCGTCAAAACATTTACCAGTAGCAGCACACCCACCAACCAAGGGTGAGTTTCTCGCAGCCCATCGACCAACTCTAAAAGCGCCCAAAAGCTGCCAAATGGCGGAAATGCAATCAGTCCCACTGTTCCTACAATAAATGCCAACCCAGACATAGGACGACGCGACCACAAGCCCCCCAACTGCGTCACATTTTGGGTAATGCTATTCCAAATAATGCCGCCAATGCTCATAATCAGCAGCGCCATAGAAATTGCATGAGTAAACACAAGCATCAGGGCGGCTTGCGTTTGTCCGGCTCCCACCGCGATAAACACAATCCCCATGTAGGCGCTGACTAAATAGGATAGGGTTCGCTTGACATCAATTTGCGCCAGTGCGATCAAAGAACCCCCGACTGCCGTGACTGCCCCAATGAAAATTGTCGTAGAAAGGACAAAGGGCGACAGCGCCAGGATCGGCTCCAGCTTCACCAAAACCCAGGCTCCAGTGGCAACCACCACCGAGTTCCGCAGGATTGTTGAAGGAATCGGACCTTCCATTGCCTCATCTAGCCATAGGTGCAGCGGAAACTGGGCGCATTTCCCCATTGGACCTGCAATTAACCCTAATCCAATTAAGGTGATCACAGTCGGATCAACCTCCGCAGTGGTTGCCCACAAAGCCATCTCAGAAAAATTCCAGGTGCCTGTTAGCGGATAAATCGCCAGCACCGCCATCAGCAGAAACAAGTCACCGATCCGTTTGGTGAGGAAAGCATCGCGAGCGCCAGTGACAACAAGCGATTGATTAAACCAGAAACCCAGCAAAAGATAGGTTGCCAGAGTTAATACTTCCATAATCATGTAACTGAAAAACAGAGAGTTGCATAGAACAAGCGCCGTCATCCCCGCTTCAAATAGCGCCAACAACGAATAGAAGCGCGCCCAGCCCCAATCCATTTCCATGTAGCCGATCGCAAAGATCTGCGCGAGCAAATTCAGCCCGGAAATGAGAGCGATCGCGCCAACGGTAAGCGATGAAACCTGCACTGGAAGCGTCAAATTTAGCCCAGCCACATTTAGCCATTCAAAAGACACTTCATAGGGAGGCTGATTCCAGGTTAATGGCAACGCCAAAAGCGCATGAACAAACGAAAGTAAGGTCATCCCCGCATTAATGTAGCCAGCGGGGCGAGGACCAGTACGTCGAGTAATCGAAGGAAACCAGATCACCGATAGTGCCGCACCAATGAGTGAGTAAACAGGCACTAGCCAAATATTTTGAACGAGCAGAGGAGCCATCCAACCACCTTTATTAGAATCAAAATTTTAGTTATGAAAAACTAGCGACTTAGAAAAGCGAAAGACCTAGCCACACAGCCAAGCAAAGTATTTAGTTTTTTCAATCTTCAACTTAATTACTATGTAGCACAATCGATGCCTAAAAGTGAATATGCTTATCCGGTTTATGATAGAACCAGATGGCTCTGTTTGCTGCTACAGCGGGAACTCAAACAAATATCAAAATCCATGATAGTTGTTATGAATTTTGCCTATTTACGTTGCCTGTTGCCTATTGAAAAAACTTTAATAAATCTATAGGTTGAACTCTATTCATAGGAAAATGATTTCTCTACCCGATCCTAATCAAGGCGTTTTAGAATTTATTCAACGTAAAAATAAGCTTTATTTCAGCTCTAAGAAGAAATAAGAGTTTACTTTTAACTATTAGTTTGTTTGGATGAAATCTACATTCTAATTTGAGTCTTTTTATTAGTAAAGACGATTATTCAACGGATTCAAGACAGCCAAACTATCCCATCAAAATAACAGTATCGATCACATGAATGATGCCGTTATCTGCTTCTATATCTGCTGCTAAAACAGTTGCATTCTTCACTTCAAAAGCATCTGAGCAGTCAATCGGAATGACCGATCCTTCGACCGAAGTGACAGTGCCCAATTGAGCTAGATCAGCTTTGGTTAACTTTCCTGAAACAACATGAAACGTCAGAATACGGGCAAGCTGAGGAATATTTTGAACTAAGGTTTGAATAGTTCCAGGTGGAAGTTTAGCAAAGGCATCATCATTGGGCGCAAACACTGTAAAAGGTCCAGGACTTTTGAGCGTTTCAACTAATCCTGCGGCTTGGACGGCAGCGACTAGTGTGGTGAACGATCCAGCGCCTACTGCAATATCAACAATATCGGGCATAGAAAACAGGGAGTAGGGAACAGGGAGAAAAAGGGATTTTATCAGTTTATTCCAATCTTTTAGATCAAGAAATAGATTTGCGCGATCGCGACAAAATATAAATTCTTGACGATAGATTAGGTTAACAACTTAACTTCGATTAGAAATCACATTGTTAAAGTTTATTGGCACTAGACCCAAAAAGTTTAAATAAGCGTTGCACGTAACAGAAATTAGCATAATTTGGTTTTTTCAGAAAAACCTTGGACTATCAGAAATTTTGCTAAATGTCCATCTGTGCAACGCTGTTTTGGAAGGGAGCATAGACTCTTGAAAATTATGATAACGTTTAAGTCCATAAACAAAAATCATTGTTTCCGATTAGAATAATCGAATCGAATCTATGATTGTTCCATCATTTGGGAGATCCGCTCTTGAGGCAAGCAACCCTCCATCAGCTTAAAGTTTTTGAAGCAGTCGCTCGCCAGAATAGCTTTACGCGAGCTGCCGAGGAACTATTTTTGACACAGCCGACCGTCTCAATGCAGGTGAAACAACTCTCTAAAGCGGTTGGGTTGCCTTTATTTGAGCAAGTGGGTAAACGGCTATATCTGACGAATGCAGGCAAGGAACTGTATACAACCTGTCAGGAAATTTTTGATCGCATGTCGCAGTTTGAGACGGCGATCGCGGACATCAAAGGTCTAAAGCAGGGGGCACTGAAACTAGCCGTGGTGACCACCGCAAAGTATGTGATTCCTCGGCTTTTGGGACCCTTTTGTCAGCGCTATCCAGGGATTGATGTCTCACTAACGGTGACGAACCACGAATATGTGATCGATAGTTTGGCAAACAATCGCCACGACTTATATATTCTTAGTCAGCCACCAGAAGATTTAGAGGTCGCGATTCATCCATTTTTAGAGAATCCGCTGGTGGTGCTGGCATGGCGAAATCATTCTTTAGCGAGGGAAGCAAATATCCCGCTGAAACGATTGGCAGAGGAATTGTTTATTATGCGAGAACCCGGCTCTGGAACGCGCAAAGCTACTCAAAAAGTGTTTGATCAGAGTGGGTTGCCCTTAAAAGTCAAGCTGGATTTGGGCAGTAACGAAGCGATCAAACAAGCGATCGCGGGCGGGCTAGGCGTTTCCGTGCTTTCTCTACACACGCTTGCCTTAGAAGGCACAAACAGCCAACTTACTATTTTGGATGTGGAAGGCTTTCCAATTCAAGAGTATTGGTATGTGATTTATCCCGCTGGCAAGCAATTGTCGCTGATTGCCCAAACGTTTTTTGATTATTTGCTGAACGAAGGTAAAGCGATCGCTGAACAAACCGCTTTTCAAGGCATCTTTAGCCAAGGGCGCAAGCCCGATGGACATGATGGGGCTTCTGAACACTGAGATCACCACCCAATTTCTGGAAAAGTCTTTATGAAACTTGACAGTAGCGGTAACGCAATAGAGATTGTGGATATGTTTTAAGTTTGAAGGAAGAGACGATAGCATAAATAAGTTAGAAACAAGTTCCATAAAGTTTCTTGCGTCTATATCCATGCGTATTCGGTGGGATGAAGCAAAACAACAGCGAGTTTTAGCAGACCGTGATATTGACTTTGATCAATTGAATGATTTGCTCTATGCTCCCTACCTTGAAGACCAGCGCTCTGAAGTGCCAGAGCAATATCGAATCGTCGGTTTTGCAGATGGAAAATTAACCACATTCATTGTTGAATATCGAGCAGATGAAGTGGGTGAATACATTTGGGTTGTCACGGCTTGGAGATCAACAAAACAGGAGCGTAGAAACTATGAGCAGCAAATCTACAGAGATTAAAGATATTGAAGAAATTGCTCAGCAAGCTCAATTAGGAGCAGATGTCTCTGAGCATTTCACAGGTCACTTTCAAGCAAAGCAGCAGATTAACATCGCCCTGCCATTAGAGTTGTTGCGAAGCATTGAGGCAGAGTGCCAACTGCAAAAAATAGATCGCCAAGACTGGATAAAAATGGTTTGTGCCGAAAAAATTCATGATCTGCAAGT
>ENA-ORBV01004264-ORBV01004264.1-microbial-mat-metagenome-genome-assembly--contig:-NODE-4264-length-27695-cov-6.077341_pt1 | contig 27695 bp, 31 predicted proteins | sample MGYA00237777_ERZ505514 | MGnify/ENA primary metagenome ERZ505514 (study PRJEB26160, sample SAMN06269048) | microbial mat metagenome | isolation source: Oligotrophic lake microbial mat | place...
ATATAGCTACGTCGCAGTAGCTATGTAGCTACTCCTGCTGAGCTCCATTGCCGGTCTGCTACCTTATTGGCACTCGATGGCAAATGTGGGTCCAAAGGAATGAATAACCCGAACTCAATGGATGCGAACACATACGATCATTCGCTCCTTCCATCCGGCCATCACCTTGCTTGTTGCTCTTCTTTAGTATCTTGGTCTTGGGTGATGGATGCATGACCCTTCGTCCATCCATTGATTTTCGTCGGCGGTTGCCATCAACTCACTGGAATTTGGATTATTTTATTTTCCTTCGCTACTATCATAAGAGCTCCAAACTGGCTTTAATTTGTTTTCTAATTGGAAATTAACACAATGAAGATCTGGTTGTATCTCTGCCTTCTCCTTTCAGTGGGAAAAGCTTCTGTAGCTGCTTCTTTCCAACCGCTCAATCGACCAATGTTCCAGCAGCATGCCGCCAAATCCACAACCCGCCTCTTTTCCTCTTCTGACAACAAGAAAGACCCTGAAGAGCAGATGAAACATTTTGGAACGCTCCAAATCTGTGGACCGGACCGAAAAGGAATTGTGGCGGCCTTTGCACAGACTCTATATGGTCACGGATGTAATATTGTGGACAGCGAGCAACACGCCGACTATGCCTCCAACATGTTCTTTCAACGAATAAGCCTTGATACCTCGGAAATGCTGACGGACCGAATTACTCTTCTCAATGGCATCAACGAGGTCGCGGAACGTCTGGGCATGAATACAAACTTGGGTAGGTTCCCTTCCGACACGAGCAACTTGTGTTTCTAAACTTTTTTGGCCGGAGTTTCATCAAATCATGCTGATTGGTGTTGTGCACAGAAAGAGGTTCGTAGAATGAGCTCAGATTTGGCTCATCCCACTCTAATATCTGTTTTTTGTCTTACAGAATGGGGTAGCCAGCGCAAAAAAATTGCAGGTAAGTTTTCCCCTATTTGTTCAAAAAGAGGGAATTCAATATTGAGGATAATGGCTCAGCTAAAGTACTCTAATTGGTCTCGACCTTGCAGTCATGGTCAGCAAGTACGACCATTGCTTGTGGGAACTTTTACTACGGCACCAAGCTGGGGAGTTAGACTGTGATATTGCTTGTATCATTTCCAATCATCCGGATCTGAAACATGTTGCCGACACCTTTGACGTACCCTTTCATGTTTACAAAGTCACCAAGGATAATAAAGAAGAAGTGGAAAAGGAAGAATTGGAACTGCTCAAGGATCGTTATAAAGTTGACCTTGTCATCCTGGCCAGATATATGCAAATCATTTCGGACAAATTCTGCGACGCCTATCCCAACGCTGTTATTAATATTCATCATTCCTTCTTACCTGCATTTATTGGAGGAAAACCGTATCACCGAGCCCATGAACGAGGCGTCAAAATTATTGGAGCTACAGCACATTATGGTGAGGCTCCCTTGCGCTAGTGACGTGCCTGCTTGTTTCTTGTTCCAAGCTTATATCAGTGTAACCATTCTTTTTGCATTAAAACAGCCACCGCAAATCTCGATGAAGGGCCCATTATTGAACAAGATATAATCCGAATTTCCCATAAAGATGCCGTCAACGATTTAATACGAAAAGGTCGTATTCTCGAGAAAAATGTCTTAGTGAATGCCGTGAAAGCACATTTGGAGGATCGAATTATTGTGTACAACAACAAGGTGGTATTGTTTGATTGATCAAAGATAATATTATGTGGGATGGATGTACATACCGCCTGTCAGCCGGTTAGGCCCGACAGTTGACAATCACCAAAGAAATAAATTATAAGCTGTCATGTTTGGCTACAGAGTCATGCCGAAGCTATGACTAAGTATCAACAGACATGGCATAATAGAGAATTAATTTCAAACTCGAAAAATTACCGTGGACAAGCTGGTCAGAAATAGAGCTAGCTGCCAACCATGCAAGACTTGGTTACATTATCCAGTTCTTTAAAATGGTAGCAGCGAATGCAGTTGTTGTGTAAAATGAGTAATAGAAGACACAGCCACGAAATGCTTTTGTATTGCGATTCCAATTCGCAGGACTTGCGAGTCTTCCTGAGGTCGGATGCTCCACACCATCAACTAAACAAGCACACGCAGCCGGTGCAAATTCATATACTTTCTGATCTGGTTCAAATAAGAATTCATGGAGTCGTCGGTGATAGAGTTAAATGGGTACATTTGTACTAGGAGTGAAGAAGGGTCAAACTTAGTCCACCAGTACTGTACCAGTTGAACTTGCTCTAAAGAAAACTTTCTTCGATACATTGACTTTCTTTCACAAGAAAACAAGCGTTTACTATTTACTGTACAAGCTTAGCTCTACTACTAGTAAATTCAGTAGATCTTTATTTCAGAAAATATCTCGACCCACTGGCAGTCCTGACAATCTTACCTTTTGCTATATCCCCTGAAACAGGGCTTGTGGTAACCCTCTGTCCATCGGGAAAGTTACGCGAGTCACTGATTGAACCAGAAATCGATCCATCTCCATTCCTCTTCCACCCGGAGAGAGTTGGAACACCCCTAGGTGCTGTGGCCGGCTTAGGTTTCGCAGCGGGCTTCGCCGCTGCTTTGACAGGAGTTGCTTTTGCTGGTGTAGGCTTTGTTTCGGCTGCGGGTGCTCCTAGACCAAAAAGGCTTATGGACGCACCCGGTTTGGCATTGGATGCTTTTTGGACTGCCTTCTGCGCTCCTGCACTGGCTTTGCTGCTGTCTCCCCCTGTGCCAAGACCGAACAAATTGATTGTGGCACCAGGTGCTGCTTTTGCAGCAGTTGCCTTTGCAAGCTGTTGCTTGGCTTTGCTGGTATCACCCTTGCTGTCGTCGCCACCTAAGCCAAGACCGAACAAAGTAATCGTGGCACCAGGTGCAGCTTTTGTAGCAGTATCTTTTGCTTTGGCAGCGCGCTGCTGCTTGGCTTTTTTGGCATCATCGTTGCTGTCGTCTCCACCGCCGAAGCCAAAGAGTGATATGGTCGGCCTGGCAGTCTCCACTTTTTTGGCAGGAGCCGGTGTGCTGCTTTGTCCTCCAGAGCCAAGACCAAACAAATTAATTGTAGCACCAGGTGTTGCTTTGCTTGCTGTCTCTGTTGCTGCCCGCTGCTTTTTTTCTTTGTCGGTGCTTGCCTCGCCACCAAGACCAAGACCAAGACCAAAGAGATTGATTGTCGCACCTGGTTGAGACTTAGATGCACTTGATGCCGCTGCCGCTGCTGTCTTCTTCTTTTGCGCGGCTGCACGCTTCTGCTCGGCTTCCTTTGCAGCAGCAGCTTGCTTCCGCTCAAATTCGGCTTTCCGTGCTTTCTCCTGTTGTTGTCGAGCAGCAACCTGTGCCGCGCGTTTTTCTTCAACCTCTTGCTTCTGTTTTTCTGCTGCTGCCTTCCTTGCCTCTTCTTGCTGTCGACGTGCCTCAGCCTGAGCGACGCGTTGCTCTTCAGCTTGAAGCCGCTTCTCTTCTACAGCGCGTTTTTGCTCGGCAGCTCTGGCTTCTGCTGCCTTCTTTGCCTCCTCTTGTCGCTGACGTGCCTCGGCCTGTGCGGCACGCTGCTCTTCGGCTTGAAGCTGCTTCTGCTCGGCGGCTCTAGCCGCAGCTTCCTTTCTTGCTTCTTCTTGTTGTCGGCGTGCCTCTGCTTGAGCGGCGCGTTGCTCTTCGGCTTGGAGCCGTTTTTTCTCTTGTTCGGCCACTCGTGCTTGCTGAGCTTTTGCAGCAGCGGCTGCTGCATTTTTTGCTGCGTCGGGTTGCGCGCTGGGGCTTGCTATTGAGAGGGTAGGCATTTTAGGAACAGCGAAAAATGGCGAAGAAGTCGTAGCAGCTGGTTTCCTAGTTTCTGGCACCTTTGATATCGAAAACGACGGCCTGTCCTTCGTTGGTGGTTGGGAGGCCCTCTGGACAGGCGTTTTTGCTTTTTTCGTTGGTGGTTGGGAGGCCCTCTGAACGGGCGTCTTTGCTTGTGGTGGTTGTGAAATGGATAAAGTGGGCATCTTTAGTACTGGGAACGTTGGAGCTGCCGTAGCTTTTGGGGCTGGCTTCTTCTGTTGCGGCTTCGGTGAAGCTTTTTTCTGTGTTGGTTTGCTAGGGGCGCTGCTTTGGGGTGGCTTGAACGCTATAGCAGGTTTTGGTAGTGGTATCGATGGGCGTGGTATTGAGAGTTTTGGCGCCTCAGTCTTCGGCGGTGGGGGTTTCTTCTCCACGACAGCAGCTGGCTTGGGTGATGTAACTTCTGCCTTGATTGTGGAGAGAGTTTCCGCTGGGCTCTCTTCCTCGCCTGCTATCTTGGGGAATGTAAGAGAAGTATTAGGGAGACCATAATCGTCTACATCAATTCCTGTGATAGGAGAAAGGATCTTCTTCTGGAGCCTTCCAATAACTCTCGGTAGGGGTCGAGTTACGATGGCCGGCGAAGCAGTTCCCATCGCGTATTTAAATCCTTCTGGTCCACCAAGACCACCCGCATTGCCTATTAGAAACAACAACAAAAGATACCTTCTGCGTCAGCGGGCACTATGTGACGAAAGGATGAACAAATCCCCACGAAGACTTACCAAGGGAAGGATCCATGATTGCCCCAGATGTCATTCGGGTGCAAAAACCGTCGTCGTCAAAGGTGAACGACATGGCTTGAGGCGCACCTTCAAAACCAGGTCCCAGTGGTCGAATATCTACCCATACACGATTCGGGTCGTATGGATCTACACGAAAATGAGTTAGTTCTGGTTCAACCCCAGCAAACTCCTCTGCGGCAAAGTCTTCTAAGAACTGCTTCTTTCCAATGGGTCCCTTTGTAGGAGTCATGAAAGTGAAACTCTTTGCCAGCAAAGATGGATCTTCTGCTGCCAAATTTGACGACAGCAATCCTTTGGCGAGCTGAACCATGACCGTCTCTGGAAAGGGGGCGAGAAAACTTTTTGACTCCCCAATTTGAACTGCCGGCCTACCGACGAATCTTTGCAAAACAGTAAGTGCAGGGTAAATTTCCCACTCCGAAGGAGGTTCTCCAGCGACGGTGGCTGCTGCTGACACGCCGCAGAGACCCCTGGTATTTCCTACTAGCCTGTCCAGCGTAAACCCAGTGCAGAGTTTTACAACTTTCCCGGTATTTGGATCAAATGTCATGCTGATAGCTTCTGGTGGACAAAACATTTTTTGTCCATTTGGGGGCAGTGTCTGGTCTCTGAGCCTCAACTCTCCTCTCATGGTTCCGACTGCTCGGGCTGTTACCCTGACGGTGAAGGGGTTCACTCTATCTGTACGGTAATCATGTGCACGGTAGTCAAGATCTGGGAAGCTTGCGCGGAGATCAAAAAATCGTCCAGCAGCGAGGTACTCAACTCGGTTCAAAGGCTGGTCTAAAAAGGGCCCAATCCAAATGAAGTCACTTGAAAGTAAGTTCCCATTTTGCACACCTAAATCGCTTGCAATAACCATCTTGGCTCTTGCAATAAGCCCTTCTGGGCTTGGATCGAATTCATTCAAATCAGAGGAAGGGTCGTAGGAGGAAGGAAGGAACTTATTCGGAGATGGAGGGGCCTCACTTTTGTTATCTCCAAATGGATTAACATTCAAAATCTTGTCGATCATGGAACCAGATTCAGCCATCAGTTTTGTCATGCTTTTCGTTCGCCTCGAAGGCACCGTAAAGCCAGCGACATGCTGGATAAGAAGCAACTGGCCAATAAAGGCCAGCGGCGGCAAGGATGACAGAAACCTCATTGCCCAGAGAAAAAATAATTTGTTTTGGGGGAGAGATTATTTGAAATAATGAATCGAGCTAGAGTGTGATAGTGCACTAGCACTACAGTAGTACGGCCAGGATACGTGGCAAATTAGCAAACGAATCCTTTTTATCGGTGCTCGTGATGTTATTCAATGCAGCCAACTTTTGCCGGTGGTCTCCTGCAATTGGCTGTGGTTTGAATTGTCGCTCTTTTGCCTCTTTCCAATTGGAAGCGTTGAGCAACGAAGATACGGTTCTGGTCACTGACGTCAATAGACGAACTCGGCGTGGGAGAGACTGTGCGTCTATATAATTGGACTGTGGATAGTGGACTGCGTCCACAGTGTATTATTAATTGAATAAACTAATACATGTAGCTCTATTGTAGCTACCTGGTACTGGCTAGTAGCTATAGCAAAAGCCAGCTAGCAGGCTAGTAGTTTTTCTCCCACAATCTATTGCTTCTCATTGAATGTGCTACGAATGGTTGTGCGTCCATTTGCAGTGTCACAACTCTATACAGTACACCTCTCTGCAGGAAACTGGCCCCAGAGCTACAGTAGATGGTGTATGCTATCAAGGTGTTCCAACTACCATGATTCAGGCAGATGACCCATCATGCACACTCTTTACTACTAGCTGTATGAAGTTAATGTTAAAGGTTTCTTACGTGACGCACGCTTTTGTTTTGTTCAAACCTTATCTGCTGGATTCTATTTTATCACACACGGCATAATCCATTTCCCTTCAGGTGCAAAGTGCAGTTCAATATTAACGGTTGTTTTTGTATGAGTTTGTAGACAGTGGGTGGAAAGCATCTGCAATTTACTGCTTCCTTCTATTTAGCGGTTGGTGATTTCAGAGCAACTCCACGCGTGAGGAGTCACTACTCAAGTACCCAGCCTCTTTGTCCTGCAAACCAGATTGATAACGACAAGAACGGCAGAGGGTGCCGGTCTGTATTGACATTATCACGGCACCATTACACCGTCGTCTCTTGGGGGCGATTCTGCTTCGTTGTGCTCATCGCGTAATAAGCCAGATGAGATGCTGTTACTTTCACTCTGTTTTGGTTGATGATTGGGGGCGCTGTTGCTGCTAGTAGTATACGTTGGCATCGGCACAAGTAGCAATTTGGAATCCTGAATGGGCCCCAGTCGATCCCATTCTTTTAATTCCGGTTCCACGTGAAAGGCAGAATCCCGCTTATTTCTCAAATCGACATCGTACATGACGTCCCGATAAATGGCATCACAAAGTTGACTCAAACGCAAGGATCCTTGGAACGGATCTTCAATACTGCATCCAATCTGGTAGACCCCAAATAACAACCAAGCAATGATTCCCATGACAGGAGCAGTGAGTAGTCCAAACTCCCTGACCAATACAAAAGGTAAAGTAAACAGCCAGATTGTCAAACTTCGGAGAGAGTGTCGTGCATAATTTAGCGGACTGTCGTTGTTCACAGTCGAAGTGATAGCAAAACCAAGTGCACTTGTTAGTTCCAAGATTGATAGGAAACAAAGTAATGTGTTTTGAAAAAGAAAGTAGTATAATGACAGTCATCGTCGTCGTGATTCTCAAAACAACTACAAAATACTCACACTGCGGTTTGATGAATCCGTTCGCATCCCCCAATGCATTTGGATAGTTTGTCAATTTGCGATAAAAACGCCAGTCTTTCCCGAGACGTATAATTATCAGAGTATTTTACATTTGTAACCTCTTGACTCAGTCGATCACAGATCCATAGAGGTCGGTTGAAGGAGTCAGCACACTTGACCAAGGCCGATGGGGGCAAGAGACACCAAGGCAAGGCTCGTCGATCGACCGTGCAAATTTCACACTCATCAAAATCGTCATTGTTGTTGTTTGTCGAGGATTCGGATGAATATCCCCGAAAGACTCTTCGTAATGCGCCAAACCTGCCATTATTTTTGTTCTGTTGTTTGTAGGCAGCGCCTCGATGACTGCCTTTCGGGTTATGTTTTCTTTCAACAGCACATTCATTGAGCTGCATGGCAAAAACGGTTCCTTTGATCTTGTCGTATTCTTTTTTACTTAGACATTGAGGCTGGATATGGTGATGTAGTAAATAGGGAAAAGCTCCCAGCAATCGAAAGATTCGGTGTTTGCGTTCTCCTCCCAGGTCGTCTTCGTAAAGAGAAGACAAGCGAGAAATATTGCGACTAATGGATAAAATATTTTCCCAAATCTTTCTTCCTTCCGCAAAGCGTTGATAGGCAGAATTGGTTCGAAAGACCAAAAGCAATCCCAACGCACTGACCAGAAAGGAATGTGGTTTGCTGGACATGCACATGGCGTTGGCCCATCCTCGTGTGACATAAAAACTCTTGAATATCAAATGCACAATTGACACTATTGCCGAAAAGACCATAACCGTTATCATGGGGCTTTTAATGGCCCGTAAAATAGTGGATCGTTTGAGGGATTTCATATTGTCCCACCAATCGGCAGAACTATACCGTTGATCGCTGGGATCTTCGGAATAAAGAGCTGAGGGATTCACAAAGATATAATCTCTTCCCTCTTCTTCCACCATCACACTTGGGTCGTAAACGAGCTTGCCACTTCCCTTTGACTTTTCTCCATTGGTGTTGTCCCCGTTAATATTATTGTTGTTATTGTTGGAGGCTGCCCAAGGACGAATTCTTTTTTGACCTGGCCATAAGTGACTTGGTGCTGGCGAAGAGGTAAAGCCATTGGTGGGCTTTACATGACAACAAGCCTGCAGCAATAGAGTCAATATGAAGCAGTTGTACCTCATGGCTTCTATTAGTAATAGCTAGCTAGCGAGTTATATTTATTTGGGAGATGTAACACAAAATAATCATTAAATGTGCAGCTCTAATAGTATTACAGTGTAGTAGTCGGAGTACACGGAACCTTCCTTACTTTCAGTGTTGGTTTGGTCATTTCCCGGTCAAACTTCTCGGGCGTCAGCACTCGAATCTTACGGGTGAAAAATTGGATCACGAATTGAATCTTTCAAAGATAGCACAGTCACCCCGTTGAGTCACGAGTAAAGATCTCTCAAACGATAGCACAGTTGCTCTCACCCCGGAAGTGACGGATTTGCACAAAGATCACCCCAACTTTTGACAGCCTCTTGCTCGGCCACGAGCTTGACTGCCATTCATCAAACACAACCGATCGATCATCAGTCTGTACAGTTTTGCCTTCCAACAACAAGATAGAACTACCACTTGCAAGATGAGATACGTTCCTTTCACTAGTAGTGTTTTTGTTTCGGTAGCATTTGTGCTGCCTGCCTGCAGCCGAGCCTTCCAAATTTCTAGCAGATGTCATCACCATTACCAAAAGATCTCCAACAAAAATGAAATACACGCCATCCAGGCAAGATCACCGTCCTTGCAAGTCCTGTTTCAATCCAAACAAAAGACGGATGGCGGTAATCAAGAAGTGGATCTAGAATCATTAAAACAAGAATTGATGGCTTATTTGGTAAAACGAAAAGAAGCCGATGGCGATACCGCCGCCAAAGCACAAGTGGGCAGGGTAGTGGGTGGCACGAAAGGAAATCCAGTTTTGGAATTTGTGTCGGGATCGCCCAACAAGGCCTTTGTCATTGACGAAGCACCCAATATGTTTGATTACGACGAACTGGAAAAATACGGATATGGAAAATTGGCTACAGTAATTATGAAAGCAGGTGGACGCAATGCCATGTATGACATGTTGGGATTGGAACGACCTCCTCCACCCAAACGATTGAAACCAAAATCAGCACCCAAATTGGTCATTGATAAAACGGGTGAAACCGACAAAGCACGGTACAGTGGACTCAAAATGGGACAAATCTTGGACGATGATGCCATGGCACAAGCATTGGCAGAAGCACAGCGGAAATCCAAAGAAGGAGCACCAATGAGGTCCAAGATTGCAGAAGAAGAATACGTGCAACCCTTTGCAGGTACAGTTCAGGAATCAGTGATGCATCCTTGTGTGGATGGTTCTGCTTCCATGCTGGGTACTTACCCATATTTACTGTTGTGTATTTCCGTTTTTTCTCTTTTTCAGATAAGCGCAACATTTCACCCAAGATGACGCCAGATTGGACCCCCGAAAAGTTGGACGAGTACGCGAGAATGAGGGGAAAATCTTTGGAGTGGGCTAGGAAAGCCAAGATGGGAGAATTTGTTGGTGATCCGTTTGAAACATTGGACCTTCCACTGTCACATCGAGTCTACGCAATTTTCTCGGCGTATCTAGTGGCGTTGGCGTTTGGTCGAGCCACTCCCACTCTGCTGGCCCAGTTGGACATGTCCACTTCTACTGTCGAATTATTGCAGGTACCCGCCTTGGCTATTTTGGTCGCGAGTATCGGAAGTAGCATCGCCGCTGGGGTGGTGTTGGCACCCTCCAAGAACCGCAGCAAATTTATCTGGGCTGTCAAAGGCTTACTGGCAGGACCCGTGGCAGTATCGCAGCTGCGAAACTTGGAAGTTCTGATTACACGAGAAGAAGAAGAATTGCAAGACATGATACGAAAAAAAGCAGAACAAGGAAAACCATAACCACAACAACTAGCTCAAACATATATTATTTGCATGCTGTGTACAAGTCATGTCCGTCTGTGGAGCATGCCACGGACAAACAAACTATGCCAATGCGCTTTCGAAAAGGAACACGAGGATATTAAGTTTCGATCTGAACCACATACTTTACTGTTTTCATAGTATCGCACAAGTGACACCAAGATCACATCTTTTGCCGTTCCAAACAAAATCGCAGCCCTTGGAGGGTCCTCTTCTTGTGCCTCAGTGCTGACGTGTCCTTTCGCCAGATCTTAGCATTGAAGAAGTGCTTACATTGACTGGCGTCCTTGGCGATATAGCATTATGTATAGGGAGAAAAAATTGAAAGCACTGAAAAAAAGGATTTGATGACAGAAAAGAGAGAGCTAGAGTATAAAAAGGGCCATAACAAAAACGAGACATTATTGCAAACAATTGAGACAACATGACAGGGGGGTTCCCCATGATTGTGTAAGAAAAAAGTTACATTCGAGAGTAACAGATGTGCTAGTAGCCACAGTCTTGCTGCATAGAAAGTCACCATGGTGCTTAAAATGTACATAGATACACAGGTTAGCAAACCACTATCATGGTCAGTGCTTGGCATATGCAGGTCAACATTGAAATGATCACGACAGGGTCTTAATAGTTACCTGTCTGTTCATGTAAACGCAGCATCATTGATAGAGATTAGGCTTGACCAACTCAAATTTGCTTGAAGCAGAAATGCAAGAAGAATGACTGTGAAAAACAAGCTAGAGGCTCAACAGGTTTGTGTGCAGACCATGGCAGTGGCAAGAAATGGAAGAAGGGTGGCTGTGACAAGCGAGCCCTGTCAAACATTTTGCGGTTTATCCATGGTGACAACAAGAGATGCAAGAGGAATGGTTATGGAAAACAAGCTAGAGACTCAACTGGTTTGTTTAATGGACATGATTGGCCACAAACAAATGCATCAGTCTCCTTGTAGTGTTCAAAAGCAAAAGAAGGTCAAGACCAAGATGCGTTCTTCCTCATCTTTTGGCAAGTTGATGTCAACAGTCATGACATGCATCCCATCAGCAATGGGACACCATGTGTGGTCAACTAAACAAGTTCTAATAGCTGCAATAATTGCACTTCTCTGATTTCAACAGCATTGCGATGGGTCGGAACAATGAATAATGAGCTCAGAGTTCAAGGATCCCTTTTTTTTGTCTTGCCCAGATTTGGGAATAGTTGGAGAGATCTGTTAGATGGTGGTCACAGATCAGTTTACTAGTAATTGTAAGCACTGCAGTGAGTGTTGCTAGCTATTGTTGTTGAATCTTTCTAGAGCCTTCTAATCATGGTGATGAGCCATTCTTCAAGATGTCCACAGGTGCACACATGCTCCTTGCGGTACTACTAGTACTTCCAATCGATCGTCGTTCATCGTCTGATGATTCATTCGTTGCCCAACGAAATTTTACCGTATGGAATAGTACTCGTAACAGTTGGTGGCATTGTTGATTTTGGCTGGCATCTTCAATTACTACAATTACTGTACAATCACAATCATGCGTAGCACTCCTCTCAACCTATAGCAACTACAAATATCACAATAAAAATGGAGCAGCAAGTGGCAGAAGCAGCCATGGCCATGGTTCGCTCTAGCACGGACGCAGCAACCAGGACAGCGGCTTCTCAATTTTTGGAGCAATTCACACGCACAGCTGAGGCGTGGGGCATCTACGCCAAGTGGCTAAATTCCTTCAGGGGCAGCCACGATAGCAACCAAGATGATGCCGATAAGATTGGTATGCAATTGCTGTGCTTGACGCTCTTGCAGTCGAAGATTCGTCGGGAAGTGCCGCGTGGAACAACACCCAATCAAGCTCTACAAGCCATCGGCGAAGAATTAGCTGCCTTTTTAAGCAGCAATGCAAATCACCACCAGCAGCAACACGGCCCTGTAATTAATCCCCTATGTATATGCACGGCCGCTATTGCAGCTCGATGTGGGAATTTAGGTGATCTCATTCATATGTGCCGCATTTCGCCAGACGGCTCTTCTTCCTCCTCCATATTACCAACCCACGCATTGAGAATACTGGCGGTCATACCGTCAGAAGTCGAATCCACAGACATGAGGACTCACGAAGTGACGGCCGAATTATGGCCATTTCTAGACCCCGTCTTGGATACTATAAGAGTTGCTTTGAAGAGTGAAGATACAATAGCTGCTGCTCTTGACGCCCTGAAACACTGGAATTCCTCTTGTCACGTTCCACTTTCGCGTCTGGGCAGTTTGCTCCCTATTTTGATTCAGTTTTTATCAATTCCACAACCCTCCCGCCCGGAAGTACTGGTATCGGCTAGTCAAGCTTTGACAGAAGCCATACTCATTCCTAGTGATAGCTGTACACCTAATCGACAAGCTGCCACTTCGAATTTATTGAACAGTATTGGACATGGCTTTGTGGCGGCCCCTTTTATGTACGCGACTCAAAATGAATGGGAAGATGCAGCACATGCACTTGCGACGCTAATCTGTACCCTCGTGACGGAAGAAGTGGACGAGTTTTGTTCATTACCAGCCGAACCATGTCTCAACTTACTGCTCCAGATCCAATCCCATCCTCACACGCCAGTGGCACTGACCGCTCTTGAATGCTGGCTGACCGTGCAGGAAACCCCCACCAGTGAACGGCATGATAACTGGAAGGCTCCCCTATTTACCAAAATTGTCGAAGGAATCGTTGCGAGGATCACATTTCCGCAATCATTTGTCTCGTGGCAAGACGAATTGGATGTGGATGAATCGGAATTCGAAGAAATGCGGAGAATGGTGGGGGACGTGCTTGTGAGTTCTTATTTTCTCTTGAGGGTCCAGTTCTTGCAAATGATGACCAATTTTATCACAAATTCCAACAACGACTGGACGGTGGTCGAATCGGCATTATTCTGCTTGGTCAAAGTCGCACGAGAAGTTTGCGCACGCATTAAAGCCCGGGCTGGCGGAGCCAGCGTTTCCGCAGATCGGGACGCTACATCCCAGCAGTTATTGCAACTAGTAGAGCAGCTTTGTGCAGCTCCAGTGGCAACTTCGGCCGCATCAGCAGCTCGAAAACATCCCTTGGTCTTGTCTGGAATTTGTACCTTTGTTGGTGCGTATTCGCCAGCTTGGAATGTGAAGTGCCCACCGGAAGCACTGCTACAGCTATTGGCATATTTACGAGAAGCAATGAAATCCATGCCCACTGCTGTTGTGGACGCCGCCAAAGCCACACGCTCGATTTTGGTGAACTGTTCTACTCGACTGCTCGCTTGCGAACAACAACAATTGCTGACAACCTTGAGAGAAACGCTCGAGGTCGTACTTTCAACTGAAAACGAAGAAGCAATGGCAACGGTAGCCGAAGGGCTCACTCGATTATTGGTTCAGATAAAGGAACAGACAATTGTGCGAGATTCGCTGGCGAGCCTAGTGCGGCCCTTGTTGCAGCGAGCAGAGGCGACAATAAGTGCTATTCCAGTGAACGGAACACATGCCACAGAAGAAACGCATTTAGCTGTTGAATCGCTGGCTAGATACCTGCATGTTATACAGGTTATCATCCGGTTTTGCGAGACTGGGGCTCCAATCAGTGATGTAATTGCTTCTATATGGCCGGTCCTAGAGAGTGCCGCGCAACGAGTGGCCCAATTTGAGTTCCTTTTGGACCCCCTACTTTCGATACATGAGCAATTACTTCGAAACGCCTCCGAATTCGTCACTCCTTATTTTGAGCAGACGATCAAGTTTGTCGTCCAAGTCTTTGAAGCATATAAGCACCCGAGTTCTGTTGAATACGTGGCAGCAGCGGTCGAAATTTTCGGACATTCCAGTGTCGACTCATTCCGTGAACTCCTGAATCATTTATCCTTGATTCTTTTCAACTGCATGTCAGCGGGGAAGCGCCCGCATGAATGTCCTGATCTGATTCGATCCTATTTTGAGATGTGCAAACGATACATTATTTATTGCCCTAATGCTTTTCTGGGCTGTGAACAATTCGCTACGATTGTGCACATGGCTGGTAGGTCCAGCAAAACAGAAATTGGTGAATTATTCTTTCTTCAGAATTGATCCTTGCTCATCAAATTCCTTTTTTCTTACGACCGACCTTGTAGTTGACTGCCTCTCTTCTTGCCACGGCGAGAAAGAATCAACAAGAGCGACTCTTAATTTTTGTGCAGCATTTTTCGGTTGGCGACTGCTTCGACTGGACCAGAACGTCACGGCGGCTCTCGAAGCACGCAGCGGCACCATTGACGAGCAATTGGCCCAGCATGGCGGAACCATAACACGCTCTTGTGTTGCGGGCTTGCTGGGTGGGCCGACAATGCTGTGGCCTGCGTACAGTGAGTGCCTCTTTGCCATTGTTTACGTTGTCGTAACGTTGAGTGATGGTGGCCACCAACTAGAAGCGCAACATGGTCAAGCGCAACCAGAAAGAACGACACTGGCTCATCAATGGATGTTCGAAGCCCAACAAAGCAGCAACCTTCCAAAGGAAACATACAGCCAGGTTGTTTCAATACTGACAAACCTGGCAAGAAGTGGCCCAAAAGCGAAGCCCAAAGCAAAAATGCTTCTGACTGACTTCGCTAAAATTGCCAAGGGCGAGATGACTTCCGATGCGCTGGTGTCCTATTCTCTCGCTTGACAAGACAGATTCAGCTATAGAAAGATTCAGCTATCGTTTGAACTAACGTGATTTTATAGAGTCTCAATTAGCAAATAAAAAAGTAGATTATTGCACTGTAGCAAGTCCAACCAATTTGGAACTGGGAGCCCTATTTGTACATGGTCTACCCGTCTACAAATTTCACAACTTCCGCGTAGATTGATTTTGGCCACTTCAAATTCCGAGACTAGGACATGTCTGTGAGTTGCATTGAAGGTGCTGGCAGATATTGCCGGAGAAGTACACACAACAAAACTAACGTGAGGATACTATCTTCCTTCATAACTGCGATGGTGTACTCAGACATTCAATCATCATTCAGCTGCTGGAGCTTGGCCGATTGCAGTGAAACTCCGGTTTTCATGTTCTCGCCAACTGTTTTTCACGTTTATGACTGTTTTCACACTTAAGCAATATTTTTTTCACGTTTATGACTGTTTTCACACTTAGGGGAATTTCACGTTTCATGCTTATTGTTTTCACTTTTGACGGTTAATGTTTTCACATTTCACGTTTTTTGTTTTCACGTTTTTCATAGTGACAAGCAGTCTTGAGTTTTCATGTTTCACGTTTTTGTTTTTCATTTATAACAGTTGTTGTTTTCACGTTTCACGGTTAGTGTTTTCACCTTAATAGGTGAATTTCACTTAACATGTGAATTTCACTTAAAAACGTGAAAATCAGTTGGCGAGAACATGAAAAACAGTTGGCGAGAACATGAAAACCGGAGTTTCACTGCAGTCGGCCAAGCTCCTGAACAAACTAGTGAGGGGCTCGGTTAGGTGGTAAAGAGCAACTGTGCGGCCTTCAAAAAGATCCATGGAGCTATCAACACAATAAGAGAATGTAGGGATCGAGCGTAGTGCGTACTTGGGGTTTGTCAGTCGTGCGTAAAAATGATGATGTCAGAACACGTTTTGCTAACAAATAACGCGATATCAGGCTACTGTACGTTAACCTATGTTAGACTAGCTAATATCTATATCTCAGCGACGCCTTTGTAAACGAAGCTAGATAGGTGTCTGAAGATGCTACATTTGCAATGGCGTCACTGAAACATAGCATCTAGCTAGTTGTTAAAAGGATATGCGTAAGTGAATATCATGTTAAAGCTTAACAGGTTATGTGTACAAAAATCACATGTTTCACCGGGTGGACACGCACCAAAATTGGCAATCACGAGTGAAAAAACATTCGAGACTGGTAATCACGAGTCAAAAATGATTCGAGACTCAAATGTTTTTTTGTTTTGATCGTGTATTACGGTAAAGGACAGACCGTTGTGGTACAAGTGCTACAGTAAATCTAACCTCACATTATGAAAATAAACAAATAAAATGTCAGTTTTTTCATAGACAACGTGATGCACACACGATAACAAGCTGCCGTTACAGTACATACTGAACGGTTTGTACTGCCGTCTACTACGCTGCGTGTAACGCAGTAGTATCGCTCGTATCGCTCATTATGTCTACCATTAGAAAAGATCGATCAGTTGACAATGATGGAAGACGCCGCTCCAGCCGTCGAAGTGTGTCTCCAATCCCGCCGCGACGGCTTGATAACAACAACAACAATGCTGCCCCCAGTCCTGACAAGAAAAAACTACGGACAAGCCCTCGGTTCTTGTTTAACACCTGTGATGACATTCGTGATCTTCCGCCGCAACACAGATGCTCAGGCTGCGTACATTACAATGATTTTGGCACAAAGCCGAGGAACGAATACACCACAGAGAGATACCAATGCTACAAAGCATGGGAACGGGAAGAAAATCAAGTACCAAAGAGCAAACAGCACCATTTCAAATGCATGATGGGTTTTATAAATTGCCACATGAAAATCGATCCGTCTTTGTTGAAGAAGCAAACTGTTGACGATACACCAAAGCCTCCGCCGAAACAAAAAGAAAACACAACAACAACAACCGACCATGGCGTAACCCCGTCACCACCACAGCCCGAAGCCCAAGTGGAAATGATTAGCAAGAAGATACGAAGCAACGGAAGAGAGTTCACAATTGAGTTTCCATCAACCCATAGACTCGTTCATAAGGACCACTTGACAAGGTGGTACAATGACAGTCGTACGCTCCAACGTGCACGATCCAAGATGCAATCAATCCAGTATTCAACTTCCTCTACATTTTCACAAGCGCTCTGGTCTATTGCATTAACCTCCGCTCCGGCTCTTGCATTATCGGCTGCTCAACATCTCTTTCCATTGTTATTATTCGCCTACTTCTATGATGCTGGATTGATGAATAACCTTGAACACGCGAAATACGCACAAGCATTTCCATCGGATAACACGCTGCGGAAGCATAACCTGCTACAGGCAACTCGAGACACAATGCTGCTTGGAAATTCACTTCGCAATAAGAAAATCTATCTTGCCTGTGATAAAGGAAACAAAAAAGGAGTTGGGCACTTTGTGAAGGTGTTAGCAACATTGAACGACCTTGGCATTGTTGTACCGGAGCTTCTTGACATCGATGCTTCAGGTGGCACTTCGTCTGAATGTGCTGCGGCCATTCGCGCTTCTATGAATAAGTTGAAACTCAATGACGAAGACAACACTCATCTGTTGTACGGTCAAGCAACTGACAGTGGTGGAGGAGGCACACTCGAAAGCTTCCACGACCGATTAAAAGCACTTGGGCTTTGTGCTGCGGACGACTTGTATCTTATAGCACCGTGCTGTGTTCATGCATTACAAATTCAACTGAAGAACGCTGTTTGCGAAACGTTTGGAGAAGGTGCTCTTGATAGGGTAAATGCAATGCAATTGCTCCATTCTGTGTATCGCCTACAGGAATCTCTAGACATGGACGAGTGGCGCTATATTTTGCTCAAGGCAAGTCAATGGGTGTCGAACTACACGCCGCAAGACGAGGACGATCTAGTAGAAGAGAATAACAAGAAGAAAACAGCCCAAGAGAAACACGAAGATGCTTTCATACGCGAATACAACAAGGTCTACAAGTTTCACTCTAAGTTTAACAAGAAAGCTATTGACGTTGCAGCCAAAATCACAGGAACGCTACTGGCAAAAATGCAGCAACCGATCTTGACGCGATGGTGGACAGTTGGATCAGCATCATCCTATACGTTCGACTATTACCTACACATATTTCACGCTTGTCAGACAGTCATCAACATGTACAAGGCCGACAGCACTCCCAATGTCATTGCATCCAATCTATTTGCCATGATGAAAGACCAAGAGACCTTCATTGATATGACCCTCATACGATGCTTCCACAAGGGATATGTCAATCCTCATTTCGATTGGCTTCAGTCAGCTGATGATGCATCCGGCGCTCTTGGTTTTGTATCACACCACATATTGATTCGATTCTTTCTTATGAACAGAGACCTAGGGCACATCCTTACGCGCAGATCGTTCCCTGACTATCAAGAAGCAGTTCGGCTATGGAAAGGTGTTGATGACAGTCCAAACGCCAGAACCGAACGTTCAAGACATCTAACAAAGCTGTCGCTCTTTGTCAAGACTGCCCGCATGTCGTTGATGAAACATTTCCAACGATGGTTGAATCACTCACTGATGCCAGCGGCACTCTTGAGCGAAGCACCAACAGCAAAGGTTGTCGCAGCTTGCATGCTTGGTAAAAGCATGCCAACGTTCGAGTCGGTTCCAGCTGTGAGGGATGAGACTCGTCTATCCGGGAAGATAATGTTTCAGTCAACGGTCCACAAGCAAGCGATTGCTTTGAATTTGTTGTATCAATTTATCAAGCAACAACTTGAAAGCATAGCCAACGATGGCACCTGCACGCCGGAGTCACTCGTAGCAGCCAACTGCGTTCACGATGACAACTTTGATTTGCGTCTCAAGGATTATCAGAGCGACTACGGATCACTCCGTTGGCACATGCAGTCCACTTATTTTCCACTACCATGCCATACACAGTTTGTTGAAAGCTTTGTCAAAGATGCAGCAAATGTTGCACAAACAGATCGTTCGGAGCAACACCGGTCATGGTGTGCTATTGTTCGTGCGTCGACGCCACTCACAAGGTCCAAAGAAATGGCGAATGTCAATCGCATCACCGGAATCCTCACTAATGCCTATCAGAGGTCTGATCCACACGACAGGTGGAGACGTGAGCAAGGTCCTGCTTACGAGTATGAAGCAAGGCTTGCAACAATGTCATGTGCTCTATCAAGCGATGGACACTTCAAGACGGAGCGTGTTGACGCCAAGAAGGCCAATGTAGATGACAAGGGACCAAAGTATAAGAAGCCAAATATGGCTCAACAGACCAAGAAGCAATACCGAACATCTGCCATGACAGGGTTGATTCCATATGGTAAGCTTGTCAAGGCTAGAAACATGCAAGATTTGGAAGTTGAACTGCTGTTTCGAGGCGTGCCAGACGATGCTATTCCAGCTTCAGTATCCGATAGAAAGGACATGCTGAAGCAACTAGAATTCGAAAGGCTCATGTCTGATTGTGGTATGTCAGAACAGGACGCCATAGGCCACAAGGCTTTCAAAAAGCAATCCTCGGCGCCATTCAGGTTGACGGACGCATGAGGCAAGTGTGTTGTTGTGGATTCTTGTTGTTGATTGTTAAACTTCATCCTTATCTTTCGTTCCATGTCAATCCACAGCTCACCATTGCATCCTTTCCATTGATCAAAGCATCTGGACGATTGGAGCAACAACCGGATAACCCAAGCCTAGGAACAAACTAATTCGGATAACCAGATGAATAATTACTTCGAACGGCAGGCGACAATGGTGAGTGGATGCCGGCGCTTGCTTTTGTTCTCCACAAAATTCAAACCTCACAAAATTTGCCTCTCCACAAACTCACTAATAGATGCAGCAAGATGGCTAACAGTGCGCCGCATGTAGCTACATCAGCTACTAAATATATAGAAGATTGTATGAAAACAACACATTTGACTAGCATTTTTCACGTGTTATTGTTCACTCACGAATCTGGCGGGACACAAACCTCCGAAGCACGTAAGTTTCGAGGCCTAGTAGAATGCACACATCATTAACGACGCAAAAGATCCCACATAATTAATTTTCTCCAAAAATAAAATTGTCGGGCACCTTGATATCATGCACTTGTTCCCAAAAATACTAAGCCTCGCCTATTTGGCTCTCCTTTTAAAATCCCAATGCGTTGAAGGAGAAGAGGATTTCGTCGTGGCCGCTTATCTTCCGGATTATCGGGCATATATCAACGTTAATAACACGGCTCCGTTCCTGACGGACTTGATTCTTTTTTCTATGGAACTCAGTGAAGACGGAGAACTTGGGCCATGCTGCAGTAATCCTCATCACTTCGAACAAGCCAGGTAAAGTATGCCTACGGATTTGATGTCATTGATCTGTATCGAATGGTTTAGTCTCAAGCTACATCATTTCCTTTCCTCTTTCTCTGTCACTCATCTTAGGCAAGCGCGCGCGTTTAAGCGAGAACAATTCCCAGGTATGTCACTCAGCAAGCGGAACACAATTGATCACGGATAGACAGCTTGTACAAATGCTGACATACTTTTCTCGTCGTCTGCACTGCACACACGTTGCCACACTGCCACCATGTCCTATAGAACAACAACCCCTGAAGATATGGTTGAGTGTAGGGGGAGGTGGCCGAAGCGCACACTTTTCTTCTATTGTTGCCGATACAAAATTGAGAAAGAAACTTATCCAATCGATCATTAAAAAATGGTAAGAACAACCTGACGTTACGGCACGATCGTCCTCGACAAACTAACAATGGTGTAATGATATTTGGAATGGCTTGGCAAACAAGTCAAGAAGAGCAGATTGATGGGGTCGATTTTGATTGGGAAGCACCAAGGAATAGCAAAGACTTGCAAGGCTATGAACTCCTTCTTCGGGAGTCCTACGAGGAATTGTACCTGAAGCATGATATTCTGCTTAGCGTCGCACTGCACCCTCAACAAAAATATCGTGTGCTTGCAAGATGGGTACAAAGAGTCAATATAATGGCCTACGACATGAGTTCGGCCCAAAGCAACCACCATGCGCCTCAGGAGGCACTACACGACGCCATTACGGAATTTCTCGGGGCAGGCTTCCCCCCCAATAAATTGGTATTGGGTATGCCCGCTTATGGTAGAAACGCACGAAATCCCAACCAGGTCCAAACTTACGCCGAAATCGTGGATGCCATTCTTCAGGCAGATCCAGCCGCCGACCATAAAACAATCACGCGGAACGATCAATGGAAAGGCTTTTTCTTTGACTCACCGCGTCTTGTTAAGCGGAAAGTAGATTACGCAATCAAGCATTCCTTGGCAGGAGTTTTTTTCTGGGAGCTGGGGCAAGATAAACAGCATGAGGAGTTCGCTCCAGGCGGACTCCTACTGGAAGCGGCTGCGCGCCAGGTACAATCGAGCAATTCAATGCATGGCTCCAACGTCGAGTTATAGGGTCCAGTTTGAAACCACGAACAAGTCAACTGTTGCGAGGGAAACAAGACGTAACAAGAAGCTCCATATCGGAATAGGGACGATCATAAGTCAGTATCACGTAGGCTGTGCCCCCTTTCATCGAAAGTACAGTACAGTCGAGTTGTAGTGTGTCCATCAAAATGCGGCCTAGCCACTAGTAATATTTACTGGAGTCTTCAAAACGGAAGTGCGCAGATTTCACTAATGCCATCTCGACAGAGCCTTAAGTCGCTTAGTTAAATCGAAACCACCCGCCGCTTGAGGATGACGCGTCCTTTTCTTCTGGCTTACTCCTGCCCTCACCAAGATCAACATAGTCACCAGAAATAACATCAGTGCCTGCACTTTGTCCACTCTCAGCTCCTGGAGCTGCTGCGGTTGGTAATTGGATATCGCCGGCGCTTGATGAATCCTTGACAGCCTCATCTAAAACGACAACCTCATAGCTTGTGGAAAGCGCTTGCCAAAGAGATATATCTGATGGTGCCTCTGAAGTCGGATAAGCGTTGAGTTTGTGTCAGAAATCTTTCGTCAATAAAGTCGCCATCATCGTTTCATTGTCTTCCGGATACAAGCACCATCTCCGTATCGTTTGCTGAAGGAAACTTACTTGTCCAATCTTGTTTCCACGCCCAGACGCAGTACGAACTAACAATCACTGACTCGACAAACCCGTAGTACACCGGCACACCAATGGCTTGAGCCAGCTCATCGCCGTCAAAAATTGCTGTCGCAAACGACATTGCAAGACCAACGTTCTGGTAACAACACTCGATGCTGACTGTATTTGCCAAGAAAGTAAAAGGTAAGTATTCTTTCAGATTAGCCTGTGGCCACGACGCTGTTCTGAAACTCACCTGTCACTCTCTCGGGTTTTAGCAACTTCAAAAACGTTGTTAGGATAGTTGCAAGCACTAGGCCAAGAATGCACTGTTTATTGTGATTTGAACATCGGAGAGATAAGCACGAGGAAATCAGTTGGGGTGTGTTTCTTTGATTTCGGGATAGTGCAAGTTAACTTACTGGCATTGCAACGCCCAAATAAAATTTCCAGTCTCTGTCCCACAGTTGGTATTCTGTGCTAGAGTTTGATATGATCAAAGCGTAAATAATCAATACCACCCCAGCAAAGTTTCCGAGACGATTTGCTTTCTTGTTAAAGTCGTGGTTGTCAAAATGATAAGACGCAAAAAAACCTGCGATAATGGCAAAGATGACTATAAATATTGACGCATAGAGCGATCTCCATTCAATGTCTTTGGTGATTTCCTTCTCGTACGTCAGATAAGTGTAAACGTATAGATTGAAAGGTAGCATGATAACAGAGAGGAGGGTGGATATGGCAGTCATGGTCACTGTATATCAGGTAGCAAAGGAAGGGGATCAGTCTGATGGGACAACCTCAGCCACGTCCATTCTGAGATTCTAAAAGCCCATAAACAAGCGTACCTGACAGAGCCAAATCTGCGTTGAAGAGTGAGCTGAAGAAAACGAAAGACAAAAACAGGATAAGTTTGTAAGATGATTGTTTGGTGGACACACAAAGCATGCGAAGCCAACCTACCACCACCAATTACTGTAGCTTCCTCCCGGGGAGCATACAACCATCAGAACCATGATGCCATTGACATACTCCATATCGAGGATGTTGACAAGGAGAAATCCCAGACAAGGCATGAGAAGAAATTGGAGCATGATTCCAGTCATGATCGCCTTTGCGTTTTGTATCTGCGCCTTGAAACATTTCGTGTCCACAGTTGCACCTGCAAGTCACAATCATGGCATGAGAGGTAGGGGTTGCATTCTGCATTTTGTATTTCGCAATATCGTTAGAAATGAACGAAGGTAGCTGAGATAATGACGTACTCATTCCGAAGACCAGACAAAAGACGAGGATATTCCCCGTAATAGTAACGAAATTTCCCATGGTGATCTGCTTTCGTTGTTTACAACTAAAGACAATAGAAGTATTGAATGGAAGCTAGCAGTAGTAGCCTATCAATTTTTAACTATCCGGTATGTTGCCCAATAGTGATCGTAGTACAGTACTATAGTACTACGACGTAGTACTATCATACTATTTCAGAGGAGTGTGTCACAGGATAGCTACTCCAGCAGTCTAGCTGGCAGTCAGTCAGTGCTAATAATAAGAGTCGAGCTGCGACCAGAAACGAAAAAATGTATCTAATCTTCGTAGCCCCCCCGCGCGTTATGGTAATTAGCCGTTGGATCCAAGTGAAAGAGTGTGCGTCTTTGTCCACCTTCCGATTCACGAGTACGGCGAGCCCACATGCTACAACGGACAATGATAGCCATCTTCCCGATTCACGGAAATCAATAATTAGCAATACAGTCAGTGAGTAACGTTGTGATCCACATCCAAAAAAGAAACAAGCCATTCGCATCGAACTTTGTATATTACTGGTAATGTTGAAAGCCTAGCTAGAAGGTGCTAGGGGACGGTTGATACTATACTGACACAACAGAATCTGGACTAGAATCAATCATCTGAGGCGATCAGACTTGGAAAGCGTTGTCAACAAGTCAACAAGCTACAATAGTCGACACCATGGCGGCCTCTTTTTTCCTGGAACTTGCCGGCAATCTGCTTCTGTTTGCGCTTGTCTTTGGCATGTCTGCTACTGTAGACATCGACAGCATGAAACAGCAAGCGGGGAACAGAAAAGCCATTCTCGCAGGCCTTGTTTGTCAGTTTGTGGTCCTTCCTTTTCTTGGATTTCTGGTCGTTAATGCCTTCAATTTTGATCATGACATTGGCGTTACTCTGCTCGTTGTGACGTCCAGTCCTGGCGGGTCCTACAGCAATTGGTGAGTTGTGGTCGTCATTTTGCTGCTGTGTTTTGGATTTATTCATTTGTATGTATTCAGCACCCCCACTCATTTCAATTTCGTGCGCTGCCTCTTTTTGAGTAGGTGGTGTTCGCTTTTTAACGCCGATTTGGCTCTGTCCGTCACTATGACGGCAATATCAACAATTCTCTCGATTGCTATTCTACCTCTCAATCTACTCCTTTACACCAGATACAGCTACAACGACGATGTCATTCATCAATTGGACTGGCATTCTCTTTTTCTCGCGCTTTTCATTGTCATCTTTGCGATTGCTCTTGGACTCTACTGTTCCTATCGAAACCAGTCCTACATATTCAATCAACGAGCGAATCAAGTACGTCGACGTTTGATCGCCTTGTATTCTGTCATGTGATCATGTAGGAATTGTATGTACAGTACGTGCCTTGATCACGAGCTTACATAGCCTCCTGCCCACCTTTTGAATTGTTCGATCTTAGCTTGGAAACTTTGCAGGGCTCTGCCTTATCATATTCTCTGCGCTAGTCACCAATACAGGTGACAGCGATTCCAAAATTTGGGCTCGAACACCTCAATTCTACATAGGAGTTGCTCTCCCTTGTGTCTTTGGTCTGGCTATTGCTACTTTGATAGCATCCTGGTTAGGGTTAGAACCACCCGAGAGGGTCACGGTGGCCATCGAATGCTGCTATCAAAACGTTGGTAAGCTTCTTCCGTCAGATGCGTGACGAGAGAAGCCAATCTTTTCACACATGGCTTGTTTGCTAAATAATGATCGAAGGCTCATTCGTATTACCTTACGTTTCTTTACAGGCATAGCGTCCTCGCTGGCACTCACAATGTTCAAAGGAGGTAAAGTAATTGAAAAGAGAATTGTCATACCTTGCCTTGGGGAAGGTAGCCTTTGTCATGGATAGTATTCTAGTCTTCCAAAACTCAAAAACTTTGCATGCCTGTTTCTATTTTTTGCTTGACGTGAAAGACGAGCTTAACGACGCCATGGGAGTGCCATTCTTTTATGGCCTTGTGGAAGGCCTTTTCATTGGTATGGAACCCTGAATAGCTATTCCAAGCTTTGATAATTTGCACAATGATCAATCGGGTCGAAAGCTAACATGTTGGATTTCTCTTGTTTGTTGCAAGGCATCTACTGCGTCGTGGCATGGAAGAGTGGGTGGACGAAAGCACCAAAAGGTAAGTTGGCGTTGCGTGTCAAGTCTACTGGTACTATAATTCATGGCTTCCTTCCTCTTGGAGCGAATCTGACCCGTCTCAAATTGTATTTCTCGGCCAAAAGGAGCGCCAATGTGGCATGTCATGATTACTTCATATGAAGTAATTACTGCTGCAGGGCTGGACCTGAGCGAGATTGAGGTATCCTATCGAGATGTGGAGGGTCCAATACAGGACGACGAGAAAAGCGAGGATGGAAGAACACTTACTCACTACTTTAATGGAAGCACCCGAGGAATGGGCCTCACAATTCAATCACCACCCGCTGCAACGCAGCCAGGCGCAAAGGAAGTGGTTGCATAGCCGCCTAGCGACAATCAACATATCAAAACCATGTTATATGCAGTTCCGACCAAAATGCAGACGTCGTGAAGATATGAGAGCTTTTGAACATTTCCATCTTCCTTACGCTATGCTTAAATGTGTGTTCCAATGCCAAACTGCTGCTTAAAATAAATGTACACTTTTCTACGTGATCCAGACACGTTCTTCTTTGTCACTCTGTTTACTGGAGGACAAGTCGGCAACGCAATACGCAAAATACTTCTTTTTTCAGGCACTCGCGACTGCTTCTTCAATTATCGATTCCCATTGTTCTAACCATGACTTGCCGGACACCAGCTCTGCAGCTACTTGTCCCAGGACAGCCAACATTGCGAGCCGTCCATTTTCCAACTCAACCACTAAGGATCTCTCATTGATGCCCTTGTCCCTAACCGAAAAATAACCTGTTCCGTAGTCTCCCGGCATTGCCCCAGCTTCTCGCTGGAAGAAAACAAAATTCTCAAGGAAAAAGCATGTAATAAGGATATTCAGATAATCGCCGATTGTCATGGCGGCCAAGTTCTCTCGAATGCTGGCACTTGGCAACTCATTTGAAACACTGGCAGCTGTGTCAATAGATGGAATCAAACCCTTAAAGGGTCCAAGAACTTCCTGATCTTTCAGTGATAAAAGCCACCGGAAGGCGGGAGGGAAGACGACACCCACATTCGCTGCCATAGCGATGCGGCCATGCTTCAATTCTGCTTCTCGCATCCGCGCAAAATTGTCGTCGGTGGCCAAGCCAAGTGGATCAAAATAAAAATCAGCATTTGGACGTCCAAGTAGTACGGATAATGTGGGGCTGCAGCCCAGTTCCTCGGAAAGCAATGGAGGCCGAAAGGCTTTTACAGCAGAAAAACGAGTGCTGAAGGTGGCCCACGATAATACGACTATCGATGGTAATCGGCTATGTAGATTTAATGTGCATTTGTTATATGAGTTTTGCGGGGTGGAGAAACCATATCACCTTTAAATATGGATAGGAAAACTTACTTGGGACCAGAAGCGACACTCTTTCGTTCTCCCAACGGCATGGGTGGCTTCTTCTGGGGCAGAGTGGAAGAACTGCGTTTCTTCCTTGGCTTCCCGGGCGCGCCACTTTCATCGTTGTTGCATGATTCATTTTCAGAATGTTTTTGAATGTCGGAATATTCATCTGGATCATTACTGGAACACTCGCCTTCAACTCTGCTGGAAGGTGGAGATTGTGGTATTATTGAGTTTGTTCCTTCACCTTCATGCGCGCCTGTCGACTCCGGCGCCCTCCGATAACCCGTGGCCCGGGCTTTGACGAACGAGATCGTTTTGCCAAATCTTCCCACATGCTCACTCCCATTACCATCCAGCTCTCCCTCTTCCCCGGGCAAGGACGCCGATGAAGAGCTCTTTGATTGTTGCCACTTTTCGTCGTCCACATGACCATCTTCCAATCGAGGTATTTCATAGCCATCCACTTTTCGCAATACCGCTGCGCCTATTGATACTACTCCAGGATCAGCTTCCTCGTCGATCGTGAGATCTGTTTCTGTTGCTTCCTCAAATACCAGAGTTGGCTTCGGTACGCCATGGCCCCCTTCTCCCAGCTCTAATTCACTGCTTTCCTCGGAATTGCTGATATCACCCAAGATGTCATCTGTAGATGCTGCACGAGCCGCGGACGCATCTTGCTCAGAAACTTCGTAGTTTTCAGTTAAAATTACGCATATGCGCTCGTCCTTTGGTGCTTTGGTCCAGCCCGCCTTCCATGCTAGAAGACAAAATATTCCCAATAAAACTGCTTCACAGAACCCATAATAAAGAGGCTGTCTCTTATACACATCTCCGAGCCCACGAGACTAAGGCGAATCTCGTATGCCGTCTTCT
>ENA-ORBV01004265-ORBV01004265.1-microbial-mat-metagenome-genome-assembly--contig:-NODE-4265-length-27691-cov-5.382704_pt1 | contig 27691 bp, 23 predicted proteins | sample MGYA00237777_ERZ505514 | MGnify/ENA primary metagenome ERZ505514 (study PRJEB26160, sample SAMN06269048) | microbial mat metagenome | isolation source: Oligotrophic lake microbial mat | place...
TTCAAGCAGAAGACGGCATACGAGATTCGCCTTAGTCTCGTGGGCTCGGAGATGTGTATAAGAGACAGGGGCGGGCGTGTTGGCATCGACAAGCGCCGACCCCGCCACCGGGACGGCCATCAGGTAGCCCTTGGCGGACTGCCCGGGGTCGTACATCGCATCGTCCTGACCTTCCAAGCCAAAGACCCGCGTCTGCCCGGACGCCGCCACGGTCCGCGCAGCGCCCTTGGCCTCCGGCCCGTGCGGGATCGACGCCTCATCGACGTGCGCGAGGTCCAAAGGCCCCGACTCCGCCGTTGGCCCCGACGGCTCGCCCGGAGCGTTCGTGGGTGGCCATGCCAGCGCGGCCCGCGGTTCCACTCCTTCCCCGCTCCCCGGCGGCAGCAACCACAGCACGGCCTGACGAGCGCCGGCCACCTGCCCGAGCGCGGAAACCAGCCGCAATAGGAAGACGCGATCGTCCGGCAACGTCACGGAAAGGTCGGCGACAATCCGCTGCCAGCCGGGGGCTTTGAGATTGGAAAGGTCGATCAAAGGGGGAACCTCGAACGGGTGTGTCGGGTGCGGACCCGGGCTCTATAAAGTCACGGTGGTCACTGCTTTGAAGGTGTCGCGGCGGCCGGCAACACAGACGAGCGCGGCAATGCAGACGACCCCGGCGGTGCATCGAAACGCACCCACGCGGGGTCTCCCGGGATCAGCCGGCCTTGCCCCTCGGGGTTCTGGATCTCGACGCGGATGCGGCGCGTGCGGCTGGCCGGGTCGGCGGCCGGGCTCACCTCGATCACTTTGGCCATCACGTTGCGGGCCGAACCCGCGATATCCAGCATCACCCACGCGTCGTCGCCCTCCTTGATCCTCAGCGTGCGGACATCGGCCATGGGCGCGGGCACGTCGATCCAGAGCAGATCAACGTTCACCACCCGGAGCACCTTGTCACTCTCGCTCACGTTCTGCCCGACATCAACCAAAATGATGTCGACCACACCGTCAAACGGTGCCCGCAACGTCAGTTTGTTCAGGCGGGCTTCGCGGGCCTTGATCCCGATCACCTCCTGCCTCTGCTGCACGATCGCGTTCTGATATTGCAGGTCCGACCGCTCGGCGGTGAGGCGTGCCCGGTCCACCTCTTTCTGGGCACCCCCGCCTTTTTCGCGAACGGTCCGGTACGTGGTGTACTCAAACTGCGCCAGTTCCATCGCCTTCTGGGCTTCCAGCACCGGCAGGTCGGTCTCGGCCCGCATCTTCTGCAATTCAACCAGTGCCAAGTCTTCTGACGTATCCCCCTCCACCAGCGGATCGCCGGCCTTCACCACCTGACCGCCCTTAGCCAGCACCTTGGCAATCTGCGTCGGAATCTGAAATCCCATAATCGAGTCGCGGCTAGGACGCGTCACGCCCTTGGTACCGGCAAACGCCCGGATCGCGGCGGCATCAATCGCCTTGGAATCCGGCCCAGGCGGAGCCACAATCGATCCAGCAGCGGGACTTCCCGAAGGCGTTTGCCCGTGGGCAACCAAGGAAATCCCTGATATTCCGAGAACGAGCGCAGCGGCAGCAAACGGGTTCATCTTCATTGGTAGAGTCTATAGAGGACTGGCCCGTAGAAAGGTTCCTGCATTCACCGCAACGGACGGTGGTGGCTTCGGGAGTTTATGGCACCCGCCGGGCCGCCGCTACCATCCGCCCGACTTGCAACCCGCACCCGTGATCGCGATTTCGATGGGCGACCCCCGAGGTGTCGGGGCCGAGATCATCATCAAAGCCCTTGACCGCGTCGGCGACGCAGCCTCATTCGTTGTCTATGGCGATGCCGAGTACCTCGCGGCGGCCGCCGAGACCGCGAAAATTCCGCAATGGAACCGGCAGGTACGGGCGATTCATGCGGCCGGTGCCGACGGCGGCAAATTGTTGACCGAGGAGGGGGCGGGCGATGCCTCGTTCCGTTGGGCCGAGGCCGCGGCCGGTTGCGTACTTGGTCTACCGGGGGCGGCCGAGCGGGCGGACGCCCTGGTGACCGCCCCTATCTCCAAGGCGGCTTGGGCGGCGGCGGGCCACAACTACCCCGGACACACCGAGTTGCTGGGCGCGATGTGCGGCGTGCCGGAAGGCCGTTTCGCGATGATTTTCCACGCCGCCGCCGCAGAAGAACTGCCCGGCTTGAACGTCATCTTGACGACGGTGCATGTTCCGTTGGCGCGGGTGGCAGAGTTGGTGACGACCGAGCGTGTACTGAACACGATTCGCAGCGCAGCCGCCGCGATGGATGATCTGGGTGTGAAGTCGGCTCGAATCGGGGTGTGCGGATTGAACCCGCACGCGGGCGAGGGTGGACTGCTCGGCGGCGAGGATGAACAGTTCATCCGGCCGGCGGTGGAAGCGGCCAAAGCCGAAGGCCTCGACGTCTCCGGGCCGTTCCCCGCGGACACGATCTTTCGGCGGGCTTTGCTCGGTTTGGAACGCCCCGCCGACTTCGACTGTGTGGTGGCGATGTACCACGATCAAGGGTTGGTTGCCCTCAAGACCATGGCGATGGAGCGGGCCGTCAACCGAACGGTGGGGTTACCCATCATCCGGACGAGCCCGGACCACGGGACGGCGTTCGATCTTGCCGGCAAGAACGCGGCGGACCCGCGGAGCATGATCGAAGCCGTCCGGCTGGCGGTGAGACTCACGCGGGGCCGGGCCGCCCGTTGATCGGCGTCGGGTGACGCCAAGGGAATTAGGTCGATGACTCCCGGCGGGCCAGGATCAGGCAGAACCCGAGCAGGCCGCGCAGCCCGCGGACGTACCCATCGCGCCACCTTCGGCCACGCGCAAGCATCTTCGCCGCTTCAGGATCGTCGGGCCGGGCCAGGGCGAAGGTCTCAAGGGCACGATGGTGGGCCCACTCATACTCGTCCCACTCGCGCGTGGACGCCGAAACCGACCAGAGCGGGCGCAGCCCGGCTGTTGCGAGCCCGTCGAAGAGGCCCGAGAGCGGCACGCACTCATCGATCGTGAGGGGCGTGCCCACGAGGTCGCTCGGCGCGGGTGTCCGCTCCCAGAATCCCTCGCCAATCAGCACGCAGCCGTGCGGTTTGGTGAGCCGGGCGAGCACGTCAAGGGTCTTCGGAAACCCGCCCAGCGCGTGCGAAGAGCCGATGCACACCGAACAGTCAAACGCCGATTCGGGAATCTGGGCGCGGAATCGCCCGGCGTCTCCCTCGTGGACGGTCACACCGCCCCGCATCGCCGGATGGGCGCGATCAAGAAGGCGATCGCGAATTCGTTCACGGGCCGTCGCGGCCATGCGTGCTCCGAGTTCAACCGCGACCGTCTCACACCCGAACCGTTCGGCCAAACGGATCGGGAGCTCGCAAAAGCCCGCTCCGAAATCGATGACCTTGACCGCCTCACCGTCCGTAAAGCACTCCGCGGCCAGAACGTCGCACGCGCGTTCCATGGTCTCACGTGAAAACGGGTTGGCGTAGACAAGCGATTGGTGGGCGACAAAGGTGTAAAGGTCGGGCATCCCAGTTTGAGAGTACCCGCCCGCCGCCGAGCCGACGATTGGGGGACCGCCCGCAGCGCCGGATATCGACGGCCCGCCCCCCCTTGCACGGTTCTCCCGGTGTAGCCTTTCCCATGCCCTTGACCCCCGCCGCGCAGCGCGAACTTGAGATCATCGACCGCCTGATGCGGGACGTAAGCCTGCAGACCGATCCGACCGAGCTGGTGCGGATCTATAGCAAGGGCGTTCGGCAACTGGCCCCGAGCGACGGCTGGATCTCCCTCAGTCGGCGGCACACGACGCCGCCCGAATTTCATATCACCCGCTTCAGCGGCTGGACCGATTCTCCCGACCCGTGGCGGAACAAGGACGCCCTGCCGCGCTTATCCGGCGGCATCCTCGGCGAATTACTCTACGCGGATACGCCGCTGATTCTCGAGGATTTCACCCCCGACCCCGCCGACCCCGGGTACGAGTATGTCAAGGGGATGAACGCGCTCATCACGTTACCGCAATACGACGGGGGCGTCGCCATCAACTGCTTTGTGATCATGATGAAGGACCCGAAGGACCTTCGCCTGGAGCGCTATCCGTCGATGGTGTGGCAAGCCAACCTGTTCGGTCGCGCGACCGCCAACATGGTGCTCAAGCGTGATCTCGCAGAGGCGTACGAATCGCTCGATAGGGAGCTCAAGGTCGTCGGGGAAATCCAACGCAGCCTGCTGCCGGAACAGTTGCCGACGATCCCCGGCCTCGACCTCGCGGCCCACTACCAGACGAGCCAGCGGGCCGGTGGCGACTATTACGACGTCTTCCCGCTCCGGGACGGCCAGTGGGGGTTGTTTATCGCAGACGTCTCGGGCCACGGCACGCCCGCCGCGGTCATGATGGCCGTCACCCACGCCCTGGCGCATTCGCACCCGGGTGATCCGTGCCCGCCCTCCGCGTTCCTCACCCGCCTGAACCAAGTTCTTGCGAAGCGGTACACGCAGCAGACCGGGAACTTTGTGACCGCGTTCTATGCAATCTTTGATCCGGCGACTCGCCACCTGCAATACTCGTGCGCCGGCCACAACCCGCCCCGATTGCTCCGCGACGGATCCGCAACGCTCAACCGCGTCGCCGATCTCCCGCTCGGGATCGTCGAAGACCAGCAATACCGCGAGGCGACCGTAACTCTTGAGTCCGGCGACGTTCTCGCCCTCTACACCGACGGCATTACCGAGGCCTTCAATCCCGACATGGAAATGTTCGGGGTGGACCGGCTCGACGTCGCGATGCGGGCACACGGCGATGGGGGCCGGGGCGGCGCGGCCGCCCGGGTCACGTCGGTAATGGCGGCGGTGGATGCCTTCGCCCGCGGCAAACCCGCCAACGACGATCGAACGTTGCTGGTGGCGGTCGTGCGGTAACCTCCGGCCGCCAGCCACGAACGTCACGCGGGTACGAAACCCCGGGGCGTGACGGATACAAAGGCCCGGATGAGAGCGACGAGGGCGTTGCGATCAATGGGCTTGGTGGCGTACTCGTCGCACCCCGCCTCGACGCAACGTTCGCGGTTGCCCTCCATCGCGTGGGCGGTGAGGGCGATGATCGGCCCTCGATAGCCGCGGGTACGAAGTTCCGCCGTCGCCCCATACCCGTCAAGTTCCGGCATCTGCATGTCCATCAGAATCACGTCAAAGGCCACTGCCCCCGGGGTGAGCACTTTGTCGACGGCGATCCGGCCGTTCTCGGCGATCTCGACGCCGGCACCGGCCTTCTTCAGAACGAAAGAGATCAGTCGCTGGTTATCGGGGCCGTCTTCAGCAAACAGGATGCGCACGCCACGGAGAGCGTCCGACGGGACGGCGCTTCCAGCTGTGGAGTCAGCGGGAACTTGTGAAGGCATCGGGCCGTGAATCATCGCTACCCCGTGCAGTGATCCGGTCTGGACTTCCAGGCTGAAGGTCGACCCCTTGCCGGGCTCGCTGACGACGGTGATATCGCCGCCCAGCATCCGGGCGAGTCGCTTGGAGATCATGAGGCCCAGGCCCGTCCCGCCGAACTTTCGTGTGGTGGAAGTGTCGGCCTGCATGAACGCACCGAAGAGTGATTCCATCTCAGATGGGGCGATGCCGATCCCGGTATCGCTGACATCGAAGCGGATCACCGGCCGTTCCGCGTCGGGAGAGGTCGCCATGCGGCACGAGATGCATATACCGCCTTTGACGGTGAACTTCACGGCATTGCTCGTCAGATTCATGATGATCTGGCGCAGACGGGTGGGGTCGGTGTGGATGCGCGACGGCACCGTCCCCGGGATGTCGACGTCGAACGCGAGCCCTTGCTCGAGCGCCCTTGGACGCAGCAATTTCTCAACGTCCGCCATGATCTCGGCGGGCGAAGCTTGAACGTGCTCGACATGCAACTTGCCAGCCTCGATCTTGGAGATGTCGAGAATGTCGTTGATGATCGACAGAAGATGGGACGCGTTGCGGCGGATCGTCTGCACGCTGTCATTGCGGTCGGCGGCCGACTGCGACCGGTCGACCATCAGGTCGGCGTACCCGAGAATCGCGGTCATGGGCGTGCGGATCTCGTGGCTCATGTTGGCGAGGAACTCGCTCTTGCACCGCGTCGACTCCTCGGCCTCACGGCGGGCCGACTCGAACTGAGCGGTGCGTTCGACCACCCGCTGCTCCAGCGTCTCGTTGGAGCGGGCCAGCGCGGCGGCGCTCCGCCCCAGACGCAGGACCGACCAGCCGCAATACATCGCGAGCCCGACGCAGACAACGTACAGCCCCGCCCGATAGCCGTCCGCGGTGCGAACGGCGGCGCTGTGCAGGCCGTGATAGAACAAGTACAGTTCGGTGGCACGTTCGCGGGTGGGGAGCGCGAGAACCGAAGAAAGAAGGTCGTCGGCGGAGGATTTGTGCCGAAGGATGCCGTCCGCGTCCAGGCAGGCCACCGCCAGCGGGTCAGGGGCCGACGCAGGTTGGTCGCTCCAGCCCCGAGCGAGAGCGTCGAGCCGGGTTTGCACCGAGGGTTTGAGCCGCGAGTCGCCCCGCAGCCCGAAGAGCAGCGTGTCGCGGAGAAGAAGATCGATGCCGTGCCGCTCATCCTCGGAGGCTGCTGCGGCACGCGCCCGCTCGATCGCCACCGGAAAGAATCGCAGTGAGTTGGAGAGCAACGCATTGGCGGAGGTGAACTCACCCAGCAGCCGGTGCTTCTCGGCATGGGACTCCGCGTAGGCGTCCAGGAGCCCTCGGATGCGGAGTGCATCCTCGTCCGATACGGGGAAGACGTCGGCCTGCAATTGTGCGCTCAGGTCGCCCGTGCCGTCGGACCCGCTGGCGAGTGAATCGTAATCGGTGACCATCCCAAACCGGACTTTCAACGCCTGCTGGCTGAGGATTTCATCCGCCTCGCGCATCCCCCGCATGGTGACGATGATCCGCGCGTGCCGGTCGGCGTCGACCGATCTCGTTTTGATCCACAGCAGCGTCATCACGCCGATGACCAGCACCGTGGCGAACGACCACCGGATTTTGGTCGAGAGGCTGCTCAATCGGTGCGCCGCTTTCCCGTGAGCGATCGGAGAAACTCAACGATGATTCGAACTCCCTCATCAAGCGACGAGTCCTCGACGATCGGGCGTACAGGTTCGTTGAGAGTGGTCGCAATGAAGGGGGGGGCGTCGATCACGAAGGCCTGCGAGGCATCGGCTTTTTCCGGCGTGTGACACATCAACACCGCTCCAACGGCCGTAACCGCGAGGCCCGCGATCGCAATGGTGGTGATGCTCTGTCGGCTCATGAGTTCTCGTTCGGGCAGACGGACGACCGGGCTGACGGCAGCGGGTCTGTCCGCAGTGTTTCGGTCGCCAAATGCGTGCAATTCACATCAAGTCGTCGTCAATCCGGTTTTGAGGCAGGAAGGGAGAAATCCCCTAATTCCCGGCTCCCGTCCCCAGCCAGGCAACAATGGAGCAATGGGCTATCAAGACCGTCGATATGACGAGGGGCGTTCGGGCGGTGGTGGGCTGGGTGAACGGTTCGCGAGGTATTTCCGATCCCGTGCCGGATTTTTCAGTTGGTCGCTGCCGCTTTTCACGGTGCCGCGCCGGGTGCCGGGGGTAGGCGGAATCCGCGTGCGGATTCATCTGTTGTACATTCTTGTGGCCCTGGGAGAGTTGCTCGGAGCCGGCGGGCGCGGCTCGATAGGGCTGGTGTTCGTGGCGGCCATGCTGGCCACGTTGTTCGTCCTGGTTCTGCTCCACGAATTCGGGCACTGCCTCGCGTGCCGGCTGGTGGGCGGCCAAGCCGACGACATCCTGATGTGGCCCTTGGGCGGCCTCGCGTATTGCCAACCGCCGCGGCGGTGGAAGCCCGCACTCATCACGACGTTGGCGGGTCCGGGCGTCAACCTCGCGTTGTTGCCGGTCTTCGGCGCGGCCTTGCTGCTGACCGGAAGCGGGTGGAGCGAAGTCGTCTTCAACCCCTTCCAACCCGATGTGGCATTCACCGGATACGGCCGGGCGTGGTTGTGGTCGGCACACTACGTAAACTTGATGCTGCTCCTCTTCAACATGCTGGTTCCGATGTTCCCAATGGATTGTGGCCGAGTGCTGCAGGAGGTCCTGTGGGGACGGCTCGGGTACAAGCGTTCCATGGTGATCGCCCTGAACGTGGGGCTGGTAACGGCCGTCGCGATGGGGGTGATCGGGCTATCCACCGGGCAGATGCGGCTCGTCAGCGTCGCGATCTTCGGCGGCTTCACCTGCTGGAACGAGCGCCGGACGCTTCAGATGATGGAGGATCAACCGGCGTGGGCCTTCGACACCGACAAGGGAAATGGCGGCTTCGAGAACGCAGCCGATGGGGGTGCCGCGGCGGCCGGACGCAGGACCCAGAAGCGCGAAGAAAAGCGGCGGAGTGAAGAGCAGGAACGTCGGACCGAGATCGATCGGATACTTGACAAAATCCGTGATGGCGGCGTCCACACGCTCAGCAAACGCGAGAAAGCGATGCTGCAAGACGAGACGAACCGCAAACGCGCAGGCGGTTGAGGAATGGGTTCCGTGCGGGTGCGGCCTTGGGATCAATACGACCCGGCGGGCCGGTCCGGACTCAGATTGATTCTCCCACCCGAAAACTCCTTCGGTAACACTTTGATCCCCGGGTCATTGGGCAGCAGCGGGATGTTCCAGTCGATCGTTCCATAAACCTCGTCCAGCACGTCGTACGCCAGATTCTCCTCCGGCCCCTTGAAGACGTACGGCACCGCGGCCAAGGCCCCGTTGGCGATCGAGAGTGTGCTCCGCAGCGTGGTCAAGTGGTTCATTTTCGTGGAGTACGCCCCGGCGTCGGCGGCCCGAACCGATAGCGCCTCGTCACGCTCTTGAACAAGCCGACTTTCGATCTTGTCAGCCTTCCGCTCCAGTTTGTCGGCTCGCGAAAGGGCGCATCCGCCGCTGAAAAGCAGGGCGAGCCCGCAGCCGAGGACGAGAACGGACGGGGTGAGGTTCATGGTTGATCCATTCCAGAGGAAAAATCCGCTTGGGTTGGGTGCAGACAGATTTGGGCACACGGGGAAAAACCCCTGATCGCGATCTAGGTTATATTGGAGGGCGAACGACCGCGTCGATTTGGATCGGCCGGTCAAAACACTGGGTTATGGTCCGGAAGGCACGAAAGACCGTGGCGGGCGCGCCGCCGCGGCGATTGAGAGAATGTCTCTAGTATGGACTCCGCGCGAGTGGCTCAACCCGAACTCGGATCCGGTCACGGCCCCGCTGCGCCGTTGGCTGCGGTGGCCGCGCCCCTGCCCGAAGCGATAAAACCGGGTGTCCCCGAAAAAATCGGCGACTACGTCGTGCGGCGTGAGCTGGGCAGCGGGGGCAGCGGCGTCGTCTACCTCGGTCACGATCTGCGCCTCGACCGACCCGTTGCCATCAAGGCCCTGAACGCGCAGCGGGCCAGCGACCCTTCGTGGCGCGAGCGGCTGGCCCGCGAGGCCCGGGTTCTGGCGAGCCTGCACCACCCGCACATCGCACTTATCTATGAGCGGCTCGACGACGAAGACGGCCAGTCGTACCTCATTTTGGAGCACGTGGAGGGTGAAACGCTCCGCGACCTCATCAAACGCGGGCGGCTCCCCATTGCCAAGGTGATCGAGCTAGGCGGGCAGATCGCCGGGGCCATCGAGGCGGCCAACAACCGCGGGGTTGTCCACCGCGACCTGAAGCCTGAGAACATCATCGTGACGCCGCACAACGGGGCCAAGGTGCTCGACTTCGGCGTGGCGTTGGCTCGGCCCGTCGGCGATGCCCGCGAACCCGGCGGGACGATGGATTCCACCATCGCGTTCAATCGTGCCGGGGAGCACCACACCGCCGCGGGCTGGTTGATCGGCACCCCCGGATACATGAGCCCCGAGCAGGCCCGTGGCGGCACCATCGACAAGCGGGCCGATGTCTTCGCATTCGGGTGCCTGCTGTACGAGTGCCTGACCGGCAAGCCGGCGTTCGACGGACCCAGCACCGCGGAGCGCATCGCGGCCATCCTCAAGGAATACCCCGACTACACGCTCCTGCCAGCGGAAACCCCCGAGCAGTTACGGGCCTTGCTGTTGAAACTGTTGGAGAAAGATCTGACGGAACGTCTCCGCGACATCGGCGAGGCCAAGCACGTCTTCGAGGAGTTGTCGGGCCGGCGCCCAAGTTCAACGCCGACGCCGATGGCGGTGGAGACGCCGCACAACCTGCCGGACGCGATCTCGAGTTTCGTCGGGCGTGAAAGTTTCATCGAGAAGCTGCGCGAACTGCCGCGCCAGACCCGGCTCCTCACCATCACCGGCCCCGGCGGGTCGGGCAAAACCCGGCTTGCCCTCAAGGTGGCGGAGGCGGTGTTGCCCCAGTTCCCGGACGGAGTCTGGTTTGTCGAATGCAAGAACTTGGACTCCGCAAAGGCGATCGCCGGCGCGGTGGCCTCGGCGATGTCCTTGCCCGAAACCGATCTGACTCCGGAAAAGGTCGCGGCGAAACTCAAGACCCAGCGGGTGCTGCTCGTCTTTGATGGGTGCGAACAGGTGACGCCGTTCTGCAAAGCGGTGGCGGAAAAGATCCTGAAAGGTTGCGGCCACGTCAGCGTGCTCTGCACCAGCCAACGGCCCCTTTCCTCACAGGGTGAGACAATTTTTCGCCTCCCGCCGCTGGCGGTCCCCAGCCGCCGGGAGCACAGCGCGGAAGAAGCCGAGCAATACGAAAGCGTTCGGCTGTTTGTCCAGCGAGCCCGGATGGTGCGGGCCGATTTCGCGTTGACCAAACAGAATGTCAAGACCGTCACCGGCATCTGCCGTCGGCTCGACGGGGTTCCGCTCGCGATCGAGCTAATCGCGCCCATGGTGCGGGTCTTGACGGTCTCGCAGATCGAGGACCGGCTCGATGCGATCATCCGTCCCGCCGGCGGCCAGCCCGACGACGACCCGCAGAACTCACTGATGGCGAGCCTCGAAACCAGTTACACCCAGCTCGCCGACGACGAGCGTTCGCTCCTGACGGACCTCGCGGTGTTCGCGGGTGGTTTCACGCTCGATGCGGCGATGGCGATGTGTGGCAGCGGCCGCAGCGAACTCAAGTTGCTCCGGCTGCTCGCGGGTCTGGCCGACAAGAGCCTCGTGAGCGTCGAAGAGACGACCGTCCCGGACGAGCTCTCGGCCTCGCGATCCGGTCCGGCCCCGGATGCGGATGCCCCCCCGCACGCCCCGACCAGCATGCGCTACGGGATGCTCGAGGCGACGCGATACCTCGTCCAGGAAAAATCCCACGCGATCAACCGCTCCGCCATCCGTGACCGCCACCTCGCCTACTACCAGTCGCTCGTGGAACGAGTACGGCCCGATCCGGGCCGAAAAGGCGCGGCGTGGCCCCGCGAGGCCGAGGTGGAGCGCGACAACCTCATCGCCGCCTTCGACTGGGCCAAGAGTGACGGAGTCCGCTGGAAGTCAGGATTGAGGATCGCGTACTACTGCGGATGGTACAACGCGGGTGATCCGGGGTAATGCCCCCTCTGTCGGGACACTTGGGAGCCACCGAGAACACGCAAGGCAGAGTTACCGAAAATCCGTAAGGTGCACACGGCTCGGGGTTATGCTCTCGACCGATGAACCCCCGAAACGCCGCCAAACTCGACCATCTTCGCGGGCTCGTCCACGCCGGCCGCCTGGCCGAGGCGGGCGTCCTGGGGCAGCAACTGGTAAAGGCCGACCCCGCCGACGATCAGGCCGCCCGGCTGTTTTCAGAGATCAATCTCTTTCTGAACGATCAGCTGCGGGCCTTGTACTTCGCGCAGCGGGCCAGTGAACTCGAACCCACCGATGCAAGTCACGCCCTGCATCTGGCGTGGGTGCATCGCGTGCAAGGTAAGCCCGCGCTCGCTCTCAGGGTCATCGACAAGGCGATCGCGAGGCTCCCCGACGTGGTCCGATTGGTTGATATCCGCGCGGCGGTGCTCCGTGAGATGAACCGGTTCGTGGAAAGCGTCGAGTGCGCCCGCCAGGCGGTGCGGCGGCTTCCCGATGACCCATCAAGTCTCTCGACGCTCGCCGGGTCGCTCCTCAACACCGGACGGGCCGAAGAAGCCGTGGCCGTGATCGAGCGGGCCGCCCACGTGGCCCGCGCCGATCTGGCCCTCACGTCGTCCCGGGCCCTCTTCCTCAATTACGCCCCGAATGTCCGGCCCGAGGACGTCTTCGAGGCCCACCGGGACTACGGGCGGCTTCTCGACAGCCACCGCGGCACGGGCGTTGACGCCCACCCCAACGACCGTGAAGAGAGCCGTCGAATCCGCGTGGGGCTGGTCTCGCCCGACCTTCGGTCGCACTCGGTGGCCCACTTCCTCGAACCACTGCTCGAACACCATGATCGATCCGTACTGGAGCTCGTCGTCTTCTACACCAACCGGGCCCGCGATAGTGTGACGGCCCGGCTCCGGCCAATGGCCGCCCAATGGATCGATACCGATGTGCTCTCTGATGCGGGCATCGCCGCCAAGGTGCGGGCCGAGCGGATAGACGTCCTGATTGAATGTTCGGGTCACACGCACGCCAACTGCCTGCCCACGCTGCACGAACGTCCCGCGCCGGTCCAGGTGACGTATTGCGGCTACCCCAACACCACCGGCCTCACGCAGGTCGATTACCGCATCGTCGATCGCTTCACGGACCCGGCCCCGCACGCCGATGCGCTGCACACCGAGCGTCTGATCCGCCTCGACCCGTGCTTCCTGTGTTTTCGGCCACCCCACGATGCGCCCGACGTGGCCCCGCCCCCCGCGCTCCGCAACGGCTTTGTGACCTTCGGCTCATTCAACTCGATTCAGAAAATTTCGGACGGGCTGATCGACGCGTGGGGGCGGGTGCTGACGGCGGTGCCGTCGGCCCGGCTCGTGCTCAAGTCCGTGAACTTCGCCGACGATGCCCTGCGAGCGACGATCGCTGCCCGCTTTGCATCAGGCGGCATCGATGCCGCCCGGCTCAGCCTCCTCAAACCCGAAGACAAGACCGCGAATCACCTGTTGGCGTACGCGGGCGTCGATGTGGCGCTCGACCCCTTCCCATACAACGGCACCACCACCACATGCGAGGCCCTCTGGATGGGCGTTCCGGTCGTGACGCTGGCGGGAAACTCGCACGCCGGACGCGTCGGGCTTTCGCTTGTCAATGCCGTCGGCTCGCCGGAACTCGCGGGCAAAACCGTGACCGAATACGTCGATATCGCGAAACGGCTCGCGGGCGATCCCAAACTGTTGGCCGGCTTCCGGGCCAGCCTCCGACCCCGGATGATCGCCTCGCCGCTCGTGGACGGTCCCGGGTTCTGCCGCCGCTTTGAGGGAGCCATGCGGACCATCTGGGCACAGTGGTGCACCGCTAAAGTGGGGCCATGAAGAACCGACATGCTGAGATGGCCATCGCGGCGGCGGTGTTCGCACTCTTAGCCGCGTGCGAACGCCAGCCCTCACCTTCGCCCGCCCAAGGCCCGGCTCCCAGTCTGCCCTCGGGTGCAACCCCGCCACCGGTCGCCCGCTCCCCGGTGGGCGACTCGGCCGTCCCCAATCCGCCCGCTGGGAAGCCCTCGGGACCGGCCGCTGCGGGAACCGTCTTTGTCGGACCCCTCTCGTTCGTGAAACCGAGCGACTGGGTTCAACAGCCGCCGGCCTCCAAGATGCGGCTCGCGGAGTTCACCACCGCGGATGGCTGTGCGGTGGTCTTCTTCGACGATCTCGGGGCCATCAAGCCGGGCGAAAAGCCCACCGACGACATGGTCAAGGCCAACCTCGACCGTTGGACCGGGCAGGTGCTCGACACCGCAGGTCAACCTGTTGCTCCCACCCTGGCCCACCACACCCCGAACGCGCTCGCGCTCTCCACCTTTGAATCCACGGGCGTCTATCAGGACGGAATGCCCGGCGGACCCCGCACCCCGCGACCCGAAACCACGTTCCGAGGGGTGGTGGTGCGGACTCCGGACGACCTCTATTTCATCCGCATGACGGGGCCTAAGGCGGCGATGGAGAGCCACAGGGCCGGGTGGGAGACGGTGGTCAACACCATGCAAGCGGATTAGGCCGGTGCGTCCTTCGGGCCGCTCACGATACACCAGATTGGGGGTGCGGAGGCACATCATGGAGCAGCCAATGGGGGCGGCAGCCCCGATATCGGCGAACCCGGCATCGGCACGATGTTAATTCAGCTTTGGGCCCCGCTTCGGCTTTGCGGGCTCGGGGCTGTTCAAGGTCATCTGTCCACTATCGATCAACTCGGCGTAGCGCTCAAAAAGGAACCGGGCCCGCGCCAGATCGGCGTCAAACGAACGCTGGCCGTAGCATGCATCTACGGCCTTGTCTAGGCCGTTGTGGGCTCTCTGAAGCGACGGGGGCATCACATCGGGGTCATAAAGGTCCGCGAGCGTCTGATCTTTGTGTTCGGCGCGGGCATCCAGCACGGCTTGGGCTGCGGTACGAACGGCCTGCCTCTGCCTGTCGGTGGGCGACTGCGGCCACGGATAATTGTTGTACACGATCTCATTGCTATATCGAAAATCGCTCTTGATCCGGCCACCGACGTTCCTGACCCACGCCATGTGCATTGTCGATTGGAGGATGCCAAACACGAAGAGATTGTCGGTGGCGATGAAGGTGCAGGCGTCGCCGATGATGGAACCGTCGTTCACAAAGGCCATAGGAACGAAACGCCGGAGCTCCGAAGAGTGACGGGGAACGACGATCACATTGCCGTCGTGCTGGCGGATTTCCCCGAATAGGCTCGCCTTATTCGCGAGTGCCCGGGTGGTGGCCCGCGGGCTCCTCTGGCGGTACGCACGGACGGCGTTGATCCGGCGCATGACCTCGGGGAGCCCACGCAGGTCCGCTGGAGGAACGTCGGCCAACCACAGGCACCAGCGGTCTATCCGATTAATGAACTCGTCGGAGCCGTAAAAGCGGCGGATGAGACGCCGGACGCGGGGCTCTGCTGCTACCAGGATTTTTCTCTCGGCGTCCGAGAGCAGAAGATTGCCATCGTCGTTGGCCATGTTGCCAAAGCGAATCGGCGGCACGTCGCAGAGCGGTTTGCGCCGCGAGAACACGAAAACGTCATCGTACTCCACGAGGTAGGGGTTGATCCGCTTCACCTCGCGGACCAGCGGGTCGCTCTTCGGAGTTTCGTAGTCAAACAAGAGGCACTGGCGGGGCTCGGATAAACTCCAGCCAATGATGACGCAATGCACTGCTGCCTTACCGGGGGCCTCATTGGTCCAACGGAATGTTCGGTGCGCAAAATGGATGTGGACGCCTTGTTGTACCAAACGCGGCCAAAGAATCGAGACCTGCTCCCCCTGAGTAAGCGAGTTCGTCGAGACGAACACGACGGGGACCGTTGTTCCTTTCGCGTACGCCAATGCCTTCGCATACCAACCGGCGACGTAATCCAGTTCAGCGTGACCGTCCCAGTTACCGAAGACGATAGCCATGTCCTCGGCCTGCTCCATGGAGCGAGCATCGCCCTTCTTACCCCGCATCTTCTTGCCCAGAAACGGAGGGTTCCCGACGATGGCCGTGAGGCGGTCGGCGGGCACGACCGTTTTCCAGTCCAGCCGTAACGCGTTGCCCTTCGTGATGTGCGGTGCCTTGCTGAGGGGGAGGCGGCGGAAGTTGGGGCCGATCTGGGACTCCGCGACGTTGTTCATCATGTGGTCCATGATGTACAGAGCGGTTTCCGCCACGCGGCAGGGGAAATCCTCTATCTCTATGCCGTACATCGCGTCCACATCGAGCCGCTGCGCGAAGGTCGCCGCCAGAAGTCGTTCCGTGGATCGCTTGCGGGCAGCTTGGAGTTTGACAAAGGTGTCAATCTCCACTTGGCGCAGTTCGCGGTAGGCGATCACCAGAAAATTGCCGCAGCCGCACGCCGGGTCCAGCACCTTCACGTCGCCAATCTTGTTCAGCAACCTTTGCAGGGCCGTCTCTCCCGAGGCCTTTGCGTATTCGGCTCGCAGCGGGTCGATGAGAAGAGGACCGATCGCCTTGAGGATGTTCTTCTCGCTCGTGTAATGCGCCCCGATCTTGCGGCGCTTTCGGGTCCGGGTCGAGGTTTCTCTGGCGGTCCTCCTTGGGCTTGTTCAGTTGCTCGAAAACATTGATGAGCAGCGGCCCTACGTCCCGCCCGTCCTCCGCCGTCTTGAGCTCGATGATCTGGCGGAACAGATCGCGGTCGAAAATGCCGGTCTTATCTGCAAAGAAGCAGAACATGAGCCGCACCATGAGCACGGCCAGCGGGTGACCGGAATACCCGTTTGTGAGCAAGGATTCGTGCAGCTTCGCCATGACCTTGGCGGCCTTGACGTTGACATCGGGGGCTTCGTCATAATGAGGCGTGGTATGGCCCGTGAGTACATTGAAGGCGGAGATGTTCTCTCGCAGTTTGGACAGCGGGAACTCGACCGGCTTGCCGCCGTTCGTGGAGTACACGCGGAATCGAGCAAAGTCAGAGACGACAACCGGCTTGGGCAGATCCTTTTCAGCGATGCCGTGGAAGTAGTCTCGAGCTTGCTCAAACGCGGCCGTCAGGTCGTGGCCTGCTGATTGGTGCTCTGCAAGGAGCGTGCCGGGCCAGAAGACGTCAACTTTCCCCCGCTTGCCCTCCCGTAGGGAAACGGGAACCTCGTAAACGGCGTAACGGCGGCGGGTCACCCCGAAGACTTCGAACAACTCATTCCAGAACGTCTGCTTCTCAGCCTCCTCGCGCTTCTCGCCCTTCCACTTGGCGGAGAACTCGCGGGCGCGGTCACGGATGTCGTTGAGCGTCAGTGATCCGGGCATAGAGCACCAGCGTATCGTGCCGAACGCGCTTTGGGCAGTTGGAGTTGCTGGTCCGGGACTCGCTAACTGGGATTCGTGATCACGGTCGCAGGCATGGAGTTTTCCAGAAACCGCCGACCGCAGCGCGGGTAAACTCCCGCCCCATGCGATCCCACTCTCCGTTGCTTGCCGCCTCGCTCTCCGCTGCGCTCGTTGTTTCCTGCACGAAGGACGGCCCCGCCGTCACCCCCAACGCGGTGCAGGGCGAGTTCAATGCCACGCTCGATGGCGACACCCGCGAGTGGCCCACGGACGCCGCGGTCGCGGCGGATCGGCATTTCGCCTACTTCCGTTTCACCGTCCAAGGCGAGCAATTCACCCTGCAGGCCGCCCCCGAAGAGCTGGTGCTGATGCTCGATGTCGACGCCCAGACCGCCACCGGGCGCACTAGCGAGCTGGAACCGTTGAACACCATGGGGATCGACCTCCAAGTCAGATTCTCACCACGAACCTCGGCGGGCGCGGCGGGCACGGGCGTCGAACTCGGCACGATCGATGCCTACGGCAACACCGAACGCCTGCCCGCGCTCGCCGCCGATTTCATGTTCTCGCCGACCTATGCCTCGAGTTGGTACGAGGCCCGTCTCTCACGAACACCGTCCGCCACGGGCCTGTTGCCCACGCAGGGGCTTCTCTCGGACGGCTCGATGCAGGGCTTGTGGGCGATCATGGACGCCGATGGGACCGTCTCGGGATACTCCGATCCGTTTGTGATCCGGCTGCCCACCGCGGCCCCCGGCCCCAAGATGTTTACCGCCGATCTCCCCATCAAGCCCGACGACGCCCTGCGGGTGATGTCATTCAACATCCACAACAGCGGGCCGATGAACAACCCCAAGACGTTCGAGCGCCTGTTTGAGGCAGTCTCCGCCGACATCATCCTCCTCCAGGAATGGGAAACCGGCGACGCCGCGGCCGTCGAGGCTTGGTTCACCGCACTGGTCGCGAGCGACAGCGGCTGGTCGGTGGTCAAGGCCCCGGGCGACAAGTCCAACGGTGGCGCCGTGGCGGTGGTGAGCAAATATCCGGCGGTGCCCGTCCTTGAGGGGTTGCGTAGCGGCCCCAATGGAACCACCGGCAAGCCCGTGCGATTCGCCGCCGCACGGATCGAAACCCCTATCGGACCGGTCTTCGCGGCGAGCACGCACCTGAAGTGTTGCGGAACCAAGGACAGCCGCGAGGATGTCCAGCGTATGGACGAAGCCCGGGCGATTGCCCAGGCGATGAAGGGGGCGTGTGCGACGTCCGCCGACGCGATCCGAATCGTGGGCGGAGATATCAACCTGGTGGGCTCTCGGCCGCCGCTGGACCTCTTGCGGGCCGGGTGGGACGGTGATGGGTCGGACCTGGCGATCGCCGATGCGCTGGTGTTGGGCGACCGGTCCATGTATACCTGGGCCGACGACAACTCGCCCTTTACGCCCGGCAGGCTCGACTATGTGGCTTACGGCGACTCGAACGCGCGGGTCGCACACGCCTTCGTGCTCGACACGCGGCGCTTGAGCGATGAGTCCCTGGCCCGCCTGGGTCTCGACCGAGCCGACTCGGCGTGCAGCGATCACCGACCGGTGGTGGTGGATCTCGTCAGAACCAAGTAACGAGTATCGACCACCCGTCGCCCTCTTGCCCGAGACCTGCCGCGCCCCGTCCTCCCGCCGCTTCCCGATGATCTGATCCGTGCTGTGACGCTTCCGCTGCAGTGGGAGCTCATTCGTTCCTTGTTATCCCATAGCAGCCTGAGTCTGAAGTCTGACCGTGACGGGCTCCGTCCACGCCACGTCGCTTAAGGTTGGGGGCTCGTCGAATGCGGATTGATCCGACTCAGCGGCCCGCATCGGCAGGCTCGGCGAGGTGAAGCATGGCGGACAGCAGTATTTCGGATTTCTTCAAGCAGAAAAGTGCAAAGAACACACAGCCGCCGCGCCATTGGACGGCCAAGAAGAAGAAGTTCATCGCAGACGTTGAGGCACTCTAGAATACAATCGCAACCGAGCATCTTAAGGGTGCAGGTGCCACCGTGTCAGTCGAGTTCGTGGATATAACAGTACGAGAGTCGAACGTCGGTGAGTATCCCGCGCGAGAGATGGTCGTCCTGGTCGGTGATGAGCGTGTCGTGTTTACCCCGAAGGGGTTCAACATCTTCGGGTCTTCGGGGCGTGTGGACGTGCGCGGCGAGCGTGGCGATGGGATGCTCGTGCTCCAGCCGGACCTTCGCTGGGGCGTGGTGCAAGGAACCAGGCCCACCCTCCGGGTTGTGCCCTTGGCCGACGGGACGCTCCTAGCACTCCTGCGAGAAGTCATGCGGCCATGAGCAACGTGGTCGCCCCAAGGCTGCTGGCCGCCCGCGACGACGACCCCTCGGATATCTGGGATTGGTATCAGTTCCAGAGACAGGTGCTTGGGGAGGAAATCGCTCGCGCCTCGACGGCCTTCGGAAGCGTGGTCCCCGCGTCGGACCCTGCGCTGAACCGCTACCTCGGCAAGACCCCGGAGGATCTGACCGGGTTGTTCGCCGATCAAGGACGCGAACTAGACAGGCTCACGATGCTCGGGCTCCTCGCCGCGACGGAAGGAGTTCTGCAATGAGACATCTTTGCGCGCGTCGAGCAAAGGTTGAAGGACGATGTCTCGCAACGATTCCGGGAAGCGAGCAGGCGGCGGAAGACCAAGAACGAGAGGATCAGCCTCGAAAGGGACATCCTCGAGACATGGCGCGAGCTCGGTCCGCAACCGAGGGCGAAAAATTCCGTAAACCTCTTCGTTTCCGTGCTCGACCTCCGGCATTGGCTCGCACACGGGCGACACTGGACCGGGCGACTCGGACGCGACTACGGCACTCAGGACATCCACGTGGTCCGCGTCAACCTGCTGAACGCGATCGGCATCTGAACCTCAAACCCCCACGTGGCTGCGGGGGGCGGAGCGTACACGGTCGCGGCGAGTCGGGAGCGCAGTTTCCGACCGCAAGGCATCCGCGAAAGACCGAACAATCGACCCCCGGGGCCTAGGTTTCCTTCGGTCGTGATTGCCTGCCATGCCGCGTCACTGATCGTGACCCGCCTGCTCCGGGAACTTGTGGCCCGCATCGCGCAGCGTGCGCTCGCGGCTCGCGAGTTCCAGGTCGTTGTCCACCATCATGGCCGCCAGTTGTTCCACCGTGGTGGTGGGAACCCAGCCCAATTTGGCCTTGGCCTTGGCGGGGTCGCCCAGCAGCAGATCGACCTCCGCGGGGCGGAGATAGCGCGAATCAAACGCCACGAACTCCTTGTAATCGAGCCCGACGTGCCGGAAGGCGAGTTCGCAGAAATCGCGGACGCTGATCGTTGTGCCGGTCGCGATGACGAAATCATCGGGCTTGTCCTGCTGCAGCATCATCCACATCATCTTGACGTAGTCGCCCGCGAAGCCCCAGTCACGCTTGCTGTCCAGGTTGCCGAGATAGACCTTGTCTTGCAGACCGAGCTTGATCCGCCCGACCGCGCGCGTGATCTTGCGGGTGACGAACGTCTCGCCGCGACGGGGCGATTCGTGATTGAACAGGATCCCGCACGAGGCGTGCAGGCCGTAGGACTCGCGGTAATTGATGGTGGCCCAGTGGGCCATGAGTTTCGCGCAGGCGTAGGGTGAGCGCGGGTAGAAGGGCGTGGTCTCGGTCTGCGGGGTCTCAACCACCTTGCCGTACTGCTCCGAGGAAGATGCCTGGTAGAAGCGGACCTGCTGGCCCGACTCCTGCTGGAACTCGCGGACGGAATCCAGGAGCCGGAGGGCCCCCATGCCGACGGTGTCGGCGGTATAGATCGGCATGTCAAACGACACTCGGACGTGGGACTGAGCCCCCAAGTTGTAAACCTCGTGCGGACGCACCTTCCGCATCAGGTCGTTCAGAGAATTGGAATCGCAGAGGTCGCCGTAGTGGAGTTTGAGTTTGGCCTTGGGGAGGTGAGGGTCTTGGTAGATGGGGTCGATGCGGCCGGTGTTGAACGAGGATGACCGGCGGATCACACCGTGCACCTCGTACCCCTTCCCAAGCAGGAACTCGGCGAGGTACGAACCATCCTGGCCTGTAATACCGGTGATGAGAGCGCGGCGTGGGGTAATCATGGTGGGGGTTGGCACCGGGCACTAGGCCTTTGGCACTAGGCGAAGGGAAAAATCAGAAGGGGAAGTCCGGCAACGACGTTTTTCTAGGACCCGCCCCGCGGGCGGTGGGCGAACGTCATCTTCGGCGATCGTACGCGGGGCGTTGAAGTCGGCGCAGAATTTGATCATCCAAAACAACATATCTGACAGTTCCTGACAGTTTTATGGAAACTGTCAGACGCTGTCAGCAACATGCGTAATCCATGGTTTTGCGTTAGCGAAGGCACAGAGGCGTTCCAGGCGTTCCGTAAGGAGTTCAGCCGCGGGCGGGCGATAAATCACTTCGTCATCACGCCCGACCACCCGGACGTCTTCACCCACGCTACGAAGCCTGCCGCACTCGTGCGCCGGAAGGGTGCCGTCCACGAGGAGTTCCTGGAGTTCAAGAAGCATTTTGATCGAGAGCGGCCGAGTCAGCCACTCGCGCAGCCTCCGCATCGCTGCAAAGTTATTGAACACCATCCGCTCGGCTTGGGTGGTGGGCGGGCGGGCACTCCGGAGGAGTTCGACGGCTTCACGACGGGTTGTGGCGGCACCTTCGATCAAGGACGATTCAGCGGCTTCAACCATCAGAGTGCGAATGCGGAGGCGGGTTCTGCTCTCATCATCCGCCAACACGCCTGTCCCGGGGCCGAATGCGGCAGGGCCGCCTCCGCCCGTCGTGCGGTCGATGCGGTGTAGACGCTCAAAGAGATGAGGACCAAGCACGACCGCGAACGGTTCCCCATTCGTTTGGACCAATTCAAGGTCTCGTTTCTGACCCAAGCGCTGTAACTTCGTAGCGGTCCACGCCAGTTCGGGAACAAACCCCTTCTCTTTGGCCGCGTGTCTCAGTGTCCGCCATGGCCAGTATGCACCCGTCAGTTCGGGTAGCCGGTGCATCAGGTTCCACCCTGCGAGAGGCGGTGGGTGAGGCCGGTACATTGAGGCCCAGGAATATGGAGGAATTGAGGAATCCATACGCTTGAATCGGTCCTTTGAACGAGGGTGATCCCGGCCAACATTACGCAGATCTGGCAGTTTCGCCAAAACTGTCAGACAATGTCAATTGCTTGTTCCGACTGAAAACCGGACCGTTGCAAGATCTCACCACCAGAGCCCCCGTTTCGCCTTCGGTGGCACCACCACTTCGGTCGGGGCGGGGGTGTCGCTCGCGTCGTCGGCCGCGCGGATGCCGGGCGGGCCGTCGGCGATGAGGGGGGCGTTGATGAGGCTTCGGATGTTGAGGGCGGCGAAGGCCACCGCGAGGGCGAGCGGAAAAGCCATCTCGGCGCGGCGGAAGAGGACCGATCGAGCGGGGGCATCGGGGTTCGGCGTCCGCAGCCCCGCCGCTTGGCTCGCGAAGATGGCAAGCAGGATCAGCGCGAAGGGTTCGACGTAGCGCTGCCAGAGTTCGACGCTGGCGGCCTGGGCCGACCAGAAGCCCGCGAGTGCCACCAACAGGATGATGCGGCGGCGAAGGTCGAAGGCGGTGAGCCACGCCGCCAGCGCGAGCCCGCCCAGGATCGCGAGGACGAGGATCAGCGGCGAGGTGTGGCCCGCGATCACCGGGAGTTTCTGGACGACGTTCCACAGCCCGGTGCGGCGACCCGCGTAGTAATCGAAGTTGGTCGGCGGGATGACCGCGGCGAGGAACGTCGCGATGACGACCAACGTCAAACGGCGACGGTTCTGCGTGAGTTCGAGGAGCCGGGGCAGCAACGTGGGCAGGAAAAAGCAACTGAGGACGCCGAAGACGGCGAGGAAGAAGGGCACCGAAGCGGTGTTGATGGAGGCGTATTGAAGATGGAAACGGGGCGGAGTGAGACCGCCCCATAGCCGCGCGAACAGGGCGATGAGAATGAACGCCGGAAGGGTGAACGCGAGCGCGGTGAACGTGCGGGCGAGGCGCGTGGGAAAGTGGCTGCGGATGGTGTCGGCGAGGGTGGAGGCGGGTAGATCGTCGGGGTGAGCGGGTCGGAGGAATGCGGCCGCCCACAGCGGGGCGGCGGCCCAAAGGTGGATCTGGCGGGTCAAGACGAGGGCGACCAGGAGAAGGCTTCCGACCGCCGCGCAGCGGGTCGAAAAGGTGGTTCGGAGCGAGCTCAGCAGGATGAGCGTGACACCGAGCCAAGCGAGGTTGTCCGGCAAGAGCCACGCCGCGGAGATAAAGACGTAGAGCGAGCAGGCGACGGGTGCGGTGAAGGCGACGGCCCGCCCGGCCGTGGTGCGGGCCATGCAGGCCGCGGCGACGGTGCCGACGAGGGCGGCCCCGATGACGGCCGAGGTGATCTGAAGTGCGGTGGTCGAGGCGCTGAACAGGCGCGCGACGGTGGCGAGCAGGAGGTGATACCCGGGGGTGGTGGCCGAGAGGTAGTCGTAGAAGTCGAAGGTGGGCCAAGCCTTGAGGAAACCGCGGATAACCGGCTCGTGGTAAAGAAGTTGGTCGTAGCGGGCCCGGGGCGGGATACGGCCGGAGAAGATCGCGGCCAGGGCGGCGACGAAGTAGGAGGCCGCAACCAGGGCGGCGACGAGGGGTGCTCGGGAGCGTGCACGTGAGGTGGTTGAAGTGGTCATTGGGTGCTGTGGACGGTATCGGCACGGCTCTGGTCGCCGCACTCGGGGCAGGTTGTCAATGCGCCACTAGCGGGAGTGCCGACGAGCGAGTATCGGCAACCGGGGCAAAGTCCCTTTGCGAAGGCCCGACGGACGCGGCGTGAACGTCGCCACCGCGTGAATGTCGCCAAGGACGTCGCCAACAGGAGAACGGCAGCGAGCGTGACGGCGTTCAGGAAATACCCTGACCAGAGGATTCTGGACGTGGTGACCGTTCCGGCGCGGAAAAGGCGTGCGGAGGTCTCCTCACCGTTGGAATCGAACCAGCTGGCGACGATGGTCTGAATCTCGGAGTCCGTCGGCCGGACGCCCGAACTCGGTGTAATTGACGGGCCGACCGTGACGGTTTCCGAAACCGGGAGCCACCAGCCGTTGCGACGGATGGTCTCCGCCAGAGTCACAGTGACGGGACTTGAATTGAGAACGAGCAGCTGCTTCGCGGAAAAAAAGCGGTCGGTGCTCTCTACATCCATGTCGTACACCCGCCACGTTGTCGAATCCTCATAGACCAGGACGGTCCGGTTGAGAGGCCGACGGAGACCCGTCTTGGCCTGATTCACAAGGCCGCCGGTGCAGGCGATCACCAGCAGGCACGCCAGCCCGACGAGCGGGTTTCCGACCCGATGCCTTGGCATCGTCGCCCAGACTCGATATTGCGATTGCCGCGGATGTGTCACCGGGAGCGCAGCGTACCGGGCTTGGTCGGTAGGAAGGTGTCGGCGAGATTGAAATGGGAAAATGGGCTCGATCACGGTTCGTCGCCACCGCCAAATGCCGTACACCCTACCAGAGTTTTCAATTGGCTGCCTCGCTTGGCACCTCATTCGCACAAATGAGTTGGTGGCGGGGTTGATCCGGGCTCATTCCTGCTAGATACTCCCTCCCCGGTTCGGTTCGGACGTCCTCGGAACGTGACCCATCGGGCGGGGCTGAAAGGCCCCAGTGCGCGGTGGCTGCGCGGCCGTCGCGATGGAACTTGTTATTCCCTTGAGGGGGCGTGGGCGCGGCATTGGTGGCCGTTTTCTCGGGCCTTCTCAATAGTGAAGGGTGGTCGCCATGTCTTTTGAAGCCGCTGTACACGCCCAGACCATCGAACTCAACCGCTTGGTTTTGGATTCGTGTGCCGCCGCCGGCAGTGGGCACCCCACGAGCGCGATGAGCATCGGGCACATGGTGACCGTGCTGATGTTCCACACGATGCGGTGGAGCCCGGAATTCCCTGATTATCCGACCAGCGATCGGTTGGTGCTTTCCGAGGGCCACGCGGTGCCGATTGTGTATGCGGCGGCGGCCAAACTGGGGATGATGGTGGGGCCGGACCCGGAGAAGCGGAAGAAATTGACGGAAGCGGATCTGCGGGGTTTGCGGAGTGCCGGGAGCGTGCTCGAGGGGCACCCCAACCCGATGGAAGGCTTCCCGTTTTTCGATGCGGCCACCGGGGCCTTGGGTCAGGGGCTGTCGATCGCGGCGGGAGTGGCGCAGGCGGCCAAGTTGGATGGGACCGACCGGCGGGTGTACTGCATCATCGGGGACGGCGAGTCGCGCGAGGGGCAGGTGGCGGAGGCGCTTGACTACATCGTGGATCATAAGTTGCGGAACGTTCTGCCGATTTTCAACTGCAACGAATACGGCCAGGCGGATCGTGTGTCGGCCCAGCAGAGCCCGGAAACCATCAGCGCGAAATTGTCGGCGGCGGGGTTCGAGGTGAAGAATATCGATGGGCACGACCCGAAGCAGATCAAGACGGCGTTTGATGCGTTCACCACGAACGACCGGGGCGTGAAGCCGATGGCGGTGGTGGCGCGGACGCTGAAGGGTTGGGGTTCGGCATCGATTCAAGGGAACGGGTGGCACGGCAAACCGCCGGCCGGTGATGCGCTCAAGAAGGCGCTCAACGAACTTGAAGAGAAGCGGATATCTCTCACCAGTTCGTTGGGGAGCGGGGATGCGTTCGAGATTCAGCCCCCCGCCGAGGCCCCCCCGCAAGAGTGGAACACGCCCGATGTTCCGACGTTCAGCGAGTTCATGAAGAAGAACGACATGGAGAGCCTGCTGCAGGCAGGGACGATGGCGACCCGCAAGGCGTACGGCATCGCGCTGCGGGCGATGGGTCAAGTGAATCCGCGGGTGGTCGTGCTGGACGCGGACGTCAGCAACTCCACATTCGCGGACATGTTCAAGAAGGATGCGGCGTGCGCTTCGCGCTTCCTGGAATGCAAGATCGCCGAGCAGAACATGTTCTCGGTGGGAGCGGGGCTGTCGGCCGGGGGCAAGGTGCCGTTCTGTTCGACGTTTGCAAAGTTTGTGACGCGGGGCTACGACCAGATTGAGATGGCGATCTACTCGGGGGCCAATCTGAAGGTCGTGGGCAGTCATTGCGGGGTGACCCTGGCCGCCGACGGCCCCTCCCAGATGGGCCTGCCCGACGTGGCGTGGTTCCGGTCGTTCACGACGATGAAGGACCATCGCGGCAACCCGGGGTGTTACTTGCTGCAGCCGGCAGATGCCTACGCGGCGTATGGACTGACGAACGTGATGGCGGAATACGAAGGCGTGTGCTACCTGCGGACAGGGCGGCCGGACGTTGAATTCCTGTATTCCGACGACGTGGTCTTCAACCTCGGCGGCTTCGAGGTGCTGCAGAAGGGCCGCGACATCGTGATTTGCGCCGCGGGCTTCATGGTGCACGAGGCCAACAAGGCGCTCGACATCTTTGACAAGAAGGGCGTCTCGGTGACTCTGGTGGACCTGTACAGCCTGCCCTTTGATACCGACGCTTTGCTGGACATCATCGGGGCCAACGGCGGGAACGTGCTGACCGTCGAAGACAACTTTGGCGGCGGAATCGGGAGTTCGGTGGCGGATGCGCTGCTCGAATCCGGCGACGGCTTCCAACTCAAGCAGATGCACGTGAAGCGGATACCCAAGTCGGCGAAGACTCCTGAAGAGGTGCTGAAGATGTGCGGGCTGACGGCGGATGACATCGTGAAGACCGCGATGACCATGCTGGGTGTGTGAACACCGCCGGGCCATCGAGGTCATTTTGCTTTGCCTGGATGGCCGATGAGCAATTCGGGCGATTCGATCCACGCGGCGAAGTAGGGCCGGTTGGCGTCTTTGCGCATGAGCATGACCATGAAGGGGCCGTCGCAGACCATGTATTTTGGCGCGTTCTGAACCGGCTGCGCGCTGGTGACGCTGATGGCGGCTTCGGATTTCAGGATCGCGCCCTTCTCGTCAAGCCGGAGCCGGATGTTCTGTTTCGCCATCGCGATGGTGCCGCCGCCGCGAGAGCCCGTCACTGCCAGCCCGACTAATTCCCGGTAGTTGCGGGTGACGTCGAAGTTCATCAATGGGACGTGCAGCGTGTCGACGGGTTTGAAGGCGATCGGGCTACCTCCGAGCGAAGCCATCACCGCATCGACTGTTTGCGAGAGTGCGTTTTTCGGGGCGCGGCGGGCGACGACAAGGGCATCGGCGGGGTCTTTGGTTTTCAAGAGCACGGTCCAGTCTTCGGGCGACTCGTAGTGCCGGATGTCGATCTGGGCGGCGATGGCGCTGCGGGTTGGGATGTCATTGCCGGGCCACATTCCGAACGCCTGGACGGGGGTGTCGCGGAAGAGCATCCCATCGGGGAGGCGTGCGAAGGGTTCGGCGAACTCGAGGGCCTTGAAGAGGTAGGCGTAGGCGAACAGGTCGTCCGCGGGGACCACCGCCGGGAGCATGGAGGGGGAGGCGGCCCCGGCAAACTTTTCGGCGAGCTCGGCCTTGATGTTTTCGAGGATGCCGTCGCGACCGAAGCCACCCAATGCCACATAGGAGTTTGAGTCGAGGTCGGCGGTCGATGCCTGGGCCGACTGATACGGGGCGGCGGGGCCGACGGGGCTGACGGTCACGGGTTCGCCCAGGCCGCTCTTCATCGCGTTCCAAGCGAGCTGCATGGTGGAACACCAGACGAGACTGGTCCCGGCGGCGTGCGAGGTTTCGAGCACACCAACGACCTTGGACGTCTTCAGATCGGCGTCGGAATCTTCCGCGACGAGGTCGGGCTTGCCGAGCCGTTCGT